>ERZ1026792.2123-NODE-2123-length-10883-cov-3.454816_pt1 | contig 10883 bp, 9 predicted proteins | sample MGYA00520884_ERZ1026792 | MGnify/ENA primary metagenome ERZ1026792 (study PRJEB33270, sample SAMEA104284473) | anaerobic digester metagenome | biome: Anaerobic digester microbiome; feature: mesophilic sludge digester; material: Anaerobic digester biomass | place... | reverse complement strand
TTCGCCTCGGCGAGTTCCGACGGGCGGAGCGCGCCGTGCAGCTGGAAGCCGAGCGAGTCGACCTGACAGAGGTGATGCGCCGCCCCGGGCGTGGGCACGCTCACGTGGTCACCCAGGCATGGCAGCGTCTGGAGGACGTGTTCGTCGGGCTCGGGTTCCAGGTTGCAGAAGGCCCGGACGTGGAAACCGACTGGTACAACTTCGAGGCGCTCAACATGCCCGCCAACCATCCGGCGCGCAGCATGCACGACACGTTCTACGTCGAGCACGGCACACCGGGCAGCACGGTGCTGCGCACACATACGTCGCCGGTGCAGATCCGCGTGATGCAACAGCTGCCGCCGCCGATCTACATGATCATGCCGGGTCGCGTGTTCCGCAACGAGACCACCGATGCAACCCACCTGGCCGTGTTCCATCAGCTCGAGGGGCTGGTCATCGATCGCGGCATCACGCTCGCCGATCTCGCTGGCACCATCGAGGCGTTCACCAGGGCGTTCTTCGGAGAGGGCTTCACCAGCCGCCTGCGGCCCAGCTACTTCCCGTTCACCGAGCCCTCGGCGGAGTTCGACATCCGCACCCCCTCGGGCGAGTGGCTCGAGCTGGGCGGCTGCGGGATGGTGCACCCCAACGTGTTGCGCGCCGGCGGCCTCGACCCCGAGGAGTGGAGCGGGTTCGCGTTCGGTTTCGGCATCGATCGCATGGCCAAGGAGCGCCACGGCATCGGCGACGTGCGCGAGATGTACTCCAACGACATCCGCTTCATCGAGCAGTTCTGAGGGGCCACCAATGAAGATCGTTCATTCCTGGCTCAACGACCTCGCGCCCGTGGGCGACGATGTGGATGCCGTCGCCGAGCTCATCACCAACCTCGGCCTCGCGGTGGAAGACGTTGCCCGTGTCGGCGGTTCCGTCGCCGGTGTCATCACCGCCCGCGTGCTGCGCACCGAGCGCCATCCCGACGCGGCGAAGGTGCATCGGGTCTTCGTCGATGCCGGCGACGGGGTCGAGCGGCACGTGTGGTGCGGTGCCTTCAACATGCATCCCGGCGACGTCATCCCGCTCGCCACGCCGGGCACCGCCATGCCCGACGGACGCTCCATCGAGCCCAAGCCGATTCTCGGCCTCAGCAGCGACGGCATGCTGTGCAGCGCCAGCGAGCTCGGCCTCGGCAACGATCACTCGGGCATCCTCATCCTGCCGGTCGGCACTCCGTTGGGCGTGCCCTACGGCGAGGCGCTCGGCATCGGCGAGGAGGTCGTCTACGACCTCGATGTGCTGCGCAACCGCCCCGACTGCTACGGGCACCTGGGGGTTGCACGCGACGTGGCGGCCAAGCTCGGTGTGGCGGTCGCCGCCGCTCCCGTGCTTCCTGCAGCAGCACTGCCGTCGCGAACCGCAACGGTCGAGCTCGTTGCCGGCGAGCGCTGCTCACGTTTCACCACGCTGGTCATCAGTGGCATCACCATCGGTCAGTCGCCCGACTGGATGCGCCGGCGGTTGGCGGCGGCGGGCATGCGGCCCATCAACAACGTGGTCGACGTCAGCAACTACGTGATGCTGGAGACCAACCAGCCGAACCACGCCTACGACTTCGACACGCTCGGCGGCAACGGCTTCCGGGTGCGCCTGGCCCGCGACGGCGAGGTGCTGGTCACGCTCGACGACGTCGCCCGCACGCTCACCGCCGACGACCTGCTGATCTGCGACGCCACCGACCGGCCCATCGGCATCGCCGGCATCATGGGCGGTCAGAACACCGAGATCAGCGACACCACGTCCACCATCGCACTCGAGACCGCATGGTTCGAACCGGCTGCGATCATGCGCAGCGCAACTCGGCTGGGCCTACGGAGCGAGGCCTCGGCTCGCTTCGAACGCGGCGTCGACCCGCTCGGCATCGACCACGGCGTCGCTCGCTTCGTCGAGCTGCTGGCGCTCACCTGCCCGGGCCTCGTCGTGCACCAGGGCATGGTCGATGCGCGCACCGAGCACCTGCCGGCAACCACCGCGCTGGCGTTGCGCCCCGCACGTGTGTCGGCGCTGCTGGGCACCGCATTCGACGCCCGGGCCATCCGTTCGCTGCTCGAGCCGATCGGGTTCGGCGTGGCAGCCGACGGTGCCGACCTGGTGGTCACCGTGCCGTCATGGCGGCCCGACTGCACGCAGGAGATCGACCTCGTGGAAGAGGTCGCTCGCCTTCACGGCTACGAGCGATTGGGCAAGACCGTGCCCAAGAGCACACTGCCCGGTGGGCTCAGTGGTGTCCAGCAACGGCGCCGCCGCCTTCGCGAGGTGCTGCTCGGCCTGGGCATCAGCGAGGCGATGCCGCACCCGTTCCTGGCAGCCGACGAGTTGACGAAGGCGGGCCTGGCGGGCGACGCCGTGCGCCTCACCAACCCGCTCGTCGCCGGCGACGACGTGTTGCGCACCTCGCTGCGCCCCGGCCTGTTGAAGGCCATCGCGTTCAACGAGTCGCACCGCCGGCCGGGCGTCGCCCTGTTCGAAGTCGGCCACGTGTACCCACCCAGCGATCAGGTGCTGCCTGCGGAGTACGAAGCCCTCGGCATCGTGCTCGCGGGCGGCGATGCGATGCAGGCCGTGGGCATCTGGCGTGAGCTCGCCTCGGCAATGGGCTGGGGCGCGCGACTCGATCAGAGCGCAGTGCCGGCGGGCCTGCACACCGCTCGCGCGGCCACGCTGTCACTCGGGCGCGATGTCATCGGCGCCGTCGGTGAGATCCACCCCGATGTCGCCGAAGCGTTCGAGATCGCCGAACGCGTGGCGGTGCTCGAGCTCAACCTCTCCGTGCTGCTGGCAGCCGAACCGAAGGTGCCGCTGTGGAAGCCCACCGGGCGCTTCCCTTCCAGCGACCTCGATCTTGCGTTCGTCGTGCCGAACTCGGTGACCGCCGAGAAGGTCGACAAGGCCATCCGGCAAGCGGCCGGCGTGCTGCTCGTGGATCTGTCGCTGTTCGACGTCTACCGCGGGCCGGCAGTTGCCGGCGGCACTCGCAGCCTTGCCTATCGGCTGCGACTGCAGGCCCTCGATCGCACGCTCACCGACGACGACGTGGCCACCGTGCGGGCGAAGGCGGAGGCGGTCACCAGCAAGATGGGTGCGGTGCTGCGCGGTTGAGCCGTTGACCGGTTGGAGCCGTTGCGCCGTTGCGCGTGTCAGTTCGCGCTGAGGTCGTCGGGTGCGTTGGCCACCCACGCCAGCCGGCCGCCCTGGCGGCGCAGCACGATGCGCCACAGATCGGTGGGGTCGCTGCAGAACACATCGGTGAGCTCGGCAGGCAACACCATCCAGGCACCTTCGGCCAGTTCCCGGTCGAGCTGCATCGCCCCCCACCCGGAGTAGCCGCGGAACACTCGCAGCGCCAGCACGCTCTGCGCCACGTCGAGCGGGTCGAGCATCAGATCGATCGAGCCGAGGCTCTCGGCCACCTGGCTCCACGACCCCTCGACGGCGCCTTGCAGCCGGGCCAACGCGATGAGGGCTTCCTCATCGACCGGGCCGCCGGCGAAGAGCGTGCCGGGGGCGCTGATGTGCTCGGCCCATGCGTGCAACTCCTCTGGGGCGCGCTCGCCGAGTGGCCGGTTGAGCACCACCCCGACGGCACCGTCGGCGGTGTGCTCCAGCACGTAGATGACGGTGCGGTCGAAGTTGGGGTCGGTGAGCGGGGGAGTGGCCACCAACAGCTTCCCCTTGCACCAGCGCTCGGCGGACGGGATGCCGGGCGTGCTCACGTCGACATTCTGACGCATCGCTCGGGACTCGACACACATCGTTGCATGACAATGCACGTGTGTGTATAGTCATGCGTCATGGTTCACGTCGGCATCATTGGCGCATCCGGGTACACCGGCGCCGAGCTGTTGCGCCTGTGCGCGCAGCATCCAGAGTTCGAGGTGGTCTACGCCACGGGCGACACGCAGGCAGGCACGCGTGCCGCCTCGCTGTACCCCAGCCTGGCCGGGCGCTACCCGACGCTGATGTTCGAGGAGTTCGAGATCGAGCGCGCGGCAGGGCTCGACCTGGTCTTCCTCGGCCTTCCGCACGAGGCGAGCCTGGCGCTGGCGCCACAGTTGGTGGGCCGTGCCGGTTGCGTGGTCGACCTCTCGGCCGCGTATCGACTGCGCGACGCCTCGTTGTACCCGCAGTGGTACGGCTTCGTGCACGACCAGCCGGCGCTGCTCGCGCAAGCGGTGTTCGGGCTCCCGGAACTGCACCGTGGCGAGCTGAGCGGCGCAGCCCTGGTGGCCACACCGGGCTGCCACGTCACTGCTGCCACGCTGGCGTTGGCGCCGCTGGTGAACGCAGGGCTCATCGAGCCCACCGGGGTCGTGGTCGACAGCATCACCGGCGTCAGCGGCGCGGGGCGGGCACTGAAGCACACGTCGCTGTTCTGCACCGCCGACGAGGATGTCACTGCCTACGGCCTGCTGGATCATCGCCACACTCCCGAGATCGAGCAGGAGGTCGGGGCACAGGTGCTGTTCACGCCCCATCTCGCTCCCCTCAGTCGCGGCCTGCTGGCAACGTGCTACGCACGTCCGTCGGCCGCCGTGAGCACCGAGTCGTTGTTGGTCGCGCTGCGTGATGCGTACTCGGGCGAGCCGTTCGTCGTCGTCGACGAAGCGTCGCCGTCCACCAAGGCAACGCTGGGCAGCAACATGGCACACCTGACCGCGCGCTTCGACGAGCGAACCGGCACGGTGATGGCGATCTGCGCGATCGACAACATCGCCAAAGGGGCGTCGGGGGGTGCCGTGCAGGCCGCCAACGTCGCGCTCGGCCTTGCCGAGACCGCTGGTCTCAGCGTGGTGGGGATGTATCCGTGAGCCTCACCTCTGCGACCGACAAGGCGGCGATGCTGGTCGAGGCGCTGCCGTACATCCGCCGGTTCGCCGGCCAGGTGGTGGTGGTGAAGTACGGCGGCAACGCGCTCGCCGGCGCCACCGAAGGCGATGCGCTCGCGTTGTTCGCCCAAGACATCGTGCTGATGCATCAAGTGGGCATGCGGCCGGTGGTGGTGCACGGGGGTGGTCCACAGATCAACGAACTGATGCGTCGCTTGGGCAAGCAGGCCGAGTTCCGCAACGGGCTGCGCGTCACCGACGCCGACACGGTCGACATCGTGCGCATGGTGCTCATCGGGCAGGTCAACCCACAACTCGTGGCCGCCATCAACGTGCACGGCCCGTTGGCTGTAGGTGTCAGCGGTGAAGATGCGGGCCTGATCCGCGCGGTGTGCCGCGACCCAGATCTCGGCTTCGTCGGCGACGTCGAGTCGATCAACCCCACCATCCTGCGCGGTCTGCTCGACGAGGAGTTCATCCCTGTCGTCGCAACCATCGGCACCGATGCTCACGGCCAGGCCTTCAACATCAACGCCGACACCGTCGCCGGCGCAATTGCCGAAGCGCTGGGGGCCGAGAAGCTCGTCTACCTCACCGACATCGAAGGCCTTCGCCGCGTCGTCGACGACCCGGCCACGCTCATCCGCCAGACCACCCCGGGCGAGCTCGACGCACTGATGATCGATGGCACCATCGCCGGCGGGATGATCCCGAAGGTGGAGAGCTGCGTGCACGCGGTGCGCAACGGTGTGCGCCGAGCGCACATCCTCGACGGTCGCATCCCCCACGTGCTGCTGCTGGAAGTGTTCACCGACGAGGGAATCGGAACGATGGTCCAATGACAGCGCACGCATTCGACACGCCGGCGTTCGAGCTGCACGGGCAGCAGCACTGCCCGTTCATGCCGGTGTTCGGCCCCCCTCAGGTGATGTTCGTGCGCGGGCGCGGCACCGAGTTGTGGGACACCACCGGCACGCGCTACCTCGACTTCCTCAGCGGCCTTGCGGTCACATCGCTCGGGCACTCGCACCCGGCGGTCACCGAGGCGCTGCTGCAGCAGGCCGACACGCTGCTGCACGTCAGCAACCTGTTCGCCAATCCCGCTGCCGCTCACGCGGCGTTGGAGCTGAACGGCTTGCTCGCCGAGGTCACCGGCATGCACGGGCAGGTGTTCTTCTGCAACAGCGGTGCCGAAGCCAACGAGGCCGCACTGAAGCTGGCCCGCAAGTTCGGCGGCCGCGGCCGCCACGTGGTTGTCAGCGCGTACGGCAGCTTCCACGGTCGCACGCTGGCGACGCTGGCTGCCACCGGGCAGCCGGCAAAGCACGAACCGTTTCAACCGATGCCCGATGGCTTCCGCCACGTCGAGTTCAACGACATCGCGGCGCTGGAAGCATCGCTCGACCCTTCGGTGGCGGCGGTGCTGCTCGAGCCGGTGCAAGGTGAGGGAGGCGTGTTGCCGGCCCACCCGCAGTACTTGCGCGACGTGCGCGCGCTGTGCGACGAGCGTGGTCTGTTGCTGATGATCGACGAGATACAGACGGGGTTCGGTCGCACAGGTGCCTGGTTCGGCTTCCAGCACTCCGGTGTGGTGCCCGACGTGGTGACGATGGCCAAGGCAATGGGCAACGGCTTTCCCGTCGGCGCAGTGTGGGCCAAGCGAGAGATCGCCGGCGTCTTCCAGCCCGGCGACCACGGCAGCACCTACAGCGGTACGGCCATCGCCACTGCAGTGGTCAGCGCCGTGCTGCGCGAGATGCGACGCATCGATGCTCCTTCTCTCGCCGCCGCCCGCGGAGCGGATCTGTCCGCCAAGGTGGCTGCACTGCCGGGCGTTGTCGGTGTCCGCGGTGCGGGCTTGCTGCTGGCGCTCGAGTTGGCTCCCGGCATCGACGCCAAAGCCGTCTACACCCGGCTGCTGGCCGACGGCTTGGTCACCAATGCCGTGACCAACACGGCATTGCGCCTTGCCCCGCCCCTCACCGTCACGGGAGCCGAGATCGACGAAGCAGTCGAGATCATGCGCACCGCACTTCAGGAGTTCACCGCATGAGCCGCCACCTGCTCGACATCACCGACCTGTCCGCCGAGGAGTTGCGCACCATCTTGCACTTGGCGCAGCGAGTCGACCTGCCCCGCCCGCTGGAGGGTCTGGGAGTGGCGCTCATCTTCGAGAAGCCGTCGAACCGCACTCGCCAGTCGATGGAGATGGCGGTCTTCCAGCTCGGCGGCCACCCGGTGTACACCCGCGGCGAGGAGGTCGGCTTCGACGTTCGTGAATCGGCAGAGGACATCACCCACGTGATGGCCGGCTATCACGGCATGCTGGCCGCCCGCGTGTTCTCCCACTCGATCGTCACCCGCATGGCCGCGGTCAGTCCGGTGCCGGTGGTCAACATGCTCAGCGATCATTCGCACCCGCTACAGGCGCTTGCAGATGTGCTGACGATGCAGCAGGTGCATGGCGCAGTGGTCGGTCTGCCGGTCGCGTACGTGGGCGACTACAACAACGTCTCGCGCTCGCTCGCAGAAGCACTCGTGCTGCTCGGTGGCAGCCTCGCCCTCGGCTGCCCGCTCGGCTACCACGCCGACGACGCGGAGCTCGAGCGGCTGAACGGGCTCGGCCCTGGCTCTGTCACCCAGGTGCACCGTCCGGCCGAGGCCGTGGCCGGCGCGGTCGCCGTGCACACCGACAGTTGGACGTCGATGGGTCAAGAGACCGAGAAGCAGCAGCGCAAGGTCGCGTTCGAGGGCTTCACCGTCGACGACGAGATGATGACCCACGCCGCCGCCGGCGCGGGCTTCTACCACTGCCTGCCCGCCTACCGCGGCCTGGAAGTCGCCGCCGAAGTCATCGATGGCCCGCACAGCCACGTGTACGCGCAGGCGCACAACCGCCTGCACGCCGCACGCGGCGCGCTCGCCTTCCTCATGGGGGTTCACTGAAATGAGTTCGAAGGTGCAGCGCCAGCAGGCGATTGCCAAGTTGATCGGCAAGCACTCCGTCACCAACCAGCCGCAGCTGGTCGATCTGCTCGCAGTCGACGGCATCGCTGCCACCCAGGCGACGGTATCGCGCGACCTGGAAGACCTCGGCGCCGTCAAGGTGCGCGTGCCGGGGGGCGAGACGGTCTACGCGATTCCCGAGTACGAGCCGGCCCGGCTGGCGCCGGAGGACCAGTTGCGCAGAGTCATGGGAGAGTGGGTCGCGGAAGTGAAGCGCAGCGGCGACCTGGTGGTGCTGCGCACGCCACCGGGCTGCGCGCACGTCGTTGCCTCTGCGCTCGACCGCAGCGGGCTGGAGGGCGTGCTGGGCACGGTGGCCGGCGACGATACGTTGCTGTGCGTGGCGGAAGAGGAGCTCGGTGGGGAAGCACTGGCGGCACGACTGCGCGACCTGGCGGGCCTCGCATGAGCTCCGATCAGGGCAGGGCACTGTGGCACGGTCGCTTCGAGGGAGGGCCTGCTGCCGAGCTGATGGCCTTCACGGAGAGCCTCTCGTTCGACAAGCGTCTGTGGCCCGACGACATCGCCGGCTCCGTTGCCCATGTGCACGGTCTGGCACACGTCGGCATCCTCACCGAGATCGAGCGCGACTCGGTGCTGGCCGCTCTCGATCGTGTCGCGCGGGAGATGGGCGACGGCAGCTTCCAGTTCCTCGCGGGTGACGAAGACATTCACACCGCGGTCGAGCGGCGGGTCACCGAGCTCGCCGGGCCGGCGGGCGCCAAGCTGCACACCGGCCGCAGCCGCAACGACCAATCCGCCACGGATGTCAGGTTGTGGATGAAACGAGAGCTGCTGGCGGTGGCGGCGCGCATCGTCGACCTGCAAGCGGTGCTGTTCCAGCGCGCCATCGACGCCGGTTCGGTGTACCTGCCCGGCTACACCCACCTGCAGCGCGCCCAGCCGGTGCTCCTCGCGCATCATCTGCTGGCGCATGGCTGGGCACTTGCTCGCGACGTCGATCGTCTGCTCGATGCACTCGAGCGCATCGACGTCTCTCCCCTCGGCGCGGGTGCGCTGGCGGGTTCCTCGTTGCCGCTCGACCCCGACTACACGGCCCGGCGGCTGGGCTTTGCCGGCCGGTTCGAGAACTCGCTCGACGCGGTGGGTTCTCGCGACCATGTCGCCGAGGCGCTGTTCGCGCTGACGCTGGTGGGCATCAACCTCTCCCGCATGGGCGAGGAGTTCGTGCTGTGGACCTCCGAGGAGTTCGGCTTCGCCACGCTCGACGACGGGTATGCAACCGGGTCGTCGATGCTGCCGCAGAAGAAGAACCCCGACATCGCCGAGCTCGCGCGAGGCAAGGCCGGCCGCCTGATCGGCGACCTCACGGGCTTCCTTGCCACGATGAAGGGTCTGCCGCTGGCGTACAACCGCGACTACCAGGAGGACAAGGAGCCGCTGTTCGACGCAGTCGATCAGATCTCTCTTGCGCTCGGCGCGATCACCGGCATGGTGGCCACCACGACATGGGTTCCCGAACGGATGCAGGCCGCCGCCGATAACGAGACCGGTTCGGCCACCGACCTCGCCGAATGGCTCGTTCAGCGCGGCATGCCGTTCCGTGAGGCGCATGCGGTGGTGGGCGCCCTGGTCCGCCGTCACCTCGCCGGCGGCGGCCCGCTGCGCGATCTCGTCGCGGCGGATGCGGCGCTCGGCCCGGACGCCGCCGCTCTGGTCGCGCCAGGCGTAGCGGTGCAGCGGCGTACCACTCCCGGAGGCGCCGGCCCGGCCCCGGTAGCGCTGCAGATCGAGCGCTTCCGCCTGCGTTTGGCGACGTGGCGTGCAGCGCTTACCGGCGACGTTCGCTGAGCGCGACGCCACCGAGGTGGCGCCCGAACTGCTCAACAAACTGATGGCCGTCAACGGCCGCCTGGCACGCATCACCGAGGTGGAGGCCTACACGGCCGATGACCCCGCCAGCCACTCGTTCAAGGGCCGCACAGCCCGCAATGCGGTGATGTTCGGCCACCCCGGCCACTGGTACGTGTACCTGATCTACGGGATGCATCACTGCGTGAACCTGGTGACCGGCAGCGAGGGTGACGGCCAGGCCGTGCTCATCCGCTCCGTCGTCGTCGATGGGGTCGATCTCAGACGCACGACAGGCCCAGGCCGCCTGTGCCGCGAGTTGGGCATCGACCGAGGCCTCGACGGCGTGGTCGCGGAGCTGTTCGACGACGGGGTCGCCCCGCCGCACGCGCCAGAGGTGACGCCGCGCATCGGCATCACCAAGGCCGCCGAATGGCCCCGTCGCTGGCGCGTCGTGTGACGAACCGCGGCGATTGCTGGACACGGTCCTGCTCATCGGGCACGATGCCCCCTGACGAGACGAGGAGCGCCGATGACCACATTGCCGGATCGACCGAACACCGCCCTGGTGGTGATCGACGTGCAGAACGACGTGGTGGGCGGCGCCTTCGACCGCAGCCGGGTGGTGGGCAACATCGCCACCTTGGTCGACAGAGCCCGCGCCGAGGACGTGGCGGTGATCTGGGTGCAGCACTCCGACGATCACTTGGCCCCGGATACCGACGGCTGGCAGTACGTGCCCGAGTTGCACCCTGCGAGTGACGAGCCCGTGGTGCACAAGCGCTACGGCGACTCCTTCGAGGACACGTCGCTCGAGGCCGAATTGGCACAGCGTCGCGTTGGCCGCGTGGTCGTCGCCGGAGCACAGACCGATGCGTGTATTCGCGCCACGTTGCACGGCGCCTTCGTGCGTGGCTACGACACGGTGCTCGTGAGCGACGCACACACGACGGAGGACTTCTCCGAGTACGGCCTGCCACCGGCCGACAAGGTGATCGCGCACACGAACATGTACTGGACCTGGCAGGCGGGCCCGGGGCGCGTGGCCGAAGTGGCCGATACGGCGACAGTGACACTCGGGGCGGGCGCGGAGCGCGTGATCTGAGCCGTACGCGGGGACGACAGCCGGTCGTTCGGCCCTACCTGGACGGGCCCGGACTGTCGTAGCGTCAGTGCAACGTTCTTCAGGAGGAGTGCGCC
>ERZ1026792.2122-NODE-2122-length-10884-cov-3.323324_pt1 | contig 10884 bp, 7 predicted proteins | sample MGYA00520884_ERZ1026792 | MGnify/ENA primary metagenome ERZ1026792 (study PRJEB33270, sample SAMEA104284473) | anaerobic digester metagenome | biome: Anaerobic digester microbiome; feature: mesophilic sludge digester; material: Anaerobic digester biomass | place... | reverse complement strand
AGGAGCGGTTCGGCGGGGGAGCCCTCCTCCCGGAGGAGACGCTCGCGGCCATCGAGGAGCACGCGGTGGCCATCAAGGGGCCGCTCACGACCCCCGTCGGCGGGGGGTTCCGGTCGCTGAACGTGGCGTTGCGCCGGCGCCTCGACCTGTACGCTTGCGTGCGGCCGGTCAGGTATTTCCCGGGCGTTCCATCGCCGATGCGGCATCCCGAGCGGCTGGACGTCGTCATCTTCAGGGAGAACACCGAGGATGTCTACGCCGGGCTCGAGTGGCCGGCCGGGAGCGCGGGGGCGGCCTCGCTGGAGGGGTTCATGCGTTCCGAGCTCGGCGCTCAGGTCCGCCCCGGCTCCGCCCTCGGCGTCAAGCCGATCTCGAGGGAGGGAAGCGCGCGGCTGGTCCGTCGGGCGATCGCCTACGCCCTTGACCGGGGCAGGAAGAGCGTGACCCTGGTCCACAAGGGCAATATCATGAAATATACGGAGGGCGCCTTCCGGGAGTGGGGATACGCCGTCGCAAGGGAAGAGTTCGCGGGGCGCGTGGCGCGGGAGGGCGAAGGCGGGGCGGGGGAAGTGGTCATCAGGGACCGGATCGCCGATTCGATGTTCCAGCAGCTCCTCCTCCGCCCGGAGGAGTACGACGTGATCGCCACTACGAACCTGAACGGCGACTATCTATCCGACGCGTGCGCCGCGCAGGTCGGCGGGCTGGGGATGGCCCCGGGGGCGAACATAGGCGACCGGGCGGCGGTCTTCGAGGCCACGCACGGGAGCGCCCCGAAACACGCCGGCAAGGACCGCGTGAACCCGGGCTCGCTCATCCTATCCGGCGCCATGCTGCTCGATCATATCGGGTGGGGGGAGGCCGCGGCCCTTGTAGTCGACGCCCTCGGCCGGACCATCCGCGCCGGGACCGTGACGTACGATCTCGCCCGCCAGATGGAAGGGGCGCGCGAGCTGCGGTGCAGCGAGTTCGGCGCCGCCGTGGCGCGGGCGATCGGCCCGTGAGATGAGCCCCCTCCTCACGGCCTCGCTCGCGGCGGCCCTCGCGATGGACTCCTTCGCGGTCTCCTGCGCCGTCGCCGCGTCGCTCGGGGCCCCGACCCGCCGGCAGACCCTCCGCCTCGCGTCGGGTTTCGGCCTCTTTCAACTCCTTATGCCGCCGGCCGGATGGCTGGCGGGGGGCTTCCTGCGCGCCGTCATCGGGGGGGTCGACCACTGGGTGGCGTTCGGCCTCCTCTCCTTCGTCGGCGGGAGGATGCTTCTCGGGTCGTTCGCCCCCGGCAGCGTGCGTGGGGACGGAAGTCGCGATCCCACGCGCGGCCTATCCCTGCTGGCCCTCTCGGTGGCGACCAGCATCGACGCGCTGGCGGCGGGCTTGAGCCTGAGCCTGATCGGCGCCGGGATCATAGTGCCGGCGCTGGCGATCGGCGCGGCGGCGTTCGCCATGACGGCGGCCGGGATGCGGTTGGGGCCGCTGCCCGGGCGTCTCTTCGGCCGGCGCGTCGAGGGAGCCGCCGGCCTCGTCCTCATCGCCATCGGCCTCAACATCCTTCTCGGCCACCTCGCCGGCTGAGCCCGCCTCGATCCCGCCCTCCGCAACGGCACTTTCGCTTGAAGCGAGCGGCGTTTTTCGATATCGTGGTGCGTTGTTCATCCGTTGAAACGGCGATCGGCCAAGCGGGGCGCGCGAGATGAAGAGGATACGGGTAGGGCTCATCGGGCTCGGGACGGTCGGGACGGGTTTCGTGAAGGCGCTCCGCGCGAACAGGCCGGTTTTGCGGGAGCGGCTCGGGATAGATCTCGAACTCGCCCTCGTCGCCGATAGGAATTGGCGCGCCCGGCGCGCGGTGAGCATCCCTCCATCCCGGCGCCTTTCGGACGCGCGCGCCCTCCTGGCCGACCCGTCGATCGATATCGTGGTCGAGCTGATAGGGGGGTGCGGCGCCGCCAGGGCGTATGTCCTCGAGGCGCTGCGGAGGGGCAAGGGGGTAGTGACCGCCAACAAGGCCCTCCTGGCGGAGCACGGCCGGGAGGTCCTCGGGCTCGCGCGCGAGCGCCGCGCCGACCTCTACTACGAGGCAAGCGTCTGCGGCGCCATCCCGATAATCAAGGCCCTCCGCGAAGGGTTCGCCTCCAACCGGGTCGACTCGATCTTCGGGATCGTCAACGGCACCTGCAACTACATACTCTCCAGGATGACCGGTTCCGGGATCGGATTCTCCGAGGCCCTCCGCGAGGCGCAGCGCCTGGGCTACGCCGAGGCGGACCCGTCGCTCGACATAGACGGGCTCGACTCCGCCCACAAACTGGCGATCCTCAGCACGCTCGCGAGCGGCAGCTGGGTCCCAGCCCGGGCGGTCTACGCCGAGGGGATACGGCGCGTCACGCAGCTCGACATACGCTTCGCCGAGGAGTTCGAATACGTCATCAAGCTGCTCGCGATCTTCAAGCGGCACGGCGGCCGCGTGGACGCGCGCGTTCACCCCACGCTGATCCCGAGGAGCCATCTCCTCGCCTCCGTAGGCGGGGCCTTCAACGCGGTCTGCGTCAACGGGTACCCGGCGGGGGAGATTGTGCTCTACGGCTCCGGGGCCGGTCGGGACCCGACGGCGAGCGCGGTGCTCGGGGATGTCATAGACATAGCCAGGAATATCGAACGCGGCTGCTGCGGCAGGGTCCCGCCCGTGGCCGCCCGGGTCGGCGCCACCCGCGTAAGGCCCATCGGGGAGATAGAGACGCAATACTACCTCCGCTTCTCCGTCGTCGACCGGCCCGGCGTGCTCGCCCGCATCACCGGGATACTGGGCGCGCAGCAGATCAGCATCGCCTCGGTGTTGCAGACCGAGCGCAGGATCGGCGGCGTGGTGCCGGTGGTGTTGATGACCCACCGCGCGAGGGAGGCGAACGTCCGGCGGGCCATAGCGCGCATCGACCGCCTGGCGGATGTGAGGGACCGGACCGCCCTCATACGGGTGGAGGAGAGGGTGTAGGGAAGGGCCGGCGGCGCAGCGCCGGACGGCGTGATGGAGAAGGGGATGAAATACGTGGTGCTCGTGGGCGACGGGATGGCGGACCGCCCCATCCCGGAGCTGGGAAACCGCACCCCGCTCGAGGTGGCGCGCACGCCGCACATGGACCGCTGCGCCCGCGAGGGGGCGGGGGGGCTCGTGCGGACCGTCCCGGAGGGGATGGATCCGGGGAGCGACGTCGCCAACCTCTCCATCCTCGGCGTCGATCCATCCCGCTGCTACACCGGGAGGGGCCCGTTCGAGGCGGCCGCCATGGGGGCGCCCCTCTCCGGGGACGAGTGGGCGTTCCGCTGCAACCTGGTCACGGTCTCCGAAGACGTCATGGTGGATTACAGCGGCGGGCACATCTCGAGCGGCGAGGGCCGCGTCCTCATCGCCCTTCTCGCGGAGAGGTTCGCCGGGCGCGGGGTGCGCTTCCACCCCGGCGTGGGCTACAGGAACATCATGATCGCGCCCGAGCGGCTGCTCCTGGACGGGGAGGGGGCGCTGCGGTGCGTCCCCCCGCACGATATCGCCGGCCGTCCGATCCGCGACCACCTCCCGACCGGAAGGGGGAGCCGCCTGCTGCGGGAGTTGATGCAGGCATCCTACCTGATCCTGTCGCAGGAGACGGTAAACAAGGTAAAGATCGACCTCGGCGAGAATCCCGCCAACATGATATGGCTCTGGGGAGGGGGGAAGAAGCCGGCGACCGCGGCGTTCCGGGCGGAGCGGGGCATCGACGGGGCGGTGATCTCGGCGGTCGACCTCATCAAGGGGATCGGCCTGAGCCTGGGCCTCGAGGTGATCGGGGTCCCGGGTGCGACCGGCTACTACGACACCGACTACTCCGCCAAGGCCGGGGCGGCCCTCGCTGCGCTCAACGAAATCGATTTCGTCCTCGTCCACGTGGAGGCGGCGGACGAGGCCGGGCACAACGGCGACCGCTCCGAGAAGGTGCGGGCGATCGAGAACTTCGACGCGAAGGTCGTGGGGCCGGTCATGGACGGCCTGCGCCGCGGCGGCAGGCCGTTCCGCGCGCTCCTGCTCCCCGATCACTATACGCCGCTCTCGCTCAGGACGCACACCGCGGACCCCGTGCCGTTCTGCATCTGCGGGGACGGGATAAGGCCGGACGGCATGGCGGCGTTCAGCGAGAAGGCCGCCTCATCCGGCTCCATCAGGATCGAGGAGGGGTGGCGGCTCATGGACGAGCTGCTCTCCCCGCGGCCCGGCGGCCGGGGAGGGGGGGCGCAGGAATGCCGTTGATCGTCCAGAAGTACGGGGGCAGCTCGGTCGCCGATCCGGAGAAGATCCGGGACGTCGCCAGGCGCGTCGCCCGCGCGCAGGCGGCCGGAGACAGGCTCGTGGTGGTCGTCTCCGCCATGGGCGACACCACGGACGATCTCATCTCGCTCGCGCACCGCGTGTGCGCGAACCCGTCGGACCGCGAGATCGACATGCTTCTCTCCACCGGCGAACAAGTCACCGCGGCGCTGCTCGCCATGGCGCTGCACGACCTCGGCGTCGACGTCATCTCCATGACCGGCGGGCAGGTCGGGATCGTGACCGACGGCACGCACCGCAGCGCCAAGATCCGGGAGATCAGCACGTCGAAGATCGAGGAGCACCTGGCGCGGGGGGCGGTGGTGGTGGTCGCCGGGTTCCAGGGGGTCGACGAGGACCTCGACATAACGACCCTCGGAAGGGGGGGGTCGGACACGACCGCTGTCGCCCTCGCGGCGGCCCTCAAGGCGGACGTCTGCCGCATCTACAAGGACGTGGACGGCGTCTACACCGCCGACCCTCGGCTGGTCCCCGCAGCGCGCAAGATAGACCGCATCAGCTACGACGAGATGCTGGAGATGGCGAGCCTCGGGGCGCAGGTGATACAGTCGCGCTCGGTCGAGTTCGCGAAGAAGTTCGGCATCGCGGTGGAGGTGCTCTCCAGCTTCAACGACGGCCCGGGCACGATACTCTCCGGGGAGGGGGAAGAGATGGAAGACCTTGTGATACGCGGGGTGACGGTTGACCGGGGCGAGGCAAAGCTGACCATCCAGCGCGTTCCCGACCGTCCCGGGATCGCCGCCGCCATCTTCAAGACGATGGCGGAGGAGAACGTCAACGTGGATATGATAATCCAGAACGTCAGCGAGGACGGCTTCACGGATGTCTCCTTCACCGTGGCGAGCGAAGATTTCGGGAAGGCCCTCCGGGGGCTGGAACGCATGGCCGCCTCGATCGGCGCCAAGGGCGTGACGTCCAACAAGGCCATCGCGAAGGTCTCCGTGGTCGGCGTCGGGATGAGGAGCCACAAGGGGGTCGCCTCCGCCATGTTCGAGGCGCTCGCGCGGGAGGGGATCAATATCAAGATGATCTCCACGAGCGAGATCAAGATTTCGTGCGTGGTGGACGAGGCGGACGCGGGGCGCGCCGCAAGGGCCGTTCACTCGGCGTTCGGTCTCGATCGGGACAGGCGGTGAACGCGGCCGCGGGGAGGACCGGTGCAGCCATGAAGACGGTGAGGCTATACGACACGACTTTGCGCGACGGCTCCCAGGCGGAGGGGATCAGCTTCTCGTCGGCGGACAAGCTGTTGATCGCCCGGAGGCTGGACGAGTTCGGGATCCATTACATCGAGGGCGGATGGCCGGGGTCGAACCCGAAGGATATAGAGTTCTTCTCCCAGGCGCGGGCGCTCGGACTCCGGCGCGCGCGGGTGGCCGCCTTCGGGAGCACGAGGCGCGCAGGCGTCCCCGTCGCGGACGACGTGAACGTCGTCCGGCTGCGGGAGGCGGACACGGCCGTGGTGACCGTCTTCGGCAAGAGCTGGATGCTCCACGTCAAGGAGGTCCTGAGGACCAGCGCCGCGGAGAACCTCGCGATGATCCGCGACACCGTGCGCTACTTCAAGGATCTCGGCAAGGAGGTCATCTACGACGCCGAGCATTTCTTCGACGGCTACCGGGCCGATCCCGACTACGCCGTCAAGACCCTCCTCGCCGCCGAGGAGGCGGGCGCGGACACCATCGTCCTCTGCGACACGAACGGCGGGACGCTCCCGACGGGGATCGCCGAGGCCATGCGGGCCGTCATCGGGCTCGTGCGCGCCCCGATAGGGATCCACACCCACAACGACTCCGGCGTGGGTGTCGCGAACGCGGTCGTGGCCGTGGGGGAGGGGGCCGTCCACGTTCAGGGGACGATCAACGGCTACGGGGAGCGGTGCGGCAACGCGGACCTCGTCAGCATCATCCCCACGCTCGTCCTGAAGATGGGGATCCCGTGCGTGGAGAGGGAGCGCCTCGCGGGGCTCACGGACCTCTCCCGGTTCGTGGACGAGATCGCCAACATGGCGCCGTGGCCGCGCGCCCCGTATGTGGGGGCGAGCGCCTTCGCGCACAAGGGGGGGGTCCACGCCGATGCCGTCCTCAAGAACCCCCAGGGATACGAGCATATCGAACCGGGGGAGGTGGGGGGGGCGCGGCGGATTCTCGTCTCGGAGCTCTCCGGGAAGGCGAGCATTTTCATGAAGGCGCGCGAGATGCGCCTCGGGCTGGAGAAGGAGGGGGCCGCCCTCAAGAACGTCCTCCACGTCGTCAAGAGGCTCGAGAGCGAGGGGTACGAGTTCGAGGCGGCGGAGGGCTCGTTCAAGCTCCTCGTCGAAAAAGCGCTCACGCGCCACACGCCGTTCTTCACCCTGGAGGGGTTCAGGGTGAGCGTCGAGAAGCGCGCGGACGGCTCCCTCATCTCCGAGGCCACGATCAAGGTCAAGGTGGGCGACCTCTTCGAGCACACGGCAGCGGAGGGGGACGGCCCGGTCAACGCCCTCGACAACGCGCTGCGCAAGGCGCTCCTCCCCTTCTACCCGTCGATCGCCGACATGAGCCTCGTGGATTACAAGGTGCGGGTCCTCGACGTGAAGGCCGGGACGGCGGCGAAGGTGCGCGTCCTGGTGCAGTCCAAGGATCCCGGGGCGGCGTGGGGGACCGTCGGGGTCTCGGAGAACATCATCGAGGCGAGCTGGCAGGCGCTCGTGGACAGCGTCGAGTACAAACTGCTCCGCGACAAGGCGGCGCCTGCGACCGCGCGAAAGGGGAGGCCTTGAGGGCGCCCTTGCGCCGTCCGTGGGAGGGGGCATCTGCGCCATGGCGGAACTAGCGACGCGCTACGACCCGGCCCAGGTCGAGGACCGGTGGTATTCAGCATGGGAGTCTCGCGGCTATTTCAGTGCCCGCCCGCGCCCGGGCCGGAAACCGTACGTCATCGTAATCCCCCCCCCCAATATCACCGGCATCCTGACCATGGGGCATGTCCTGAACAACACCTTTCAGGACATCCTCGTGCGGTGGAAGAGGATGCAGGGATTCGAGGTGCTCTGGCTCCCGGGGACGGACCACGCCGGGATCGCCACCCAGAACGTGGTGGAAAAGGAGCTGGCGAAGAGCGGGACGCGGCGCGGGGGGCTGGACCGGGAGGCGTTCCTGCGGCGTGTCTGGGAGTGGAAGGAGCGCTACGGCGGCGCGATCATCCGCCAGCTCAAGAAGCTCGGCTGCTCCTGCGACTGGGGCAGGGAGCGGTTCACGATGGACGAGGGGCTCTCCCGCGCCGTGCGCGAGGCATTCGTCCGCCTCCACGAGAAGGGACTCATCTACCGCGGGCGGTACATAATCAACTGGTGTCCCCGCTGCCGCACCGCCCTTTCCGACGAGGAGGTGGAGCACGAGGACCACGACGGCCGCCTGTGGCATATCCGCTACCCGTTCGAGGGGGGCGGCGGATTCGTGACGGTGGCGACGACGCGCCCCGAGACGCTTCTCGGGGACACGGCGGTCGCCGTCAATCCCTCCGACGCACGCCATGCCGGCATCGTAGGGCGGAGGGTGGTCGTCCCGTCGGTGGAGCGCGTTGTCCCCGTCATCGCCGACGGCTTCGTAGATCCGGAGTTCGGCACCGGCGTCGTAAAGGTCACGCCCGCGCACGACCCGAACGACTTCCAGATCGGGCTCCGCCACGGCCTCCCCCGGGTGTCGGTCATGGACGGCGGCGGAGTGATGACCGCGGAGGCGGGCGCGGATTACGAGGGGATGGATCGCTTCGAGTGCCGCGAGGCCCTCCTCGCCCGCCTCGAGGAGATGAGGCTGGTCGAGAAGGTGGAGAAGCACCGCCACTCCGTCGGGCACTGCTACCGCTGCCGGACCGTGATCGAGCCGTATCTCTCCGAACAGTGGTTCGTCAAGATGAAGCCGCTTGCCGGTCCGGCCCTCCGGGCGGTCCTCGACGGGGCGGTCTCATTCCACCCGGGGCGCTGGGTGAAGGTCTACCGGCACTGGATGGAGAATATCCGCGACTGGTGCATCTCGCGCCAGCTCTGGTGGGGGCACCGGATACCGGTCTGGTATTGCGGGCGCTGCCGGGGCGGGGCCGAAACCGGCGCCCCTGCAGAGGCGGGAGCCGGCGTGATCGTTTCCCGGACCGCCCCCGAGCGGTGCCCCGCCTGCGGCGGCGCGGACCTCGTCCAGGACGAGGACGTCCTGGACACGTGGTTCTCCTCCTGGCTCTGGCCGTTCTCCGCCCTCGGCTGGCCGGATAAGACCGACGACCTCGGCTACTTCTACCCCACCACCACGCTCGTCACCGGGCCGGACATCATCTTCTTCTGGGTGGCTCGGATGATCATGGCTGGGATCGAGTTCATGGGCGAACCGCCGTTCGCGGATGTCTTCTTCACCGGCATCATCCGGGACATGGAGGGGAGGAAGATGAGCAAATCCCTCGGCAACTCGCCAGACCCCCTCGACGTCATCGCCGCCTACGGCGCCGACGCCCTGCGCTTCACCATCGCCCGCCTGAGCCCGGTGGGGCAGGATGTCCACTACTCGAACGAGTCGTGCGAGCTCGGGAGGAATTTCGCCAACAAGATATGGAACGCGTCGCGGTTCGTCCTGATGAACCTCGGCGATGAGCGCGGGCCGGCGGGCGGCGACGCGCCGGCCCTCGCAATGGACGACCGGTTCATCCTGAGCCGGCTCAACCGCGCCGCGCGCGTCATCGCCGCGGCGCTCGAGGGCTTCAGGTTCAACGAGGCCGCCGAGCGGCTCTACGACTTCTTCTGGAACGACTACTGCGACTGGTATATCGAGTCGGTGAAGGCCCGCATCAAGGCGGGGCAGGGGGGGGACGCGCGCGGGCCGCGCCGGACGATGCTTCACTGCCTCGAGGTCTTCCTGCGGCTTCTCTCGCCGTTCATGCCGTTCCTGAGCGAGGAGATCTGGCAGATGCTTCCCGGGCGGTCCGGCGAGTCGATAACGCTGGGCCCGTGGCCGGAGGCGGACGCGGCCATGATCGACGACGAGGTCGAGGCGCGGTCGCTGCTCAGGCGCGAGGCGGTCACGGCGGTGCGCAATCTCCGCAAGGCGTACGCCGTCCCGGCGCGCGCAGGGGTGGCGGTCGTCGTCAAGCCCGCCTCGGCGGCCGAGGGCGAGGCGCTGGAGGAGGGGAGGGAGGTCTGCATGCTCCTCATGAAGGCGCGGAAGATCACGGTGGACCCGCACTTCTCCCCGGGCCGCGCCATGCCGGCGGCGCCGATCTCCTCGGGCACGATCGTGTACCTCGAACTCGCCGCGGGCGCGGACCCGGCCGCCGAACGCGCCCGCGTCGCCCGCGAGCTGGAGGAGACGGGGCGCGCCATAGCCAGGATCGACGCGGAGCTCTCCAACGAGGCGTTCGTGAAGAGGGCCCCGCCTGCTGTCGTCGAGATGCGCCGCCGCAAGAGGGAAGAGCTCGCCGCCCGGCGGGAGAAGGTCCTGGGTGCGCTGGGGCGGCCCCCGCACGCCGAGGGTGGATGAACCCGCCCGCCACGCGGCAGGAACCGGTCGTCTTCGAGAACGCCGGCCAGAGGCTGTTCGGGATGTTCCACATCCCCGAGCCCCCCCACGCCCCCCCTTTCCCCGCCGTGGTGATGCTGCACGGATTCGCCGGGCACAAGATCGAGCCGCACCGGCTCTTCGTGAAGGCCGCGAGGCGTTTCGCCGCCGAGGGGATCCTGGCGCTCCGCTTCGACTTTCGCGGCTGCGGTGAGAGCGACGGGGATTCCGAGGACCTGTCCATCGAGGGGGAGATCGGCGACGCCAAGGCGGCGCTGGCCCTCGTCCGGGGGAGGGGGGACGTCAGGCGGGAGTGCGTGGGGCTCCTCGGTATGAGCCTGGGCGGTTCCATCGCGGCGTGCGTCGCGGGCGCCGAGCGCGGCGCCGTCCGGTGCCTGGTCCTCTGGGCGGCGGTCGCCCTCACCCTGGTGTCGGGTGCCCAGTACCTGCTCGACGGCCGCGCCGCCGCCACCGCGTTCGTCGCGGCCCGCGCGGAAACCATTGCCCGGCTGGCCCCCCTACCGCTGGACGTATGGGATCGCCAGGGACAGCACACCTTCTTCGGTCCCACGTCGCTGCATGAGTTGGTCTATCTGGCCGTGCAACACGACCGGGTGCATGGGGAGCAGATGGAGAGGATAGAGGTTCGTAGTTGAGCGCTTCAGCGCGTTCTTCACCGCCTTAAGAGCGCGCTAAGGCGCTGGTGTACGAACGAGAGCAGGTGGTATTAATGGACGATGACGAACGTTTCCCTGAGCCGTTTGACGCCGCTGACGACGCTCCGCTTGGCCCTCCGCGCCGGCGCGGCTGTCTGTTTGTGGCCGTAACGCTGCTGGTTGTTGTCACCCTTCTCGGCTCTTCGCTGGTGGCGTGGTTTGTCGTCGTCCAGCGCGAGAGAGCGACGGCCGAGCCTGAACGCCAGCCGACCATCGCCCCGGCCACACTGGTGGCCGCGCTGCCGACGACGAGTGTCGCCACGCCCATCTCCCCGACCGGTTCGACCATCAACCG
>ERZ1026792.2118-NODE-2118-length-10910-cov-4.294816_pt1 | contig 10910 bp, 10 predicted proteins | sample MGYA00520884_ERZ1026792 | MGnify/ENA primary metagenome ERZ1026792 (study PRJEB33270, sample SAMEA104284473) | anaerobic digester metagenome | biome: Anaerobic digester microbiome; feature: mesophilic sludge digester; material: Anaerobic digester biomass... | reverse complement strand
GCTTCACGGTCGTCGGACGATGACGAGGACGACGACGATGATCGCAACCGCAGACGGCGCCCCTCACGTTATCGTGACGATGACGATGACGACGATGACGACGATGACCGGGACCGCGGACGCCGGAGACGGCCCGCGCGCTCGGCTGCATCCGATGACGATTAACGCATCAACGCTTGGAGGGATGGACGGATGTCGGATCTGCGGATGCCGGACCTGAACAAGGTTTTCCTGGCGGGTCGCCTGACGCGCGACCCCGAACTGCGTTACCTGTCAAGCGGAACCCCGTTGTGCCGGATGGGGCTGGCGGTCAGCCGCAATTACAAAACCAAGGAAGGCGAACGCCGCGAAGAGACCTTGTTTGTCGACGTAGTGGCGTGGCGCGGCACGGCGGAGTATTGCGGCGAAAACCTCAAAAAGGGCCGTCCCATCCTCGTGGAGGGGATGCTTCGCAGCGACCAGTGGGAAGACAAGAGCACCGGACAGAAACGCACCAAGATCGAGGTGCAGGCAGATCGCATCCAGACCCTGGACTGGGACTCGGAGGGTGGAGCCGGCAGCAAACCCGCGCCGCGGGTCATTGAAGAGCCGATTCCCGAAGACGACGTCCCGTTTTAGCACTAGCCCTTCTGAACCAGGAGTGAGGACACAATGGCACGAGCAATGGGCAAACGGTCGAAGAAGCGCAAAAAAAAGAAGCGCGGCACCGGCCGGGCCAAGGTTTGCCGGTTAACGGTCGACCGGGTCGTATATATCGATTACAAAGACGTGAATCTTCTGAAGCATTACGTTACGGAACGCGGGAAGATCATTCCCCGCCGCATCACCGGAGCGACCGCTCAGCATCAGCGCATGTTGACCCGCGCCATCAAACTGGCGCGCCAGATTGCGCTGTTGCCGTACGTGGCGGACTGACCGGGGCGGGCGCGTGGCGGCCGGCGGCCTGGTGACGGTGTTCCGCCACACCGTGGCGTTCGCGGGCGCGGGGCTGTTCTGTGCCGCGCTCTCGTGGGCGGGGGCCAATCCGGTGGCGCCGCTGCCGCTGGCGTTGCTGGTTGCCGTGTATTGGGCGACCGGACGCCATGGGCTGGGCGGCGTGGCCATCGCCTGCGCGATACTGATTGGCGCGGGGGTGAGCCTGCGGGTGCAGGCGGGCCTTTTCTATGGCCTGTTTGTGCTGGCGGGCGCCGTGCTGGGGTTGGGAATCCGGCGTCAATGGACGTTTGGCGCGCTGGTTGCCGCGGTTGCGGCATGGATGTTCGGCGCCTTCGCGGCGCTTCTCGTGTTTCACCTGACGTGGAATGGGTGGACGCGGCAGGCGGCGGCTTCGTACGAGATGCTGGTGGCCCAGGCCCGGAACACGGCGGGAGCGGCTGCGGACCAGCAGGCGGCGCATGAAGCGTTCCGGTGGATGCTGGTGGAGCATTGGGCCGACGTGAGCGTCGGGCTGATGTTCGGCTCGTTTCTCGTATGTGCGGCCCTGGCGGCCGGCGTCACGTCCGCGTGGGTGCGGTTGCGGCACGGTCTGCCGGGTCCCCGTACGGCGTTTGGAGCGATGCGGCCGCCCGAGTGGCTCGTGTGGCCCGCGATCCTGTGCGCGGTGCTGTGGTTTGTGGAGCAGCGGAGCCCGAACGATGTGCTCCGGGCCGTGACGTGGAATGCCGCGATCGGGCTGGCTGCGATATACTGGCTCAACGGGCTGAGCATCGTGGTGTACGCGATACGCCGCATGCAGCCCCACGTGTTCGTCGTGGTCGCCCTGGTGGTGTTCCTGACGTACGCGGGGGGATGGCTGTTGAGTTTTGCCGGGCTCTTCGACACGTGGTGGGAGCTTCGCGGCAGGGTGGATCGCCTCGTGGCGATGCGCGACAAGCTGCGCGAAGGTCCCGGCGGCGACGACCCGCCCGGCGCGTGAGTTGAAGTACGCGTGAGGAGCCGGTCCGGCGGCCCGCTGGACGGCTGATGTGAAGACCTTAAGGGAGGTGGATGCCGTGAAGGTAATCCTGAGTGAGAATGTGCCGCATCTGGGCGACATGGGCGCCACGATCAACGTGAAAGACGGTTACGCCCGCAATTTTCTGTTTCCCCGGAAGCTGGCGGTGCCCGCCGATTCGGGCAGCGCGAAGGAACTGGACCATCAGCGCCGGATCATTGCACGGCGCGAGGAAAAAGTGCGCGCGGAACTGACGCAGACGGCCAAGGCCCTCGAGGGGCTGACCCTGGAGATGTCCACGCCCAGCTCTTTGGCCAACCGGCGGGCTGCCGGCGAGGAAGGGGCCCGCTCTTTATCGGGCGGAGCTTCGCCCCTCGTCTCTGCAACCTCGGGCTTGGCCGGAGCCGGAGTCGCGGCGGGTGCCCCCTCCGGCGGCGGCTCCTCGATCTCGATTTCGGGGATCGCTTCGCCGGCCTCGGTGACCCAACCGATCACCTGGCCTACCCCACGGACATCTTTGGGCCTGGCGATGGGCCGTAGAATGCCACCGGCCGGCGATTCCACCTCGTAGGTGATTTTCTTGCTCATTACGACGACGATGGGCTCGCCGGACCTGACCTCCGCCCCGTCGTCCTTGAGCCACTTCACGACGGTGCCTTCGCTCATGGCCATGCCCAGCTTGGGCATGATTACCTTGGTGGCCATACCTCACTCCTCGGCGACTCGGATTCCTGTTCCCGCTTAACGGAAGAGCGCGTCGCCGCTCTTCATCTCCAGGCCCGGGTGGTTGTCAAAGCGCACGACGCCCACGGCCGCCCTGTCTCCGACGGCCTGGGCCACGGCGGCAGTGCCGGCGTGGCCGAACCCGCCGCACAGCTCGATGGCGGCAATGCCGCCCTCCACCAGCTCCCGGCAGACGTCCACTGCCTGGGCATAGTCCTTGACCGCCACCGCCGTCAGCTCGACCTGGGGCGTGACCACCGTCTGGCGATGGACGCCTGGATCGGCGCCTGGGGCGACAAATACGAATGCTGCTTTCAGTGCCATGGCTCCTTCCTCCTTGATCGGGTATCTTGTCGGGCAGGCGCCGTCACGACGGCTCGCCGCCCCCGGCCGATGCGGGGGTGCGCGCCACGAATGCCTCCGGATGGTGGAGCACGCCCCGCTCGCTGGCCTGGCGCAGGCATGCCTGAACGTCCACGACCCGTGGGCCGTCGCCCGACAGGCGCACGCTGACCGCGTCGCCGGCGCCTACCTCCATCTGGCGCTCGCCGTCGACGGCGATGGTACAGGCGGCGGGCTCCAGGGTCACCTCTTCCCCCAGGGAGATCAGGCGGTGCTCCTGGACGCGCACGGGGATAACCAGGCCGGGGCTGACGGGCGCCAGAATGGTCTGCCCGCCGTCGCCCAGGCGGATGTGCATGCCCAGGGGGTCGTGGGCGCCGATGTAGTGCAGGATGCCCCCGATGCACGACAGGCCCAGGTTGTGCGGTTCGGCCTGGGCCAGCACGATCTCGCGGATGCGCGCCGGGTCCCAGAGGGCACGGCTCCCGACGAACAGGTCGCTGCTGGCCGCCACGTCCACCAGGGCCAGGTCGACCAGCTCGCCGTCGACGTACACCTCCAGCCGCTTGGCGCGGTGGCTGACCGCCTCCACGTCCACCAGGTTCCGGGCGATGAGCCCGGCCGCCAGGCCCGCCACGGTGCTCTCGACCATGTTCGGAAACACGTTGTTGGTGCCGGTAGAGATGGCGATGAGGGGGATGCTGCCGCAGCCCTTGGCCACGGCGCGGTTGGTGCCGTCGCCGCCGACGGTCAGGATGCAGCCCACGTCGTGCTCGCAGAGGAACCGGGCAGCAAAGGTCGAATCCCGCTCGTCGGCCCACACATTCATGGGCACCTCCACGACATCCAGCGAAACGTGGAGGTCGCACATGGCCCGCTCCACGAGGCCATAGTAGTCGGGCATGTAGAGCACCTGCTCGACGCCCAGGGCATCCAGGGCCAGGAGCGCGCGCTGCAGGATGTGGGCCTTCTCGTGGTTGTCAAAGACCGAAGCGTGCGCCACCAGGCGCCGGATGTCCTTGCCCGATGCCGGGTTGGCAATGATCCCTACGGATTTCATAGAACCTCGCAGATTGGCCGTCCCACGCCTGCCGGATCGCGCGCCGGCGATCCGGCAGGTGCGGGGTGCCCGGCCAGGTAGCCCCGGGCTCAGGCCATCACGGCCCTTACGGCCTGGACGATGGCCGCCGGGCCGGGAATGTAGACGTCCTCAAGCGCCGGGCTGAAGGGTACCGGGGTGTGGGGCGCCGTCACAACCTGGGGCGGCGCGTCGAGGTAGTCAAAGGCCTGCCGCGCTGCCAGGCTCACGATGTCGCTGGCCACGCTGCAGCGGGGCGTGTCCTCGTCCACCACCACCAGCCGGTGGGTTTTCTTGACCGATTCCAGGATCGTGCCCTCGTCCAGGGGAGATAGACTCTGGGGATCGACCACCTCGACGTCGATGCCGCCGTCGGCCAGTGTGGCGGCCGCCTCTTCGGCAAAGACGCGCATGCGGCCGATGGCCACCACCGTGGCGTCGCTCCCCTGGCGCGCGATCTCGGCCTTGCCCAGGGGGATGACATAGTTGTCCTCGGGCACCGGCCCGCTGGTGTCGAGGAGGACCTTGTGGACGAAATAGATGACGGGGTCGTCGTCGCGGACCGCGGCCGACATGAGGCCCTTGGCATTGTAGGGCGTGGAGGGCACCACGACCTTGAGCCCGGGCATGTGGGTAAAGACCGAATAGAGACACTGGGAATGTTGCCCGGCCGCGCGAAATCCGGCGCCAAAGAGGGTCTCGATGACCATGGGCACCTTGGCCTTGCCACCGAACATGTAGCGCAGCTTGGCGCCCTGGTTATAGATCTGGTCCATGCAGACCCCGAAAAAGTCCACGAACATCAGCTCGGCGATGGGCCGCAGGCCCGTCGAGGCGGCGCCGACCGCGGCGCCCATGATAGCTGACTCGCTGATGGGCGTGTCGCGAATGCGCTCCCTGCCGAATTCCTGGACCAGGCCCCTGGTCAGGCCCAGGTCGCCGCCCCAGGCCTCGTCGCCCTTTTCCTCCAGGTGCGTGGCCGCTCCCCCGGCAATGTCCTCCCCGATCATGATGACATTGGGATCTCGGCGCATCTCCAGCCGAATCGCCTCGTTAAAGGCTTCACGGAACGTCAATGTCCGGCCAGTCATGGTTCGACCTCCTTATGGGTAGCTTACATAGACGTCGGTGAGGCACGCCTCGGGGGACGGATAGGGCGCCTCCTGGGCGGCTGTCGTGGCCTCGTCGACGACTGCCCGGGCGCGGGCATCAATCTCTCCCAGCTCATCTTCGGTCACCAGGCCGCGATCGAGGACGCGCTTGCGGAACTGCAGGATGGGATCCCGCTCCCGATTCCTGGCCCGCTCTTCCTCGGTAAAGTAGCTCAGGTTGTCGCCCTGAAAGTGGCCATAGTAGCGAAAGGCCTTGCATTCGATGAGCGTCGGGCCCTCGCCGCGGCGGGCGCGGGCGATGGCCTCCTCGGCGGCCTCGATGACGGCGAACACGTCCGTGCCATCGACGGCAAAGCCCGGGATGTCGTAGCCTGTGGCCCGGTCGGCAATGTCCCGGGCGGAGCAGTGGTAGTGAGCCGGGGTCGTCTGGGCGTAGCCGTTGTTTTCGCACAAGAAGACGACGGGCAGCTTCCAGATGGCGGCCAGGTTCATCGACTCGTGCATGGTGCCTTGCTCGGAGGCGCCGTCGCCAAAGAAGCAGATCGTCACCTGGTCGGTGCCCTGGATCTTGGCCGTGAGCCCCGAGCCGCAGGCCAGCGGGCCACCCGCCCCGACGATGCCGTTGGCGCCCAGCATGCCCTTGGTGACGTCGGCGATGTGCATCGACCCGCCCTTGCCGTTGCAGGCGCCCGTGGCCTTGCCGAACAGCTCGGCCATCATGGCCTTCACGTCCACGCCCTTGGCGATGCAGTGGCCGTGGCCCCGGTGTGTGGAGGTGATAAAGTCCGAATCGCTGAGCAGCGAGCACACGCCGACGGCGATGGCCTCCTCGCCGGCGTACAGGTGGACAAAGCCCGGAACCTGTCCCTCGGCGAACAATTGGGCTGCCCGATCTTCGAACTCGCGAATGAGCTTCATCCGCTCATAGATCCAGAGCAGCTTTTCTTTACCGATCTCAGCCATGGAGTTCCTCCTTTCAAGATCCTGCGATCGATCCACACGCGCGGGCGGGCCATCGGTCCGCCCATCGGAGGGTGGCCTCGACCGTGCCACCCGTCCGCGTCGATGGCTTGCAAACAAAAAAGGAGTACAGCGTACAAGGTTATGTACACGTACTCCTTAATGCCTGGCAAGCACCCCTTTTCTCCTCCCGGGAAAGCAACCGCCCACGTCTCCCCTTGACCGGGTTCCCATCTCCGGAACACACCACGAAGCTACGATGCAGCCAGTTCTATTTTACATCGCTTTCACGCGAGAGTCAAGAAACGGCCGCGCGCCCCGGGGGCAGGAGGGCAGGCGCAAGACCTGCCCCTCCCCCCGTTGTAGGGGCGACCCTCGCGGTCGCCCAACCCTCGCGGTCGCCCTGGGGCAGGCGCAAGACCTGCCCCTACCCCCATTGTAGGGGCGACCCTTGCGGTCGCCCTGGGGCAGGCGCAAGACCTGCCCCTACCCCCATTGTAGGGGCGACCCTCGCGGTCGCCCTGGGGCAGGCGCAAGACCTGCCCTATACGCATCAAGTTAAGATGACAAAAGGGAGATCTTGTGGCATGATTGTAGGTGCGAACCAAACCATGCTGGAGATCTCCCTTATGAGCACTATACCACAGGTAGCCGAAGCAATGCAAGCGGTGTTGATGGACAAGGCGGATGAGTTGGGTCGAAAAGTGGGCTTCATCCGGCGGCAGCGCAATCTGACTGGTGGCAAGTTCGTGCAGACCCTGGTCTTTGGCTTTCAAGCGAAACCGGAGGCTACCTATGAAGACCTGAGCCAAGCGGCGGCGGCCGTGGGCGTTGCTATCACGCCTCAGGGTCTGGAACAGCGCTTTACAGCTACAGCTGCGCAGTTGGTCCAACAGGTCCTGGTCTGTGCGGTCGAGCAAGTCATCACCAGTCGGCCGGCAGCCATCCCGATCCTGCAACGCTTTGAGGGTGTGTATCTGCGAGACAGCAGTGTTATCAGCCTGCCGCCCGAGTTGGCCGAGATGTGGCCCGGCGTGGGAAACAGCCATGGTGCAACAGCTGCGCTCAAGCTTCAAGTGGAGCTCAACTTCCGCACCGGCCAACTTCATGGTCCCGTCATCCAGAGTGGGCGCACTCAGGACCAGACGTCTCCCTTTCAACGTCAGGCGTTGCCGGCTGGCGCCCTGCACGTGGCGGATCTGGGCTATTTCAACCTGGAACGGTTGGCGCAGGATGACCAGCGAGGGGTATACTGGCTGACGCGCCTGAAGGGAGGTACCGCGGTGTATACCCCTGCGGGGGAGCGCTTGGACCTGCTTCCCTGGCTGAACATGCAAGGAGAAGGGGTGCTGGATCAGGCCGTCGTGGTTGGTGTGCAGCAGCAACTGCCCTGTCGTCTGTTGGCAGTGCGGGTGCCCCAGGAGGTAGCTGACCAGCGACGCCGCCGTCTGCGGGACTATGCGCGCAAGAAGCAGGTTCCGCTGAAGGCTGAGACCCTTGCGCTGGCCGCCTGGACTTTGGTTATCACCAATGTGCCCCAGGAGAAGTTGTCGTTGCAGGAAGCGCTGGTTCTCCTGCGGGTACGCTGGCAGATCGAACTGCTTTTCAAGTTGTGGAAGAGCCATGCCCGTGTGGATGAGTGGCGCAGCCATAACCCGTGGCGCATCCTGTGCGAGATCTACGCCAAGTTGATCGGCGCGGTGATTCTGCATTGGGTGTGCTTGACCAGCTTCTGGGAACGTCCGAACCGCAGCTTGTTCAAGGCAGCGTCCGCGCTGCAGAAACACGCCTTTGCCCTGGCGTTGGCGCTCCCCAGCTGCGACAGCCTGGAGCTGGCACTGACCAGTTTGAAATTGTGCCTGGTGACGACCTGTAAGGTCAATCGACGTCGAAAGCATCCCAGTACCTATCAACTACTGCTGAATGTGCCTTAACTTGATGCATATAGGGCAGGTCTTGCACCTGCCCAGCGGGGCGACCGCGAGGTGGGCGACCGCAAGGGGGGCGCCCCTACATTGGGTTGGGCGGCCGCGAGGGGGGCGACCGCAAGGGTTCGCCCCTACATTGTGGTGGGCGACCGCAAGGGTTCGCCCCTACATTGTGGTGGGCGACCGCGAGGGTTCGCCCCTTCTCAAATTGGTACATGACAGGGTGCAAAACGGGCTGTATACTGAAACAGAGAGGCCCCGCGCTGGTTGCCACGCCCGCCTTTTGGTGTTCTGGTACTTCTGGTGCTTTTGGCACAACCTCCCGTAGATGGGCGCCATGGGATTCGAGGAACCGGACCTCGACCTGCTGCGCCTGATCCGCCGGGACACCCCGGTGCCGGGCCTGCGGGCGCGTCGGCGACGCCTTGGCCTGGCTGGTGGAAACGGGCCGCGCCTCCCGGTGGGAGGCCTGGGCGCTGCGCCTCGAGTGGCCCCCGGGCAGCGGTGCAACGCCTGGTTCTTTGCTAGAGAGCACGGAGATAAGAGAGGGAACCTCTGTGCTCTCTGTGCCCTCTGTGGCGTCACTCACCACCGGTACTGCTGTGGTGGAGTGCCGTGCTTTTCCAGGACGACCGGTTTCTGGATCTTGCTCTCCGGGTCCACCTGTTCCAGGGCGACGTCGAATTCCCACATGTCGCCGAAATCGAAAAGGAAGGTCATGGTCTGGCCGACACGCAACGGCACGTCGCCGATCGCCACCTCGTCGGCTGCCGGGCCTTCGTCGGAGTAGGGGTGAAGGGCTTTATCTTTGACGCCGAAACGGTTGCGGTAGCTGAACTCGTACAGGTGATCGTGGTCAAAGCGGACGGCGTTCAGGATGGCCGAGGCCAGGTCATCCAGGGTCAGCCGGGCCGGGATGGCGATCCGGCGCCAGATCCGGCCCAGCGAGACCTTGAAAACGTGGGCGCCCTTGCGGAAGGTCCACTCGGGCACCGACAGGTTCTTCCGCCAGGCCGGAAAGTAGGGCTGGAGTGCCTGCTGCAGCACGCCGAAGGGTACCTTCTCCTCCGACTCCAGAGCCAGGAGGTTGTCCACGTCGCCGAAAAAGCCGGCGTGCAGCGCGGCCAGCAGGGCATCGCCCCACGGCGTGCGCTCGACCGTTTCGATGCACCAGCCTTTGCCCTGCTCGGGCGGTCCGTGCCTCACCGCAGCCAGGCCGAACAACTCCAGCAGGGCCAGGTTGTGCAAGCCCGGCCAGTAACGCAATGAATCTTCGGCTTCTTTGTTCCCGGCGACCGGCAGCCCCTCGTCGGGGACACGTTGGAAGAACCACTGCACCTCGCGAAAGGTCTCGGGCACGCGGAACCAGCCCCGGCCCCGTTCGCCGATGATCTGCGGGTGGCCGCGCACCAGCCAGGTCTCCAGCAGGGTGCAGTATCGCTCCGTAGGGTTCAGACTGTCCCACACCTGGCGGACCACCTCGTCTACGGCGAGCAGCGGCTTGCGGTCGGTCCCTTGTACGAAGGTCAGGCCCGAGGCGCGGAGCAGCAGGTAGAGCCCGTTGACGTGGGGGTAGGATTTCTGCAAGGGCCTGGTCAGGCCGGTCTGCAGGGGATGCGCCAGGCGGGCATTGAGGTCGGCCAGCACCTGCCGGCGCAGTTGGTGTGTGCCCGTCAGCGGGAGCTCTCCCTCCTCGACGAAGGCCAGAAAGGCTTCGAAATCGCGGAGAATCGTGCCCGGGCCGTTTTCATCCACGGTCGTCTTGAGCAGCAGTCGCTCGTGCCGGCGTGAGACCTCGATTTCTGGCAAACCGAACATCGCTCACTCTCCTTGGTACTCTGCCGCAGAGGGCACCGACATCACAGAGAGAAAAGAGAACCCCTCCCTGGCGCGGGACGAGTTCTCGTGGTCTACCGCGCTCATGTTGGCATCACCCTGCGCCGGGTCAGACCCCTGAGCTGAGAAGAGCCACGAGGCATTCTCGTGACTTGATTATACTACCGTTGCGAGAATCGTGCAACCTACGTCTGTTGGCTTTAATTCCGGATATGTCTCGTGTTCGCCCGCTCGTTCCCGCCAGATCGTCACATCGGGCGGTTTCACGCCGTGCAACGGCGAGGAAAGGCGCGTCGCACCTCTGTAGGCCAAAAGCGCACAAGAAACCTAACACTCACCTGGACTTCAATTCAACAGATAGCGCCGTGCAAGGAATATCCACACGGGAAGAGCAGCCAGGAGAATCCAATGCGTTACATACCGGTAGGTTAGGGACTCCTCTACAGCCTCGGTAGCGGGTGCGAGGGAAAGATTCTCTTCGATGAAGGGAACAAGATCGTGGACGTTCTGTTCCGAGAAGTACCTTCCTCCTGTACGAGAGGCCATCTCCATAAGGCCCACCTCTTCCAGGTAGGTAACGTAATCCACCCCTTGTAACTTGTAATACTCCCCGGTAAAGTTGCCCCTGGCGTCGTACACGGGGATCCTTGTTCCATCCGGTTCTCCAATGCCGACTGTGACGACCTTGATGCCCTTGTCCGTGGCTTTCTGGACCGCGTCTTCCATCCAGCCGCGTTCCACCTCGTGCACTCCTCGTGTTAGCCCGAGAAACGTCTCGCCGTCGCTGATAAGGACGATGAGTTTGGTCCCCTCGCTGTCAGAGAATTTGTCGACGACGTTCAGTATGGGCCGGCCCAGGCTCGTACCTGTCCCGGGAACAGACTGAATATCCAGGACCTTCTTGATGCTTTCCTTAAGATAGGGATAATCCTCCTCGCCGACAAAAGGTACATGAGATCTGGCAATGCTGGTGAAACCGTGGAGAGAGACCTTTACCT
>ERZ1026792.2116-NODE-2116-length-10920-cov-6.497174_pt1 | contig 10920 bp, 8 predicted proteins | sample MGYA00520884_ERZ1026792 | MGnify/ENA primary metagenome ERZ1026792 (study PRJEB33270, sample SAMEA104284473) | anaerobic digester metagenome | biome: Anaerobic digester microbiome; feature: mesophilic sludge digester; material: Anaerobic digester biomass | place... | reverse complement strand
GGACAAGCTCACGCAGCTCTGCGAGGTGTTCGGGCTGCCCGTGGTCGAAACGCCGGCGGCGTACTCGTCCCGATTCTGCTCCCGCAGCGGGGTTCCCGGATTCCGCGCGGCCGAGGTCGCCGCGGGCTTCACGAAGCACGGACAATGGCGCTGGATCGCCGCGAAGAAGGACGAGCGCGGGCGCCCCACAGGCGAGGCACAGAGATTGGTCGCGCTCGACCGGCAGCTCGCGGAGGCGCAGGTCGCCCTCGAGAAGGCCTTGGTCGGGGAACGGCACCCGGGGCCCTTCCCGAAGCGCACGCTGCTCGTCCCTTCGGCGGGCGGCGGGATTTTCGTGCCTATCGTGGATGCCGTGAAAGGCGCGGAGATGCAGCCCGCCCTCGCGCAGGCCGACGTGAACGCCGCCATCAATCTCGCGCTGCGCGCCGTGGCCGATCCCCGCGTCTGGGGGATCTATCCCCGCCTGCGTACTATATGCGCCGGCACCGGGCAGACCGACAAAGGCAAAAGGGCGGCGAACAGGACGCCGTGCACGGATGGAATGCGGTTGCTGGCTCGCGAGAAACGGAGGTACGGGGAAAAGGGCCCGGCGATTACCGTCCATCGACTAGGCAGCGCCGGGAAGAACGACACCGCACAGCCAAACTTCTTCGCGGACCTGGCCGGCCTGGCGAGCGTCGCGCAGAAGCTCGGCAGCGAGAGCCGCGAGCATCGCTGGCTGTGTGATGAATGGACGACCGCGGAGATCCGGGGCGAGGAAGGCGCGCCGGCGCTCGTCCACGGCAAGTCGTTCTGGGGCTGCGTGAAGGCCGCGCAGTGGAGCCGCATCCAGGAGATCAACGGCCGGAGATTGACCAAGTGGCGCTCGAAATGACGCTCCGCACTCCTCATAACCGATGAGCGACGCGGCATTGCGAACCGACGGCTCGTTTGATGCACAGCCCAAGTTGAATGTGCGCGGTCTCCACAACTACGTCTACTGCCCTCGCCTGTTCTACTATCAGTGGGTGGAGAACATCTTCCAGCAGAACGCCGACACGGTGGAAGGGGGTTACGTCCATCGTGTTGCGGATCAGCCCACCCGCCTCGACGAACTCAAGGATGCAATCGAACTACCCGAGGATTCCGTGATCAGATCAATGCACATTGAAAGCGACACATACGGCCTTGTAGGGATCGTGGATCTGATCGAGACGCGGGCGGGCGGTGTGACGGTAATCGATTACAAGAAAGGCGCCGCGTGGCGCGATGCACACGGCAATCGCATCGCGAAGGAGCCCGATGCCGTTCAAGTCGTGGCCTACGCTCTGCTGCTCCGCGAAAACGGCCACATTCCCCGGGAGGCGTTCATCTACTACGCGGCGGAGAAACGACGTGTGCCGGTGGACATCTCCGAGGAGAGGATCAAGGCCTGCGTCGAAAAGATCGCGGAGGCCAAATCGCTGGCGACCCGTGGCAAATGTCCACCCCCGCTGGAGGATGATCCGCGCTGCCTGTACTGCTCCGCGTATCCCATTTGCCTCCCCAGGGAATCGGCCTTCTGGCGGAGCCCAAACGATGGAAACGTCGCGATAAAAAGAGCCCCCCGCCCAGATAACGATGAAGGAGAGATTCTGGTGGTTCAAACACCAGGAGCGACCGTCGGGCGCAGGGGCGGCGAGATCACAGTGTCACTGAATGGAGAGATAGTACGCAAACTCCCTTCCCGCCAATTGCGTGCCGTATATCTTTACGGTGCGGTTCAACTCACTGCGGTGGCGGCGCAGACCTTCCTGGAACTCGGGATCGACGTGTCATTCTTCGCCCCTTCGGGACGCTTCCTCGGGCTTCTACGTGGACTTCCTGCATCCGGAGTGGACGCGCGCCGCGGGCAGTACCGACTCTTCGATGATGAGAGAACGTGCCTCGGGATCGCACGCGAAATCATACGCGCGAAGATTCACAACCAGCGCGTGATGCTTATGCGGAATGGAGATGCCCCAGAATCTTTGCTGGCGCAGCTCGCGCATCTCAAGGATAGGGCGGCCAAGGCGATGGGGATGAAGGAATTGCTAGGCGTAGAGGGTATGGCCGCGGCCCTCTACTTTGAGCAGTTCAACGGTATGCTGAAAGTCAATGACCGCCGCATCTTCGAATTCCACGCCCGCAATCGACGCCCTCCGCGTGATCCGGTCAATGCGCTCCTCTCGATGGGGTACAGCATCCTATGCAAGGAGGTCACCGGGATCTGCCACGCGGTGGGCCTCGATCCATTCCTCGGCGTTATGCATCAGCCGCGCTACGGCAGGCCGGCGTTGGCGCTCGACCTGATGGAGGAATTCCGGCCGCTCATCGCCGATAGCGTTGCGATAAGTATGGTCAACCGCAGCGAGGTCAGCCGGGATGATTTCATCATCAGCGCCGCGGGTGTATCTTTGAACGAGCACGGACGGCGCGCCTTCTGGGAATCCTATTGCCGGAGGATGGAGATGGAAGTTGCTCATCCCCATTTCGGATACAGGATGCCCTATCGGCGGATGCTCGAAGTTCAGGCAAGACAGATGTGGCGGTTTGTCAGAGGCGAGGCGGACAAATACATCGGTTTCACCACTCGATAGAATATGCCGAGAACACGCTATCTCGTTTGTTACGATATCGCAGACCCCAAACGGTTGCGTCGAGTGGCCAAAGTCCTCGAGGGATACGGCAGCCGTCTCCAGTTATCGGTATTCGAGTGCTGCTTGGACAGACAAAGGTTCGCCGAGGCAAAGACGGAACTGGCCGAGATTCTCAATCACGCGGAGGATCAAGTGCTGTTCGTTTCGCTAGGGAAAGCAGGCGACGATGCTAGTATTTTGATTGAAGCGGTAGGGCTATCTTACACCGACCGACCGCGAGTAACTGTAATCTGATTGCACATAGGGCTGTTTCTGCTATCATAGCCATTGGCTACGGCCACCGATCACAACCCTTCCGCCATTGGGGTTACAGGTTCCTTGAAATCGCTTGCGGGGCGAGTGCGGAAATTGCCTCCAGCTCGATCTGGGACGCTCGCGTGCTGCATCTCCTTGATTCGTAGTTGGATAGGGGTAACTGGAGCCGCCCATGACGTCTTTAGAATGCCGTAAAGGAGGGGTGCTCGCTTGGGTTGAGTTTGCCCCTTCAAGGCCAATAGGTTCTGAAGGCTAGGCGACATCCGCAGCGGATTCTCGGAGCTTGAGGCGGAAGAACAACACGGAAATCAGGCGCACGTTCACATGCGACATCCGCAGCGGATTCTCGGAGCTTGAGGCGGATAAATGCCGGCACTACCGCATCACACTATGCGGGCGACATCCGCAGCGGATTCTCGGAGCTTGAGGCGGCCGCAACGGAGGGGCCAATGGAGAATACACTCGTGCGACATCCGCAGCGGATTCTCGGAGCTTGAGGCGGAATACTACCGCGGATGGCCGCACACGCATTCGTTGCGACATCCGCAGCGGATTCTCGGAGCTTGAGGCGGTACAGCGGGCGGTTCCGGGCGCTCCGCAAGTCGCGCGACATCCGCAGCGGATTCTCGGAGCTTGAGGCGGTCCCGCCGCATCTCTTTCTCGACGGCGATCACCGGCGACATCCGCAGCGGATTCTCGGAGCTTGAGGCGGCCCGAGCCGGTTCCCGAGTACCGATTCCATCCCGGCGACATCCGCAGCGGATTCTCGGAGCTTGAGGCGGGCCGCGTGAAGGGCGGTTCCCCGCTCGGCTGGCGCGACATCCGCAGCGGATTCTCGGAGCTTGAGGCGGCCGAAGGAGAGTTTTGACAATACCCTTCATACGAGCGACATCCGCAGCGGATTCTCGGAGCTTGAGGCGGTTCATAGAGGGCCGGGGAAGGTTGCATGACGTCCGCGACATCCGCAGCGGATTCTCGGAGCTTGAGGCGGCGAAGATCCGCATCGAGGTAGAACGGGTACACGCAACGACATCCGCAGCGGATTCTCGGAGCTTGAGGCGGCCCCGCTACAACGGGCAATTCTATGAGTTATCCGGGCGACATCCGCAGCGGATTCTCGGAGCTTGAGGCGGAGGCTACGTCATTGGCGCCTCCCGCCCGCCATCGGCGACATCCGCAGCGGATTCTCGGAGCTTGAGGCGGTAATCACTCAAACCAGATATCGGAACTTCCGTGGCGACATCCGCAGCGGATTCTCGGAGCTTGAGGCGGCTCGGCTCTGGTGCCCTTTTTCGTGCCGGTGTTTTGCGACATCCGCAGCGGATTCTCGGAGCTTGAGGCGGATCAGCCATCTTCCGGATCGACGTTGGCAATCAAGCGACATCCGCAGCGGATTCTCGGAGCTTGAGGCGGCTCGAGAGAGCATTCGTACCTGCACGGCTCGAGGCGACATCCGCAGCGGATTCTCGGAGCTTGAGGCGGAAGCAATGGCAGTACATTGATCGGGGCGCGACCGGCGACATCCGCAGCGGATTCTCGGAGCTTGAGGCGGCCCAGTAGGTACCGCTCGGCTCCCGCCGATATGTGCGACATCCGCAGCGGATTCTCGGAGCTTGAGGCGGATCCTCAGGTGCGTAGCCAGCGCACCGCATACAGGCGACATCCGCAGCGGATTCTCGGAGCTTGAGGCGGGTATCTCCGCGTAGAGAGCGAGGAGGCGCAGGTGCGACATCCGCAGCGGATTCTCGGAGCTTGAGGCGGTATAATTATCGCTCGTTTCCTTCGGAAAGTCAAAGCGACATCCGCAGCGGATTCTCGGAGCTTGAGGCGGGCTGCCCCCCCGTCGCAGTGCAAGCGCCCCTCCCGCGACATCCGCAGCGGATTCTCGGAGCTTGAGGCGGGCCGCGCCCCCGTCGCAGTGCAAGCGCCCCTCCCTGCGACATCCGCAGCGGATTCTCGGAGCTTGAGGCGGTTCAACCCGGACTGCGGGGTACGGGTCTCGGAGCTTGAGGCGGTGGAGGTGCTCATCGTCGCCACCCCGGCTATTGTGCGACATCCGCAGCGGATTCTCGGAGCTTGAGGCGGTTGCCAAGGTCGTCGAAGAATACGACTGATGCACGCGACATCCGCAGCGGATTCTCGGAGCTTGAGGCGGAGCGACAGCAAAGCGAATGATCCATCTCTCAGTCGCGACATCCGCAGCGGATTCTCGGAGCTTGAGGCGGTTATGCTCGCGCGTTACGAAGGCGATCTGCTGGAGCGACATCCGCAGCGGATTCTCGGAGCTTGAGGCGGCTCACCAGTTCGTAGACTTCTCCAGCCTTGTCGAGGCGACATCCGCAGCGGATTCTCGGAGCTTGAGGCGGTCTCCGGCGCGGACCTCGTCGGCGCGAAACTCGCGCGACATCCGCAGCGGATTCTCGGAGCTTGAGGCGGTTCGCCGAGGCAAATCTCCGCAAGGCGGAACTTGCGCGACATCCGCAGCGGATTCTCGGAGCTTGAGGCGGCCCCACAGCCATCTGTATCCGTACCGCCGCGAGTGCGACATCCGCATTATGATCATCACAATCGCCACGCGACATCCGCAGCACGTAAAATCGAGGATCAAACCTCGACTATTAAATGACATTTGCAAGAGGGAATTCAGGAGTCTTCCAGATTCGGGCCTCCATCGCTTCTGATTAGTCGTTCTCTGAGACGCGCTCAATTCCTGAAGGAAATCCGACTCGCTTCGCTCGCTCACTTCCAAAAGAAAAGAGCCCCATCTCTGGGGCTCTTTTTGATTGGCTCCCCGGGCAGGACTCCCTTCGACAAGCTCAGGGTAAACTCACCTGTGGGGCGGCTTGCGAATAGCTAGAATCTCTTCTTTCTTCTTTCGGCTCCATCCTTTTATGTCACCGGTCGGATCAAAACCAGCCACTGGCGGTCACTTCAAAACCAGCCAGTGTGTGCTTAGATAATCATCCTTCCTTGGTGGATTTGCAAGCGAGATCTTTCAGCCTGTAGCTCCTGCCCTTGATCGAGATGATTTCCGCATGGTGCAGGAAGCGGTCCAGGATGGCCGTGGCGGATGGGACATCGCCGATCAGCTTCCCCCATTCCTCGATGGGGCGGTTGGAGGTCATCACGGTCGAGCGGAGCTCGTAGCGGCGCATGATGACCTCGAAGAGGTATTCCCCGGACTTGCGTGGGAGCTGCTTGAGGCCCATGTCGTCGACGATCACCAGATCGGGCCGCAGATAGCGTGAGAGGACCGACCGGTCGGTGTCGAGGGCCTCGTTATCCATGAAGTCGCGCACCACGTCGAAGACCGAGCGGTAGAGCACGGTGAAGCCCATCTTGATTGCCTGGTACCCTATGGCCTGTGCGAGATGGGACTTGCCCACGCCCGGCGGCCCCACGAACAGCACGTCCCGCGACTCGCGGATGAACGCCCCGCTGGCGAGGTCGTAGATCTGCTTGCGCTTGACGGAAGGGTTGAAGCTGAAGTCGAAGTCTTCCAGGGTCTTTGTGTCCCTGAACGAGGCCGCCTTGGTCCTGCGGGCGATGAGGCGCTGTTGCCTCACGTTCAGTTCGTCCTGAAGCAGCAGTTCCAGGAACTCCGCGTGCCCCAGGTTGTTCCCCGCGGCCTCCTGCAGCCGCACCTCAAGCGCCTGAAGCAGGCCCGAGAGCCGCAGCTTCCGAAGCGCTGTCACAAGCGAGTCATTCATACTGACGCCACCTCCTTTCCCACGGTGAGCAGGTTCTTCATGAACACCTCGTACTCGGCCATGTCGCGGATGAGGGGATGCGAGTCCAGGAACTCGAAGGTCTTGTGCTCCGTGGGGATCTCCATCAGCCGGCGTAGCCCACGGAGCCGGTAGATGCCGTGGGAGAGTGCGAGGCCGCAGGCGCGGTCGATCTGTTGGGGGGAATGCTTCTTCCTCATCGACAGCAGGCCCATCAGCACACGGATCGCCAGCGGGCCGCGGTTCTCGATGAGCGCCTGCGCCCACTTCCCGCACTCTATCCCCATCTTCCCCGCCTGCTCGAGCCAGTAGTCGAGGCTGCGCCCCGCGGTGAGCTGCCTCAACCGGCTGGGAAGACATGATGAGAAGGCGCCCTTCGGCAGACGTGAAAACGACTTGATCTGCTCGAACCGCTGGTTGTATACCCGCACCATCCTCGAGTCCCAGCGCACCCATACCCTCCTGCCGATGTACTCCTCCGGCACCTTGTAATAGGCACATCCCACCTCGATGCAGCTGTCCGGATGCACGGTGCGCTGCCCTTCATCGAAGCAAGGGAAGAGCGAGAGGGGGAGCGGCTTCAACGCCGCCTTCTCGTGCTCCTCGAACCGCTTCCTCACTTGCACCCGGGTCGTCCCGTGGATCCGCGTGTCGGCCACCGTCGCCTCCCAGTGCTGCAGGAACCCGTTCTCCTCGCCCAGGTGCCCGAACAGCCGCCCCTTGAGCGCGTTGCCCTTGATGTACGCGACGTTGCTCTCCACCTTGCCCTTGTGCTGGGGACTGTACGGGCGCGTGGGGATGAAGACCGTGCCGTAGTGCCGGGCGAACTCCTCCACCTTGGGGTTCAACTCGGGATCGAACCAGTCGGGGTTCTTGACGGCGGCCTTGAGGTTGTCGATCCGGAGACTCTCCGGGACGCCCCCGAACGACCGGAAGGCGTTCTCCAAGCACCGGATAAACGCCTCCGTCGTCTGGCGTGGGATGGCCTCGCTGTAGCCCTTACGGGAGAAGCTCAACGTGACCCGCAGAACATGCGGCCGCCATCTTCTCCCCGTCTCCTTCTCCAGGATAGGCGCACCCTGGCAGAAGTCCACCTGCGCTTCTTCTCCCGGGAGGCACTCCACGCGGTACACTCGGCCTGGATGGACCACGCGCAGGCGCCGCACATATCGCTTCACTGACTCGTAGGAACCCCCGAAGCCGTGCTCCAGCACCAGGTCCTGGTAGATCCTCTGGGCGGTCAAGCCCAACTCGAGTGCGTGCGTTATCGACTCGTGGAACGGCCGGCACCGGCTATCCCGGCCGGCGCTCGGAATGGCTGGTTTTGCCGGTGGGGACACTCCAGACCCGGCGGTCGGAATGGCTGGTTTTGACTCGGGGGACCCGGCGGTCGGAATGGCTGGTTTTGAAGCGCGCTCACGCTCGATCTGGATGTATCGTCCTACCGTCTCCCGATTGAGCCCGAGCTCCCGTGCAATGCGTCTCTGGGACCATCCACGGTTGTATAGTTCGATAATCGAATGAGTTGTGGCCACTTTGATCTGGTTCGCCATCTGCAGTACCCCCTTTCATGGGGGCATATTCTACAGGGCGAACTCTCCTTTCAAAGTGGCTGGTTTTGAATCGTTCCTCCGTGGCTGGTTTTGAGCGACCGCTGACATATACCCCGCCCCCTATGGTCATCCCATCAGAAGCGGAAGCATGGTGACTCCTCCTATCTGCATAGGGCGAGAAGTCAGCCAGCGATGGAAAGAATAGCACTCTGCGTTGGGATATGCAACCACCCGTGCGGAGTGATTTTCGGGGAACGGGAGGTCGGAAGGCATACCTCACCCCTAACTAGACGGAGATACGGGCGAAAAGTGCCGCCTACGAGGGGGATTCCCACGGCAGGAAGCATTTTACGGGGCTACCGAGGACGGACTACTGCGGGAGGTTCGTCCCGATACACACGCTACGCCCCGCTCCCGGCACTTTTCAGGGGGGGGCTTGGCAGGCAGGAAAAGTCAGTCTGTTCGGGATGCATCTCGGCGTAGTAGAATCCATAAGGGTATAAACAAAGATGGGGGAGTATGAAGAACAAAAGGTCTGCGAAGTCAATTTCGGCAGCAAAGAAAAGCAAGCAACTAGTACTTACCGCTTATCACGAGGCTGGTCATGCTGTTGCAGCAAGGCTTCTGTGCCGTGCCTTCAGATATATTCCGCACTCTTCTCTTGCCAGCCTGGCTGAGTATCCGCGAAGCAATTGTACTCCACCCGCCACTCCTCGACGATCTCCCGCGCCTGATCCAGCGTCATGAACCAGTTCTCGTTCAGGCACTCGTCCCTGAACTTGCCGTTGAAGCTCTCGATGTACGCGTTCTCCACGGGCTTGCCCGGCGTGATAAACGCAAGCTTCACTCACCGCTGATACGCCCAGGCGTCCAGGGCCTTCCAGATGAACTCCGGGTCATTTTTACGGATATCATGAAATCGAGGATGCGCTGGAGGGCGGCATATTCCCACACGCCGCGATATTCTGCGCCGCGGATGCGATTCATTGTTAAAGTATCGCCGGCTTCTTCGGGCGGGCCCGTCAACAGCGCGGGCGGTCTCACGCGCTGTTGTCGAATCAAACAATCGCCCCTAAGCCCTTTTTGGGGCACGAAGAGGGCTTACTGACTTCCCCCGCCAATAGATATCGCGGTTCGACCCCGAAAAAAGAAGCGGCGCACCCGCAAAGGTGCGCCGCGCCATGAGCCACGGGTACCGGGAAATCCATCAGGACTCCTTGACCTTGTCCGCCAGCTTGGAGAGGCGGCAGATCCTGATGATCTCGATCTTGCCACCCATCCCGATAGCCGCGCAGTCCCCGCGGAAATCCTGGACCACGCCGATGCGGTCCTTGCCGCTATCCGTCCTCCAGCCGACGAGGTTGCCGACCTTGATGTTCGTCGGAACCGACGCGCGCCTGCTTGGTTGCGCCGGGGTCATCTGGGAGTATTTCAACCAGATCGGCTCGGCCTGCGCCGCGCCGCCGACGACGAGGATAGAGGGAGCGCCTTCCGCCCCCCTCGGGATGACCATGACCTTCGCGGCCTTACGGCCTTTCCTCCCGCCCTTCTTGCCCTTCTTGGCGGCCTTTTTCGACCTCTTCGCGGGCCTCGGCGCCGCGACCTCTTTGACCCGCTTCTTCGCGGCCTTTCTCCCGACCTTCTTACTCTTCCTGGGGACCTTTTTCCCGGCCTCGGGCGTCTCCTCGCCCTTCGTGGAGATGGTTTCCTCTAACATGCGAATCCTCCTTCCTTTTCTCTCTTGCGACGCTCCCCGGCGGCGACGCCGCGCCGGGCTTCCATGGTCGTCCGGCGCTTCCCCAGCCTCCGCCGCACCCGACCTACTTGACGGTTGTATGGTAGCAGGAAAGCATCGGCTGTCAAGCAAAATGCCGGTCCCGAATGACGGCCTCGCCGTGATGCCCACTCCCGGGGGGACGCGACATCATGCGCGCCGTAGCGCGCCCTGAAGGGGGCGCCATCCGCCTGAGAGTCGATCGACGCGCTCGTGACCGCCTCGATCTCCAGCAAGCCGGATACGCTTCACATGGCCGGGCATCCGGCCTCTCCTTGCGCGCGGCCCCCCCTCGTCGGAATCCACGCGCCGGATGGGCCGGCGTTTTCAATGCCGAAGCCGTACCGCCCGCCGGAAGGCGGCCAGGTTCGACCTCCTTATGGATACGCCGTCCGATGCCTTGCTTGCCGCCACCCGACCAAAACATCGTGATCGGTTTCCTGCGGCACCGCGCCGCGAATGGCTATAATTCAAGAATCGAGATTCGGCCCAAGGGGGGATTTCTTCTGTTCCAGCAGCCTGCCGGTGTTTTCGGCGATCCGGAATATCACGATCACCATCTCGCACCAAATCCGCACGAGAACGACCCCGATCAAGAAGACGGCCGGAGAGAGCAGGAGAAACAGAAGCCCCCGGATGAAACTCGCTCCGAATCCGGCGACGATGAAAGAGAGCGCCGAGATCGCCGCGCAGATAACGCCGATGACGAACAGGATCTTGACGACACGCGTGGTGACGAACTCCGTGAACGACAGGTCGAAAAGCAAGCCGAACGATCCCTGGTCCTGCATGACGGCCCCCTTGGTTGTCGGCACGGCGGTCCGCGCCGGTCCCTTCCCCACCGCGGCATCCTCCCGCTTCAGGGCGCTTTCCTTCCGCCTATCGCGGCCCCGCGGCCGCGGCTGATCCTCCCGCCACCGGCCCACTCCGCCCGCGAGCGAATGATACCATCC
>ERZ1026792.2115-NODE-2115-length-10921-cov-2.704836_pt1 | contig 10921 bp, 9 predicted proteins | sample MGYA00520884_ERZ1026792 | MGnify/ENA primary metagenome ERZ1026792 (study PRJEB33270, sample SAMEA104284473) | anaerobic digester metagenome | biome: Anaerobic digester microbiome; feature: mesophilic sludge digester; material: Anaerobic digester biomass | place... | reverse complement strand
TGGTACCAGACCGCGTCTGCCAGATAATCACGGAGCGCGCCGAAAACTGCCTGATTATGTCGCTCGGCTCGGGACCGTATGCGCATGGCCAGCTACTAATCTACCATGATGCTTTCGGGCTCTACCCCAAGTTCAAGCCGCGCATGGCGAAGGTCTTTGCGGATGCCGGCGCCGTCATTCGCAGCGGGCTGGAAAGCTACGTGCGAGAGGTCAGCGAGAAGACCTTCCCCGCCCCAGAAAACTGGTTTGGTATGCCCGATGAGGAATATGAAGCGTTGCTGCATTCTCTGGAGGAGGATAAATGAGCACATATCGTGAGCTTCTTACTATCCCCCCTTCCCAGCTTGATGCGATTAACGCGGTACTGCTCAGCCCGCAGACGCGGGTGATCGACCAATTCCTCGAAGTAGTTGCGCGCTACGGCACCCCTGAAGAAATCAACCGCAAGCATCGTGAATCCCGGCGTTACGAAGCGCTGTGCGAAAAGATCAAGCGCACAGCCCCTGGTCACTTGGATGATCTCAACTGGCTGATTGAGCAGCGTGACCGCGGCGCCTTCATCTCTATTGCTGATTACCGTAAAAAGGTAATGGGTGAGGCTTATAAAGATGCATGCTTTAAGGATGACTGTGCGGTCACGTTGGAGGTTTCGGCGCTGCAATACTTCCCTTGGGTGCGTGTGATGATGGAACAAGCCATTGCCAATCAAACCCTCATCCCAGGGCGCTTCATTGCCGTGCGCAAGATGAAGGAATCCGAGCTCGATGGCGACCTGCCAGCGATTGTAGCGGCGATGGACATCATTGGCGCTTCGTTTGTAGAGACATTGGACACCAAGGGCACCGATGGATCCAACCCGCATTTAGGCGGTCCAGCCACCATCACCGGCTATTTTGGCGGGATTGGCGAGCCAAACCGGCATGCCCTGCAGTGGTTGGATGAATTCCTGTATTACTACACTAACTATGGCGTGCAGCATGTGCTCAATTTCAACGCCGGTACAATCCTGTTAGCTTTCATGCTCTACAAGTTAGGTGTGGATATCCAGTTTAAGATTTCAGTGTACTTTGGCGCAGATAACCCCTACTCCGCGCTGTGGATTATGACTATGGCTAAACTCTTCAGCCGTCCGGATGGCACTTCGCCCCTGATTGGGTTCAACTGGTCCAACTCGATTAATAATGAAACCATGGAGCTGACCGATGACTTCCGCAAGCAGCTGGGTTTTGAGCACGTGATCCGCTTTGAGCATCACATCACCGAGACGCAAAAGAGCATCGTCATCCAGCCTTACAACCGCCGAGCTGAACTACTGGAGATCGCGGACCATGTGGCTAATATTGCTGCCAAGCACGAAGGTGGCGACTTGGAAGTGGAGGCGCAGCGCGCGCATCCTTCGGACATCCTGGATTACTTCCGGGATAAAGAGGAAGTGATTGCCAGCGGCGACTGGGAAGCGCTGCAGATCAACTTTTTGGATAAGGTGGCTGCCTGCAATACCACTGCCCGCGCCCTTACCGAGAAGGGCTTGAGCTTTATTGCTGCGCGCAAATTGCATAAGTAGAAGCACGGGCAAGTAAAATACAAGTCGAAATAAGGACCGATCCACAAATGTGGTTGGTCCTTTAAAAATAACTAACAAGATTTTTCTGGTTCATCACGGCATTTCAAGTTATAATCGGATGATGCCTATAATATATCCGCCAAGAAGAGGGGAAATACTTATTTGCGATTTTACGAATTTATTAAGTCATGAGATGTCTAAAGTTAGACCAGTAGTTGCTTTATCGCCTAGGATCAAACATAGGTCAGATATTTGCACAGTAGTACCTCTCAGCACGACTAAACCAGAATGGGTCAATGATTATCATTATTTGCTTCACTTTAAAGAATTGCTTCCGCCTCCGTTCGATAAACCCGAAATGTGGCTAAAGGGTGATATGCTTTACACTTTAAACATTTCAAGGATGAATTACCCATACAAGAAAACAGGACAAGGAAGAAGATATATACATTATTCGGTTTCAGCCGATGACATGGTCGAAATCGAAAAATGTGTTTGCAACGGCTTAGGGATCCGATTTGACATTAGATGAAAATTAGTATATTATATGAGTGTCACTGCTCTGCGAAAGCATCAGGCTAAGTCCACTTAGGTGGCCACCATGAATAGGAGTAGCAATCCTTTCATGGTGATGATAAATCGCCCGTTTATCGGGCGACTTGCTTTAAAGCTAGCCTTCAATTCGATTTGATATGCGCATAGAATATTATCTAGAAAGAAAAATTTGTCTTGTTTTAGTAAATTCATCTAAGCATTCCAGCTGATTTGACGGGAAGCCTAAATCCGATTAATATCATCCCAATGGAAGACCCCTCCAAGAAAGAAAACAAATTCCAACGTTTCTGGAAGAATTTCACCAACGAAATCCGCTGGCTGCTGCCCGGAACGGGTTATAAGCGCTGGATTTTGCTGACTATCCTGGGCGCCATGCTGCTCGGGCTGGGCTTAGCAGTGATCGAGCTGGAATATTACCACACCGTCAACAACCCGACGATGGTGCCGATTTTAGCCTTCCTTTCGCTGCGCTGGTTGGATCGACCGGTGCGCTTTATTATTTTTGGAGGCATTGGCGTCCTATTAATCCTCGTGGGCATTTGGGGTGCCAATCATGCGCTGCTCAAGCCTTTCGAAAAGTCTGGTAAGCCATTGCTGGATACGATTCAGTCTTACCGCCGGCGGGAGCGCGGCATAAACGTGGTCGTGATTGGCGGCGGGCATGGCCAGGCGACGTTGCTACGGGGTCTCAAGGAATTTACGCATAATATCACAGCGATTGTTACCGTTGCGGATAGCGGTGGCTCCTCCGGCGATTTGCGCCGGGATTTTGGCGTCTTGCCGCCGGGAGATATTCGCAATTGCTTGGCTGCCCTTAGCAGTGACGAAGCTTTGCTCTCCCAAGTTTTTCAGTACCGTTTTAAATCTGGCACTGGCTTGGAAGGTCACTCCTTAGGAAATCTGCTGATCACTGCGCTTGGAGAGATTACCGGTAGTTTCGAGGAAGCCGTGATGGAATCTGGCAAAGTTTTGGCGATCTATGGGCAAGTGCTGCCATCCACGCTAACTAATGTACAACTGGTGGGCGAACTGGAAGACCCAGAGACGGGAGAGATTCGGCGGATTGTTGGCGAATCCGAGCTGACCAATACGCCTGGGCGGATTCATCGGGTTTGGCTGGATCCAGCTAACACGCCAGCTTATCCTCCAGCAATCTCTGCCATCCTCAATGCTGACCTTATCCTCATTGGTCCAGGGAGCTTGTTTACTAGTCTGCTGCCAAATTTGTTGGTAGGCGGCTTGGCTGATGCAATTCAATCCAGCCGTGCCGAGAAGTACTTCATCTGTAATGTCGCCACAGAGCGCGGTGAAACCGAAGGCTTCAACGCATCTGACCATCTCAAGGTAATCGAGCAGCATTTAGGTCGGGATTTATTCGATTTGGTTATCTGCAACCGGAATTTCCGGGGTAAGTTAGGGGCTAACGCCGAGTGGGTGGTCGCAGATATGGTGCTGCATGAGAACTACAAAGTGTATGAAGCTGATTTGATCGACGAGACGTACCCATGGCGGCATGACTCACAAAAGTTAGCTAAAGCAATCATCAATTTGTTTGAGGAACGCACGGGTCCACTACTCTAAACAAGTATCCCCAGTGGTGATCTTAAATCTTTTTGCCTCACTCGGTTCCCATAGGACTGGCTGCGCACTCAGGAGTCCGGCAGATCAAGTGAATGATGGAAATCAGCGAGGGTTAGGCATTTATAAATCCTCAAAAGTACTTTTCTAAGCATTCTCATAGGCTAATAATTGAAAAATCACAATACAGCGTGGTAAAATATAGCCAGTTGATCAACAATATTTCCATGGAGGTAAATATATGAAAACAAAAGTAGGTATTAATGGTTTCGGCCGCATTGGTCGTCAGGTATTGAAAGCCATCATGGAGCGAGCCGGCGACGAGCTGGAAGTTGTCGCAGTCAACGACCTCTTTGATGCTCAAACCAATGCGCATTTGTTTAAGTACGACTCTAACTACGGCATCTTCCCCGGTACCGTAGAAGTCGTGGATGGTAATTTGGTCATAGATGGCCGCACAATTAAAGTTTTTGCTGAGAAGGATCCTGGCAATCTTCCTTGGAAGGATTTGGGTGTTGATGTCGTTATCGAGTCCACGGGGATCTTCACAAACGCGCGCTCTGCCGATGGCAAGATTGGTGCTGACGCACACATCTTACGTGGCGGTGCCAAAAAGGTCATCATTTCCGCCCCCGCCAAAGGCGAAGATATCACCATTGTGTTGGGAGTTAATGACGATAAATATGACCCCAAAGTCCACCACATTATCTCGAATGCTTCCTGCACGACCAACTGCTTAGCCCCGGCTGCCAAGATTGTGCACGATAAATTCCATATTCAGAATGCTGTCATGACGACCATTCACTCCTATACCAACGATCAGGTTATTCTGGATCAGGGTCACAAGAAAGAATTACGCCGCTCCCGCGCTGCTGGTCTCAACATCATTCCGACCACAACCGGTGCTGCCAAGGCTGTGGCGCTGGTCATTCCGGAACTGAAGGGTAAGTTCGACGGTTTCTCTCTGCGCGTGCCAACCCCCACGGTATCCATCGTGGACTTCGTTGCCACGGTTGAAATCCCAACCACCTTAGAGGAACTCAACGCTGCCTTTGTGGAAGCTGCTAACGGAAAGCTCAAGGGCATCTTAGGCGTCACCACGGGTGAATACAATCAACCGCTGGTTTCGATGGACTTCAAGGGCGATCCCCGCTCCTCCATCGTAGACCTGAAGAACAACATGGTGATGGGTGGGAACCTGATCAAAGTCGTTACCTGGTACGATAACGAATGGGGTTATTCCTGCCGTACTGCTGATCTGGCAAAGATGGTGGCTAAATCGCTCTAATCTGTGCTCAGGTTAAATGAGATAATAGTGCGCAATACTGACATCCAAAATGAGTATTGCGCACTTTTTAACCCTAAAGGAGTGTAAATATGTTCAATAAGAAGATTGTCACCGACTTGGATGTTAAAGGTAAGAAAGTTCTCGTACGGGTTGATTTCAACGTCCCAATTAAGGATGGCAAGGTCACCGATGATACCCGCATCACCGCAGCCCTGCCAACCATTCAGTACCTGCTCGATAACGGCGCAGCTGTCATTCTCTGCTCGCATCTAGGGCGTCCGAAAGAAGGCCCAGACCCAGCCTATAGTATGAAGCCGGTTGCCGAGCACCTTGCTACCTTAATTTCCGCTCCAGTCAAGTTTGCTGAAGATTGCATTGGACCGGTGGCAGAAAAAGCTGCTGCCGAGCTCAAACCTGGGGAGGTGTTGGTGTTGGAAAACACGCGCTTCCATCCTGAAGAAACTAAGAATGATCCAGCTATGGCAAAGGCATTAGCTTCCTTAGCCGATCTTTATGTTAATGACGCCTTCGGTTCAGCACACCGCGCCCATGCTTCCACAGCTGGGGTAGCGGAATACTTGCCATCGGCTGCAGGCTTCCTAATGGAAAAGGAAATCCGCTACCTTGGCAATGCCATTGCTAATCCGGTACGACCGTTTGTGGCTATTTTGGGCGGCGCTAAAATCAGCGACAAAATCGGCGTGATCAACAATCTGCTGACCAAAGCCGATAAGATCCTGATCGGCGGCGGGATGGCGAATACCTTCCTGGCTGCCAAAGGCTACCAAATGGGTGATTCACTCGTGGAACCCGAAGTTTTAGGTCAGGCTAAAGAACTTTTGGAAAAATCGGCAGGCAAGTTAGTTTTGCCGGTAGACCTGGTTATTGCCGATGCCTTTGATGCGGAGGCGAACAAGAAAGTCATCCCCGTAGGCGACGTGCCGGCTGGCTGGCGTGTACTGGATATTGGTCCGGAAACGGTGAAAGCTTTTGGCGCTGAGATTGCTTCTGCAGGCACGGTCGTATGGAATGGACCCATGGGTGTATTTGAGTTCCCACGTTTTGCTGAGGGCACGTATGGCGTGGCTAAGGCAGTCGCTAACAGCAAAGCTATCAGCATCATCGGCGGTGGTGATTCGGTTGCAGCCATCAATCAATCCGGATTGAGCGATAAAATCACGCACATTTCCACGGGTGGCGGTGCTTCCTTGGAGATGTTGGAAGGTTTGGAGCTACCCGGGGTAGCGCTGCTTTCTGAAAAGTAACGCACGTTAATCCAATATTACCGCCCGAATTTCTCGGGCGGTCTTTTTTATTAGACTGTATGCTTCGCTTTATACTGTGTTCTCTACTGAAGGATGAGGTTCATATTCCCCGCTCAGTCAAGAGCAGGTTCGGAAGCCAGGAATTAGTCCTACAGTTGAAGTTGACGTTAAAAGAGGCTTGGGGTAGGATGAACGCAGTTGCATTTTTAAGACCTCACAAGGAGGAAGCATGCAAAGTAAATCAGTTTTCACTAAAACTTTTTGGGGAAGCCTGCTATTTGCCCTGCTGTTACTTAGTGCTTGCGGACCAACCACAACCCCCACCAGCTCAGCAGAGTACATCGCCACCCAAGTTGAGGCAACCTTCCAAGCCCAAGCCACACTGGATATGGCTGAGACGCTAATCGCCCGCATGACCCAGCAAGCTATCCCGACGGCGACCTTCACGCCGTTGCCAACTGCAACCCCACTTGCGACGCCCACAATGCTCCCAACTGCCACGCAGCAGCCAACGACGGCAATTTATGTCCCGCCGGCGGTAACCTCTACCCCCACACGTACCGCATTGTGCTTGCATGCCACGCTGATATCTGATGGGGATATTCCGGATGGGAAGGAAATGTCCCCTAACCAGGCATTTACCAAGACCTGGACATTCAAGAACACGGGAACCTGCACTTGGACGACCGAGTTTGACATCTTCTTCGTCAGTGGCGACCAGATGTCCGCGCCCTCTGTTTTGGACTTCCCCCAGACGGTTAAGCCTGGCGAAAGTGTGACGATCAGCATCCCCATGGTAGCCCCTTCTGCACCCGGCACCTACACGGGCTATTGGATCTTTGCTGACCAAGGCGCTAAGCGTTTTGGCATCGGGCAAGACGGCACGGGAAATTTCTCAGTGAGCATTGTGGTAAAATGAGCCAGTTTGATGCCCAGTTGCACCTATGCGTGTAGTGAATGAGGCAAGAAATCTATCAAAGTCTTGTGATGGTGACGTACACTGTAAATAAGACCATTTGAGGAGAAGTGAAAATGACAAAGATATTTTCTAAAAAAGGTATGGCGCTGTTCATTGCAGCCTTTGTAGCCATTTTATTGGTTAGCGCGTGCCAGCCAACTGGCACACCCACGCTTTCCCCGGAGCAAATTGCCCAAAGCGTAGCCTCCACTCAACAAGCTGCTGCTACCCAGCAATATGTGGAAACGTTGATCGCAAAACTGGATGAGCTGACGAACCAGCCGACGTGGACGCCCTTACCGACTTATACCCCGTACCCAACCCCCACAAATCCGCCAGCACCTACGGCAGTTGTGGGCACAGCTACACCGGAACCTACTCAAGTCTATGGCGGTAAATGCTATCAGATGGAATTTCTTGGAGATGTGAACTACCCGCCGGATTCCGTTGTAAAACCAGGGGAAACTTTCACCAAACAGTGGCGGGTGCGGAACACGGGTACATGTACTTGGACGACTGACTTCGATGTGATCTTCGTTTGGGGAGATAAAATTGGCGGAAACGGTGATATCACCAAGGATGTAAAGCCTGGGGATGAAGCCATACTTTCAGTGCCAATAGTTGCCCCACAGACAGCCGGAACTTATATGGGATATTGGATGGTAACTGATAACCAAGGCGCTCGTTTCGGTTACGGCACGAATGGAGATTACTCATTAGCAATCAAGATTCAAGTGGCAAAATAGGTTTCAGATTATCTTAGGACAGGTAAAAGCCGTCTTTATGACGGCTTTTTGATTATTTGGAACCTTCTTTGGAGAATTACGTCTTATAATAAATCTGTGTTGTTTATCTAATAAGGAGTGAGAAATGAAAAACCAAAAAAGGAAGTTCAACCGTTGGATCCTGGTTGTGACCACACTCTTAATAGGTGCTGTGGTGCTTTCTGCCTGTAATATGCCCTCCCCGACTGAGTCAATGGATGAAGCCGTACAGCATGCCATGGAAACCCTTCAGGCTCAAGCCACCCAGGATGCATTTCAGACTATGGTAGCTCAGTCCACTCAGACAGCTACCCCACTGGCACCTACGGCGACTGCCAGCCAGCCAGTTGTTCCCACCAATACCCCAATCCCTCCAACGAATACGCCTATTCCTACCGTTGTGGTGACTGTTGTGCCTCCAACTGCCACGAGTGTTCCACCGACCGCTACACGTATTCCACCCACCCCCACACCCCTACCTTGCAATTGGGTCGAGTTCGTTAAGGATGTGACCATTCCGGATGGGACCAAGATCACCGGCGGAACCAGCTTTACGAAAACTTGGCGGCTGAGGAATGCCGGCTCTTGCACCTGGACGACGGAATACGACCTTGCCTTTGTCAAGGGCGATCAAATGTCCGCCCCTAATTATGTGGATATGCCCAAAGCCGTCAAACCGGGCGAGACGATTGATCTCAGTGTGGATATGATTGCCCCAACTGCACCCGGAAAATACACGGCGTATTTCATGCTCGTAAATCAAAATGGTGTACGCTTTGGTACAGGTTCGGATGCGAAAGGTGCCTTCTGGGTAAATATCGAAGTTACCCAAGCCAAGAATGTTTTTTACAACTTTGTTTCTGAGGCATGCAAAGCTTCCTGGTCCAGTAACGCTGCGGGGACGCTTAGCTGCCCAGGGAAAACGAAAGACGTTAATATTGGTTATGTAATCCCTCAAGGTGAGCCAATTCGTGAGGATGGCGCTAAAGAAAATGAACCAGGGTTAATTACCCGACCTGACAACACTGAAGCAGGTTACATCACTGGTTATTACCCCTTCGTCGCCATCAAGAACGGCGATCGGTTCAAAGCTACTGTTATGTGCGAAGGCGGCATGACCAAATGCGATATCTACTTTACCGTCCAGTACCGCGTGGGGAGCGACCCTTTGGAGACTCTCGGTCAGTGGCATGAAATTAATGAAGGTATGTGGACGCGCGTTGATCTTGACCTCTCAGCTTTGGCTGGAAAGAATGTTCAGTTTATCCTTACGGTAAATAACGGCGATGACAGCTCGCAAAATAGCGGTTTATGGCTCAGCCCAATCATTTACCGTCCCTAATCTAACAGCAGATTGAATACCAAGCAGACTGCCAATTCTGGCAGTCTGCTTTTTTAATTGAAGAATAAGCAAATCTTCGCCTGCGGAGTGGTAAAATGAAGCAAATCAAGTCACAAATAAAGAAAGGAAGCAAAAATGTCCACACGAAAACCCATTGTCGCTGGTAACTGGAAAATGAATAAAAATATTAAAGAAGCCCGTGAGCTTATCCAGGGCATCTTGCCTGAGGTCCAACAGATCGATGCTGTCGAAATCATTGTTTGCCCGCCATTCGTTTGCTTAGAAGCTGCCAAGAAAGAGACCGAAGGCAGCAACATCAAGGTAGGTGCGCAAAATATGCATTGGGAAGCCAAAGGTGCTTTCACGGGCGAAATTTCCGCAGCAATGCTCGTTGACTTGTGCCAATACGTCATCATTGGTCACTCTGAGCGCCGCGCCATGTTTGGGGAGACCAACGAGACGGTGAATAAAAAAATCCACGCCGCACTCCAAGCTAGCCTCAAACCGATTATGTGCGTGGGGGAGACTTTGGAGGAAAATCAAGCTGGTAAGACCGCATTCGTGGTGGAGGGTATGGTGCGTGAGGGCTTGAAAGGTGTAGACCCCGCCGAAGCAGAAAACCTGGTAATTGCGTATGAACCTGTGTGGGCAATTGGCACAGGTTTGGCTGCTACGCCGGAAGGTGCAAACGCTGTCCAGCGTGATGTTATTCGCCCAGTGCTACGCGAGCTATTCGGCGAGGAAAAGGGAAATGCCATGCGCATTCTATATGGCGGCTCGGTAACACCCGCGAATGCGGCTGAGCTCTTCGCTCAGTCCGATATCGATGGGGGCTTGATTGGCGGCGCCAGCCTTAAGGCTGACTCCTTTGCCGCGATTGTCAAAGCCGCGTTATAATAAGAGAAAGACATCCATTTAAGACCTGCCTGATGCACTCCAGGCAGGTCTTTTAGTGGTAAATATAGATTGCTTGTTTTGGTTCGCTAGGCTGATAATATTAAGTGTTAATCCTTCCATTCGCCCACATACGCTCGATGAGCTGCTAAGAACTCATCCACCAGAAGCTTAGCGCGGGAGTAGGAGAGCACCAGCGGGTGTGCCATGAGCGCTTCAATTGCTAGAGCGCGCGAGTGTTCGCGGACGGACTGCACTGTTAATCTCTCGTAAAGCTTTACCGCTTGCATTAGGCGCAGCTGAGGAGCCGGCACTGTGCCAATCTCGAGGGGGTGGACGCCGCTGCTATCCACGCAGCTGCTCACTTCCACCACATCATCGGCTGCCATACCGCTGATCGACCCTTCATTGGGGATATTCAAGGCGGTATAAAGCGGTTTGCCGCTTTCCAAAGCTTCGATGATGGAAAGTGCCACGCCGGCGTAACCTTCACCAGCCTCAGTGGGGATATCGGCGTCAAAAATCTGCTTACGGTTGGCTTCTTCGATACGTTGCCCGCCGTAGGCATAGTGCATATAGGTAGCCCCACGGCGCTTCTCATAGCCAAAGAAGGTGCGCAGTGCCCGTTCCGGATCGCGCTCCACGCCAATCACCTCCAGCTGCTCAAGCAACCGATGATTGAGCTCAACAATTTCCTCTCCGCGAGTCATGCC
>ERZ1026792.2112-NODE-2112-length-10949-cov-2.186102_pt1 | contig 10949 bp, 8 predicted proteins | sample MGYA00520884_ERZ1026792 | MGnify/ENA primary metagenome ERZ1026792 (study PRJEB33270, sample SAMEA104284473) | anaerobic digester metagenome | biome: Anaerobic digester microbiome; feature: mesophilic sludge digester; material: Anaerobic digester biomass | place... | reverse complement strand
ATATAGGAGAGACCTACCTTATCTCAATCAATATGCTTACATTTAACTTTATTCCTCATGTGCAGGCTTTAACAGAGATGATGCTGGGAAAGGGCAAATTTAAGAGAAATTTCTATATAACCGAAAAGGTTAGAAAAGAAAAACTTCCTGAAAAAAATTAGTTTTAACTATTTTTTAATTTCTATTAGTTACTATTTCTTCAATAAGTTTTTGAAGATTTATCCTTGATGAAATTTCTACTTGTAATTGTTTCTCTTTTTCTCTTTTCGTTGAATAAAGCATACGCAGACGACTTTACTTTTACTGGGGATAGCTCTCAAAATGGTTTTTATAGTACTATCTCCTATCTGGTAAATAGGGCAGATATTAAGAATTTAAACAATTCTGGTAATAAGATTAGTTTTAATATGGGGGATGTATACGGGAAGGAGAATTTCTTAATTGGAAATGAAGTTTTTTCTATTTTTTTTAACAATGGATATTGGAGAGAGAATGGTGTAAATGAGGGGACCTATGTCTCAGTGCCTCCTATGGGGAGTACTGAGGTTGTTTATCAGTACTGGAATAATTCAGGGCATGATGTAGATATCTCGGAAATTGTGGTGGCATATTCCAAGAGTAATCAGGAGAGAATTCCCTTGAATAGCTTTTTGGAGTTTTCTTTTGGTCAAGAATTCCCAGGGCAGATATCGTTTCTTTATGGAGGTTTAAGTAGAGATAGAGAGGGTCTGTTCCGAGAATATGAGGGGGTTGGAAAGGTTGGAAATGGAGAGTATGGCTTCAAAGTTTTAGATAGGTTAACTGTTAAACAGCCATTAGAGATATTAGATGTTAAAGCCGGTGAAACAGAAAGCGGAATACAAATATTCGTAACTGTCAGAAATAGTAGTTTTGATGATTTGGATAATCTTACTCTTTCTCATAAGGATGCAAGTTTAAATTTCTCTCTTTTGGCAAATGAGGAGAAAATTTTAGAATATTTTTTACCTATTCCTGAGTCAAATGAAGAAAATATCGATTTAGGTAACTTCTTTATTGAGAATAATCAAAGTCTCAGAAAGTGTTCAGTTCAGGGGACAAATTTTAGTCCAGAATTTGACAAAAATGCAGTTTCTGCGTTCTCATACAGAGAGGATGGAGGATGGATTGTAGGGGCTTTAATAGGACCTTCTCAAGAAAGTTTTTGCATAGACAGAGTTCCATATATAATTTCTTCAGACCCAGTAATCCTCTCTTTGGAGAAAGATCCTGTCTCGGAAGGTGGGGGAAATTCTCTTGAGGAGATGGATAAAGCAGAAGATGTATTGGGAGTACAGGATCTGTCATTTGTACTCCCCCATACCGCTTTTTACCCATTTGAACTCATTGCCGGGTCGGCTTTACTTCTTGTTCTTGATGGCTTTCTTTGGTATTCTGTTTTTAGAAAAGGAAAAAATGAATACAAAAATACATTTACCAAACTATGTTCAAAAAGTTGGCCGCATTCTTCTAAAAGAAGGCTTTGAATGTTTTCTTGTTGGAGGGGCAGTAAGAGATATTGTTCTAGGTAAGAAGCCTCATGATTATGATTTAGCGACGAATGCTCTCCCTGATGAAATGTTAAATATGTTCCCTAAATCGATATCTACTGGGGCAAAGTTTGGCACAGTAATAGTACTTGTACAAGATGAGCATGGGGAAACATATGAGGTTGAGGTAACAACTTTTAGATGTGAGGCTGGTTATGTAGATGGAAGGTGGCCCTCTTCAGTAAAGTTTGTAGAGGATATTAACAGAGATTTGGGGAGGAGAGATTTTACTTTTAATGCTATGGCTATTGATTTATCTAAATTAGAATTGGAAAGTGGGGAGGAAGAGAAAGATGTAGAGATTTATGACCCTTTTGATGGTGTAGGAGATATTAAGAAAAAAATTGTCAGAGCTGTAGGAACACCGATTGAGAGATTTAAGGAGGATGGTTTGAGATCTTTTAAGGCTTGTAGAATGGCATCACAATTTGGTTTTAGTATTGAACCAGTAACGCTAGATGCAATTAAAAAAAGCATATCAATTGCTGAGAATATCTCTATGGAAAGGATTAGAGATGAATTTATGAAAATGCTAATGAATTCTCCCAAGCCATCTGTAGGCATTGAGCTGATGAGAGAAACTGGACTTCTACAAATCTTCTTACCAGAGCTACTAGAAGGTGTAGGAGTAGAGCAAAAGCTTTATCACTCCGACGATGTATATTACCATTCAATTAAAACCTGTGATATGGCGGAAGACTCCGTAAAGTTAGCAGCATTACTTCATGATATTGCCAAGCCTCGTACTGATATGGGGAATGGTCATTTTTATGGTCATGACAGAATGGGAGCTGATATGGCAGAGCAGATTATGAAAAGAATGAAATTTCCAAAGAGTGAAATAGAAAGAACAAAGAAATTAATTGCAAACCATATGTTTTACTATCCACATATTGAAGAGGGGATGAGTAATGAAGAGAAAGAAAATATTGAGATGCATAGGTGGTCTGATTCTGCTGTTAGAAGATTTATACAAAGGGTTGGAGAGGAGAATATTGATGATCTTTTTAAGCTTAGGATGGCGGATGCACAGTCTAATCCATATACATCTTTTAAACCTGATGAGATTACAATTTTACAAAAAAGGATATCTGATGTTAGACATCAAGATATGGCATTGAAGGTAACAGATTTAAATATTACAGGAAAGGATTTAGAACAGTTAGGGGTGGGAAAAGGTCCTAAGATGGGTGAGATTCTTAGAGAACTCTTGGAAAGAGTCCTTGATGATCCTTTGCTTAATACCAAAGAGAAACTATCTGAGATTGTTAAGGAGATACAGTAAGAATTAGAATATCCTATAAGAAGATTAAAAAACTTCAAAAATGGTTCTTCTGGCCTTTACTGATACGGATAAATCTACAGACCAGGTCTGTTGTCTTGATGAATGTTTTTATCTAATGTATAGTGTATATAGATTATTTTAACTGCTCATGCCCGATGACTATACAGTTTCTAGGTGGTGCAAAAACTGTAACAGGCTCATGTTTTTTTGTTAAGACGGATAACCTTAAATTCTTGGTAGATTGTGGTGCTTTTCAAGGTCCGGAAGAACTTGAAGATAGGAATTATGAACCGTTTCCTTTTAATCCTGCTGATATTGATTTTGTATTTCTTACACATGCTCACTTTGATCACTGTGGAAGAATACCTGTTTTGGTAAAGCAAGGGTTTAAGGGAAGAATAATATGTACACAACCAACTAGGGATTTGGCTAAAGTAATTCTTTTGGATTCTGCTAATCTTCAGGAAGAGGAGTCTAAGAGATGGGAAGTGAAAGCAAAGATGGAGGAGATGAGGAAACCACTTTTTACAGAACAAGATGTAGAAGAGTGTATGAAATATTTTGAGGTGTATCCATATGGTACATCTGTTAATCTATCTCCTGATTGTGAGTTTAGATTAAGAGATTCAGGTCATATACTTGGTTCTGCGATTATAGAATTATGGATAAAGAACAGTGCTGATAGATTAAGAAAGTTAGTGTTTTCTGGGGATTTGGGTCAGCCAGGTGCAAGGATAGTTAATGATCCTGATTTGATTAGAGATGCTGACTATGTTATCTGTGAGTCAACATATGGTAATAGATTGCACAAGGATAGAAATGAGACTGTCCTAGAGCTCCTTGCAGCTCTTCAGAGTGCTCAAAGAGAAGGAGGTAATGTTTTGATACCCTCCTTTGCAATAGAGAGGACTCAGGAGATTCTGTATGAGTTAAACCTCTTTATTGAGAACAAATTAATTTCTAATCTACCTGTATATCTAGATAGTCCAATGGCAAGTAGAGCTACAGAGATATTTAGGCAATATCCTGATTTCTATGATGAAGATGCTAAGAGATTAATTCAAAAAGGAGATGATCCATTTGATTTCCCAGGCCTAACAAAAATTGAATCTACAGAAGAATCTAAGAGGTTGGTGTCAAAGAAAGGTATTGTCATTATCGCAGGAAGTGGAATGTGTACAGGAGGAAGAATACTACATCACCTAAAGAATAATATTGAGAATCCAACAACGCATTTAGTAATTGTTGGTTATCAAGTAGCGGGGACTCTAGGAAGAAGATTTGTAGATAAAGAAAAGGTTGTAAAAATAATGGGACAGGATTATCAGAATAATGCGAAGTTATTTACATTGAATGGGTTTTCTGGTCATGGGGATCAAAGAGATTTAAGATACTGGTTAAGAGGCTTTGGTCATACACCAAGACAGGTATTTTTAGTACATGGAGATCCTGAGATAATTAATGATTTTGCACAGAATCTTAAGGAAGAAATACATAAAGATATATATATCCCAGAACATATGGAGGAAGTAAAATTAGAGTAAGAAATATATGGAGAAATATCCTGCAATTGACAAAATATATAATGATATACAAAAGTTGAACATTCAGGGTGCTACCAATGTAGCGATTTCTACCTTTGAGGGTATGAAGCTATATATTGAATTAAGTAAGGTTAAGGATAGTAAGGAGTTCTTACATGAATTATTTGAGATAGGGGATGCTCTGGCACATGCAAGGGATAATGAGCCTTTGGCGAGAAACGGTGTAACATATATTAAACATTTTTTCGGACAGAAATATTCTGTTTTACCAGAGCTTTCGGTCATGAAACAGGAGTTTACAAGACTCTGTGATGAATATCTTGATCTCATAGCTGAGAGTAAGCGGAACATTATTGAAAAGAACACAAAAAATTTAACAAATATTGATAAAGTTCTAACACATTGTCATTCATCTACAGCTGTATCATTAATTAAATCAATTGGGAAAGGAGATAGAGATTTTGAAGTTGTGTGTACGGAAACTAGACCTAGATTACAAGGGAGAAAGACAGCGAAAAGTTTACTAGAAGGGGGTGTAAAAACAACATTGATAGCGGATAGTGCAGCAGAGTCATTTGCAATAAATAGGGGGAGTGTTCCGGTGGATGCAGTATTTATTGGTTGTGATCAGATTACTGCAGAGGGTCATACGATTAATAAGATAGGAAGTTGGGGTATAGCGATAGCAGCATATTATGCAGGTAAACCTCTCTATGTTGTCACTCCTCTACTAAAAGTAGATCCTACTTCATTCTTTGAATCAGTAAAGATTGAGGTTAGAGAGTCAAAGGAATTATGGGAGGATGCTCCTAAAGGTTTGTATATGTATAATCCTGCTTTTGAGATTGTAGATAAATCGTTAATAACTGGTTATTTAACAGAATTCGGAATGGTTCTACCTAGTAATGTTGGTTCTCTTGCGAAAGAGCACTATTCATGGATTTTTGATAATTAATTTTTAATACAACTTTTATGGGTGCCTACTTAATTGGTCATAATCTAGATTTGGGAGAGGATGATGATTTTAATGTGGTGTTAAATAGAAAGGATGCTGAACGAATAGGTGTAAGAGAGGGAGAGAATATAATGGTTGGTTTTGGAGAGATAGAACTCTATGCTGATGTGATGGAAACAGACTCAAAAGTTCCTGAAGGACAGATAGGGTTGTTTGAAGAGATTTGGAAGGCGTATGATATACCAAATGGATCCTCAATTTTCGTGGATATTCCAGAGTCAAGTAGGTCTCTGGATGCAATCAGTAGGAAGTTGTTAGGCCAACCTCTTTCTAAGGAGGATCTAGAATCTATTATGAAAGATATTGGTACTAGGAAACTGAGGGAGACAGAGATTGCATTTTTTGTTTCAACATTTTTCAATCCAGGTTTTAATGATGATGAGATATATTGGATGACGAAGGGTATGGCCGAATCAGGAGATAGTATGGATTTTAAGAACATTCGTCCAGGTGAGGAGATTATTGCAGATAAGCACTCCATTGGTGGTGTGGCTGGCAAAGCAATTACACCCACATTAATTCCGATACTTGTCTCTGGTGGTTTAATTGTTCCAAATACATCTACTAGAGCTATTACATCACCTGCTGGTACTACAGACATTTTGGAGGTAGTAATGCCAGTATCTCTTACAAAGGAGAAAGTATATGAGGTTGTTAAGAAGACAGGAGGTTGTATGTTCTGGGGTGGTTCATTAGAACTTTCACCTGCTGATGATGTAATTATTAATGTTGAGAGATCTCTTAGAATTCAGGAATTCCAGAAAGTTTTGGTTAGTATTGTTGCAAAGAAAATCTCAATGGGTGTTACACACATCCTCATAGATCTTCCATACGGTAAAGGTTCGAAGGTTGAGAGAGTTGATGATGTTTCTATGCTTGATAGGGAATTCAGGAAACTATTCAAAAAATTCGGCATCCACTGTGAAACGATTAAGAGATTGATTAAAGGTCCGGATGGAAGGTGTATAGGACCTAATGCTGAGATTAGGGAAGCTTTAAAGATGTTAGAGAGAGATGAGGAAAGGAGTGTGGAATTAGAAAAGGTGATATTGGATATGGCAGGTATGATTTTTGAGATGACTGATACAGTACAGAAAGGTCAGGGTAAGAAATTTGCTCTAAATATACTAAATGAAAAGAAAGCTCTTAGGAAATTCTGGGAGATAGCGTTTGCACAGGGAGCGACTAAAGAGGTCCATTCTTCTGAGATAAAGAGTGGAAAATATTCAGCTGATATGCTCTCTGATAGGAATGGAGTTGTAAGTGGTATAGATAATACAGCACTAGTAAGTATTGCAAGAGCACTAGGTAATCCTAAGGTAAAGGAAGCTGGAATATATATACACAAGATGCCTGGTGACACAGTTAAAAAGGGAGACAAGCTAATAACTATGTATGCAATGACAGAGAATAGGCTCTCTAACGGTAAGGGGATGTTTGATATAGAGAAGATGTATAAGATTAAGTAGTAAATCTACCTACTGATCTATTTGTGAGGGTTCTCTCTTTCTCTGGTTCTTTCTTCTTTTTTACTTTCTTGATACCCAGTTTTATTATTACGATGAAGAATATGAGGAGCGCGATAGTAACAATAATAGGGAGTGTTACGAGTAAAGCTTTTCCTAGTACTGTTGTTTTAAATAGTGAGTTTGTAAAGTTACCAACAGTATATCTATTTGAATTCTCAATATCTAGTATATCGCTATATCTCTTTAATTCCTTCTCTGGAGGGGTTTCCTCAACAGAATAGATTTTTATAGAAAATTTCTCTTCACTAAAATTACCTAATTTATTTGCAGAAAAGATACTAATATTTGAAAGTGAATCATCGTAGAAAGTTTCCCAAAGTACTCTTTCAATTAATTGGCCCATTTTTCTGTTTGGACTTTCAAATGTAGGATCAATACTTAACCATCCATAATCAGGAATCCATATCTGTAACCATTGGTGTCTAATTAATTCTACTGGAGTGTCTGTAATATTTGCATAACCTAAGGCAGCTCTTGCAGGTATACCTTGAGCCCTCAATATTGCGATCATTGAGTCTGCATATTCCATACATACAGATGCTCCTCCTGTTAGAGCTTTTACTGCCCCAATCCTTTCATTCTCGGAACTAGCTTTAACTTCATCATAGGTTAGTGTGTCGTTTACATATTGATAAACAGCGTCAACTACATCGTGGAGTGTTTCTTTTTCTTCTTTTAACTCTGAAGCTTTCTGTTGGATAAAAGGATCTTGTACTTCCCAATACTTTGTAGGGGTTAGGTATTTACTACTTCCTTTGTCATTTCTAATTTTTTCTAAATATTCACTGAAAGTAATATCCATAGGATTTTTTTTCACTACGTCATATGCATCTTGGCTAGATGATATGTAACCTGTAACCTTAATTCTATCTTCTTTGTTTGCAGCTAATTCAAAAGAGGCAATTACATTTCCTTCACTATCCCTATATATCTTCCTAGGTGTTGGTGTTATCTCATCTATGTCAATCTTCTGATCTGTTTCTGAGAATTCTCTTGGTAAAGAAATCTCATATATATTTGTAGAGAGGGCTTTGAATATTTCTGAATATTGGGAAGGTATTAGGTTGTCTGTTTTAGGTGTTTCGTATTCTAATTCAAATCTATAAATGACTGAAGTTCCGAATTCAAGAGTTGGTGATTTCCCAATTCTATCTTCTGCTTTGAAGTTGTAATATATTTTTTCATCTTTCTCTTCTTTGATAAAAGAGGGATATGCTTTTGCTAGAGTAGGGATGTTTTTATCGGAGATAATGGATAAATCGTAATTAAATTCTGTAGTTGTTTTGCTTTTTTCATCATTTCTGATAAAGAGGGTATCAATTGGAAGTGAGGATGCAACTATAGTAATTAGGTTGCCACTTTTGATTACATTATCGTGAGTATCATATGTCATTAGAATTTTGTATGGTAGGGATTTAGTAGTAGTTCTGTAGTATGGGATATGTATATATATCCCTTCTCCTATACCTTTTTCCTCTGTTGTAAAATGTACTGGATTGTTCCTAGTATCTGTAACTTTGAGAGTATCTAGCTTAAATGCTCTTTCCTTTTTTACATTTTCTTCGTCTGTATCTACATCTGGTATATGGAATACCTTTTCTCCTTCTTTTGTGAAATAGTAAGAATTATTTTCAACAAGTCTTTGGTATTCATTAACAACTGTTACGTAGTTCTTACCTGTGGTGTAGTAGATTTGTGTATGTGTGTTAATTTTAAAATCAGGATTTGTTTGTGCAAGGAGGATAGAGGTTGTAATGAGAAGAAAAAAGATAGACAAAATTGTTAGTAAAATATTTTTTGATTTCATGAATATTATAATATCATGTTTTGATATGGAAGATGAAGGTTGACTAAGTAATCTCCCATAGTAAGATTAAAAAACCTCAAATTTGATCTTTTAAGTCTTTAGTGGTACGGATAAATGTACAGACCTGGTCTGTGGTGTTGTCTCTTGACATATTCCACAAACCACCTAAAATAGGTGGTATATGGAAACAGCAAATCTGTTAGAAAATAATAAAAGAAGTCTTTTAACAACACAAGATATCTCTAGATTAACAGGGATAGAAGTTAAGAGAACTTTAGAGAATAATATTAGGAGATTAGTTGAAAAGAATATTCTCATATCTCTAGAAAAGGGTAAATACATGGTTGCAGACTTCGATGTATCTGATTTTGAAATAGCAAATTTTCTCTACTCTCCTTCATACATCTCTTTTGAAACAGCTTTAAATTATCATGGTATATTAAGCCAATTTCCTTTTGAAATTACATCTACAACATCTAAGAAAAGTAAGAAGAAAGAGATATTAGGAAAAACATATAGATATATTAAGATAAATAAAAGATTGTATATGGGATATTACAAATCAGGTAATTGTTTAATTGCATATCCAGAGAAAGCTCTTTTTGATTATCTCTACATGGTAGCTTTAAAGAAAAAAAGTGAAGAATATCTAAATGAGATGGATTTTTCAAATATTAAGAAAAGGGGTGTGGAAGAATATCTTCCTCTTCTGTCTTCAAAATCAAAGAAAGAAATTAAGCTTCTCATATCAAAATATCTATGATAACTAAGAAACAAGTAAAAGAATTATCTAAAAAAACTCAGATATTAGATGCTGTAATAGTTAGGGAATTTGTACAACTTTCTTTTCTTAAAGAATTGTATGAGGAAACATTTTCTAAAGATATCTTTTTTAAAGGTGGTACTGCTATTCGATTGGTATATAAAGGGCAGAGGTTTTCAGAAGATTTAGATTTTTCTGTAGATATGGAAGAGGATGAATTTGAAGAGAAGATAGTTCCTTTTTTAAAGAAGTTAGAGAATATATATCCATTTTCTTTTAAAAGAAAAGAGAGTATATCAGGATATACATATCTTTTAACTGCAGATATTCCATTTTTAGAAGGTAGGGTGTTTGTGAAATTGGATTTTTCAACTAGGGAGAATGTTCTTGAACCAACTCAGAGTATATTAAGAACAGAGTATCCAATTGTATTTAGAAGTTTTGTGAATGTTCTTAGTATTAATGAGATATTTGCAGAGAAGGTAAGAGCTGTAATGACAAGGATTAAGCATAGAGATTTGTATGATTTGTGGGTTTTACAAGAGTTAGGAGCTAGATTTGATAAAGATTTGGTGATTAAGAAATTAGAGTACTATGATATACATGATATTAATTCTAAGATGTTGGAGGAGAGGTTGGTTTGGTTTTCTAAGAAAGATTTTGTTAGAGATTTAAGTCCTTTTGTTCCTAGGGATGAGAGAGAGAATCTTTCTTCTTTCTATAACTATATTATTCAATATCTAAGGGAGAGTTTTAAGGGTGTTTAGGTAACTTCCCATAGTAAGATTAAAAAACCTTAAATTTGGTCTTTTAAGTGTTTAGGGGTAAGGAAAAATGTACAGACCAGGTCTGTGGTATAATTACACCATTATGCCAGTTAAGAAATCACATTCACTTTCTGTTGGGGTTGTGGGACTTCCTAATGTTGGTAAGTCTACAATCTTTAATTCGTTAACAAAGTTAACAGTACCTGCTGAGAACTTTCCTTTTTGTACGATAGATAAGAATGTTGGAGTTGTACAGATACCTGATTCTAGATTGTTAAAGTTAAGTAGTTTTTTTCAAGCGGAAAAAGTTGTTCCTTCATCTATGACATTTGTAGATATTGCTGGATTAGTTAAGGGTGCCTCTGAAGGAGAAGGCTTAGGTAATAAGTTTTTATCCCATATTAGAGAAGTAGATGCGATTGTTGAAGTAGTTAGATGTTTTGATGATAATGATATTATCCATGTTGTAGGAAATACTGACCCAATCAGAGATATTGAAATTATAAATACTGAACTGATTATGGCTGATCTAGAAATAATTCAAAATCGTTTAGAAAAGATTGCTAAAAAAGCTAGTATGTCAAAAGATCCGAAAGAAGTAATGGAATATGAATTGTTAAAAAAATGTGAAGATAATTTACTTAAAAATAATCCTCTTAGAAGAATGGAAC
>ERZ1026792.2111-NODE-2111-length-10955-cov-8.238641_pt1 | contig 10955 bp, 19 predicted proteins | sample MGYA00520884_ERZ1026792 | MGnify/ENA primary metagenome ERZ1026792 (study PRJEB33270, sample SAMEA104284473) | anaerobic digester metagenome | biome: Anaerobic digester microbiome; feature: mesophilic sludge digester; material: Anaerobic digester biomass... | reverse complement strand
GTTTACATTTAGTCCACATTGCCGGAGGCTCTTTGCCTGAGACATATAATCCTGCGGGATTCTCTTTGCTCCACTCTGTCACTCCGATTGAAGCCCAATATTCACGGATACGAAACAGGGTCGAAGTATTAAGCTGATCGTATGTATTTGCAAAGATCGCCCCCCTTACGTCTGGGAACTTAGAAACAAAGTTGATTGAGAGAACACCACCTAAGAAAGTTTTACCCGACCCCGTCCCGGCAAGAAACAGATTTATCGCTGCCGTCGATTTGAGTATCGACATCTGAGGCTTTGATAATATCTGCTCAACTTCATTCATTAGTTTTGATAATCACGTTAGGCAATTGTGGAACGTTTACAGTAGCGTCAATCTTTGTCGGAGCATCAAAGCCTAACATCTTCGTGATTGAATCCAGGGCTTTCTGTTTGTCGAATAGTTTTATCCGGACATACTCAACAGAAATAGGTTCTTTCTCTTTTGAATCTGGATCATATTCCCATTCTGTTTTAACCTTCGTGTCAATCTCTGCAATGATAGCTTTCTGATCTTCCGTAAGCGATTCAAAGTCTTTTCGCTTTATCCAAGTATTGTGAAGGCTTGCGATTGAATTGAAGGCAATCTTCTGATGTTCCTGAAGAATACGGAGCTTTGTTATTCCGGCAGTTTCGGCCAAATTATCCTGTAATTCTTTGATTCGTGCTAAAATGTTTGATTTTGTTAGCATAGTCGAAGCAGTAGAACGGGCTGAGTTTTCAGAGTAACCGGCACGAATTGCGGCCTTACTTGCATTTAAGTCAATGCAATATTCATAACAGAATCTTTCCTGTTTGTCGTTTAATGGCAGTAGTTCTTCGCTGTTTTCTTCGTCAGTCATTACTTTTTATCTTTTCATACTGCAAAGTTAAGCAATATCCGGTTCACTGAATCCATAGTAAATTGCGCCTGTATGTCCGACAATCATCAACTTCTCTGCTATTGTCGTCACTTCATCTTTAAACGCAAAGATTTCAAATGAGTTGCAAACTTCGTCAATGTCATCGGTTGTAATTACCCTCTCCGCGCTTATGTTGTAAAGCCGTGAGAGTGCGACGTAAATGTTTTTTATCTCATCCATAACTTGCCCCTTCTACGTTAATGCCGGTTAGTGTTCTTATGTTACTGCCTAACAATGTAGTAGGCATTGGAAAGTCATTTGTGCGGTATTCGCGGTGATAAACAAATAGCCGGTCAAGGTTCTTATCTTGTGCGTCATGAATAACTAAGTATTCTGCAAAGTACCTCAGTTTCTCTATTGCCCACATTCGCTGATCCCAGGTCGAAAGGTCAACAAAAACAACTGCCCAATCGCGTCCGTATTCTTCAAACAGCTTATCTGAAAACAAGGCGAACTGATGCGTGTCACTTTCAAGGTGACGGAAGTGATTTAACCAAACCTGATTATCATCTACCGTGAGAATCTTACGGCCTTCGGCGAGTAAGTGTATTTGTTCTGTTGACGAATACCCTGCACCAAGCTCAAGAATTGCCCCTGTCGTTTGACGTATGGCCTCAAAGAGTATTGGCTGATGTGTTGATTCGTCTTTCATTGATGTATGTGTATTTCGCCCTGATTAATTACTATTTTGCCATACTTCAAATCTACCGCCGTAGTGTCACCATCAAACAACTTTCCACGCCAATAGAAGATTACAATGTCACCTTCATAAACCCGTGCGCCCTGTTGCCAGTATTCGCCCTGACGGACTAACACAGGGTCAAAACCTGCAACCCAATAATCAGAAGCAGCGATGCCATAATTAAATTCCGTAGGCGTTCCCCATTGCATACGACGTTCGGGGACTAAATCAATAGTATTTATAAAGTACGGATTCATTACCTGAGAATGGAGATCGTAACCTCTGGCTTTCCATTGTGTAAACGTCAATCGATTACCGGCAATCATAAACATTGGTTCTCCGGCCTCACACCAGAAAATATTATAGTCACTTTCAAATCCCTCCAAACACGATTCATTCATGACATTGATATTCGTCAGCCGGTTCTTTGTGTAGAAGATATTGTTTTTGATCTTCGTGCCTTTAGCTGATCCGACCGGATTGTCATTCTCATAAACGTCAATCAGTCCCCGCCACGTTCCTATACCCGGACCGACGTAAAGAGAATCCTCAGAATAAAATGTATTATTATAAATCCTCACTCCGTTCATTCCCTTCACAACAATTCCAACGGCTGGAGGGTTGCGGATTATGTTGTAAGCAACTACCCCTGTTGAATCAGTCATCCCGTTTGACTTCCGGATTATTCCCATTGGAACGTAGTCAAGGTAGTTATACATTATCCGAACGTCGGTATGATAACCTGTAAAGACCCCGTGAGTGATAGTGTTAGCGTCCTGATCTCCTACCCATGTAAACTTATTGCCCGTTATCTCTGCCCCTCTCAGGTTGTTTGTGTATGCTCCGGTATTCTCCTGTCCCGCCTCCAGCATATAACCCGTTGTGTTCTCTCCGGTGACTGAGTTGTTTCTGAAGATGAATTTAACAGGCCGTGTGCGGTTTGTCGTGACCCCGTAAGATGTTCCACTGAGAGTGTCAACAAACGTGCGGCCTTCAACCAAGATGGTATCTTGTGCCGACAGTGATAAAGGCAAGAAAAGTAAAAACCAAAAGCGTTTCACTTTGCTATGAATGAATCGTTATTGCTCTGGTACATTATGAACCTGCCGCCATAACCCGTCGTGGCGTGTGCCGGTGAGGTCATAATCGTCAGCACTTTCTTATCATACTGCCCCGTAGGTCGTTTATCTTCGGGTATCCCTGCGGCCTCCCAATCAAAATTGAGATCAAAGTATTGTTCCTGTTCAGCCAAAAGCCTGTCAGCCGCATCATATAGTCCGTGAATCTTCTGCCAATTATCTGTAAGCAGGTCGCCCGTCGGTATGATTATCGGAGGCACTGTATCAACTGCTTTTACTGAAAATGAAATCTCAGTGAAGTTATCAAATACATCAGTTGCCCGTATCGTTACTGTGACCTGCGGATTTGTGGCGTTTAACGTAAATCCAGGCAGGGGATACTGAGTCACTGATTTGATCTGACAGTTATCCGAAACAGTTACCATCGGAAGGTAGTCCGGAAGTGTCGCCTCGCATGAAGTTGTAACATACACATATTGCGGAGGTATCTGGGCGATCAGGCAAGTACATGAGCTTGCCAAAAGCATAACGATTGCAAAAATAAGTAGCTTTTTCATTTCATTATTTGTTTGAAGTTATAAGGATATTTCTTTAACCATTCCGTAAGTTCTGGGTGATTTACTTCTGACAAAGTTATGAATTATTTCTGTAAATTCTTTGCATTCCATCAATTTCGAGATTAGTAATATCAATAAAATTACTGCCAATAATAGTACACGGTCCCCCGCTGATGTCCCGAAACTCTGCAAACCATTTAAAATAAACGCCCCAATCTGTAATGTTCTTGAACTTTGCAGCCGCAGCAGGACCAACAATAGACCAGTCGAACATCGCCTCCGTATCATGAACAACCATGTAGTCTGTTTTCATCATGTACTTATCAATCATCTCAAGTCGTGCTTCCCAAGTTCCGTTATCAATGAACACAACTCCCCAATAATCGTCGTCGATTAAACTATCAACAAGTAAATGATGATCATCTCGTAGGTGTATATATTTCCCGAGCCACTCACTGTTATCTTCAACAGTAACTAATAACCGATCTCTGCAAAGTTCATGGAGCTGTTCAGTAGAAAAATCCCCTGCCCCAAATTCAATAACATTTTTTTGAGTAAAGCTTACCGCTTTAAACAATACTTTTTGATGTGTTCCGTAATTGTCCATTGATTAGATTTCCTATTATATTATCTGGTAAATTTTTAAGCCCACCATTTGTTTTTTTTATAAAGTCTGACCACATCGGATGCCCCCCGTACCAATGACAACCAATAGATTTGTCAGTAAATCTCCCTTCGTTAAGGTTTAATAAATCTTTCTGGTTATTTGCATCATGTGAATATACTACATCCATTGAGAGGTTAACTGAAGACGGTATTTTTTTTATGTCCCTAAAGTACCTGTTGAATATATCCGGTCCTAGGCATTGATATGACAAGGGATTAAAACCTCTACTAATATTATCGCTTAATAAATTAAACATCTGGCTCTCCTCTTGAGCCATTAAAAAACCTGTCGAGTGTCCATAAGGTCCAACACAAACAAATACCTCTTTATCTCTGTTTCGTAAATCATTCACATAAATATCTTCAATCGGACGGAAGTAAATAATATCCATGTCTGACCACACTCCGCCGTAATATTTTAAGGCAGCAATACGAATATAATCAGCCTTATGAACTTCAGCGCTCTCTTTTACAAACCCGAATTTTTTAAAATCAATAACCTTACGTATGACCGGAAGTTTAAGAAGCTGCGGAAAATAATCATCACAAACCGTGCGATAATCATTCTCGCCTGACCGCCACGTGACTTTATTGCATTTTTCACTTGACATCCATAAGTTAACTTCCCAACCCGGGTTTAAGTCCATGAAACTTTTCACTGTTAAATATCTCATGTACGGAAGTGCACCCCCTCCCCAGTAAACGTGGAGTGTCTTATCAACCTTTAAATGCCACATAAATCGGGTGTTATAAAATGTTTTGCCTTATATTCTTTAAGCGGTATTAATTCATTCATCACACGCTCGTTATGCTTCCATAAATCTTTATATTTACTCATTTTTTGAGTATTTTCATGCCACTGATGAACAACAAACGGATATACCGGCATCTCTATTTTAAGCCCAAGATTGCGAACCTGACGAACAAAATAATCATCATCAAAGCTTAACCCATAGGCAAGTCTTTCATCAAATCCGTTTAATTTTATCAGATTTTCTGTACGTATTGCACAACAATAATGAAATGCAACCGGATCAATTACCGGATGATTACACCACCCGTTTCTATTACCCCAATCACCATTTTCATCTGTAACAGTTACTCCGGGATTACTTTTAATGACTTTATTTATATCATAATCACTTTCTGATGTTTTACGATCAATCATATAACAACTAAATGAAATATATTCATCTCGCTTGACAAGTGCTGCATCGCTTAGAACATCACCGACATGGTAACACTCTGGATTATGGATTAATACTACATCAGGCCAGGATTTTAACGCCTCGTTAAATCCTGTATTGAACACAACTACGGAATTTATTGATTTAGTTTTGTTTTTAATGATCTTAACATCAAAAGGAAGCGGAGGCAATACAATATCTGACGGTGAACAATCATCAACAATAACTACATTAAAGTCTTTGTACTGGCTTTGTGTAAACGACAGCAGCGTTCTCAGAAGCTGCTGTTGACGTTGATAGTATGCCATTACAATCGTAATCATAAGTCGTCTGTGATCAAGTGTTTTGCCCTATAATCTTTATTATTTTTTAGCGAATCCCATAATTCACTATTTTTAATTACCAGTTGATCGTACCGAACGCCGATCGAATGCCATTGGTGATACACAAAAGGGTCAGATATAAATTTAACATCAAGATTAAGATTTTTTATTTGATGCACAAAGTAGTCGTCCTCATAACAAATGCCATCATAAAAACGCTCATCAAATCCGTTCAGTTTCTTTAAATCAGTAACTCTTATTGCAGAACAAAAATGAAACATTACGGGCCTAATTGTCTCATGGTTATACCAACCTTCGTCTCCTGAATTAAATGGTAATATATCCTTCGTTTCCGCGCCAATTTTCTGCCCCTTGGAAAGCGAATAACAGTGATATGAATAATATCGACCTTCATTTATACTTGCTGCATGGCTGACAATATCTCCTATGTGATAACATTCTGCATTCTGAATAATAATTATCTCTGCTCCTGATTCTATTGCCTTTTGAAAGCCCAAATTATAAACCGGCCCGGGGTTAGTGCTTATCTTATATTTAAGCCTGTATATCTGTATTTCAAAATTGTAACTGTCAATGTTAATTTCTTCAGGACTTACATCGTCTATTATAATGACATTAAAATCATCGTATTTTGACAGGCTAATTGAGTAAAGCGAATTTTTTAACTGCTTTATCCTATCGAAATAGGTCATTACGATTGATATTTTCATGATGCAAACATTGGTAGGATTGTTAGGAGATAAATGTGACATTCCTCAATGTTGCGAAGGTATGTTTCCATCAAAAACCGTTTCTTTGTTTTTGCGCTCACATTGCAAAGTTAAACAAACGGAATTTAAAAACAAATATTGTTCTGCTGTCATTGGTTGCCTCCTTTTAATCTCGTTTCTTTCCGGTGTTCTTTGTCATAATTGTTGTGGCACTTTTGGCATAATGCACGAAGGTTGTCATCAGAACAATTCTCCGGCGTATGGTCAAGGTGAGCCACAGTAAGGATAACGGTTGCGCCCGTTTCGGGGTGAGGCTGATGATTCTCCACCCCGCAAAACTCACATCGGTTATGCGCCCTCGCTCTTATGTGTCGTGATATTGCCTTCCAGTTAGGCGGGTAGCGGTGTTTGTTTTCAGGTTTTATCGGCATCCCTCACCTCCTTTCATCTCTCGGTTAGTTTACCATGATTTCAAATTGAATCCATTATACATAACCCACATGCAGCATGGGATACTACATATTAAGCAACATACGCCTGCAAAGGTACTTGCCAAAATAGTCTCTGGTGCAAGTAATAGCATAATACCAATCTCTATTGTTGCCATAGAGCATAATCCTACGACTAAATAGAATATGAATTTTATCCATGTTTTCATTATCTCTCTGTGTTTTTATTTTCTATCCACGGTTTTATATGTGTACTAAACGTGTTCATATAACATAGTTACCTGCAATTATTTTTTTACCAAGTAATACCATCCTTCGACATCATAATCATCAAGTTTTCGGTGTCCTACAGTAATGCCTCCGAAATGAACCCACCAATATTCATCATCATAGTTGTAGTATGCTGTGAAATGTTCGCCTTCAATTATTACTCCTACTTCAACACTTTCGGGTTCATCTTCGTATTCCTTTTCAGGAAGTTTCGTGTCAGGCAAAAAAACAACAGCAGGTAACAAGGCATTGTTGCTATTTGCTACTTCATCGGTTAAAATTAAATCACTCATCTTATTTTATTATTTGGTTAATATTTAGTTTTCGTTTTCAAAATCGCAAACAGACAACAATGCCCGATACGTTAGCGGTAATTATAAGAGAACGACAACACCTCTGTTTAACTCGCCTTTACTTCCATCAGGATAAATAATTGTGTGTACTGTTTTTGCTTTTTTACTCATATACTCAAGATATTCCATTTCAGTTAGTGGTTTACTATCAAAATAACTACCGCTAACATCGGCTATAAAATCATTGCCGTTTTGTTGCTTATCCGAAGTTTTGTTCTCTTTACTCATGTCTTTTTTAATTTAAAAGTTAGTGTGTTTTAATCGGCAACGCTTCATAGCAGTAATCCGTTAACGCCTATTTTAAGGGCGCAGCGTTAGCGATTGAATTGCGGATCATTTTCTAAAATCCACGCTGACATTAATTTTCGTAATTCGTCAATTTTTTGAATATGCTTTTGAGGAATGCGCTCTTTTGTTATCGACGAGCGATCACCGGCAAGCGTTCTACTTAATTCTGCCCAGTTGAGCATTTCAGTAGCCTTGTGATACGCTAAATAATAAGAGTTTCTTTGGAATTTCTCTTTGTCGATAAAGTCATTATCATGCTTACCTGATAAAATATCAGCAATCTTTTTTTCTTTGCAGTCCGAAGCATCAATAACAGTTCCTTTAAACTCGATGTTTTTAACTGAATCAGGCACTTTGCCCAATTCAGCTTCATGGTAATTTTGTTTTTTCATGATTAATAATTTCTATCGCTATATTGTTCTTCAGCAAAAGTACTAACTGGGCAACCTGCATTAACCCATTCTGATTTAGAATCAAAAATCATATCTTCCAATGATTTTACATTGTTTAATTTTTCTGTAGGGAATGCAATCTGCATTTCATTGCATGATTCAACGTCAACTATTTCAAATAAAATAAATGGTTTAATACTATCAACTAACAATTGATTTGCTTCGCTAAACTGATAGTTAAAAAGTTCAAATGTTCCTTCTGATGTTAATTTAACACCAAAAACATGAACTCCGTTTGAGTTTTTAATTGTCACATCATACTGATTTGGTGTCCAATACATTTTTTCTACTTCTACGCTTGATTTGTTGATAATTTGAAGTGCTTTCATTTTGTTTATTTTTAGTGTTTTTGTATACACCAAAGATACAACATTTGTTGTATTACTTCCAAATGTTTTGACAACTATTTTACAACAATCGTTGTAATTTGTTTTGATTCTAAATAAGAAAGGCAATGAAAAACAGGCGTTAACACGTGCTATAAAAAAGCCGGGTGTTTGCGCTTCGTTGACAAGTAAGTATTTCAAATTCCCGGCCTTCTCATAGCACCGGATCGTTAGGTTTAATAATTACCCCAACGCACCGGGAATAATCACTGTATTAGCAGTGGTCGTCAAAGGCGGACAATCGCACTGCCTTACCCAAAATGCGTTAATCTTATGACATCTCGGACACTCCCACGCTGATAGATTTCCATTTGTCGGAGTTAATGAAGGTTCCGGTTTGCTCAATCCGCACTCCACATCGCCAGTCATTCTACATCCAATGCTATTCGCTATCGGGCAAACTCGCACCCCATTCAGATAATACCACGCATTACATACCGTTTTAAAATTTCCCATTTGTCGTATAATTAATTTCGTTATCCAATCCCTTCTGTAATTACTAAAACCTAACTACAGGTATATTGCATTAAAACGACAATATACCAGTGTCCGTTAGCAGCCGCTAACCTTCGGTGTTTTTATTTTCTATCCCTGGTTTTATATGTTTACCTTTAGTGTACATATAACATAGTTATGTGTAATTAAAAAATTGACTTCAACCGTTTCCACCACGATTTCCATCTAAATCTAACTATTGTATCACATATCATACATTTATTCATTGTATAATGCTCCGTATTTGTGTAAACTATATGACGGAAATCGTTGCAGTCGTGCTTAGGAAAAGTTACTGCTTTGTCTTGTTCTTTATTCATAATCAATTTTTTAACATACACATAACAAAGTGTATAAGTAATGTGGCTAATTAAATTTGTTGTTAAATCGAGAGTATGTGCAAAGCCACACTACTCATACACTCGACCGTTATGTGCAAGGCTACGATACTGCATCTAAACGACTATTTGTGATTTCAATAGCCTTTGGATTGATGTCGCAACCTATAAAATTTCGGTTTAGTTCTTTACAAACAACAGCAGTCGTTCCTGAACCTAAATAATAATCAGCAACTACATCACCTTCATTCGTTGAAGCCAAAACAAAACGGCTTATTAGTTCCTTTGGTTTTTGGGTTGCATATCCGACAACCTTTGCTCCTGTGTTTGGTATTCGTGGTATGTCTGTAAATACATCTGAAAATGGTCTATCAAATTGCTCCCTATAAACTACATCGCCATCAATCCGCTTACTTACTTTTTTACCATCCACTATTTCAACTAAGTTCCTTTTTCTCGGTGCTTCAATCGGTTCTCTAAGTTCATTAAATACTGCACCTTTGAAAGAGTAAAAAAGTATTACATCGTGGTTTCTTTGGAAGCAATTTGATACGTTACTCCACTTGTCGTATTTCCAACAAATCTCGTTTCTGAAATTCTCATACCCAAAAACTTCATCCATTAAAATTCTCATCCAATGGTTTATTCGTGTGTCCATTTGCAAATAAATTGAGCCGTTTTGTTTTAGCACTCGTTTCATTTCAATAAGTCTTGGTAGGTAGTGGTTTTCAATTTCACTTCGTATTGGCTTTAAGTCCTGATAGTCGCCAAAGTTTCTACCTGTTCCATAAAGTATATCGCAATAAATCAAATCTACACTTTCATCAGGTTGCGACAAAAGGAGTTCAAGGTTATCAACCGCCCTGCACATAACACGGGCTTGGCAAAATGGCTGTTCAGTAATTCTATCAATCATCTGTTTTTAATTTTAAAGTTTAGTAATTCTATTTAGTTTTGGGTTCAGCCACTTCGCCAAGCCCGAAACCGTTATGTTTCATTTTGCTTCCTTCCCGCCCTCGATAGATACAAGTTTGCCATCTGTAAATTTTGCAAAAAATTCATACCATTCATCACCGATATTAGAGTAAAAATTTACATAACCGTGATGCTGTATTGTTTCAAGTCTTTCGTTTACTCGTCTTAAACTTCCCATTAATCCGAGTAATCCTTCTCCATCTGGATGCCGTCTTTCTTCCTTTGGAACTTCTTCGTAACTCCATCTATTAATTTTCAGCTCTCCTTCATCGGTTATGTAAATTTCCGTTAAGTCGCAATCAAAATCTTTTGTCTGCCAATTTGGGTTTTTACCAATGAGTTTTTTTTCTGCATCTGTTACAGGCAATTTGTCTGTATTGATTATTAAGTTGTCATACATTCCCATTTTATTACTGTTTATGCCACCGCACGCAAAACGAAAACATAACATGCGGTATAGTTAATAAGCCCTATAAACTTTTGTTGTAATTGGATAGCGATGTGGTAGGGCTTACATAACCATACCGCCAGCCCGTTACCGCCAATTAAAAAGAACATCGTGTTCGTGAATAAACTGGTCGGCACAATTATTTAATACGTTTTCTGTCTTGTTTTTATACGCTTGATTTTTGCCAAATATTTCATCAATAACATATTCTCTCGCTATATTCCGTGATGAAAATATTTCAGCAACTTCTGAACCACCAAATCCATTTTCTTGATAAACTACATATACTTTCATATTTTCTTTCCATTTAATTGTTCAACAAATTTAAAATCAGAAGTCCA
>ERZ1026792.2106-NODE-2106-length-10971-cov-2.965972_pt1 | contig 10971 bp, 10 predicted proteins | sample MGYA00520884_ERZ1026792 | MGnify/ENA primary metagenome ERZ1026792 (study PRJEB33270, sample SAMEA104284473) | anaerobic digester metagenome | biome: Anaerobic digester microbiome; feature: mesophilic sludge digester; material: Anaerobic digester biomass... | reverse complement strand
GTGTGGCACAAGTCCGAGACCGACGTGTTTCCCGGCGAGGAGCACTAGACCCGACGGGTACGCGCAACCCGGTAGTTGACCGCCGTCCGGCGCTCGGTCATCCTCACATCTGTGAAGACGACCAAAGCGCCCGCTTCGGGCGAGGCCGAGGAATGTCCGGTCCGCATGATCGACCCGGACCGGGTCGCCGCAACCAGGCAGCGCCTGCTCGGCGTCGACGAGGCGATGAGCCTCGCCGACGGGTTCAAGCTGCTAGGCGAGCCCAGCCGGATCCGCATCCTGTTCGCTCTGCTTGAGGCCGGCGAGCTGTGCGTGTGCGACCTGGCGGCGGTGGTCGGGGTGTCCGAGACGGTGGTGTCGCACTCGATGCGCCTGCTCCGCGCCGCCGGCATCGTCGCCAACCGACGCGACGGCCGGGTGATCTACTACCGCCTCGACGACGACCACGTGGCCAAAATGCTCGAGCTGTCCCGCGCACACGGTGCGCACGGCGCAGTCGAGCGGCCGATGCCGTGAGCGGGGACCACAACCACGGAGGCGGCGCGCTCCGGGCCGGCGCCCGACACCAGAAGCGGCTGCTGATCGCCTTCGTCCTGATCGCCGGGTACTTCGTCGTCGAGACGATCGGCGGGCTGCTCACCAACTCGCTGGCGCTGATCTCCGACGCCGGCCACATGCTGACCGACGTCATCGGCCTGGGCATCGACTTTACGGCGTGCACGATGCTGCCGACCAGGGCCGATGGCACCCCGCTCTGCTTCCTGCCCGAATGGCGCGACCATCCCCACGCCTGGGTCAAGCTGTGGAAACACCACGCCGCCCAGCCCGAAGCCAACAAGCTGAACGAGACCGCCCGCGAGCTGGACTACCGGTTCCTGGAGCGCTACGGCGGCAAGATCAGCTCCGAGTGGTTCTTTCCCAAGACCTGGCAGATCCTCGACGAGGCGCCGGAGGTGTATGCCGCCGCCGACCGCCTCATCGAGGCCGCCGACTGGGTCGTCTGGCAACTGACGGGCACCGAGACGCGCAACGCCTGCACGGCCGGCTACAAGGCCATCTGGTCCAAGAGCGAGGGCTTTCCGCCCAATGCGTTCTTCAAAGCGCTCGATCCGCGCCTGGAACACGTCGTCGACGAGAAGATAAAGCGCGAGATCCTGCCCCTGGGTGCCAGGGCAGGCGGGCTGACCGAGACGGCCGCGGCATGGACCGGCCTCCGGCCGGGCACCGCCGTGGCGGTGGCCAACGTGGACGCCCACGTGGCCGTGCCGGCTGCCACCGTCACCGAGCCCGGCCGCATGGTCATCATCATGGGCACGTCCAACTGCCACATGCTCCTGGGCGAGCAAGAGCGCATCGTCCCGGGCATGTGCGGCGTGGTGGTCGACGGCATCCTGCCCGACATGCCCGGCTTCGAGGCCGGCCAGTCGTGCGTGGGTGATCACTTTGCCTGGTTCGTCGAAAACTGCGTGCCGGCGGCCTACGAGGAACATGCCCGGGCCCGGGGCGTGGACATCCACAGGCTCCTGGAGGAAGAGGCCGCCCGCCTGAGGCCGGGCGAAAGCGGCCTGCTGGCCCTCGACTGGTGGAACGGAAACCGCAGCGTGCTGGTGGACGTGGACCTCACCGGCCTGCTGCTGGGCGCCACCCTCCTCACCCGCCCGGAAGAGATCTATCGCGCCCTCATCGAGGCCACGGCCTTTGGCACGCGCCTTATCGTCGAGACGTTCCGCGAGAGTGGAGTGCCGGTCCACGAGATCGTCGCCACCGGCGGCCTGCCCGACCGCAACAAGCTGCTGATGCAGATCTATGCCGACGTGACCGGCCTGCCGATCAACATCCCGGCCTCGAACTTTGTGCCCGCCTTTGGCTCGGCCATGCACGGCGCCGTGGCTGCCGGCGCCCGCGCCGGCGGTTACGACGACATCGTCGAGGCCAGCCGCCGGATGGCCCGGCTGCGCGACGAGTGCTACCGGCCCATCCCGACGAACCAGGTCGCCTACGACCGGCTCTATGCTGAATACGTTGCCCTGCACGACTACCTGGGCCGGGGCGCCAACGACGTCATGAAGCGCCTGAAGCAGATCAAGGCCCAGGCGCGCAACGGCTGATGGAGGGAGGGACCTCATGCTCGAAGACCTCAAGCACGAGCTGATCGGCCTGCACATGGAGCTGGTCCGGAACGAGCTGGTGGCCTGGACCAGCGGCAACGTGAGCGCCCGCGACCCGAAATCGAACCTGGTGGTCATCAAGCCATCGGGCGTGCGCTACGAGGACCTGCGCCCCGAGATGATGGTGGTCGTCGACCTGGGCGGCTGCGTCGTCGAGGGCGAGCTCAAGCCCTCCTCCGACACTGCCAGCCATCTGTACATCTATCGCCAGCGGCCCGACGTGGGCGGCGTGGTGCACACCCATTCCCGGTATGCCACCGCCTTTGCCGCCGTAGGCCGCCCCATCCCGGTGGTCCTGACGGCCATCGCCGACGAGTTCGGCGGGCCCATCCCCTGCGGCGGCTTTGGCCTCATCGGCGACGAGGCCATCGGCCGGTTGGTGGTGGACTCCATCGGCGATTCGCCGGCGGTGTTGCTCAAGAACCACGGCGTCTTTAGCATCGGCAAGACGGCCGAGGCGGCGGTCAAGGCGGCGGTCATGACCGAGGACAATGCCCGAACCGTGTGGCTGGCCATGCAGTTGGGCCAGCCCGAGGAGATCTGTGCCGAGGACGTGGCGCGCCTGCACCACCGCTACACGCACGTCTACGGCCAGTAGCTGCCGGGGGCAGCCGGGAGGTTGGCGATGAAGAGCAGTGGAATGGCGCCCACCATGGGCGCCCTCGCCGAGCGAACAAGGGCTTCCTGGGCCAGGCACATCCCCACCTACGCCGCCGTCCCGCCCGCCTACCGGGCATTCTTCGAGCCCTTGCAGGCAGCGGGCCAGGACCTGCCCCACGCCGTCCTGGCCCCCTCCTACGAAGGCTTCCTCCACCGCGCCACCGAAAAGCTCGTCTTTGCCCTGGGCCAGGAGATCCACGTCCTGGAAAAAGCCGGCAACACCTTCCAGGCCCACTGTTTTCCCCTGCCGGCGATCAGCTACGTCGAATTTCGAGCCGTGCTCCTGGACGCCCACGTCAAGATCTGTGGCCTGGCGGACCGGGGCACCCCGGCTTGCTGCACCATCCGCTTCAACGCCGTCGGCGACTACCTGTTCAGGCCCATCGTGGAGACCATACGGCGGGCCGCCATCGGCGCCGGGGAGACCGACCTGGGATGGGAGCGGGAGGGATTCGAACACCTGATCCGCGTGAACTACAAGTTCATGAGCTATGCCCGCCACAGCCTGTTGCCGGGAGAGAAGGTCGTCCGGTCGATCCTGCAGCCCGAGATCCGGGAGGGCGTGTTGACCCTCCTGGGCAGGATCTACCACAGGACCATCTCGCCCACGCACATGACCATCCTGACCGATTGCGAGCTTGTTACCATCCGGGAAGAGCAGCGCCCCGGCAAGGACCGCTATGGCGGCGTGTGGGCCTATATCCCCCTGAAAAAGATCGTCGCCCTGTCGCTGGCGGAACAGGAGGGCGGCCTGCTGCGCCTGTCCATCGAGCTGCCGGCAGGCGCCTCCCTCGATTCCCTGTTCGAGGCTTCTGCGCGGCAGGAACTCGAGCAGTTGATAGAGGGCGTGGAGGAGCAGCGCCCGGCGGCGTGACCAGGGCAACTCCCCGAAATGCCAGGCCGTAGCTGCTGCCAGCACGGCATGTCCAGAGCGTCAACCGCTCGCAGCCAAACACAACCAAGTGATCGCTCAAGAGGTTGAATTGGGGGATTGACAAACCCCACGATACGTGCTATACTGTACTTAGTAAGTTAAGTTAACTGCCAAAGTCGACTGTAGGAGAAGTGACCATGAAACGGTCGGCCCAGAAGGCTACTTCGAAGCAAACCAAAGCCTACAACACCCGCCTGGTCCTGCGGACCATTTACGACCACGACCGGATCAGTCGGGCCGACATCGCCCGCGCCACCGGGCTCACGCGTCCCACCGTCTCGGACGCCGTCGCCGGCCTCAGCCGCCGGGGCCTGGTCGAGGAAGTGGGCCAGGGGCCCTCGGCAGGCGGCAAACCGCCCATTCTGCTCAGCGTCATAGACGACTCGCGACATGCCATCGGCATTGACCTCGCCAGCGACGAGTTCCGCGGCGCGGTGGTAAACCTGCGAGGTGAGATCCGGCACCGTGCCAGCCTGCCCCTGGATGGCAGGGACGGCGAGGTCGCCCTTGAACGCGTCTACGAGCTCGTCGACCATCTGCTCTCGGCCACCGGCAGCCCCCTGCTGGGCATCGGCATCGGCACGCCCGGCTTGATGGATCCCACGAAGGGCATCGTGCGGCGGGCGGTCAACCTCGATTGGCAGGATCTGCCCCTGCGCAGCCTGTTAAAAAAGCGCTACGGCCTGCCCCTGTACGTGGCCAACGACTCCCAGGTCGCTGCCCTCGCCGAGTTTACCTTCGGGGGCGAACAGGCCACCGACAGCCTGGTGGTCATCAAGGTGGAGCACGGCATCGGCGCCGGCATCGTCCTCAACGGGCGGCTCTTCCACGGCGACACCTTTGGCGCCGGCGAAATCGGCCACGTCGTCGTCGCCGAGGATGGCCTGCCATGCCGCTGCGGGAATCGCGGGTGCCTGGAGACAGTGGCCAGCAACCAGGCCCTCGTCCGCCGTGCCCAGGCGCTGGCCCGGTCCGATCCACGGTCCTTGCTCCACCGGTTCGCCGCCAGGCCCGAGGAGATCGGCATCTCTGAAGTCTGCCAGGCCGTGGCGGCCGGCGACGAAGCCATGTGCCAGGAGGTCGCCCTGGTGGGGCGATACCTGGGCATCGCGGTCGCCAATTTGATCGGCGTGCTCAGCGTGCAGCGCATCCTGATCGCCGGCAGCCTCGCGTGCCTGGGGCAGCCCCTCCTGGACACCATCCAGCAGGAGATGGTCAAGCGATCGCTGTCGGTGGTGGCCCGCGAGACAAGGGTGGGGCTTTCGACCATCGGCCCCGAGATCGTCGTCCTGGGAGCAGCGGCCCAGGTTCTGACGCAGGAGCTGGGCTTGTTCGCTCCCTTCAAGGGAGGCCTCCAATGACGGTGCCGAGGTTCCCGCCACCCCTCGACCCGCACTTTCGGCCGGCCGCGCCCATCAACCGCGCCTTCCGGGAAGAGGTTCGGGCCTCAGGCGCCGGTGTTCCGCTGGCCTTCGGCCTGGAGCGCCCCGACGGCTCGCTCTCTCGCTTCGAAACCCAGGTCTTTGCTCAAGATCACCCGCGGGCCCGCGCCAACATCGGCTATGCCGAGCGAATTTGCAAGTTCCTCCTCTGGCAGCGAGGAGCTTGCCGGGTCCACGTGGGGGGTCCGCGGGCCATCGGTGAGGCCATTCGTCACAGCTACGCCCCCGGTGGTGCGCGCCAGTTCGATGCCCACTTTATGGGCCAGGAGGTCTACGGGCAGGCGTTCACCGTGACCGCCTGTGACGCGAGCCAGGTGCCGGCCGGGCGGGAGAGCCGGCAGTGCCTGGGGCGCCACCTTGACGGTTGTCGCCTCGGGTTCGACCTGGGGGCCTCGGACCACAAGGTCGCAGCCGTCGTCGACGGCCGGGTCGTCTACAGCCGGGAGACGCCCTGGGAGCCGGCCACCCAGAGCGACCCCCACTATCACTACCGGGAGATCCTGGCCGCCTTGAGAGAAGCAGCTTCGCAAATGCCCCGCGTGGACGCCATCGGGGGCAGCGCAGCCGGGATCTATATCGAGAATCAACCAAGGATCGCATCCTTGTTCCGCGGCGTCCCCCAAGAGCGTTACGACGAGGTCCGCACCCTGTTCTTGCGCCTCGGCGCCGAGATGGGCGTGCCGCTGGAGGTCTTGAACGATGGCGAGGTCAGTGCCCTGGCGGGGTCGATGTCCCTCGAAGACAACGGCGTCCTGGGGATCGCCCTGGGCTCGTCAATGCCCACGAAAAAGACCATGCCCGCAGTTGGACATGGTTGGAGCGAGGAAGGGGCGACCGGGAAGCAATCCTGCCGCCTGTAATTCTGATGGCGGAAGTAGCTGCCGCACTCAGTCGCGGGGCAGGAGACTCGGCGCTCGCTCACCGAGTTGTGCAACAACTGGAACGGGGGAGAATCGTCCAGTTGGTTGCAGTGACCATGCCTCTAGCGCTGAGAGCGGCAGCCATCGCAGCGGATCACCAAATCCGTGGTTGCCATGCGGTATACGTCGCCTTGGCGGATCAACTGGATGATTGTCTGGTTACCCTTGATCGGCAGCAACTGAAGCGCTGCGCATCCACCGTAGAGGCCCGAGAGCCGTAGGACGCCCCGTCTATTCCCCGCCGTTGCCTACCCACTCGAGGGCGAGCTTGAGCACGTTCAACAACGGTTCCAGGGTCAGGACGTCTGGCGTATCCCACACCTGGTGGTAGAAGGCCACCTGCTGTTTCGTGCTCATGCCCAGCAGCGTCGTAGCCTTGAGGCCGGCCCTGCTAAAGGGACCGGCGTCGCCGGCTACGCCGAGGGAAGCCGGCCTGAGCTTGTAGGGAACGCCGGCGCGCTCCGCGGCGGCGACCGTGCTGTGCACCATCTCCGGGGAATTCTTGACGGTGCCGTTCGTCTCGGAGGTGAGGATGGCGATTTCCGGTTGGGCAATCGTCTCGAAGTTGAGCAGCCGCGCATCCAGGCGCTGGAGCTCGTCCAGGTGGCGCGCCACGTACCGCCGCGAGCCCCGGTAGCCTGCTTCCTCGGCGCCGAAGGAGATAAAGCGGATCTCGGTGTCATCGGGGATGCAGGAGGGGTTCTCTACCAGGAACCGGCACATGGCCACGAGAAGACCGCAGGCCGAGAGGTTGTCGGCCGCGCCGGGCACAGTTCCTCCGTCCTCCCACCCCCGGCTCAGGAACAGGGCAAAGAGGATAGTAGGTGCGATGGGATAGACCAGCAGGGGCCAGCCAAGGGTCCCAGCTTCGAGCAGGCCGGCGTCCCCGGCGACCAGGCCCGCCAGTTGGACGAGGCACATCGCCGGCAGGGTGAGCAATCCCAAGAGCCAGGTGGCCGACAGGAGAAAGAACCCGTAGCCCAGGAACCGGAGCCAGGTGTTCTCCGGGGCGCTGTCGTGGTGTCCGCTCAGGATCAGGAGCCGCTTCACGTTCCGGGTTCCCGGCTTGCGCAGGCTGCCGACGACGTTCACCGACCGCCGCTTCTTGAAGAGTGGATCCGTCAGCTCCAGGCCGAGGACGAACTCGTAGAGAAACACCAGCGGCGAGATGAAAGAGATCACCAGGGCAGCGATGCAGGCCGGCCAGGCTGAGACCCCTGGGAGGCGGCCCGCGGAGATATTCAGTAGGGCGGCAAGGAGGGTCAGGAGCGCGATCGCCGGACTCGACCGCAAAAAGGCCGCCGGCGCAAAGGTGAACCCTTCCACGGCAACGCTCCCGGCTCCCAGGTGCGCTTCCAGACCCTCCTCGATCATCCGCGCCCGTTCCCGTTCCTGGGGGCTACCCGGCAGCCCAGGCCCTACCTCCGTGCAGATGGCACTGACGAGATCCAGGGCGTACTGGGCATCATCGCTCGTGACGACCCCCGGTTCCGGTTCGGTGCTCATCTGCCGGCCTCCGCCGCCGGCACGCTAGGGTGCGGGGCAGGCAACCAGCGCCGCATCCGTAGGCCAGTCTCCGTCGAACGGCTCACTCTCACCCCCTCCCACCTGCACAGGGATCACCTCTACGATGGGCCCGACAGGCTTGTGCATCACCAGGGCCAGTCCATGCACGCCGGGCGGGAGATCCGCGGGCAGCTCGACGCGAAGGTCCTGTGAGAAACTGGCGCCCGGTTCGAGCCTGAAGTCCTCCTGGGCCAGCGGAATGGCCACCACAGAAGGGCTCGGCTCCAGCAACTGCACGCAGAAACGGCCATTCCAGGCCCGGCCCGTGTTGTTGACGACGGCCAGGTGCACGGTTTCCGCGCTGCCGGGCCGAAGCGCGCCGTCGTGGCCCTGCCAGGAGACCTGTATCCCATCCTCACCGGTCATGGACAGGTTGAAGGACTGCCGTCCCGCCGGGGGCAGTGTCGAACCGTCGTTCTGCGCGCAGGCGGCGAGCGGGCCGATGAGCGCCAAAGCGCAAACGATTTGAGCAAAGCGTTTTCCGGACATTGAACGCCTCCTTTCCACATGTCCTTCGGTTGATCGACGGCACAAGGGCTCCGACCTTTGCCGGGCCAGGTTGTCAAGTGCTGTCATTGCAACCCCTCCAGCTCCTGTGATGGGTCCATTATACCAGGTCGCCCCGTGCCCGTCATTGTCGGAATGGGGGAACCCTGAGCCATAAAAAGGACCACGGCGGGCGCGGTCCTGTACCTCGGGGTTGGTATGGTTGTACTACAACGTTTAATGTAGGGAGAGGTTCATTGTACAAATTAGATTCCCCCGGAGCTGTTTCGTCTCCAGGTGTTACCGTTACCAGCCATTTGACCGTCGCTTGCCGAGCCCGGCGGGTGGTGGTATAATTCCACCTTCCAGGAAGCTTGAAGCTTCCTAGAAGGTAAAGGGGAGGACACATGCCCAAGCGGCTGCCCTTCGTTCAGGGGGGATACTATCACGTCTACAACCGTGGCGCGGGCCGGCAGGCCATTTTCCACGAGGAACGCAATTATGTCTACGCCCTGCGCCTCCTGAAACGGGTGGCCCGGGAGTGCGAGGTCACCGTCGTCGCCTACTGCCTGTTGCCCAACCACTATCATTGGTTGCTGCGCCAGGATGGGGAGACGCCGGCCGGCAAGGTGCCGGCACGGGTCTTTGGTAGCTACACACAGGCGTTCAATCGCGCCTATGAGCGGACCGGCACGCTGTTTGAAGGCCCTTACAAGGCACTGGCCGTGGAAACCGACGCCTATTTCGTCAACGTGTGCGCCTACATCCATCTGAACCCCGTTCACCACGGCCTGGTGGCCAGCCCTGAGGCGTGGCCGTATTCAAACTACCTGGAGTGGATCGAGAAACGGCCCGGTACCCTGGTTGACAGGAACCTGGTGTACGCCTATTTTGCCAATCCCCGGGCTTACGAGGAATTCACAGAAGACACCCGGCAGCGGTACACCTTCCAGGAAGCTGGCAGCTTCCTGGAAGGTGTATGACAGTCCTATAGAAAGTACCCCCGGGGCGACTCGAACGCCCGCGCACGGCTCCGGAGGCCGCCGCTCTATCCACTGAGCTACGGGGGCTGGATACCGCGACTATTCTAGCACATTCGCCCGGCTTATGCAAACGGGCGTCAGTCTTCGGCCCTCGGCAGCCGGCCGTAGATGGCCGTCAACGTCCGCAGCCGCGCGGCGATGTCGGGCGTCAGCGCCCCATCCAGCATGCGCCAGACCCAGTTGGGCGGGCCCAGGGTGCTGGGCGTGTTCATCCGCGATTCGTGCCCCAGGCGCAGCAGGTCCTGGGTGGTGGTCATGGCCGTGTTGCCCACCGAGGCCCACCCCAGGCGGATGAGGTCCCAGGCAATGTCCGAGGCGTCGGTGGCCATGTACTGGCGGGCGTAATCCCGCTCGCCTTCCGTGGACGTCTCGCGGTACCAGCCCACGACCGTGTCGTTGTCGTGGGTGCCGGTGTACACCACCCAGGCCGGCGACTCGTAATTGTGGGGCAGGAAGGGGTCCTCGGGGCCGGCGGCAAAGGCGAACTGGAGGACCTTCATGCCCGGGTAGCCAAACTCTTGCTGGAGGGCGTCGACGCCGGCGCGCGACTCCTCGTCAAAATCGCCCAGGTCCTCGGCGATGATGGCCACGTCGCCGATGGCCCTGGTCACCGTGCGAAAGATGTCGGGCCCGGGGCCGTACAGCCAGCGGCCCTTGATGGCCGTCTTCTCGCCGGCCGGCACCTCCCAGTAGTTGTAAAAGCCCCGGAAGTGGTCGATGCGCACCACGTCGGCCTGGGTAAAGGCCATCTGGAAGCGCGCCACCCACCAGGCATAGCCCTGCTCGGCCATGACGTCCCAGCGGTAGAGGGGATGGCCCCACAACTGGCCCGTCTCGCTGAAATAGTCGGGCGGCACGCCCGACTGGACGGTGGGCCGCAGCTCCTTGTCAAAGTGAAAGAGGCCGGGGTTGGCCCACACGTCGGCGCTGTCCAGCGCCACGAAAATGGGTATATCGCCGATGACGCGCACGCCGAGCCCGTTGGCGTACTCCTTGAGGGCCAGCCACTGCTCGAAAAAGATCCACTGCAAGTACTTTTGCTTTTCGATCTCGCCCACCAGCTCGCCCCGCCAGCGCTCCAGCGCGCCGGGCTCGCGGGCCGCGGCACCCTTCTCCCACTCGTGCCAGGGCCGCAGCCCGTGGGCCTGCTTCAGCGCCATGAACAGGGAAACGTCGTCCAGCCAGGCGGCCTGGTCGTCGCAGAAACAGCGAAAGGCGTCCCACTGCCCTTCCGGGGCCCCCGCCCGAAAGTTGGTAAAGGCCCGGTCCAGGAGCGCCGTCTTGTAGTCGATGACCGGACCAAAGTCCACCCGCTCCCGGGCAAAGTCGGGCGCGTCCGCCAGGTCCGAAGGGTGCAGGTGCCCGGCCTGCAGCAGCTTGTCGGGGCTGATGAGCATCGGGTTGCCGGCAAAGGCCGACAGCCCCTGATAGGGCGAGTCGCCGTACCCCGTGGGGCTGAGGGGCAGCACCTGCCAGTAGCTCTGCCCTGCCGAGACGAGGAAATCCATGAAACGATAGGCCGGTTCCCCCAGGTCGCCGATGCCGTAAGGGCCGGGAAAGGACGTCGGATGCATCAAGATGCCACTGCCGCGCGGGAATTTGGACATCACTACCTCCAGGTTCAGGATCAGCGCCGTCGGAGAAGTACATTATACCAGCCTTTGGCCCGGCGCGCACGTTCGGTTGAATCACTGACAAGATGAGCAGATGAAAGCACTGACGCTCCATCAGCGCCTTCAGTGCCCTCAGTGA
>ERZ1026792.2102-NODE-2102-length-10987-cov-2.839687_pt1 | contig 10987 bp, 8 predicted proteins | sample MGYA00520884_ERZ1026792 | MGnify/ENA primary metagenome ERZ1026792 (study PRJEB33270, sample SAMEA104284473) | anaerobic digester metagenome | biome: Anaerobic digester microbiome; feature: mesophilic sludge digester; material: Anaerobic digester biomass | place... | reverse complement strand
AAAGATCAAGACCGCGATGAAGCGGGCGTACGGATTCAAAAGCCCCAGCTACCTCAAAACCATCGTCTACCTTGTGGCCGGCAAACTGTGCTTTGACTGATCACCCACACAAAGTGGAAGAGAACCATTAATAATACCACATGCTGATAATACCCGGCCCGGGGAGACGGGGCCCGCCACCGCGGCCGCCCTCAATAGGCGTTCCGGCGGGCGAAGAGGGTCATGACGAGGATCTTCAGGTCGAAGGCGGGCGACCAATTCTCGAGGTAGTACATGTCGTAGCGGAGGCGCGCCCTGACGGAGGTGTTGCCGCGCAGGCCGTTCACCTGCGCCCAGCCGGTGATCCCGGACTTCACCGAGTGCCTGGCCATGTAGCGCGGGTTGTCCTCGCGGAAGCGGTTTACGAAGTGCGGCCGCTCCGGCCGCGGGCCGACCAGGCTCATGTCGCCCTTGAAGACGTTCCAGAGCTGCGGGAGCTCGTCCAGGTTCCACCGCCTCAGGAAAGACCCAACCCGCGTGCAGCGGGGGTCGTTCGCCCGCGCCCAGACCGGGCCGGTGTGCCGCTCCGCGTCGGCGACCATGGTGCGGAGCTTCCAGAGGCGGAACGTCTTTCCGTCCTCCCCGCACCGCTCCTGAGCGAAGAACGCCTTTCCGCGCGAATCCACTCTGACGGCCGCGGCGCAGGCCGCGATGAGGGGGGCGAAGAGGATGAGCCCGGCAACCGAGCCCGCGATGTCGAACGCGCGCTTCAAGAAGCGGTTCCACGGGTAGTGGAGCGGGATGTGGCGTATCCCGACGAGGGGGACGCCGTCGAAGCTCACCACGTCCACCTTGCGCGTCATGATCTCGAACATGTCGGGGACGTGCTTGAACTCCACGAGGTGCTTCTCGCACTCCGCGACGATCCGTATGACGCGCGCGTGGTCGAGCCCGGGGTTCGTGAGGACGAGCTCGTCGATCCCACCCCCCTCGAGAAGCGCCGGGAGCCGGTCCAGTTCGCCGGCGACCGGCGAGATGATCCGCGAGGAGGAGCCCTTCTCCCCGGGGCACCTGACGAAGCCGGCGATCTCGCACTCGAGGTTCGGGTTCCTCCGCACGTGCCGCGCGAGCCGGGCGGCGGTCTCGCCGGTGCCGACGAGGAGGAGCTTCCGCTTCCCCGTGGACCTCCGGTAGAGCCGCTTCTCCGCCGCGTTCGCCGCGACCCTCCCCGCCCAGACGAAGCACTCGACGAGGGGGAAGAGGAGAAGGAAGGTGATCCGGGAGTACTTGACCCCCGCCGCGGTGTGGCTCGCCGGGAGGAGGAAGGTGAGCGCCATGAGCGCGATCATGCCGGCGGCGGTGCCGCGCGTCACGAGGAAGAACTCGTTCACGGCGTCGTACCGCCAGCGCCGCGTGTAGGAGCCGAGGAGCTTGTAGAACCAGAGGAAGGCGATCGTCGCCACGGGGAACGCCGAGAGATAGAGGCGGAACGGCGGCACGCCCTTCAGCACGGGCACGAGGGAGGTGAGGGGGGAGCGGAAGCGCACCCAGTAGGCGGCGCAGAAGGCGGCGTTCAAGAGCGCTACGTCGAGGCCGACCCGCACCGCGGTCGCGATCTCAGTCGTCAGGCTCCGTTTCGGCACGTCGGATCCCCCATGCGGCCCGGCGGACGGAACGGTTCTTTCATCCGCCCCGGCCCTTCCATCGCCCCCACGATCCACCCCCGCAGCCGCTCCTTGAAGACCGGGCGGTCGAACCGCTCCGCGTTCGACCGGGCGCGGGCGGGGTCGAAGCGCATCCGCCCCGCCCTCAGCACGGCGTCGGCGAGCGCCGACGGCTCCTGCGCGTCGAAGAAGACCCCCGTCTCCCCGTCCAGGACCGTCTCCCGCGCCCCGCCCCTCCCGAAGGCGATCACCGGCCTCCCGCACGCCTGCGCCTCGAGGGGGGTTATCCCGAAATCCTCCTCGCCCGGGAAGACGAACGCCCGGCAGCCGCGGTAAAGCTCGCGTATCTCCTCGTTCGTCCGCCAGCCGAGGAGCTCGACGCTCGGGCCGGCGAGGGCGGCGAGCCGCCCCCGCTCGGGCCCCTCGCCCACGATCTTCAGCGGCATCCGGAGCTCGTTGAAGGCGCGGACGGCGATGTCGAGCCGCTTGTAGGGGACAAGGGCGGAGACCGCGAGGTGGTAGCCGCCCGCCCCGCCGCCCCCCGCCGTGTAGAAGCCCGCGTCCACCGGCGGGTGGAGCACGTCCGCGTCCTTATGATAGACCTTTTGGATCCGCGCGGCAACCGTCTCCGAGATGGCGAGCCAGCTGTCCACGCGCCCCGCCGACGAGACGTCCCACCGCCTGAGGTAGGCGAACACCGGTTCGGCGAGGGCACGCCACCGGCCCCAGGAACCGAAATACTCGTCCCCGAAATACCAGACGTAGCGCATGGGGGTGAGGCAGTAGCAGAGGGAGCGCGCCCCGCGGGGCGCCCGCGCCCCCTTAGCCACGCAGTGGCTCGTGGAGAAGACAAGGTCGAAGCCGCGCAGGTCGAACCGTTCGACGAGCTTCGGGAAAAGGGGAAGGTAGTAGCGGTAGTGCGTGCGGGAGAGCGGGAGGCGCTGGAGGGGCGAGGTCCGTATCTCCATCCGGGCGATCGCGGGGGAGAGGCGGGAGCGGTCGAGCAGGAGGGTGTGCACGACGGCGCCAGGAAAGAGCTCGCAGAGCACCTCGAGTATCTTCTCCCCGCCGCGCATCCCGTTCAGCCAGTCGTGGACGAGGGCGATCCGCATGAAGCCCCTCCCGTGCCCGCCTCCCCCCGTGCCGGGGGTTTCCTCCTTCCCCCCGGGGCCCCGCCCGCGCACAGGAGGATTCTGTCGGCGGGCGGGAACCCGTGCCGGTTGATCCTCTCAAGGCCTTTCCATGCGTCCCGGGGCGGCCGCCGTTCGGATCGTTTTCCTTTTCGCCCCGGCCGCAGTGGGACGTTCCCGCCCCGCGGGTGAGCGGAAGGCGTGACCGCCGGGCATCACCGGTGCGGGCATCCCGGCCAACAGCACTGCCTGCGCATGCCCCCCCTCATCTTGTCGATGCCGGCCTCGATCCGGCGCTTCCTGGCGGCCCCTCTCTTGGCCGACGTGACCCAGCAGATCCACTCGTTGCGTGCCGGCGGGGTTATATCGGCCCAGAGGCGCCCCGCGGCGGCGTCAAGCCGGATGGCTTTTCGAAAATCGGCTGGGAGCTCATGGACCGTGCCGCCCGGGGGATTTTGAGCGGTCATAACGGCGGACGCCTCCCTTCCGACATCGGGCGGCGCCGGCGGGAACAGTTGTCCGCGTACAGGTTGTTCCCCCGGACCTTCCCATGCCCGCTCGTAAAGCATATATGGCGCTGCTGGTTCTGTCCATGATTCCGCGTTCGGGTGATTCCGCGTTCGGGGGGCGGGATGTCGCCGCGGGGGTATGGGCCGGCGGCTGGCGCCGGGGCCGGGATGGCATTGTCATGGCGCTCCGGGCATATCGCGTGGGGTGTTCCGGCTGGACGGCCCGCGGGACCGGCGCGCGGATTCGGGCCCCGCCTTCTGCCGGGCGCGTTGGGAAATCGCCTCCGCGCGTCCGTTCGGCGTTCGGGCGGCGTCAGGGGCGGAGCAGTTCAGCGTACGCCGCGAGCGTCTCCCCGGCCGTCTTTCGCCATGGGAAGAGCTTGGCGCGCTCGAGGCCGGCGCGGGAGAGGCGGTCGCGCAGGGCGGCGTCGGTGAAGACGCGCTCCATGGCCGACGCGAGGGCCTGCGTGTCCAGCGGGTCGATGAGGATCCCCGCGCCCCCGACCACCTCGGGGAGGGAGGTCCGGTTGGAGCAGATCACGGGCGTCCCGCACGCCATCGCCTCGAGGGGGGGCAGGCCGAACCCCTCGTATAGGGAGGGGAGGACGAGTACGTCGGCGGCGTTGTAGAGCGGGATGAGATCGTCCTCGCCCAGGCTCCCGGCGAAGATCACGTCCCCCTCCATACCGGCGCCGCGCACGTAAGTCCCAACCTCGGGGTAGCGCGGGTCCTCCGCTCCGGCGATGACGACCGTGCAGCGGGGCCCGCCCTTGCGGTTGAGGATCTCGGCCGCCTTCACGAGCGTGATCACGTTCTTGTAAGGGTCGGCGCGGCCTGCGAAGAGGGCGAGGCGGCCGCGGACGCCGAGTCTCCGGCGCGCCTCATCGCGGATCGCGGTGGGAAGGGGCTTGTACTTCGGGTCCACGCCGAGGTGGATGGTTCTGACCTTCCCCGGCGGGGGGCCGAGGAGGGAGAGGATGTCGCGGCGCGAGTGGTCGGAGTCGGCGATGATCAGGTCCGCGCGGCGGACGAGCCGGCGCATCAGCAGGCGGTAAACCGGGTATGCGCGCGACTTCTTCGAGCGCGGGGCGAACTCCGGGTGCTTCAGGGGGATGATGTCGTGGACTGTGAGGACGAGCTTCCCGCCGAACGGGAGAAGGGGGGCCATGAAGTTCGTGGAGTGGAAGAGCCCCACCCCCTCGCGCCGGAGGAGCCGGGGGAGGAGGAGCTGGCCGCGCGGGGAGAAGACGTCGTAGGGGACGGTACGCACCTCCCATCCCCCGCGCCCGGCGAGGCCGAGCTCGGCGCAGACCGCGTCGCGGACCGCCGCGTCGTGGAAGAGCGCGATATAACTGTTCCCGCCGCCGAGCTCGGCGAGGTAGCGCATCAGGTAGACGGTGTAGCGGCCGATCCCGGCGATCCTCGCCCCGATCCAGCGCGCGTCTATGCAGATTCTCATGTCATGTGCCCGCGCCGGCGAATCCCGTCTCCGCCCCCACTGGCCCCGCCTCGGGGATGGGATGGCCGGGGGCCTTTTCATTTGCGCGGATGCGCCGCCACGCCCCCGCCATTCCTTGCGCCGCGCGGCCACCGTGGCGAAACGTCGGTCTTCCGCCTTCCCGTCCGCCGCCCGGCTCCTCCCCCGGAACGGCGTAATCGTTCGCGTACGCGTCAGGCGAGGAGCCGCCGGTAGAGCGCGAGCGTCCCGGCGGCGGCCTTCTCCCACGTAAAGAGCGCCGCGCGGGCGCGCCCCTTCTCCGCGAGCCGCCCGCGCAGGCCGGCGTCGTCTCGGACACGGAGCATCGCCTTCGCGAATCCCTCCGCGTCGAGCGGATCGCAGAGGATCGCCGCGTCGCCGACGACCTCCGGGATCGCGGGGGCGTTCGAGGCGATAACGGGCGTCCCGCACGCCATCGCCTCGAGGGGAGGGAAACCGAATCCCTCGTAGACGGACGGGTAGACGAGGGCCTCGGCCGCGCCGTAGAGGTCGGGGAGCTCCTCGTCGCGAACGTAGTCGAGGACAAGCACTTGCTCCTCCACCCCCTTCTCCCGCGCCTGCTCTTTCGCCGGTTTGCATCTCCAGCCGTGATGGCCTACCACGAAGAGCCGGTGTTCCCACCGCGCCCCGCTCCTCCCCTTGAGGATGCGCCACGCCTCGAGGAGCGTCTCGAGGTTCTTCCTCGGCTCGATCGTCCCCACGAAGAGGAAGTACGGGAAAGGGGGCGGTCTCCGCGGCCCAGGGCGCGGCCGCATGGTCACGCCGTGGCTTGTCACCGTGACCCGCCCCGGGGGCACGCCGTAGATCTCGGCGAGCTCGGCCCTCGAGAACTCCGAGACGGCGATGATGGCGTCCGCCCTCCGGAGCGATTCCGCGAAACGCCCCTCGAGGCGCTTCAGATTCCCCGCCTCCGCGTAATGCGGAAAGCGGACGAAGGAGAGGTCGTGCACGGTGACGACCGTCTTTCCCCGGCGGCACGGCGGGATGACGAAGTTGGGGAAGTGCCAGAGGTCGTTCCGCCCGGCGAGGAGGGAGATGTCGGGGAGTGAAAGGTTTTCCGCGAGGGCGTGGTAGACGCCCCCCGGCAAGAACCGGATCGGGCGCGGCGTGAAGCGGGGATCGGCGACGCCGGGGGCGCGGCCGCGCCGCATGAAGTCGAAGTAGAAGAGGCTGTACTCCTCCTCCCCGGGGAGCGCGGCGAGGCCTCCGACGAGCCCCGAGACGTACCGCCCCACCCCCGTGGGCCGGACGATGGCGGTTTGAATGTCGATCCCGATCCGCATTCCGCCCCCTCCCCGACTGCGGATGATGATAGCACGGCGGAGGGGCGCGGCTCCAGTGCCGGGTGGCGGCCCGGGCCCAAGGGCGGGGGGGGCGGGACTCGAAGGGGTTTGACGCGGCGTCAAGCCGGCTGCTAGAATGTGGCCCTCACGGGGGGTGCGCATGGACGGCGGGCGCGAGATCTACGTGGTGAGCGGCATGGGGCGCGACGTCACGGGCCTCGTCTCGCTGGTCACCGCGATCATATCCGACGCGCGGGCGAACATCATCGACCTCGAGGAGAATGTATTCCACGGCCTCTTCTCGATCTTTTTCACCGTCGACCTCACCGGCGCGGCGACCAGCGGCCTCCAGTTCATCGCGAAGATGCAGGCGGTCGCCAACCAGTCCGGCCTCCAGATCATCGCGGAGAAGCAGCGCCTCCTCCCGCGCCCGAGGGAGCGCCGCCTGATGCGCCTTCTCCTCCTCGGCAAGGACCGGCCCGGCATCGTATCATGCGCGACGTTCATCCTCGCCAACAACGGCGTGAATATCGAGGGGGCGAAGATGATCTCGCGCGGCGAGCTCTTCGCCATGGAGATGGAGCTCGACTGGGGCGCGTCGCCGTGCCCCGGCCCCCTTATCGAGCGGGGCGTCGCGGCGGAGATGAGAAAGGCCGGCATACGCTGCTTCTTCCAGCGCGACGACTTCTACCGCAGGCGGCCCCGCCTGCTCGTCCTCGCCCCGGCGCGAAACCTCCTGGAGGAGGCGCTGCGGAACGAGCTGGCGGCCGGGGCGGGGAAGGCGGCCGGCGGCGGAAAGCGGAACGCCGCGGCGCTCGCGGGGATGAAGGTCGAAACGATCGCCAGGATCACCGGGGGGCTCCGCTGCAACTCCGAGGGGGACGACCTTCTCCACGCCCTGAAGGGGATGGGGTGGGTCGTGGCCCTGCTCGTAAACGGCCTCGATCTCTTCCTCGATCCGCTTCGCGGCCACCAGTGCATCGACGGCGTCTACAGCGACCGGCTCCTGACGGACCGTGGGAGGCTGACCGGCAAGGTCGAGCAGCTCGCCCGGGATGACGCGGGCCGGCGCGCGCTCGTCGCCTCGATCGCCCGGGAGAAGGGGATCGCCCCCGCGGACACGGTCGTCGTGGGCCCCGCGTCCCCGGCTGATATCGCGGTGCCGGAGCTCGGCGTCCGCGTGCTCCTCGACAAGGAGAACTTCCGATCCCTCGTCGGGAAGCAGGTCATCACCGCCGCCCAGGTGCCCGCCATCCTGGCCGCGTTCGGCCCCCGGTGACGCCGATCACAGCCCGCCGCGCCCCGATTATCCCGCTATTGAGGTCCACCTCTTGGGTTGACCCGAAGGCCCGCCCACGATGCGGACCTTCGGGGAGGGGCTCGGAACGGGTTCGACGGGCAGTCATCCGCCGCGGTACGCCGAGAGGGCGCCGTCGCCGAGGGCGGAGGGGGAGAAACGCCTCCCGGCGAACTCCCTGCCCGCCTTCCCCATCCTCTCCCGGAGCCCGGGATCGGAGAGCAGGAGCCGCAGTTTCGCGGCGAGGGCGCCGATATCCCCGGGCGCGACCAGGAAGCCGGTCTCCCCGTCGATGACCGCCTCCGGAAGACCGGTGATCCTCGTCGCGATCACCGGCTTGCCCATCGCCATCGCCTCGACGACGGCGTTGGGCAGGGACTCCGAGTAGGAGGGCAGGGCGTACAGATCGAGGACCCCCATGATGTCGAATATGTTCCCGTCGTACTGGAAGACGCGCGCGCGGGGGCCGAGGCCGCACGCCCTGATCTTCTCCTCGACCGCCTTCTCGTACCCGCCCTCGGGCCTGCCGACGATGAGGATCCGGAGGGAGGGGAATTCGCCGGCGACCGCCTTCGCCGCCTCGATGAAATCCATGTGCCCCTTGTGCGGTACGATCCGGGCTACGAGGCCGGCGACGACCTCGCCCGGCGCGATCCCGAGCTCGCGCCTCACCTCCGCCGGAGGGCGGATGGGGCCGTTGGTGGAGAGGTCCACGCCGTTGTAGACGACCCGGAACTCCTTCTCCCGCAGCGAGGGGGCGAGGGTGATTATCTCGTCGACCAGCGTGCGCGAATCCGCGACGATCACGTCCGCGAGGCGGAGGAAACAGGTGTCGAGGAGGCGCCGCCCTCGGCTCTTCCAGAAGCGGGTATTGTACGTCGTCGCCACGATGCGCGGCGCGCGCGCGAGCCTTCCGGCGACGGTCGCCCAGCGGAAGCCGGAGGTCATCTGGCCGTCCACGACGTCGAACCCCCCGCGCCGCATCAGGCCGTAGAGGCGGGGGAGGGTGGCGAGGTCGTAGCGGTGCCGCTTCCCGAGCTCGACGACCTTCCCGCCCTCGCGCTCCAGCTGCTCCCCCTTCTCCCCCTTCACGCGGAGGCAGCACACGGTGACGTCGTGCCCGCGGGCGGCCATGAACCTCGCCATGGCGTAGACCCGCGTCTCGCCTCCGCCGTAACGAAGGCCCCAGACGACGATCAGGATCTTCAGCCTCTTCTCTTTAGACGGGGCACTCATGGTTTGCGCCGCGGGCGGCCGCCGGGGCGCGGCGACCTTCCCGGCATGTCGATTTGCCGCGCATGATAACACCTCCGCCCGCCGGCGCTCAAGCGTCCATAAATGCGTCCATAAATGCCTTGCGCCGCCTCGGCCCCGGCTATATCATCTCCGTTGCACGACGCTTCCACCCGAAAGGAGACGGGTCATGGAGAAGCTCATCAGCCTCGCCGGGACGTTCGTCATCCTTGGGATCGCCTTCCTGATGTCGAACAACAGGCGCAGGATCAGTCCCCGCGTGGTGATCTGGGGGATCATGCTCCAGGTGTTCTTCGCCTTCCTCGTCCTCCCCAACAGCCCCCTAAACACCGGGATCAAGGCCGCCTTTGACATGAAGATGGGGCCCGGGGAGAGGTTCTTCAGCCTGATGAACGACGCCATCGTCAAGCTGCTCTCCTTCACCATCGACGGCGCGCGCTTCCTCTTCGGAAACCTGGTGAACAACTCCGTCCCCCTCGGGACCGGCGACCCCGGCAACGCCCCCCCCGGCCCCCTCCCCGGCGCCGTCGCGCACACCGGCGCCTACTTCGCCTTTTCGGTGCTGCCTACGATCATCTTCTTCTCGTCGCTGATGACCGTTCTCTACCATCTCGGCCTGATGCAGAAGGTGGTCGCCTTCGTCGCCTGGATAATGGAGCGGTGCATGCGGACGAGCGGGGCGGAGACCCTTTCCGCCTCCGCCAACATCTTCCTGGGGCAGACGGAGGCGCCGCTCGTCGTGCGGCCGTTCGTGGAGGAGATGACGAAGTCGGAGCTGATGTGCATCATGGTCGGCGGCTTTGCGACGGTGGCGGGGGGGGTGATGGCGGCGTACGTCGGGATGCTCAAGGATTACTTCCCGGACATCGCGGGCCACCTCCTGAGCGCGAGCATCATGTCGGCGCCGGCGGCGATCGTCATGGCCAAGATCATCTACCCTGAGACGGAGTCGCCGAAGACGAAGGGCGGCGCGAAGCTCGCGCTTCCCGAGATGAACGCCAACATCATCGACGCGGCGGCGAGCGGCGCCGCGTCGGGCCTCCAGCTCGCCCTCAACGTGGGCGCGATGCTGCTCGCCTTCATCGCCCTCATCAGCGTGGCCAACTACGGGATCGAGAAGATCGGCGACCTCGTCAACATGCTCCTCAAGACGCGCTACGTGATCAACCTCCAAGTCCTCCTCGGCTGCCTCTTCGCGCCGTTCTGCTGGCTCATGGGGGTGCCGTGGGTGGACTGCCGGACCATCGGCACGCTGCTCGGGGAGCGGCTCGCCATCAACGAGTTCGTCGCGTACCTCCACCTCGCCGACCTCGCCGCGAAAGGGGTCCACCTCCAGTACCGCTCCTACGTCATCGTGACGTACGCCCTCTGCGGTTTCGCGAACTTCTCGTCGATCGCCATCCAGATCGGCGGGATCGGGGCGATGGCGCCCTCCCGCCGGCACGACCTGGCGCGGCTCGGGCTGAAGGCGATGTTCGGCGGGTTGCTGGCGTCCTACATGACGGGCACGATCGCGGGGATGTTCGTCTAGCGTCCCGGCCGGCGGAGCAGCCCGCGCGCGATCCGGACCGCCATCTTCGCCTGCCCCCTCGCCGCCGCCGCCATGTCGACGTGCCCCGAGTGGCTCACCCAGTTAGCCGCGTACTGGCAGAGGAAGAGCGCGTTCCATCCGACGAGCCCCGCCGCGAGAACCCAGGCGCACCACCCGCGCCGCAGCGCCCGCAGGGCGTCGTACACCGCCGCCAGCCCGAGGCCGAAGAGGGGTAGGCAGTTGTCGAACCGCCGCGCCCCGAAGCCCGTGCCCGCCCACCAGTCGTCCACCACCGAGTTGAGGTAGAGTTGGAGCAGGAAGGCCGCGGCGAGCGGCCAACCCAGGCACCGCTCTTTCCTGACGAAGAGGGGGATCCCGACCGCCCCGAGGGCGAGCTGGCCAAGATCCGGGCCAGCGTGGTCAACGGACAGGCGCTGGCCCGGCTGGCGCGGACATTCCGTCCCGCGGCGGATCGAACGCGAGGCAAGTCCGCGCGGCCGCCAGGTGATTCGCAACCGTTCATCGCGGATTCCCCCGAATGCAGGCGGGGCAAGAAAACCCGGAAATCGCCCCGCTTTTGCGTCTCGCGATCGGTTGAGACAAGACAGCTTGCCGATGTATAACCAAAACAAGCAGCGGTGTCGCGCAGGCAATCCTTCCTGGGGACTGGTCCGGTTTTCGTGGCGAGTTTCGCCCCGCGGCGACCTGAAAGGCACAATTGCCGCATAAACCGAACCCTCTTCCCTCGGGCACGAGCAGAGCGCAAGCGCGCAGCATCGCCCGACCTGCCAAGGCGATTTCCGCCCCCCCCCAAAGCCGAAAGCCAGACCATGACGGAATAC
>ERZ1026792.2100-NODE-2100-length-10994-cov-2.366983_pt1 | contig 10994 bp, 11 predicted proteins | sample MGYA00520884_ERZ1026792 | MGnify/ENA primary metagenome ERZ1026792 (study PRJEB33270, sample SAMEA104284473) | anaerobic digester metagenome | biome: Anaerobic digester microbiome; feature: mesophilic sludge digester; material: Anaerobic digester biomass... | reverse complement strand
GGATGGCATGCACCGCCCTGCTGCTGAGCCGGGGCTGTCTGGGACCAAAGTCCGGCTCGGGCGTGGGCCCCGGGGCGGGCACCGCATAGGGCGCAAAAGCAAACTGATAGACCCGCTCCGCAGGACGGTACCTGGGCGTTGGGGCGTCCATGGGCACAAAGACGACGTACCGGGTCGCCCTCCTGAGCTGCTCCTCAGCCTCTCTGGCCAGGTCGTACATGGTTCCCTCCCTGCCTACCTAGGGCTCTGCCGCCGCACGGCGAGGGGACGTTCCCCGGCAGACGAGCGGCCTCGGGCTATCGGCCTCCTGCCGCGCGACCGCCTTCTGGAACTCGGCCGCCGGAACTCGCCGGGCTAGATCTTCCACGCTGCCCACGCCCATCCGCAGATGCGTTCCGGTGGCATCGCTCACCCTCCGCAATGCGCCGTGCTCCACCAGGATGCGAAGCCAGCGGGGCTCCACATCGGCCAGCACCCGGTCGGGCAGCGCCGCGGCCCGGGACTGGGCACGGAGCAGGCGATTGCCCGCTGCCAGGAAGCGGCCATAGTCACCGGCCTGGAAGTGGCCCCGGACGTCTACGGGATCCCTCCGGGCTGTCGCGCTCCGGCCGGCAACGGCCCGCCGCTTCCGCGGCACTCGGCCGATAGTCAGGCGGCCCCGGGCCTCCAGGATCTGGACCAGCCGGGGGAGCCTGGCCGTCCACCGCAGCTCGAAGTTGCGAGCTCGCCCCTCCAGGTCCACGGCAGTGAACGCCACGTGGCCGATGCCCCAGCTCTCGATGACCGGTTCCACCCGTACATCCCTGACGAAACGCAGATGGATCCTTTCCCGGCGGCGCAGGAGGATGCCCTGGCGGCGGATCAGGAAACCATCAGGCGTAATGGTCCACGCGCAGGCGGCCCATTGCAGGCTGTGCGCCAAGCTCCAGGCAATGGGGGTGCAGATCAGGGCAGCGACCAGGAGCAAGTCCTCGACAGCCAGGTGCGAAGCGGACAGCCCGAGGCCAAAGGCCACCGCCAGGGCCAGGGTCCAGTGGACCGCCAGGGTACACCACCAGGTACGAAACACCTCGCACAAATGTCGATCCGTCACGTTGCCCTCCTGTTCTGCCTGCCCATCCGCGCCCCTATTCGAGCCACTCGGCAGGCAGGATAGTCTCCAAGCGATCGGGCGATCGCTCCGGGAACTTTTGGTACAGGACGAACTTGTAGGACGGCGGCACGGCAGGCTGCGGCTCGGAGGCGGCGGTCAGTTGCCGGTGGAATTCGCGAAAGTTGCCAATGTGCTTGAATTCGAGCTGGCCGCCCGGCGTCTGCGTGCGCACTGTGCCTACGTTCAGGATTCGGCCCACGACGGGCGTCTCGCAGCCCGAGATCCGGCCGAACAGGCTGATCGTCTCCCAGTCCCTCCACAAGAGGCCCCGCTGGATTCTCAGCCGATGGTCCGCCGTGATCCAGAAGCGCGTCCAGTGCCAGTCCAGGTAGACCTGGGCCGCCCACCCGGCCGCAGCGACCCAGATGCACACGGCGGCCGGCGGGCAAACCCCGAGGGCGACGATGCCAAGCACCGCCCCCAAGACCACGGCTGTCGCGTGCTTCAGGTAGCAGATGGCGTGATGTCGGTAAACGGGTCCGTTTGGTTCTTCCAACCGCTCTTTCATGATCCCCTCTCCTCCTTATCGCAGGCGGGCAATCCTCAGGATGCCTGCACCAGCCGCCGAACCACTTCCGAATCGCGGTTGAGCCAGATCTCCGGGCGCGAGCCTCGCCGCGGCCTGAGCACCAGCCCCTGGTTCAGATAGTCGCGCTCGATGAGGTGCGCCACGCGGTGGACGAGCGTGGCCGTCTTGCCGGTGCCGGCGCCCGCGACGATGAGCAGCGGCCCGTCGTCGTGACGGACGGCGGAGAGCTGCTCCGGGTTGAGCTCGACGAGCATGATGAGTCCTCCTCCGGTCGGGCGCACCGGAGGCTAGCAGCCGGTCCGGACGGATGACCGGACGTACGTTCGCGTGCGTGCTCGGCTGCGGCGGAGGCCCGCTGCGTTGCCCGACATGGCCACACGCGATCAGGGGCGGATAAACGAACGTCCTATCGGCGTTCCGGCGACGCCGGACGACGCGAGAGGTGAGCAGGATGACCAGTCCCCCGGAGCAGGGGCCGACCAAGGAGCAGACCGGTGCGAGTCCTCATCGCTCACGCAAGCAGCAAGGCCCGGGAGGCGTTGACCAGGGTGGTGAAGAAGGGGATCGCCCAACGGGTCGACATCATGACGTCCGACCAGGGTGGAGAGACGCTGGACCTCCTCCTCCAGGACGACCCGCCCGAGGTGGCCCTCGTCGACTGGGACCTGCCCGAGATCGAAGGTCCCGAGATGTGTCGCCTGGTGCGCGACTTCCACCACGGCCACGACACTTACATCGTGGTCCTCGCCGCGGCGACCCACACCGACACCATCGACGCGTGGCGCGCCGGCGCCGCCGACTGCATCACGACGCCGGCGACGGCCAAGGTCATGCGCGCCGCGGTGGAGAAGGGCCTGCGAGTCATGGCGGCGCGGGGGATCGGCGGACCGCTGGACGACGAGGCGACCGATGGTGATGGTCGCGGGACTCTTGAAGCGATCCGCACCGCCGCCGGCGACGACCTCGGTTGGGGGCCGGCGGAGCTACGCACGACGATGACGAGCGACCTGGATCCGGCCTGGCGTCCGGGCGGCGTCCGCCCGGACACGTCGACCGGCGCGGCGCTGCTGCAGGCGCTTCTGAACGAGCGCTGAGCGGCGGGCCCCGGCAGCCTTGCCCGAGCGCTCGCCCGGGCCCGCCCCTCAGCGCTCGCCGCTCCGGGATCCGGACGGCGCCCTCTACGGCGACAGCGCGCGCACGCCGGATCCGGCCCGGGATCAGGGAAGACGGGAGTGGAGCCGACGCGGGGAATCGAACCCCGGACCCCATCATTACGAGTGATGTGCTCTGCCAGCTGAGCTACGTCGGCCCGAGTGGAGCCTAGGCATTCTAGGCCACTGCGAGGGCCGGCGCAAAGCCGGACCCACCGTGCGGGTGCGCAGCGGCTGCGGGCCGCCTCTCCCTTCTCTCCCGCATCGGGTGGACTGCCCGACGCCCAGGAACGCGACCGACTCTCGCGGGGGTGAGACCCTGTTGCCTGGGTCCGGTCGACGCCCTAGACTTACATCGTAGGCAGGATCCGGCCGGGGCGGGCCTGACCCGCACCAGCGGCCGGGGAAGGGACGTGTGGCTGTGGCGGGGGAATCAGCCGAGATCCGCGTCATGCTCGTGGACGATCACGCCATCGAGCGTCAGGGCGTACGGGCCCTCCTCGAGGCCCAGCCGGACATCCGGGTCGTGGCCGAGGCCGGAGACGGACTCGAGGCGCTGCCGCTGGTGGGATCCTCCCAGCCCGACGTCGTCGTCACCGAGACCATCATGCCCCGGATGAACGGCCTCGAGCTGGCGGGGCAGCTCCTGCGGCGGTATCCGGACCTCAAGATGCTGGTGCTCACGCGCAACGACCGTGAGGACTGCGTCCTCCGCCTGGTGCAGGCGGGAGTCAACGGCTACCTGCTCAAGACGGTGGACCAGTCAGATCTCCTGGCCGCCATCCGCTCCGTGTTCCACGGCGGCCGTGTCCTGCAGCCGACCGCGCTGGAGGCGGTGCTCGACGACTACCTCCAGCGCGTGCGCGAACCGGCCGCGCAGGAGTACGCCGTGGAGCTCACCGCGCGTGAGCGCGAGGTGCTCAAGCTCATCGCCGAGGGCAACACCAACCAGGACATCGCGGGGCTCCTGTGTCTGAGCCGCAAGACGGTCGAGACGCACCGCAGCAACATCATGGACAAGCTGGACCTCCACAAGGTGACCGACCTCGTGAAGTACGCCATCCGTGATGGGCTGGTGGGTCTGGATTGAGGCCCGGCGTCCCGTTCTCGAGGAAGATCGGGCGTCGCGGCGCGCAGCAGGGGTTCCCCAGACGGTCCGACTTGTGCGATGATTCACGCGTGGTCATCATTGTCGGTCGCCGTGTCCGGTCGCCTCGGGAGATGCGGCCGGGTGTCTGCAAGGAGGTCGTCATGACCCATACCGGGGCAGCCGGGACGGACGCCGCATGACGAGTGCCGGGGTCGTCGCCTTCGTCAGCCACGGCCTACCCGAGCTCCGCTCGGCGCTGCGGGGCATCCGCGAGACGTGTCCGGCGGACGCAGGCTTCGCCGTCGTGGCGAGCGACCTCGAGGATTACGACGCCACTTACCTGCTGCGCCAGCATCTGCGCGGCCGCCTTCAGACGCTGCGCTTCGAGCTGAGCGGTGTGCGGGGCGACCATTGCGGTCTCGGCAGGACACTCAGCCTGGTCGACGGGGACTACATCGCGCGCGTCGACGACACGCTCTCCTTCCGGCCCGGCTGGCTCGAGCGAGCTGTGGGCGCGCTCGAGGACGACCCGACGCTGGGCTGCCTCTCGCTCGTCCCCCCGGCCGGCTACCAGCGTGGCCGTGGTCGGCCGCGTACGGTGAACGTGGAGCCGATCGAGGTCGACCACCTGGACATGCGCTGCTTCGTGGTCGCGCGTGAGCATGTGGAGCGTCACGAATGCGAGCGTATGGAGCAGCGCTCCGGGGACTGTGCCTTCCAGAAGTACCTGCGCAAGAAGGGGCGCCGCCTGGCGTTCCTGCCCGGCCTCGTGAGCCCGCTGGGCTCGATCACCCTGCCGTCGGGGTTCGACGCGCGCGGTCACGAGGACGAACTGCCCCCGCACGAGGGGGCGGCGAGCGCGATGCAGCGTCTGCGACAGGGTTATCACCTCGGCGAGGACGTGCTGCTCACCTGTCTCTCCTGCGGCGGTGCGGAGCTCGAGGTGCTCGCCGCACGCGTCCGCTTCTGCCAGCCCCACCAGGTGGCGATCGGCTTCTGGTACGAGCTCCGCTGCCCTGAGTGCGGGGAGCTCCACTATCAGGAGGACTACCAGTTCCGCTGCCCCGACTGACTCCTGGGGGATCGTGCGGTCGCGGAGATCCGTGGGAAGGACGGCAGCGAAGCCGTCCCGGGCGGGGAAACGGCGGACGACGCGAGCGGATCACGCTGGGGGACTGGAGCCCGGTCGCGGATTCGAACCGCGGACCCCCTCCTTACCATGGAGGTGCTCTGCCTGCTGAGCTAACCGGGCCTGGTGGGGGAGCCAGGATTCGAACCTGGGTAGGCTGCGCCAACGGATTTACAGTCCGCCCCCTTTAGCCACTCGGGCACTCCCCCGGGGAGCCGGGGCATCGTAGCCGAATCCCCCTGCGCTTTCAACCGTCGCCGAGCCCGGACGTCGCCGTGCAGCGGGTGCTCGCATCGCCACATGGCGGTCCACGGGCGGGGTGTCATCGGAGGACATCGGAAGAAAGGGCAGCCGGGGTCGTCAGGGGGGTGACGACCCCGGCTTGAAAGGTGTGCCGCCCGCCAGGGGAAACGAGCGCGCACGGGGACTCGCAGTGTCATCGGCGACCGGCAGGGGGGAGGGGGATCCCGTCCGCGGTGCTTGTGATGACAAGTGCATTCTAACCGGAATATGGACGGATGCAACCCCTGCGTCGAAGAGGATGCGGAGATCGACGTCGGACGAGGTGTCCGGCGCGGCCCGTCCCGCAGCCCCTCCGCGCGCCGCCGCCTCTCGCGCGTCGTCGCTCGTCGCAGGCGGCGCGCGACGGATTGAGCGTCCCCGGAGCCTGTGGTACCGTAAGCACCCGCCGTGGCGGCGTAGCTCAGCTGGTCAGAGCAGCGGAATCATAATCCGCGTGTCGTAGGTTCGAGTCCTACCGCCGCTACCACTCTCTTTCTCCCGTAAAATATATGCTTTGCGCTGCCCGCTTCTCTCCGAGAATCGACCAAATGCGGCGGATTTGTTACACGTTTGTTGCACTGCCTCGGATTCGGCCTCTTCGGCCCTGCCGTCGCTGGCGAGCATGGCCCCGAAGACGTCGGCGGTGTCCTGCTGCTGGCCGGGGAGGGAGTGGGCGTAGACCGACATCGTGAACGCCGGTGTTTCGTGGCCGCGGCGTTCGTTGACTATCCGGTCGGTCCGGCTGGCTGTCGCAAGTAGCAGGCTGGCGTGTGTGTGGTGGAGGTCACGGAGTCGGATACACCGGATCCCGGACTTGCGCACGGCGGGATCGAGCAGGCGCGTCACATTGGAACCCCACTTCACCTTCGAGCTCGACCGCGGGCAGACGCGCGACTTCAGCGCGGGCATCGTCGTGGAGGGCGTCCAGCGCTTCGACCGTGAGGCTCCCGGCCGCTACAACCCCGACGAGGTGAAGGCGCGCACCGTCGTGGACGAGTATCGTGCGCGCCTCATCCGCCGGTGGAATCCCGACACGCCGTACACGACCGTCGTGGACAACGTGGCCGAGATGATGCGCGCCCCGGAGCTGGCCGGGCCGCTCCTCGTGGTCGACCGCACGGGCGTGGGCAGCGGCGTCGCCGATGTGTTTGGGCACTACCACCGGGGCGGGCGCATGGGCGGACGCGTGGCCGCGCTTTGTGACTCTCACGGCGGGCTCAGCGCGAGTCGTCGATGCCGGGGGCGCAGTCCGGTGGTCCCGGCGCATAACGGTGCAGAAGGCGGACGTGGCACAGCGGCTCCAGACGCTCTTGGAGCGGGGACGCATCCGAGCGCAGCCGGACCTGCCCCTGGGGCGACGTGCTCACCAAAGAGCTGCGAGCCTTCCAGCTCAAGCAGAACGCCCGCACCGGCGCGTCCGATGCGAGGCGCACCGCTAGTCGGACCATGATGATGCCATGCTGGCGCTCGCGCTGGCCGTGTGGCTGCACAGCCTCGCCGAGCCTCGGTACTACAACGTCAAAGGCGAGCTGGAGGAGAAGCAGCAGAGAAGCGGACATTGGGCCACCCGGCGAGCGTTGCCGCATTTGTTAGCCCGGTCCGTCTCGCGCAGCACACAAATCCGTCACGGCGTGCTGTAGGATATCCGAAAACGGGATGATGGTAGAGGACCGGATGACTGAACGCGCTAGGCCGACCAATGGCAGCAGGAACGCTCCGACAAGTACAGTCGGACGGGGCAAAGCCGTCGTTCTCGATACGTTGCCGTCGGAGAGCCACTGGACCGATGGGACGGTCTCGCTCTTCTATGGCGACAGCCTCGACCACTACGCGGATTGGGATGCACCGACTGTCATCGTGTCCGACGGGGCCTACGGCGTCCTCGGGTTCGAAGGCGACACGTCCGACCACCTCGGGATGCCGGACTGGTACGAGCCTCACGTTAGAGCGTGGAGTGAACACGCTTCGGCAGAAACGACCCTTTGGTTCTGGAACTCGGAAATCGGATGGGCGGCTGTTCACCCGGTGCTTGAGAAGTTCGGCTGGCGCTACGTGAACGCCAACATCTGGAACAAGGGCAAGGCGCACATCGCCGGAAACGTGAACACGGCGAAGATACGACGTTTCCCAGTGGTCACCGAGTTATGCGTTCAGTATGTGTTGGAGGCCCGCGTTCAAGGGCTCACGCTGCAGGAGTGGTTATACCGGGAGTGGCGGCGCACTGGGCTTACCCTGCAGTCGGCGAACGTGGCGTGCGGCGTCAAGGACGTTGCTGTCCGCAAGTACCTCGACCAAGGCCACCTCTGGTACTACCCGCCGCCGGACATGTTCGAGAAGCTGGCGGCGTACGCGAATGAACATGGCGAACCAGCGGGACGCCCCTATTTTTCGCGGGACGGGAAACGACCGATGACGCGCGACGAATGGGCGGCGATGCGCTCGAAGTTCCACTGTCCGATGGGCGTGACGAACGTGTGGGAGCGCAACCCGCTCAAGGGCGCGGAACGCGTTGTTGTGCCCAGCGTGAGTGGGCGAGCCGCTCATCTCAATCAGAAGCCGTTGGACCTCATGCGCCGGATTGTCGAGGCGTCCAGCGACGTTGGCGATGTCGTCTGGGAGCCGTTCGGCGGCCTCTTCTCGGCATCGCTTGCTGCAAGCCAGACTGGACGGAGAGCCTTCGCCGGAGAGATTGACTCCACGTACTTCCAGCTCGGCGTTCGCCGCTTTCTGTCCGGTGAGCTGCCGCTCTGGGGCTGAAGAGCCTCGCGCGGTCCTTACTTGACTACAGGCACGGCGTCGTCACGGATATCGAACGCATCGGCCAGAACGTTTCGGATGTCCGCGTCGGTGCCCCGGGATAGCAACCGGTTCCATTCGCCAATGGTGCGCCCGTGGAACTCCGCCCCGAGAGTGCGTTCCTTGAAGGCTTCAATCTGAGGATGGACGATGCGATCCATCTTCGCGAAGTTCGTGTCCAACCGATACGCAAACCTGCCAATTAGCCCCTGCAGCTTGGCCTGATACTCCTGCGTGGGTGAGTATGTTGTGCCGTTTGGCCCCCAGCTCCTGACGATTTCGGCGGCCGCCGCCAACTGCACTGCGTCGCCCTGGAACTTGTAGCCATTGGTGTTGGTCTGCTGAAGGTTAGCAGTGCGGGCCGTCGTATCCTCGGGTTCCAGCACCAGATAGTCCGGCGGGTTGTGGTAGTGGTCGTCGCGGGCCTTGGCAACAGAAGCCCCGGACACCACGACGATGCCCACAATCCGAGGTCTGCCGAAAACCAGGTACTCCGGCAACCAGGCGAGCATCGCCACGTACGTCTGGTCGGCTACGAAGTGATTCTGACTATCCTTGAAGCGTGCCGTAATCTCGGTCGCCAGCGGAAACCACGCCTTTATCTCGAAGCCCGGCGTGGGGCAGACGTCGCCGCGAAACACAGTGTCGGGGAAACCCGGGTCTTGCCGCTCCCAGCAGCCGAGTCCGTCGAACTCGGGCTGGTCATTGAGATACTCGCAGGTGTTGAACTCAATGAGATTGCCGACCATCGGCGAGAGCTTAGAGACGATTTTCGCGAGGTTGACGGCGGCAGCGGGTGACACGGGCTTGGCTACTTCGAGCACGTCGAAGCTGTGGCCGACGAGTTCTTGAAGTTGCTCGCTCGCAAGCGCGATGATGTCGGGGCAGTTCATGCCCCCGAGCCGTCCTTGAGCTGGGCGACTATCGAAACGGGGTCGGCGCCGAGGACTCCACAGAGCTGTACGAACTCGACGACATCGAGACGACGCTCGCCGGACTCGACCTTGGACACGAACGACTGCGGCCGGTTGAGCTTGGCAGAGACCTGAGACTGGGTGAGGCACGAGTCCTCTCTTGCCTTCACCAGTAGAGCGCGGAAACGTTCGTGCTCCGGCGTGTGCAGGGATTTCGCCATGCGGCGATGCTATATCCTGAAGTAGGATATCCCATTTTGGGATGGAGGACGTGGCCAATCCTCGGACGTGGCGTGCTACACGTACTGTCACATAGAGGCCGGACCGAGCCCAGTCTGTAACATCCGCCCGGGTCGTGAGATTGTCATAAACTGCCTGCAAAGTGAACGAAATCGAGGACCTTCGGAGAAGTCCGAAAGCCCCTAGTCCACAATCATAGCCCGCGTGTCGTAGGTTCGAGTCCTACCGCCGCTACCATCTCCTCTCACGCCTCATGTCGCGCCGGGCCTCTTCGGTGGCTTCGCGCAGTCCCGGCGGTCCCGGCGACCAGGTTCCACGGACGACGATGTTAGAATCGGGGCGTGTCGCGGGGCGGGCGTGACGATGGGAGCGGGCCTCACGTCGTCGCCCGACGAGCAAGGGGGGAGCCGTGTCTGCCGGATCGCATCGCTCGTATCGTCGTGCCCGTGGCACGGCGCGGGGAGCCGCCGTCGCCCTCCTCATGGGCCTCGCCGTCGCGCTGCTCATGGGCCTCGCCGTCGGCCTCGCTCCGGCGGTCGCCTCGGACGCGAGCCCGGCGCCGGGAGTGGACAAGACGATCCTGCGCCTCGGCTGGACGCACGACCCCGAGAACCTCAACCCGTTCATCGGGTACGGGTCCGAGTACGAGATCTGGGCGCTCAACTACGAGCTGCTCGTGGGGTTCCGCGCCCGCGACATGGCGAACGTGCCCGGGGTGGGTCTCGCGACCGCCTGGGAGACGTCCGCCGACGGCAAGGTCTGGACCTTCACCGTCACCGACAGGTCACGGTGGCACGACGGCCGTCCGGTGACCGCCAGGGACGTCGCCTTCACGTTCACCTACATGATCGAGAACAAGATGGGCATGTTCATCGACTACCTCCGCTACATCGAGAAGGTGGAGGCGCCGGACGACACGACGGTCGTGTTCACCTGCTCGCGGCCCAAGGCCAACATGCTCGCCCTCTGGATCCCGATCCTGCCCGAGCACATCTGGAGCCACATCAAACCGGAGGAGGCCGAGAAGACCTTCGCGAACCCGCCGCCCATCGTCGGGTCCGGCCCCTTCCAGGTCGTCGAGTTCAAGAAGGGCGAATACGTGCGCCTCGCGGCGAACAAGGAGCACTGGAAGGGGGCACCCAAAGTCGACGAGGTCATCCTCCAGACCTACCAGAACCAGGACACGATGGCGCAGGACCTCAAGGCCGGCGTCATCCAGACCGCCTGGAACATCCCCCCGGCGCAGTTCGACGCGCTGGACCGCGAGCCCGACCTCGAGTCGATCAGGGCGGTGACGGTCGGGCTCGACGAGCTCGGCTTCAACTGCGCCGACAGGAAGAAGTACCCCCGGTCGACGGGTCATCCCGTGTTGCAGGACCCTGCCTTCCGCCGCGCCCTCCACTGGGCCGTGGACAAGGAGAAGATCGCCGCGCTCGCCTACGGGGGCAACGCGACGCCCGCGGACGCGCTGGTGACGGGCGACTACTACTCCTCCGACGCCGACTTCCACTGGACGCCCCCGGGCGACAGCGCCTACACGTTCGACCTGGACGAAGCCCGTGCGGCGCTCGATGCGGCAGGCTACCCGGACGCCGACGGCGACGGGGTCCGCGAGTACCGAGGCAGGCCCATCAAGCTGCGGCTGTACGCACGTACCGAGTCGGCCGCCAGTCAGACCTGCGGCAAGCTCATCACCGGCTGGTTCAAGGA
>ERZ1026792.2095-NODE-2095-length-11010-cov-3.258385_pt1 | contig 11010 bp, 9 predicted proteins | sample MGYA00520884_ERZ1026792 | MGnify/ENA primary metagenome ERZ1026792 (study PRJEB33270, sample SAMEA104284473) | anaerobic digester metagenome | biome: Anaerobic digester microbiome; feature: mesophilic sludge digester; material: Anaerobic digester biomass | place... | reverse complement strand
AGGCGATAGTTTTCGCCAGCCTAACGGCCGGTTTGAATGAGAGCTCGCTGCGCGCGCTGGGGACGGGAGCGGCGTGGGTGACGAGTCTGGGGACGGAGGTGAAGGCGGCGTACGTTACGGCGGCGAGGCACGAGCGCGTGAAGACGGTGGAGAGGGAGATAGAGGGGCTCGAGGAGAAGGCGCGCGGCATCGAGGACAAGGGGAAGGCGGTGGGGCTCCAGATGAAGTTTCTCGAATCCATCTCCTCCTCGATGGCGGAGGGGATCTCGAAGGAGATGCTGCTCAAGCCCCCCTCTCCGGCCGAGTGGGGGAGCGTGATCGCCTACCTCGGCGCCGAGAGCGGCGCCCTCTCGCCCCGCCTGCGCGAGGCACAGCGGGATCTCCGCGACGTGAGGAAGGAGATCGAGGCGGCGAGGAAGAAGCTCGAGCGGATCGTCTCCGAGTCGCCGAGGGAGCAGAAGAACGTCCGCGTGACGCTCGACGCGGAGGAGGGGGGGGATTTCGCGCTCGACCTGGCCTACATGGTCTGCGGGGCGGGCTGGCAGCCGCTCTACGACGCGCGCGCCGAGCGCGAGTCCGGGAGGGCGGGGCTCACCTACTGCGCGCAGGTGCGGCAGAACACGGGCGAGGAGTGGAAGGACGTGACGCTCGAGCTCTCCACCGCGAGGCCGTCGGTGAGCGGCAGGCCGCCCGAGCTCGAACCGTGGTACATCGATTTTGAGAAGCCCAAGGTCGTCTATGGCGCGGGGGGCAGGCCGATGCGCGCGGCGATGCCCGCCGCCCCGATGGCCGCGGAGGCGGATATGGCGCTGGATGAGGCCCAGGGCGGCATGGGGGGGCCGGCGGAGGCGGCGGCCGCCGTCGCGGAGGCCGGCCGCCGCGGCGGGGCCGTCGCCTTCACGGTGAAGCGGAAGGAAACGATTCCCAGCGACAACAACCCGCACAAGACGGTCGTCGCGGCATTCCCGCTCAAGGCCGAGTACGAGTACTTCACCGTGCCGAAGCTCGCGGAGTTCGCCTACCTGACGGCGAACGTCAAGAACGAGACCGGTTTCCCGCTCCTCGCGGGCGAGGTGCAGGTCTTCCTCGGCCCCGAGTTCGTCGGGACCTCGACGATGGAGCACGTGGCGGCGGGCGAGACGTTCCAGCTCTATCTCGGCATCGACGAGGGGGTGCGGGTGAAGCGGAAGCTCATCTCGACCGGCGCCGAGAAGGGGGTGGTGCGCCGCCGGACGGGCTTCAGGAGCTACAAGTACCGGATCGAGATCGAGAACCTGAAGGACCGGAAAGAGACGGTCACGGTGCTGGACCAGGAGCCGGTGTCGAGGTCGCCGGACATCGCCGCGGCCCTCGCCTCGGCGACGCCCGAGCCGGCGAAGGTCGAGGGGCGCGAGGGGCCGGGGACGCTGGCGTGGAGGCTCGACCTCGCCCCCCGGGAGAAGAAGACGATCGAGTTCGAGGTGGCGGTCCGCTACCCGAAGGAGAAGGCGGTCGCGGGCTTGGAGTAGGCCCGGCGGGGATGGGGTGGGCGCCGGGCCGCGGCGCGGCCCGTGAACAGGGGCGCCGTCGGGCGGCGCCGAGGGGGGCGGATTCGGATGATCGTCATGAAATTCGGCGGGACGTCTGTGGGGGGCGCCGGCGAGATGCGGCGCGTCCGGGCGATAGTCGCCGACCGTCTCCACCTCAAGCCGGTCGTGGTCGTCTCTGCGGTAAGCGGGGTCACGGACCTCCTTCTCGAGAACGCCAGGCGCGCGAAGGAGCACTCCCGCGATGGGATACGCCTCTTCGAAAGGTTCCGCGCAATCCACGACCGGATCATAGGCGAGCTCGGCCTTCCGGCGGGGGTCGCGGAGGCGGAGTATGCCCAGCTCCGGGAGGTCCTGCACGGTGTCTTCTATCTGGGCGAGCTCACCCCGCGCACGCTGGATTGCGTCGTTTCCTTCGGGGAACGGGTCTCTGCGAAGATCGTGAGCGCGCTCTTCTCGGCGGGGGGCATCCCGAGCCGGGCGTACACCGGGTGGGAGGCGGGGATCGTCACAAACGACGAGCACGGCAACGCGAGCCCGCTCCCGAGGACGTACCGCCGGGTCCGCGGGCGCCTGGCGGGGGCGCGGCGCCTCCCCGTGGTGGCCGGCTTCATCGCGAAGAACGTCCGCGGCGACATCACGACCCTCGGGCGCGGCGGGAGCGACTTCACCGCGGCGATCATCGGGCGCGGGGCCGGGGCGCGGGAGATACAGATCTGGACGAACGTGAACGGGATCATGACCTCGGATCCGCGCGTGGTGAAGGGGGCGCGCACGATACCGAGGCTCTCCTTCGCCGAGGCCGCGGAGCTCGCCTACTTCGGCGCGAAGGTCCTCCACCCCCGGACCATCGAGCCGGCCGTCGAGATGGGCATACCGGTGCGGATCCTCAACACATTCGAGCCCGGCAGCCCCGGTTCGCTCGTGCTGCGGGAGGCGCCGCGCCCGCGCAGCGCCATCCGCGCCATCGCCTGCAAGAAGGGGAACATCCTCTTCACCCTCCGCTCCACGCGGATGCTCGCCGCCCACGGCTACCTCGCCCGGATCTTCGAGGTCTTCAGGGATTACGCGGTCCCCGTGGACCTGATATCCACCTCGGAGGTGAGCGTCTCCGTCACGGTCGACGGAGTGGCCGCGCCGAGGCTCGAAGGAATCATCGCGGACCTCGGGCGGATCTGCACCACCCGGATCTTCGGGGGCCGGACGATCATCTGCCTGGTGGGGGACGGGATATGCGGCACCCCGAACATCGCCGGGAAGATATTCGGCGTCGTGGGGCGGGCGGGGGTGAACGTCGAGATGATCTCGCAGGCGAGCTCGGCCCTGAACATCTCGTTCCTCGTGAAGGACGCCGACGCGGACCGCACGGTGCGCATGCTGCACCGGGAATTCCTGGCGCGGGGGCGCCGGGCATGATCGTCCGCGTGGGCTCCGTGAACCGGGTAAAGCGCGCCGCGGTCGAGGAGGTCTGCCGGGAACTGTTCGGTGACGCGACCGTCCTCTGCTGCGCAGCGCCGTCGGGCGTCGCGGCCACACCGCGCACGGACGAGGATATGATCGCGGGCGCCATCTCCCGCGCGAGGCGCGCCTACGAGGAGGGCGGGGCGGACCTGGGCGTCGGCCTCGAGGGTGGGGTGGCCCCCTCGCCGCGCGGCCCGCTCCTGAAGGGCTGGGCCGCGGTGCACGACGGGAAGCGGGACCGGATCGGCGCCTCCCCCTCCGTGCCGTTCCCCCCCCGCCTGCTTGAGCGGGTGGGGGAGGGGGGGGAACTCGCGCACGTGATAGACGCGGTGAGCGGGCGGAAGAACGTGCGCGAAAACGAGGGGGCGTTCGGCATCCTCACGGGGAAACGGATCACCCGCAAGGAGAGCTTCAAGCTGGCGCTCGTCTGCGCCCTCGCCCCGGTCGTGAACCGGGAGATTTACGGGGAAGACGGGGCGGGGCGCGCCTGAGTCGGCCCCGCCCCCGCCGTCCGAGCGGGGGGCGGGGCGGCCGGGCCATGCGAGTCCGCGGGCCGCTCGGCCGCGCAGACAGGGGATCGGGAAGCGTGAACGGAATACACTGGGGCGGCTTCATCTCCATGGTTCTCTTCTACCTGGCGGTGTTCTGGGTAGGCTTCCACTTCCCGCGGAAGAGGGATTCGGGAAGCACCGAGGACCTGATACTCGCCGGGAGGAGGATGCCGCTCTGGGTCGCGATCTTCACGATGACGGCTACGTGGGTCTGCGGCGGCTACATCAACGGCACCGCCGAGAATATCTTCAAGAACGGGATCACATGGGGGGCGCAGGCGGGGCTCTGCTATTCGATCTCGCTTATCCTGGGCGGGCTCTTCTTCGCGGGGGTCATGCGGGGCCACGGTTTCACCACGCTCCTCGACCCGTTCGAGAGGCGCTTCGGCAAGGCGATGGCCGGTATACTCTTCTTCCCGGCGCTTGCGGGCGAGATCTTCTGGAGCGGGGCGATCCTGATGGCGCTCGGCTCCACGTTCGGAACGATCCTGAACCTGGATCTCGCCGTCTCGATCATCCTCTCCTCCGGCATCGTGATCGGCTACACCGTCGCCGGCGGGCTCTGGGCGGTTGCGTACACGGACGTGGTCCAACTCGCCTTGATCTTCATCGGCCTCCTCGCCGCCATCCCGTTCGCCGTCGGGCATGTGGGGGGATGGGCGGGGTTGGCCGAGCGCTATCACGCCATGGGCGGCACGTTCACCTCGATCCTGCCCCCCGTGCGGGACATCGCGCACAGCCGGGGGTGGACGGTCCCGCAGGTTTGGAACTGGTGGGACTGGTCGCTCCTGCTGATGCTGGGCGGGATCCCGTGGAACGTCTATTTCCAGCGCGTTCTCGCGACGCCGAACGCGCGGGTCGCGCGGAACTTCTCCGTCTGCGCCGGTTTTCTCTGCGCCATCGCGGCGGTCCCGCCGCTCGTCATCGGCGTGATAGGAAGCGTATTCCCGTGGAGGACGCTCGGCCTCGGCATCGACTACCCCGCGATGGTGCTCCCGTACGTGCTCCGCTACCTGACCCCCTACTGGGTCGGGGTCCTGGGCCTCGGGGCGGTCGCCGCGGCGGTGATGTCGTCCGTGGACTCGTCGTTCCTCTCGGCGTCGTCGATGTTCACCTGGAACTGGTACCGGGGGATCCTCAACCCGGGCTCCAGCGAGCGCTCGCTGCGGGTCGTGCTGCGGGTCTCCACCGTGGCGGTCGGCGTCATCGCGACGGTGATCGCGCTGGAGGTCAGGAGCGTGCAGGCCCTCTGGTACCTGTGCAGCGACTTCGTCTATGTCATCCTCTTCCCGCAGCTCGTGGCGGCGCTCTTCTGGAGGAGCGCGAACCGCGCCGGCTCGATCGCGGGGCTCGCCGTCTCGTTCATCCTGCGATTCGGCGGGGGGGACCCGATCCTCCGGATCCCGCAACTCATCCCGTATCCGTGGCGGGACGCGGCCTCGGGGCCGCTCTTCCCGTTCAAGACGCTCGCGATGATCTGCGGCCTGGCCGCCATCTATGCAGTCTCGAAGGCCACCGCCCGCCTCTGCCCCCCCCGGCCGCTGGACCCCGGGGGCCCGGCGCGGGCAGGTTGAGCCGGAACGAGGCGAGGAAGTAGTAGGCCGGGTAGGCGAGGGAGGCGCGGACCAGTAACGGATCGGCCCGCTTGGCGGTGAAGACCAGCCAGAGTACCAGGAGCCCCCAGGACACGGTCAGGGCCGCGGTAAGGCGGCGCAGCGGCCTCGTCTTGAACGGGACGATATATTTCACCGGGACGAAGACCATCAGCGAAAGCAGAAGCACGATCGCGAGATTGAACGCCCTCCCGCGGCGGAGCAGGTACAGGTAGAAGACCACTATGTTCCAGTAGCTCGGGAAACCGGTGAAGAAGCCGTCGTCGGTCTTCGCCCGCTCCTGGCAGAAGCCGTAGGCGCTCGCCGCGACGGGGACGAGCGCCCACGCCCATTGCCTCTCCGGGAGCATCTCGGCGACGGCGAGGATGAAGGCGGGTACGAGGACGAAGTTGAGGAAGTCGACGATGTCGTCGAGCCTCCTCCCGTCGAATCCCGGGAGAACCCGCCGCGTCTCGAAGCGGCGGGCGAGGGGGCCGTCGGACGCGTCGATCAGGGTGGAGATCGCGAGGAGGAGGAAGGCCTGGCGCGGGCTCCGGTCGAGCCAGGCGCGCAGCGCGAAGACGCCCGCCGCCAATCCGAGGGCGGTATACAGATGGACGCCCCAGGCGATCAGCGCCTCTCTCATGGGCGGTAGTATAACTTAAAGGCGGGGCCGTGGCACCGCCCCGCCGGCCGGGGCGCGGACGCCTCGGCGCGGTTGTCGCCGGCCGGGGCGCCGGTATATAATGGCCGCCGCGTATGCATGACCACCTGTATGACCTGATCATCGTGGGCGGGGGCCCCGCCGGGCTGGCCGCCGGCGTCTACGCGGCGCGGGACCGCCTCGACTGCGTCCTCCTCGAGAAGGGGGCGGTCGGCGGCCAGGTCGCCATGGTCGCGGAGGTCGCCAACTATCCGGGCTTCCCGGGGGCCATATCCGGTTTCGATCTCGCGGAGAAGATCCGGGAGCAGGCCGCCGCCTTCGGCCTGAGGATCGAAGAGGACGAGGCGGGCCGCCTATCGCGGGCCGACGGGCGGCTCGTGATCGAGTGCGCCGGCGGCCGGCGCGCGGCCCGGGCGGTCATCGTCGCCACGGGGGCGACCCGCCGGGCGCTCGGCGTCCGCGGGGAGAGCCGCCTTTGCGGCCGCGGGGTCTCCTACTGCGGGATGTGCGACGCGCCGCTCTTTCGCGGGATGCGCGTGGTGGTTGCCGGGGGAGGGGACACGGCGGTCGAGGAGGCGATCTTCATCTCGCGCTTCGCCTCCGAGGTGACGGTCGTCCATCGGCGGGACCGTCTTCGCGCGAGCCCCGGGCTGCAGCGCCGGGCGTTCGCGGAGAAGAAGATCGGTTTCCTCTGGGGGAGCGTCATCCGGGAGATACGGGGCGGGGAACGGGTGGCCGGCGTCGTTGTAGGCGACGCCAAAGGGGGCGGGGAGCGGGAGCTCCCGTGCGACGGCGTGTTCATATTCATCGGGAGCACGCCCAACACCTCGTTCCTCGGGGGGGCCGTGGAGCTCGACGGCGAGGGGTGCGTCGTGGCGGACCTCTCGATGGCGACTTCCGTGCCGGGCGTCTTTGCCGCGGGGGACGTCAGGCGGGGGTCGGCCCGCCAGATCGCCTCCGCCGTCGGGGACGGCGTAACCGCCGTCATCGCCGCCGAGCGGTACATCGCCGCGGCGGGCGCCGCCCTTCGCGAATGACGGCCCGGGGAGGCCGATTCTTGACGCGGGGCGCCGCCGGATATGCTATATTGATGCGGCCCGTTATGGCGGCGGGGCGTTCGAGAGGGGGGGGACATGAAGGTCATGGCGTGGGTTGCGCGGGCCGTCTGCGTCTGCTTCGCGTGCGAGGGCCTGGCGCTGGCTGGCCTGGCGGATCTCGGGGTCCGCGGCTTCTCCGAGCCGATCATCAGCGGCGGCGCGGCGGGCGGGGGCGCGCCGATGATGCTGGCCAAGAGGAGGAGCAGGAAGAAGAAGAAGGAGGAGATGGACTTCGGCGAGAGGAGCGGGGGGGTGCGCATAGACCCGAATACCGCCAAGCTGAAGGAACTGATGGTGCTGCCGCTTGTCGACGAGCCGACCGCGCAGGCGATCATCGCCAACCGCCCCTACGCGACGGCGGAAGATCTGAGCCGGGTTCCGGAGGTGGGGCCGTCGAAGTACCGCATCTTCAAGCACCTGATCGAGATCAAGCAGCCCGAGAACGCGGCCCCGGAGATCGCGCCCGACGCAGCCGGCGCGGCGGGGGAGAAGGAGGAGATGGCCCCCTGACGGCGCGGGGCGCGCCCAGGGCGTCTTCGTTCAACGGGCGGGCGCGGGGATCTTGAGTCTCCGCCCCGCCCGTATCGCGTCCGGGTCCGATATCCCGTTCGCTTTTATGATCTCGCGAGCGGGCACCCCGAACCTCCGGGCGATTCCCTCGAGCGTGTCGCCCGGGCGCACCGTGTAGCCGGCGCCCTGCGTTTCCCCCCGGATCCCCGCCAGCTCCGCGCGGAGCTGCGCGTTTTCCGCCTTGACCACCTCGACGACGGCCTGCATCCTTCTCTCGGCCGCGGCCCGCTCCCCCGCCGCGCCCTTCTCGATCTCCCCCACCCTCTTCTCGATCGCGTCGAGCCGCGCGCCGAGCCGCGAGCAACGTTCCTCCATGGGGCGGACGAACGCCTCGTCGGAGCAGCGGTGCTCGATCTCCTCCTGCGACGCGCGGAGCGCGCGGAGTTCCAGCCGCACCTCCTTTAGATCCTCGGAGATCGAGGCCTGGCGGGAGATGATCGCGGCCGGTCGGGCGGCGGCGCCCCCCCCCGTGTCGGCGCAGCCGCACGACAGGGCGCACAGGGCGGCGAGCGCGGCGGGAGCGGCGCGCGGCGGGATTCGCATCTTCGGCTCCTTGCCGAAAGGGCGCGCGGCGGGCCGGGCCGGGAGGCGGCGCCCTAGAAAAAAAGGCCCGGGCGGCTATGCCCGGGCCTTTTTGGTTCGATCGCGCCCCCCGTCACGGCCTCGGCGCCTGCGCCGGGGAGAGGCCGAGGAGGAAATGCCCGCGGCGATTCCGCTGCCAACACGACTCCTTGGACTCCGTGCAGAGCGGCTTCTCCTCGCCGTAGCTGATGGTGAAGATGCGGCCCGGCTCGATGCCGAGGCCCGCGATGTAGCTGCGGATGCTGAGCGCGCGGCGCTCTCCCAGGGCCAGGTTATACTCGTTCGAACCGCGCTCGTCGCAATGCCCCTCGACCTTGATCGTCAGGGCGCCGTGCTCTCTCATGTAGCCCGCGATCCGCTCGAGAATCGGGCGCTCGCCGGCCCTGATTTCGGCCTTGTTGTAGTCGAAGTGCACGTCCACGAAAATCTCCCTCACCGCCGGGTCGGCCGTGTAATCCTCCGGATCCACGAACGGCCCCTCCGGGTTCTCCCCCAGCGGTATCCCGCCGCCCGGAACCTGGTCCCCTTCAAAGAGCAGCCCCTTCTGAGTGGGTATGGTGACCTTCGCCTTCGGGCGGCAGCCGCCCGCGGCTACGATCATCGCGGCCGCTACGGCTGAAAACAGTAGCCACTTTTTCATTCCTTCCCCTCCCTCGCTATGATGTTGAATGTCCGGCCCCGGCATTTTCGAGCCCATGATACATCAACCCGCCGCGGCCCTCAACTGAATTTGTCCCGGCGGGGACGCCTCTCCCCCCCGCCCCGGCGCTAATATTTGTACGCGCTCCCCCCGATGAACTCCCTGAGCAGCGACGTCCCCGGGACGCAGGAATCGTCCTCCACGACCTGGATCTCGCCGAGCATCTTCTGGACGCGCGCGGCGCGGATGAACGCGTCCTCCCGCTTCGGGTTGCCCCGGTACTCCTCGATCGCCTTCGCGAAGAACGGGAACATATACTTCTTGTGGATCGGGAGCTCGAACGGGAGGGCGCCGTTCAACACGAAGTCCACGCTCGTTATGAACGGCACGATGTGGCGCATCTCGCTCTTCCTGACGTAATGCCAATGGCCTATCGTCCGGACCGGGTCGTAGCTCCGGTGCCACGAGTCGCGCACCATGCGGCGGAGCAGCCGCGTGTCGGTCCAGCGGATCCAGTTCCCGTCGTTGTCCTTGAGCTGGGTCAGGGTCTCGATGTAGAGGCGGAACTTCATCTCCCGCGGCACGCTGCGCGTCATCTTCTCGTAGAGGCCGTGCAGGCTGTCGATGAGGAGGATCTGGTTCTTATCGATCCGGAGCGGGGCGGTCTGCGCCTCGCGCTTGCCGGTCTTGAAGTTGTAGCGCGGCACCTGTACGGTCTTGCCGTCGATGAGGGCGGCAAGATGCGCGTTGATGAGCTTCAGGTCGAGCGCCTCGGGGACCTCGAAGTCGTAATCCCCGAATTCGTCCTTCGGGTGCATCTCGAGGTCGAAGAAGTAGTTGTCCAGGTTGATGGGGACGATGCTCATCCCCTCCTTCCGGAGGCGCTCGTTCAACTTTATCGTCGTGGTCGTCTTCCCGGAGGAGGAGGGGCCGGCGATGATGGCGATCCGCACCCTCTCCCGGTTCGCGATGATCTCCTCTGCGGCGCGGGTGACGTTCTTCAGGTACTCCTCGTCCCCCTCCCTGACGAGGTCGGGGAAGGAGCCGTCGGCGACCCTCTTGTTCAGGCCGGCCACGGTGTCGACGCCGTGGGCGATATTCCACTCCAGGACGTTCTGGATGACCATCTGGGGTATGCTCTGTCTCTCGCGGCGCTCCATGCCATTGTCATTGTCTGCGGGGTTCTTCATCGACGGTTTTCTCCCGGGCGCGGGCCGAAATCCGGACCGGACGCCGTTATCTGTGCGGAAGACAGTGTAGCCGTACCATGCTGATTGTCAACAGAAGATTCGCCGCAATGACGGGAATGAACGCACCGGTGGATCAGGAACCGGCGGCGGGGGGGGATCCGCGGTTGGCGCGCGGCCAAAGAGGAGGGCGCTCCTGGCCTCGGGCCATCCCTTTGAGCCCTCCGCCCGGTCCGCCCCGCGGCCGGATCCTACCCCTCCCCGCCGGTCGCCCCGGCCGCCCAGAAGCCGAAGCCGAAGTTCCTCGCGTAGCGTTGGAGGGAGTCGAACGCCGCCCGGTACCGGTGCGAGGCGGGTAGGGGGGATACGCGGGCCCAGCCGCGCTCCAGCATCTCCGCGTTCAGGAGGGCGCCGTCGAGGACCGCGTACGCCTCCGGCGTCCCCGGGCCCCCGGTGCATTGCGGGCCGGGATAGAGGAGCACCTCCCGGCCCTTCACGCGCGAGGAGAGGTAGCGCGCCGCTTTGACCGCAAGGGATTTCCCGGCCGGCCCCGGGGGCGGGGCGATCCCGAGGAGGCGCACCGCCCCCCCGCCCCTGATCTCGATCGTGGCGGCGTCGCGCGCCCCGGCGCAGGCGACGCGCACCGGCGTCCCCTTCGGCAGCTCCACGACCGGGATCAGGGCGGCCCGGTTTCCGCGTGGGGCCAGGGCCCTGGCGAGCGGAAAGAACCCCCCCCCGGCTTTGGGCCTGTGGTCGTTCCCGCGGGGCATCAGATAGTGGAGGAGGGAGTCTTCCGTGGAGATCCGCGCGACCTCCTCGTACGGGTAGTAACGGCCGGGGGCCGTCGGCTTCTCCCTGAAGAGGACGCCCCTGCCGTAGGTGATGACGATCTCCCCATGGAGCCTCCTTCCGTCCTTGAGCAGCACGGTCTCCGCGTAGAGGGGCGAGACGGCCAGGAGCGCGGGGACGGCAAGGAGGCCGAGAAGCGGCGCGCGCGTTTTCATCCGGCTGCAAGTATAGCCCAGCCGCCCCGCCGTGTCCAACGCGCGGCCCCGCCCGTTGATATCGGCGCCGGGCCCGGATTCCGGCCTGAATTCCGCCTTGCCCTCCCGGCCGGGCGGGGGGTAAACTGTCCATGCG
>ERZ1026792.2090-NODE-2090-length-11033-cov-2.103429_pt1 | contig 11033 bp, 20 predicted proteins | sample MGYA00520884_ERZ1026792 | MGnify/ENA primary metagenome ERZ1026792 (study PRJEB33270, sample SAMEA104284473) | anaerobic digester metagenome | biome: Anaerobic digester microbiome; feature: mesophilic sludge digester; material: Anaerobic digester biomass... | reverse complement strand
ACTCTTGTACCACATCAAGAAAGTGGTATATAAAGAGGCGGTGTTTCCAGTGGAACGGTGCCCGGAACGGCTTTATTTTATATGGCGATTTCTATTCCGTTTCCAGTGGAACTTAATCAATTCCAGGCCCGGCGCTCGAGCATGGCCGCGTGAGTCTGGCGGATATCCTCCCTCGTGACTGCCTTCAGGGACAGGATCCCGCCCCTCATCGCCATGTGGAACCGGATCACCTGGTCCCCGGCCTTTACCTCTGCGTATGGTTTAGTCATCTAAAGGCTCGAGCAGGAGCACGGCGATCCGCTTATCCTTCCATGCAATAGGGACAAATACCCTGGCAGAAGTGCCCCCGTTCATTGCCTTCTTTACGATATAGTCATAGCATTTAAGAGGGCACTCTATAGGCTCTTTTTCCATAACTTATATTACAATAAATAACTATTTATAGTTATACGGTAATAGCAATAAATTGTAATGGGAGTGAAAAACTACCATGACAGAGAGAGAGAAAGAAGAGATCAGAATGGCGGGCCACTCCTCAAGTGTGGCACACGTCAGGACCGCCATGAATGGATCGACATCAGAGCAAAAGAACCTTTCTGGAGCATCTGCCTGGAAGCGGATCGGCCGCCTCGAGCGTCAGGGGGAAGGGGTAAAGATCACCTTCGCGGATCCCTTCGGCGCCTCTCATGTGGCATACCTCACCAGGCAGGAAGTCAGGAAGATCACATCTGACCGTATGCCCGGCGACCTGGTAACGGTGACGGAAACACCACAGGAGATCATAACCTCCATTGTGGGGAAGGCGTTCCGGTCCCGTACCGGCCGGGCACTCATGATCCGGGTGCCCTACTATTCCGGGGACCTCATGGCCCCGTGGGCTGCGTTCCAGAAAGTCATGGAAGGGCAGCAGCCAGCGGCGCCGGTATCAATCATCCAAACCACCACCACCACCCCGAAAGTCTTGCAGAACGACAGCAGCAGCGGAATAGCCCAAGGCCTGGAGAGGTGCTTCTAATGGCGTACCCCTGCCAGATCCCCGGTGCTTATGACCCATGCCCGGCATGTGTGTATGAAACAAATTGTCCCTTTGATGAGCGGGATGAATACGAGCGGCGCAAAATATCCTTTGAATGCGAGGAGGGTATCTAATGAACCCCTCCCTCTCACAGCAGCAGGCACGGTATGAAGGCGAGCGGATCTGTCTGGTTTGTTGCCGGTACCGTTGCCGGGAGAAATCCTATAATACCATCTACTGTGCGGGATTCAAGCGGAGGCGGCCATAATGCAGGCTGCAGCGCAAACCCTGATCCCCCTTCCAGCCCCGGCAGATGCGCTCCTGAAGGAAGCGTGGGAGGCGGGCGAGCTTATCAAGATCGCCACGGAACAGATCCAGGAGCTCACAGACAGACGGGATCGCATTGTGGCAATGCTCCAGGCTCATGGTGTCACCAGGGCGGGCAACTATGAGATCCTCGAGAAGGTGAGGACGGCCCGCAAGGTGAACCCCTCCAGGTTCCGGGCAATGTTCCCGGAGGCCTATAACCGGATTTGTGACGATGAGCAGCGGCGCCTTATCGCGTCAGTGGGGAAGAGCATCAGGATCCAGGATGCTGAGAAGCTGATCGGCTCGGATCTCCTCTCTCCCGCCTGTGACATCATTCAGAGCACGGTATCTTTCACAGTCGTTAAGACGGTGATCGAATGACACGCGGATCGGAATATTTACCACGATTTGAGAGAGAGGGAGAGATTATGCCCACGATATCAGAACGAGTGCGGAATGCGATCGCCTTATCGGTGAGATGGATCCGGCGGATGTCCGGGAGGTCCTGCTCGCGGCCCTTCGGGAACGGTACGGGGGGAATACATAACCCCCTCTCACAGTTAAACAAGTAAAAAGGGCCGCATCCTGTAGGAAACAGATAAAGGAGCGATTTCCAGAGGCCGAAAACGATTTATCGTTTTTGCCGTCACAAACGGTGTTAGAACTGGGAAAGAAGGAGAATAAAGCGTTTTACCAGAAGTGATTAGGGTGATGAAGGGCACGGCCCCGAACCTATCACCAGGGAAGGCCGGGCATGGTCCCCGCTCCTGGCATGGAGGTAACAGACTATGAAACCACCTGAAGACTATGAAGCGATTATAGATCGCAAGCGGTACAGCGTGAAAGATTCGATCCTATTGGCCGGGGATGATTATTGGGACGGGCACAATTACGAGCGCCGGGGAACGAATACCTTTCTTTATAGGACCAAGAAAGGCGCCTATTTCTGGATAGGGCTCACCCAATGGCAGGGCGACCGGGATGAGCTGGTGCCTGTCGATGTCGATCAGGCGTACCAGATGTACGAACGGCTGAAAGAGAAACGGGTGCCTGTTCACGAGGCATTTCCGGATATAGTGATTGAGGACGCATGATCGCCACCCTCACCTGGCAGGATGCTACACCACCAGGGCCCTGGCAAATAGGATCGCTGGCAGGCTGGAGGCCTCCGGGCTCCCTACAGGCCTGCAGGAATGTGATCACATCCCCCGTGCCTGTATTGCGATCGATAAGGAGGACGGCCATCCGGCAGCCGGACCCGTCACCCCTCCAGTGTCCGGAGTGTGGAACGCTCAACCCCTCCGGGGCTATGTATTGTATGATTTGCCGGGCGGGATTAACACAGGATGCTACAGCCAGACATGGAACTATCCTGGATGTCCTGCGCGATATTGCAAAGCGGGATCCTGAAGGGTTGGTTGAAGCGCTGAAAAATTTATAGTTGTGGCAGTTAAGCCGATTTCTTTATTTTTGGGGATTTTTTATTACTATCTGATTTAATTTGTTCATCGGTTGTTTTTAATGTCTTTTTTTGTCCGGCCGGGGTAAATTCCATTTTTCGTGGTGATGGTGTACGTCCAAGCGGTTTTCTTCTGCTATCCGAATTTGACATTTCCTTTGCAGCAGATGCAAGTGAATTAATATAGTCTTCAGCTTTTGCTAATGGATCATGCATACCGTTGGTTTGCTGAATTAGTTCCAAACTTCTATCGAACCTGTCTTTAATAGCAGCATCTGGATCTTCAATATCGCATTCCCTGAGAAGTTCTTTAGCAATCTCAAGTTCAACGAATTGCCGCACCACTGCAATCGATGGATTAGCATCTACATCGTCTTGCAGTTGAGGATGCAACCACTGTAATGGAAAACGAATTTTATAATATACGGGGGCCTTCCCACGACCTTTATAATCTGTGTCCTCCCGTCGAAGAATTAGATTTGATGAGGATAAATCTCCAATCAGTCTGAAAAATGTGCTTTCATTGGGGATCAGATCCGGTATCAGTTCCTGAACGATATTCCGGACATTTACCCAATCTTGCCTTTCTTCGAGGTATTTCAAAATAATGAGTAAATATTTTCGCGTTGCTGCATTCCTGCGATTATCAAAGTATTTCTGAAATTCAATCACAGAATTATATAGGTCTAGAGGCACATCCAATTCAGCCACAATGATTCCTTATTTATCTACTTGAATATTTAGTGTTTCGCACCCACAATGTAGGAGCCGAAAACTTTATTAGTCTTTAACACATATTGTTGATCCGCATGCACATTATAGGATCGGATTAGTCAATGTCAAAGTCAAAGACCACTTCGCTTTATCTTTCAGTTGATGCACTACAGCGCCTCGATGCAATTCGAGGGCGATTCAGTAGGAGTGCCGCTGTTACTGCATTGTTAGAGGATTTACCCCAGAATGTAGGGATTTCCCATGTCAGACAAAGAGAATAATTCCCCGTCCGAGCTTGCCGGCCACGGTGGCGGGGAATGATCAGCGATAGGGTGATCGAATGAATATAGGTAATACCAAGGCAAATAACTACTCCCTCCCATTGCGCGTTCACCAGGCAGATATTGATAATCTGCCTCCATTAGAGAGGGCATTCGCGCAGCACTTGATTAATACAAAACCTGGCGAAATTTTTGTAATTGTAGAAGATATAGCGGCGGTGAAAGAGTGACGACCAGGTGCCCGCACCCGGCCCTTGGATCATCACTAACATATAGTGAGTGCCAACAATATATAAACGTTTCTCGCCGTCTCGCCGTGGTGGTGCTGTGATGGCGCATTATTATTCCTGGCAGCACATCCAGGATGTGGCGGACAGGGTTGATGCTGATGGCATGACTCCCAGGCAGTACGCAACACTGAAGGATATTATCGACACGGTGAGCGCCCCCAAACGTGAATATCTTTATAATCGCTTGAAAAATGCAGGGTATTCGTGCGGCACACTTGAATATTTATTTGGAGATTTTACCCCGGCAGATTACGGCGGGTTTTCCGGCACCTGGAACAGATATAAAATAATGTTTTGTTCGTACCGTGGGGAATGTTTCACCGATAGCACGGTATGCGGATCTTGGGATACCGAAGAATGCGGGGTGGACAATTGACCCCGGATGAACTGAAAGGGATCCCCCGGTGGGTAGTGTGGCGATTAGAGGAACGCGACGGTAAGACCACCAAAGTGCTATACAACCCACGAGATCCACAGCGGCGGGCGAGTAGCACCGACCCCGGCACATGGAGCGATTACCAGAAAGCGGAGGCGGCCGCCACCCTTCCCGGAGTCAGTGGGATCGGGTTCGTCTTTAACGGTGACGGGTTGATCGGGGTTGATTTCGACCATGTGAGAGATCCAGGCACCGGAGTAATAGAGCCTGCAGCCCTGGAAGAGATCCGGATCCTTAATTCATATGCTGAAATCTCACCGTCAGGATCCGGCGTTCATGTGATCGTTAGGGGTAAGATACCGGGCGATAAGCGCCGAAAGGGCCCCAGGGAGATATACGACACCGGCCGATTTTTCACCGTCACCGGAAAGCGCCTGGAAGGGGCCCCTGATACGGTGAACGAATCACAGAGCGGGATAGATACCCTTTGCGCAAAGTGGTTCAAGGAGGACCCGAGAAAGGCACATGGTGGCGTTTCTACAGGGGTTCGTCTATCAGATGAAGAAATAGTAACCCGGATGAAGAAAGCCCGGAACTATGCGGATATAGCCCGCCTGGTGAATGGTGATACATCGGGATATCCCTCACAGTCTGAGGCAGACCTGGCATTATGTGACCATCTCGCATTTTACACCAGGGACCACCACCAGATCGACCGGATCTTCAGGCAGTCTAAATTATACCGGGCGAAATGGGATGAGAAGCACGGATCCGACACATACGGAGATATCACAATCCAAAAGGCGCTTGATCGGGTTACAGACTGGAGAGGGAGCACAAGGATACCGGGAGACGGATCCCGCCCTCAAATAATCGTATCGTCACGCCGCCTCAGGGATATATCAGATCAGTCAATACAGCACCTGATAACAGCCAATGATCCGCCCTGGTTGTTTGTCCGGGAACGGGACCTCGCAAGGGTATGTATATCGGGGATCGGGCTCCCTGTCATCGAAACAATAGACGTTCCCGCCTTACGGGGGATCCTCGAGCGCACCAGTGATTATACAAAGATGGTGCGGAAAGGCACAAGAGATAAGCCCGAGTGGGAACCTGTACCGGATCCCCCGTCAGAGAAGCTATGCGAGGATATCTTAAGCCTGCCAGCATGGCCGTTCCCGGTGATCGATGGAATAACACTCACCCCGATTATCGACCTTAACGATGGAACGCTATTTGATTGCCCAGGGTATGATCCAAAAACCAGGATATATTACCATCCCCCCGAAGGATCAACCATCCCACCGGTGAGTGATCGCCCCACTGCTGAAGAGGTACAGGCAGCGGTTGATCTCCTGAATGAACCGTTTATTGATTTCCCGATCGTGGACGATGCATCCCGGACGCACATAACCGCCGCCTTACTCACCGCGGTTCTCAGGCCCTCCCTCCCTGACATTGTGCCGTTATTCCTGCTGGATAAACCGGCACCTGGAACCGGCGCCAGCTTGATCGCTAAGATCATATCAGTGATCACGCTGGGATCAGAGGCGGCCATGGTGCCTGCCCCCAAGGATGAGGACGCCTGGAAAAAACTGATTACCGCTATGTTAGTCCAAGGAGCGACCCTGGTCAATGTTGACAATATCGAGCACAAACTGTATGCTCCTTCCTTGGCACTACTGGCGACCACCAATAATTATCGCGATCGGCTGCTTGGGGTATCCAAGATCGGGACGTGGCCCAATAAGAGCACCTGGATATTAAACGGAAACAATATCGCGATCGGTGGGGACCTCCCCCGCCGCGTAATATGGACCCGGATGGATGCATTATCAGAGCGACCATGGCAGCGTGAGAATGCGAACGGATATAAACACCCGGATGTTTTGGCATGGACGAATGAAAACCGTGGAAGGTTGATCGCCGCTATTCTCACCCTGGTGAGGTACTGGATACAACAGGGTAAACCAAAACCAGCAGAGAAAACCCCAAGGCTTGGAGGATATGAGAAATGGCGGGATATTATAGGCGGGATTCTCCATGCAGCCGGTTATAACGACTTTCTTAATAATCTCGAACAGGTTTATGAGGAAATGGATGTCGATGGCACGCAGTGGGACGCATTTATCGCCCGCTGGTTTGAACTATGGCAGGACACCTCGAGAACCGCTGCTGACATTATCGATCGTGTGAGGAGAGAGACCGATTCCACTCTCCCGGAATACTCAACCTCACTGAAATTATCAGAGTGCCTGCCCGATGACATCTCCGATGCAATAACCGGGAAAGCCGTTAGCCCAAAACGTGTAGGGAATGCCCTTAGGAAACGAAAGGATCGTGTATTCAGCAATGAGTTAAGGCTGGTGAAGGCTGGAGTAAAACACAATGCTGTTTCTTGGAAGGTTGAGAAAGTAGCTACTCAAAAGAAATTGCCACTTGATGAAGATGGTGGGAAGGATAATGACACTCAATGAAAAAGGGGAGTTTGGTGGGTTTGCAGAAAACACCTTTCGACGGAGAGGGGAGTTAGGGGAGTTTACTCCTTACCAAGTTTCCAAAAATTTGACAATAACCAATAATATACAGAATGGTCGGATACAAACTCCCCTAACTCCCCCTTCAGACGTGAACCACTTTTCAGAAACTCCCCCAAACTCCCCTCCCGTGACAGATCGTGAACAATATACCGGAATGACTGGAAGCAGGCAGGATAACGGACAGCCGCTTATATAGACACTATATTATAGAGTTGTGAAGATAAAAACGGAGAACGCGCGAAATGGAAAAAAAGGCAATATTTTTACATAATGAGAACGATAAACCGCTCCCCTCTCGTGAATCGGTTTTATTGTGCCTTGAGGAATGCCGCCGGGATCTCAAAAACAAGTTGGATCATGGCAGGTTCAAGAGCCCGGCGCTCGAGCGTGAACGGAATGCGAAACTAAAGATCCTGGTGTCAGTGTGCCAGGTTATGTTATCCGGCCTCCGTGATGTCGAGTACGATCAGATTAAGGAACGCCTAGATCGTCTGGAACGGGAGGGGAGATGAGGGAACTAAAGAAGCGCCTCCAGGCCTTGGAGGCCCGGCGCCGGGTCCCGTCAGATGTTGAGGATCTCACTGATGAGGAGATCGCGGCCCGGCTCATGGAAGATCCGGATTCTCCGGCGGGAGGCCTTGCGGGGAATCTGACGAACCGGGAGCTGGCAATGCTGCTCCTGCACCGGATCCCGCCAGCCCCCCGGCGTGAACATATCTGGATCGATCCCCTGACGATTGCCGGGGGAAAGTGAGTATTATTCAATGGAGTAAATAAAAAATGCACGATGATGGACTTACCCTTACTGATCTGTTCGCCCAGGGCAAATTACTTGTGGCAATCGGGAGAAATCCCCCGCCCGTCAGAGTGGACAAGCTGCACGAGAGCGGCTCGCCGTTCTGTCCGGTTTGTGGGAAGCCCGCCGAATGGCCGATTTTATTCATGCGACCTTTGGCCAAAGCGTACAACCTAAACGTGAACCGTGGATTGTGGCACTACAAATCCCATCCAGTACACTTCACAAAACCGTGCGCCGCGTGTGGGGTGCCTCTCACTTTCACGGCGCAGCTCCTGGTGATCTAAACCAGGTCCCCGGCGATGATCCAGAAATACCCACCCGCCTGGTGAGCCGTACCGGTACGGAAATAGAATAACGAAAAGGACGTGATAAAATAACCTACACATGCCCCACTCTTAAGGAGTGGCGATTACAACGGGGCACACTCGCCGAAAAGATATATCAAGAATTATACGATATATCGGCCGAAATAAGCGCAAATAATTCAAAATTCGTTGATCTGACGGCGAGCATGGTATCAAGCACCAGCCTGGCAGCGAACGGCGCCGATCTCTCCGGTGCCTCCGATGTTACCTATTATACTGTATTCATCGCCCCGGTGAACATTACCGCCGTGAAGATGCACATTTATGTGACAGAATCGTATGTCAAAGATACCACCGACGCGGCGATCTCACTCGCCACGGAGGCAGACACGCCGGTAACAGTCTTCACTTATACCTTGAACGCCGCCGGGGTAGCTGCCCGTACATTCATATCAGATACTCCGGAAACGGGGACCGCCGATATCGACGCGGGAACCGGGCTTAACCTGGTGATCACCGTCACCGGGACGGGCACGGGGACCGGACACGCTAAGGTGTGGCTGGAATATATCGAACGGTGATCAGGATGTTTTCTACAAAAGATATGGACTCGAGGATCCGGGAGCTTATCGCAAAGGATCCGCAAATCGAACGCAGAATAAGGGAAATCGTAAATATCGAACTATACGGAGATGAGGCAAAACATGGCAGCGAATGAAATAACTTTGACAGCACCGGCGGTAAATTCAGAAATGGGAGCACTCACGGTATCAGTAACAGGTCCGCGTGGCGATGTCGACGCGCTCCTGCGTGAACTGTACGTGAAATGCAAGGAAGTAGCACGGAATAAGACCAGCGAGCTGATCGCCGCCGGTATATATACCGATTACGACGAGATGAAGCACGGGGCGAGCTACGGGCCCCCCTCCTCGTATTGAGCGAGCATGGCAGCGGCAATGATCCAGGGGCTTTTACAAATTACCTTACGCAACCCGGGCCGCTGGTGAGCCTATGCCAAAACGTATGCAAAAAAACCCAGCGACGCGTGGGGCACGTGCTGGAGCAGTTTAAACCCGCCTCTGTTCCCTCCTGATATGGCAGGGGCGGGATCATTCTCACCGGGCGATGACCCACCCTGGATTTCTTCCCCAGGGCATGGCGAGCCTGTATCCAAAAAAGCGGATTTTACCGGCCTGAAAGGGTGATGAGGAAAGGGGGGAGGCTCCCCACGGCCTCCCCGTATTTCCTCCGTGATTGCAGGAATCGCTTTTGTTTGCCGTCATATTAGCGTTGTAGCGGCGGATCGGCATGGTCCCCGATAGGTGGCACCCTCAAAACGAACGGAGAGCACCGGCGATCTTTGCCAGTTCTTTCTTTGTGTCTATCTTAAGGTTGTCAGATATCTGACAACCTTTATTGCCGGCCCCCTCTGATAGTCGCTGGTTCTCCTGTTCGTCAGATATCTGACAAACAAGGACCTTTAAGGGTTGCTAAAATCGCTCCTTTCAGGATTGCGGAGAATTTTTTATTTGCCGCAAAAACAATTTCTCCGACGTAAGCCGAAAAAACTAGATTCCACTCTTGTACCACATCAAGAAAGGGGTATATAAAGAGGCGCTGTTTCCATTGGAACGGTGCCCGGATTGAACGCATTTCACAGAGTGATTTCGATTCCGTTTCCAGTGGAAATGTAGTTGGATTACGTATAAATAGTAATAGGTGCATATATTGGGACATATGAAACGGTTCTACGGTTTTACGTTGGATCCAGATACCGTAACAGCCCTAGATGTATTTCGAGGAGATATCCCTCGGTCACGGATTGTTGAAAGATTAATTCAGGAAAGAGTAGGGATTAGTTCCCCGTCCGAGCTTGCCGGCCACGGTGACGGGGAATGATCACGGTACGGGCGATCACATGAATATAGGTTATACTAGAGTAAATAATCTCCCCCAACCTCTCCGGGTAGCCCAGGATACTGTTGATTCCATTAAAAAGAAGTACCCCTTGGAAGGTGCGATCCTTGAACTCATGCTATTAGACGGAAGGGCAGTGCTGGTAGGGGTGAGCGAATGAGATCCCGGAGAATTACGACTGGCACCCCGGAACCCTTACATATAGTTAGCGATGATGACTATAAAAACGTTTCTGACACCTTCGACGGATGCGATTTAGAGGTATACTACTGGAGCAGCTGGGAACGTGTTGATAATATCGCGGAATACGTGATCACCGGACAGGCCGATGACCTGGACAAGGCCCGGAAGGTTGCAAGAGCGATTCAATACCTAACCGATAATCAGAAAGGGTACCTATACACAGCCCTGCAGGCGTCAGAGTTTAACCGGGGCACACTGGATTTCTATTTCAATGGGTGGACCCCTGCAGGAGCATACGAGACCACCAGCACGGCAACGGCGAGCTTAACCTACTGCGTGGTGCCTGCATGAGCGGGAAGACAATATCGGAAAACTTTTCCGGAAATGCGAGGGGCCGCCCCGGAAAATATACACCACAAGGGAAGGTCCTGCTCTCCCAACTATACCCGGAATACTCTTGGAGGCATGTTCAAAACTGCATGTATATGGCCCGCCCCTTCAAGCTGCTCCGTGGTAACACCCATGAGAAATATAAATGGCTGGTTGGTGATGAGGACGGGAGGGGGGCAAAGAAAACCATATTATCGGAGCTTGGCAGGCTGTACGACATCACCCATGATGAGGAGGATCTATTAGCCATCGCAGGCTGGTTATGCGATGAAAAACCCAAAACCCATGATGCAATATGGATGCTCCGAGCTGTCCGGAGGGATTTTAAACAAGGGGTGACGGAATGAGCGAGAATGCGGGGTTTGATGTCAGTATCGAACAGCCCCCCGTCTTAACCAAAGAGGAGGAGCTGGCACGGCTCGAGGCCCTGGCTCGAGAGCTTGATACCGATGAGA
>ERZ1026792.2082-NODE-2082-length-11078-cov-3.250936_pt1 | contig 11078 bp, 11 predicted proteins | sample MGYA00520884_ERZ1026792 | MGnify/ENA primary metagenome ERZ1026792 (study PRJEB33270, sample SAMEA104284473) | anaerobic digester metagenome | biome: Anaerobic digester microbiome; feature: mesophilic sludge digester; material: Anaerobic digester biomass... | reverse complement strand
GGACGTCGAGGCGATGCGCTGGATGATGGCCCGGCACAACGAGGACGCCGCCGTCCTCTCGACTCACAAGAGCGGCCTCTACCTCCCGGCGTACACGGGGAATAGGACGTACGTCGGGCACTGGTCGGAGACGCTCAGGTTCCGCGAGAAGGCGAGGACGGCGGAGTGGGCGCTCTACGCCCCCGGGGACGAGGCGGCGAAGCGCGCCTTTCTCGCGGCGCAGGGGATCCGCTACGTCTACTTCGGGAATTTCGAGCGGATGCGCGGGCGTTTCGCCATGGGCGGCGCGCGGTTCCTCGACAAAATCTACGACAGGGGCGGGGTGGCGATCTACAGGGTCGAGCCGTAGTGCAGCCCGGCCCGCCTGGACGGCGTTCCCCGCACGCCCCGATTTATCTTGCGCCGGCGGCGGCCGGTGCTACACTTGCGGCGCGGGGTTGGAGCAAAAAGGGAGCGGCGTCATGAACGGGGCGGGACAGGGGGGCGCCCGGGGAGCGGCGCTCCTCGGGGCGATGCTCGCGGCAGGGATGGTCGTATCGACCTTCGTGGGATCCCGCAGCATCGAGGGGATCAATCGCGCGAAACGAACCATCCGGGTGAAGGGCTCGTCGGAGAAGGCGATCGTCTCCGATTGGGCGGTATGGGACGCGCGATTCACGGCGCGGGCCGCGGCCCTCGCCGGGGCGTACGGGAAGATACGCCGGGACCTCGAGACCGTCCTGGCGTATCTTGAGCGCAACGGGGTGGACCGCGGCGCGGTGGCCCTCTCGTCGATCACGACCTCCGTCCAGTACAAGCCGAACGAGAAGGGGAACCCCACCAACGTCATCGAGGGATACGTCCTCGAGCAGTCGATCCAGATCAAGAGCGGCGACGTACCGCTCGTGGCGCGCCTGGCCAGGGAGTCGACGGGCCTGATCCAGGATGGGATCGAGTTCTCGTCCTCGCCGCCGAGTTACTACTACACGAGGTTGAACGAGTTGAAGATCGCGATGCTCGGAGAGGCGACGAGGGACGCGCGGGCGCGGGCGGCCCAGCTCGCCGGTAACAGCGGGTGCGAGGTCGGGGCGCTCCGCTCGGCGAGCCAGGGGGTGTTCCAGATCACGCCGGAGTACTCAACGGAGGTCTCCGACTACGGCGTATACGACACCGGCTCGGTCAGGAAGTGCGTCAAGGCGCTGGTCGCCGTGGAGTTCTCCATACGGTGACGCGGGCGCCGCGCCCGTTGCTCACGGCCTCCTAAACAGGAACGCCTGCGCGTGGTAGCGCCCCCCCTTCCACGATACGCCGCGCCCGGTCACCATCTTCCAGAACGCCCCCAGCAGGATCCGGACCGCGACGGCGCATCCCAGCGGGTGCGCGAAGACGTAGCGCCGGTCCGCGCCGATGAACCGGTAGCCGCGCTCGGCGGCGAGGTGCATGACCGCCAGCTGGGCGAGGGCGAGGCGGGGCCACCACGGCGCCGCCAGGTAGGGGAGGATATCGAAGATGAGGACGCACGCCGCGAGGAGCGGGAGCGCCCAGGCGGCGTCGCTGAAGATAAGGTAGAAGATCCGTTCCCAACCGGCGACAAGCCCCCCGAGCGAGGTGTACATCCTGCACCGGAAGACGTCGCGGCCCGGCAGGAGGCGGAGGCGGACGCCGCGGCTCTTCGCGTTTTGCGCCATGGCGATATCCTCAAGCGGGAACGACCGCACCGCCTCGTGCCCTCCGATAAGCGCGTAGGCGTCCCTCCTGACGAGCAGGTATTGTCCGTTGGCGAACGCCATCCTTCCACGGTCCCGGTTGATCCTCGGGAGGGGAAAGAGCATGAAGAGCATGATGCCGACGATCGGCTGGACGGACTTCTCCCAGAATCCCACGCAGGCCGGGGCCGGGAGGAGGGAGAGCGCCCCCACGCCGTTCCGGACCGCCCAGGAGAGAGGCACCTGGATCGAGAGGGGCGAGTGGACCGTGTCGGCGTCGGTGAAGAGGAGCCAGTCGCCCCGGGCCTCCCGTGCGGCGACCGAAAGGGCGTGGCTCTTGCCGGCGCACCCCCCGGGGAGGGAATCGATCCGGACCGTCCGGACGGAAGGGTAGCGTGTGCGGAGCAGCTCCGGCGTCGAGTCCTCGGAGCGGTCGTCCGCCACGATGACCTCGAACCTCGGGTAGCGTTGGGCGAGGAGGGAGTCGAGGCAGCGCGCGATCGTCCGCTCCTCGTTCCGCGCCGCGACGAGCACGGAGACAAGGGGCGGGGTGGAAAGCGGCTCGCTGAGCGACGGGTCGGAGAGGCGCTCCATCCGCGGCAGCGCGAGCGACACCGCGTAGCGCTTCACCCACACCGCCAGGACGAAAAGCATGAGCAGGAGCATGACGCCTTTATTCTACCAGGGGGCCGGGGGGCTGTCTCGAAATCCGCGCGGCGGATGGATGACGGCGACGCGGCGCGGGCATGGGGCCCCTCCCGCCCCCTGACGCAACCCCGCGGCCGTTTTACGCTTGCCGTCAGGTGTTTTCCCGCGGTAGTATATTGCAGGGGCGCGTGAGGCCGTGAAAGCGCAGGCGCCGCAAACGGAGGGATCAGGCAATGGCAAGGAAGGCATCGGCTGGGAAAAAATCGGTCGGGACGAAATCATCGAGGCGGAAGGCGCTCAAATCCGCCGCCCCTGCCGGGGCGGCCGGGCGCGCCGCGGAGAAACAGAGGACCGGCACGCGCCCGAGCCCGCGCGAGCTGGATATGCTGATCCGGAAAACGGCGTACGAGCTGTACGCCCGGCGCGGATACGTCCACGGACGCGCCTGGGCGGATTGGCTGGAAGCGGAGCGGATCGTCCTTTCGAAATACCGCTGACGGCCCCGGCGCCGCGTCCGATTCGCGTTCGAGGGCGCGGCGCGGCTTTGCAGCACCCCCCAGCCATGACGGAGGAACGGCGCAGATGGCAAAGACGCTCCTGATGATCAAGCCGGACGCTGTGCAGAAGGGGCTCGATGGGGAGATACTCAGGCGCGCCGCCGCGGCCGGGCTGGAAATCGTCGCGTCCGAACGGCGGAGGCTGACGATGGCGGAGGTCGAGGCGCTCTACCATGAACACCTTGGGAAGCCTTTTTTCAAGCGGAACGCCGAGTTCATAGCCAGCGGCGAGCTGGTGCTGTGCGTCGTAGAGGGGGACGGGGATATCGTCGGGCGCGTGCGGGATTTCATGGGTGACAAGGACCCGGCGCGCGCGAGGAAGGGGAGTATCCGCGGCGATTACGGTGTCGATCCCGCGCGCATGGAACGCAATCTCGTCCATGGCTCGTCGAGCGCGAAGGACGCGGAGCGGGAGGTGGCGCTTTTCTTCGGCGCCGCGGGCGTCATGTACGGGCCCAGGCGCCCGCCTCGGTCCAGAAGGGGTTCGGGGGGATCCATGTCAAAGCCACATCGGGTTGCGGAAAAAAGGCGGCGCAGGAGGAAGTACCTGAAAAGGGCCGCCAGGAAGCGCAAGGCCGCCGCCGCACCGGCGGCTAAATAACGCCCTGACGCCTCGAAGAGGGATTCCCCGCCCGGTCCTGCGGATCGAGGGAGGTGCGCCATGGCGCGGTCCGGGCTGTGGAGAATAGCCGCGCTTTTCCCGATCGCGGCGTGGGCCTTCCACCCGCTGCCGTCCCACACCCTGGAATCGGCCGCGGCCGCCTCCCCTCCTGCCGGGGAGGCCGCCGCCGCGCCGCCGCGCGGCGCGCCCTCCGGCCTCGATCTCGTCTTCTTCTCCGTCCGACAGGGCGACGCCACGCTCATCCGGACACCCGACGGGAGGAATATCCTCATCGACGGCGGGGTGTGCAGAACCGTGTGGAACAGGTTCGACGCCGCGGAAAGGGTGATCATCCCCTATCTCAGGGAGGAGGGGATCTCCCGCCTCGACCTCGTCGTGGGCACGCACCCGGACTTCGACCATATCGGGGGCCTCTTGACGATCGTCTCCGACGAGCGGATCGAGATCGGCTGCTATCTCGATCCCGGGAAGGAACACGATACGGAGGTGTATCAACGGCTGCTCAGGAAGGTGAAGGACCGGAATATCCCGTACCGGCTCGGCCGGGCCGGTATGAAGCTCGACTTCGGCCCCGGCGTGGATGCGGAGATCTTGAGCCCGCCGAAGATCCTTGGGTCGGCCAACGACTGTTCGATAGTGCTCCGCCTGCAGTTCGGTAAGGTCTCATTTCTTCTCACCGGCGACGCGGAGGAGGAGGCGGAGATTCGGATGAAGAGCCGGTACGGGAGGAGGCTGGCCTCCACCGTCCTGAAGGCCGGGCATCACGGATCGAGGAACTCCTCCGGCGAACTGTTCCTCGATATGGTCAGCCCGAAGTTAGTCGTAGTCAGCGCCGGCGCGAGAAACAAGTTCGGGCATCCGCACAAGGAGGCGCTCGACCGTTTCGCAGGGGTCGGCGCGACGGTCTATCGAACGGACGAGATGGGCACGATCGTGATGCGGACCGACGGGAAGAGGATCCTCGTCAGCAAGCGAAGGATACCACCCCCCGCCGCGCCGCCGCGCCGGGGCGGGGAGGACGGCGGCGGCGTTTCCGAACGCGGCGGAGCCGGAGGCCTGAATCCCCCCGCCGTTTCCTGACCCTTCTCTTCTGACGGAGGTGGGCGATGCCCAGGTTGGCAAAGGGCGGCAAATGGGTCTTCGGATGGGCGCCCGTCGGGGGCGGGGGATGGGTCGCCATACCACCGGAGGCGTGCCGCGAATACGGTTTAAGCGCCGGGCAGGAGGTGATCTTCCTGAAGGGCAGCAGGGCCTCGGGAGGCTTCAGCGTCGGTCTCCCCGGGCGGATTCCAGCCCTGCTTCTGAAACGCGCGATGGGACGCGGCCGGGTGGAGCGCGGGGGGATGATCAAGGCGCCGCCCGGCGCGGGCGCGCGGCCGGGGGACCGTCTGCTGGCGGTGCGCGGGAGCGGCCTGGCGTTGGGAATGCTGGCCCGGGGGTCTATCTACGAGGCGGCGATCCGCCATCACGGCTTGGCGGCGCCGCGACATGACCTTCGCGGATGATCACCGGGCGGCGCGCGGCCGGCGGCCAACTGGTAATGATATTTATATTTGTTGACATGCCGCCTATTTCTTGGGATGCTCCGCCCGTGAGCGGGGAAGGCGTGGCTGTCGCGGGAGCGGCCGATGGAGGGCCGGGAAAGGGGGGATTGATATGACGAACAGGAAGCGGAAGCTGACCACCAACGCAGGGGCGCCCGTCCCGGACAACCAGAATATCATGACCGCCGGCCCCCGCGGCCCGGCGCTGCTGCAGGATGTCTGGTACCTCGAAAAGCTCGCCCACTTCGACCGGGAGGTCATCCCGGAGCGCAGGATGCACGCCAAGGGATCCGGGGCGTACGGCACCTTCACCGTCACCCGCGACATCACCCGTTACACGAAGGCCAAGATCTTCTCCAGGGTCGGGAAGAAGACCGACCTCTTTGTCCGCTTCTCGACGGTGGCGGGCGAGCGCGGCGCGGCGGACGCCGAGCGCGACATACGCGGCTTCGCCGTCAAGTTCTACACGGAGGAGGGGAATTGGGACCTCGTCGGGAACAACACCCCCGTCTTCTTTCTGCGCGATCCGCTGAAGTTCCCGGATCTCAATCACGCGGTCAAGCGGGACCCGCGCACCGGCCTTCGCAGCGCGAAGAACAACTGGGATTTCTGGACATCCCTTCCGGAGGCGCTGCACCAGGTCACGATCACGATGAGCGACCGCGGCATCCCCGCCTCGTACCGGCACATGCACGGTTTCGGCAGCCACACGTTCAGCATGATCAACGCGAGGAACGAGCGCCACTGGGTCAAGTTCCACTGGGTCTGCCGGCAGGGGATCAAGAACCTGACCGACGCCGAGGCCGAGGCCCTCATCGGTAAAGACCGCGAGAGCCACGGGCGCGACCTCTACGAGGCGATCGAGCGGAAGGAGTTCCCGCGGTGGAAGCTGTGCATACAGGTGATGCCGGAAAAGGAGGCGGCGGACTGCCCCTACAACCCGTTCGACCTTACCAAGGTCTGGTTCCACAAGGATTACCCGCTGATCGAGGTGGGCGTGATGGAGCTCAACCGCAACCCCGAGAACTACTTCGCGGAGGTGGAGCAGGCGGCGTTCAACCCGGCGAACGTGGTGCCGGGGATCGGTTTCTCTCCCGACAAGATGCTGCAGGGGCGCCTCTTTTCGTACGGCGACGCCCAGCGCTACCGCCTCGGCGTGAACCATCACCTGATACCGGTGAACAAGGCGCGCTGCCCGTTCCACAGCTACCACCGCGACGGCGCCATGCGCGTAGACGGCAATTACGGCGGCACCCTAGGTTACGAGCCGAACAGCTACGGGGAGTGGCGGCAACAGCCCGAGTTCACCGAGCCGCCGCTGGCCCTCGACGGGGCGGCCGCCCACTGGGACCACCGCGAGGACGACGATTACTACAGCCAGCCCGGCAAGCTCTTCCGGCTCATGAGCCCCGCGCAGCGGAAAGCCCTTTTCGGGAACACGGCGCGGGCGATGGGGGACGCCCCGAGGGAGATCAAGATCCGGCACATCGGCAACTGTCTGAAGGCCGATCCCGCCTACGGCAAGGGGGTGGCGGCGGCCCTCGGGATTCCGCTGAGCGCCGTGCCGAAGTAACCGTCATGCCGCGGGGGATCGGCCGCCGTCCCGAGTCGCGATCGCGACTGATAAGAAGCGGCTTGCCCGGCCGGCCGCCCCTGTTGTATACTGCGGGCTGATGGAGCATGCCGCGGCGGAGGGGACCCTGTCTTCTCGAGGGTCCCTTTTTTGCCACGCCGAGGCGCGTTCCGGGAGGATATCGTGAAGGCGCTGATAATGGCCGCCGGCTACGCGACGAGGCTCTATCCCCTCACGAAGAACCGGGCGAAACCGCTCCTGCCGATAGCGGGGCGCCCGATCGTCGACTATATCGCCGACTCGCTCGATCGTGTCGCGGAGATCGACAGGATCTTCGTCGTGACCAACCATCGTTTCGCCCCCTCGTTCGCACGGTGGGCAGGCAAAAGGCGCGGGCGGGCCCCCGTGACGGTCATCGACGACGGGACAGTGTCGGATGCCGACAAGCTCGGGGCGATCGGCGACATCCGGTACGTCCTCGCGAAAGAGGGGATCGACGACGACCTGTTCGTGGTCCTCGGCGACAATCTGTTCGACCTTGACCTGACGAGGATCGTCCCTTTTTTCAGGGAAAAGGGGATCACCGTCGCCGCGTACGACGTCGCCGACCGCGAGGCCGCGAAGCTCTACGGCATTCTCGGCGTGGACGGCGCGGGTCGCGTGGTGAATTTCGTCGAGAAACCCGCCGACCCGCCGACGACGCTGGCCGCGATCGGGATCTACCTTTTTCCACGGGGGAAGCTAGGCCTCTTCGAGGCGTACGCCGGGGGGGGGAACAAGATGGACGCCCCCGGCTTCTATATCAAGTGGCTCTACCCGCGGGAGGCCGTACACGCGTACGTCTTCCGGGGGATTTGGTACGACATCGGGGATCTGGAGATGTACCGGAGGGCCGACGCGCTGTACACGAGGCGGATGGCGGGGAAGGCTTGACGGGCGGCCGCTGAAGCGGTATAGTTCGCGCCCCGTGGTGGGGAGAATAAGGGAGGGCATAATGGCATCGCGATATCTATTTACATCTGAGTCGGTCACGATGGGTCATCCTGACAAGGTCGCGGACCAGATCTCCGACGCGGTCGTGGACGCTGTCTACGCCCGGGACCCCGACGGCCGCGTGGCGTGCGAGACGCTGCTCACCACCGGCCTCGTGGTGATAGCCGGCGAGATCACGACCACCGCCGACATCGACTACCAGGAAATCGCCCGGCAGACCATCAAGGAGATCGGCTACACGAGCGGCGACATAGGGTTCGACTACAAGAACTGCGGCATCCTTGTCTCCGTGCACAAGCAATCCCCCGATATCTCCCAGGGCGTCACCGCGGGGCAGGGGCTCCACAAGGAGGCCGGCGCCGGCGACCAGGGTCTTATGTTCGGCTACGCCTGCCGCGAGACCAAGGAACTGATGCCGCTCCCGATCCACCTCGCGCACCGCCTGGTAGAGCGGCTGGCGTACGCGCGGGAGAGGAATATCATCCCGTGGCTCCGCCCCGACGGCAAATCCCAGGTGACGGTCGAGTACGAGGACGGAAGGCCGGTCCGCGTCCACACGGTCGTGATCTCGACGCAGCACCGGGACGGGATACCGTACGCCAAGATCCGGAGCGAGATCATCAAGAAGATCATCCTCCCGGTCGTGCCGAAGAAGTTGATCGACAGGGAGACGATCTACCACGTCAACCCGACCGGGCGTTTCGTGGTCGGCGGCCCCGCCGGCGACACCGGCGTGACGGGGCGAAAGATCATCGTCGACACCTACGGCGGCAGGGGCCGGCACGGCGGCGGCGCCTTCTCCGGCAAAGACCCGACGAAGGTGGACCGGAGCGCCAGCTACATGGCGCGCTACGTGGCCAAGAACGTGGTCGCGGCCGGGCTCGCGGAGCGATGCGAGGTTCAGCTCTCCTACGCCATCGGCGTGGCGGACCCGCTCTCGATCCATGTTGACACCGAGGGCACCGGAAGGATCCCCGACGACAAGATCGCCGGCCTCATCCGGAAGCACTTCCCCCTCACCCCGGCCGGGATGATCTCCCACCTGGGGCTGCGCCGCCCGATCTACAAGGAGACGGCGCGGAACGGGCACTTCGGCCGCCCGCACCCGAACTTCACCTGGGAGAGGACCGACAAGGCAGCCGACCTTAGAAAGGACGCGGGCCTGTAAGGGGACGCGCGCGAGAGGACACCACGACATGGCAAAGGCAACGGGGTGCGACATCAGGGATATCGGCCTCGCGGCGGCGGGGACGAAGAGGATCGAGTGGGCCAACCAGGAGATGCCGGTGCTCCGGCTTGTCCGCCGGCGCTTCGAGAGGGAGAAGCCGCTCAAGGGCCTCAGGATGTCGGCGTGCCTCCACGTGACCGCCGAGACCGCCAACCTGGCCAGGACCCTTCAAGCAGGGGGGGCCGACCTCCTGCTCTGCGCATCCAATCCCTTGAGCACCCAGGACGACGTCGCCGCGAGTCTCGTGAAGCGGTACGGGATCAAGGTCCAGGCGATAAAGGGCGAGGATCGAAAGACCTACTACGCGCACATCCACGCCGCCATCAGGCACAGCCCGCGCATCACCATGGACGACGGGGCCGACCTCGTCTCCGCGATCCATTCCGACCACCCGGAGATGGCCCCGCAGATCATGGGGAGCATGGAGGAGACGACGACCGGGGTCATCCGGCTCCGGGCTATGGAGAAGGACGGGGCCCTCAAGTTCCCGGTCATCGCGGTGAACGACGCCGCCACCAAGCATATGTTCGACAACCGCTACGGGACGGGGCAGTCCACCGTCGACGGCATCATTCGAGCGACCGACATCCTCCTCGCGGGCAGCACGGTGGTCGTGGCCGGTTACGGATGGTGCGGGCGCGGTTTCGCGAGCCGCTGCCGCGGCATGGGGGCGAACGTCGTCGTAACGGAGGTCAACCCGATCCGGGCCCTCGAGGCCCTGATGGACGGGTACCGCGTGATGCCGATGGCGCGGGCGGCCCGCATCGGCGACCTGTTTTGCACGCTCACCGGGGATATCCACGTCATCCGCCCTGAGCATTTCAGGGCCATGAAGGACGGGGCCCTTGTAGCCAACTCCGGCCATTTCAACGTGGAGATAGATGTCGAGGGGCTGGAGAAGATGGCGAAGAAGGTGAACCGCCAGGTGCGCGGCTTCGTCGACGAGTACGTACTTCCGGGTGGGCGGAGGGTCTATATCCTGGCCGAGGGCCGCCTCATCAACCTCGCCGCCGCCGAGGGGCACCCGGCGTCTGTGATGGACATGAGCTTCGCGGTCCAGGCCCTCACCACCGAGTATTGCGTGAAGAACCACCGCGCCCTGAAGCCGAAGGTCTACACCGTCCCCGAGAAGATAGACGACTGGGTGGCGCGCCTGAAGCTGAAGACGATGGGGGCCTCGATGGACACCCTGACCCCCGAGCAGAAGAAGTACCTCGCCTCGTGGGAGATGGGGACCTGACGCAGGGAGCGGCCGGCGTCGCGCGGCCCCCCCGGGGGGGCCATGGGGGAGATCGGCACGCAATCCGTGTGCGCCGCCCTTTGGCGTGGGCTCGTCAATCTCGTATTCCCGGCCCATTGCGCGCTATGCGGCGCCCCGCTCCCCCCGTCGCGCGCGATCTGCCTCTGCGGGCCGTGCTGGGAGGCCCTCCCCTCCGTCCGGCAGCCGTACTGCCCGCGCTGCGGGAGGGAGATCGCCGGCGGGACCCTTGTCCCCTTCGATACCCCGTGCGGGGAATGCCGCCTGGAAGAACCGCAGTACGGGATCTGCCGCGCGGCTGGGCGGTACGAAGGATCGCTTCGGGAGTGCGTCCACCTGATGAAGTTCCGCGATCGCCGGGAGCTCTCGGCCGCCATGGGGCTCTTCATGGCGGAGTGGTTAGCCCGGGAGATCCCCGGGTCGGCTTACGACGCCCTCGTCCCGGTGCCGATCGCGCCGGAGCGCATGAGGGAACGGGGATTCAATCAGGCGCTCGATCTCGCGCGGGCCCTCGGTCGGCGCGCGGGGATTCCGGTAGAGCCGAGGGCGCTCGGGCGCGCGGGGGGGCGCCCCGCCCAGCGCACGCTCACCAGGGCGGCGCGGCGCGCGAGTGTCAGGGGGGTGTTTTCCGTCCCGGACCCCGGCGCGGTCCGTGGGAGGCGCCTCCTTTTGATCGACGACGTCTACACGACGGGGGCGACCGTGGGCGAATGCGTCAAGGCGCTCCGGCGGGCCGGGGCGGCGGCGGTCGACGTCTTCACGCTCGCCCGCGGGGCATGAGCGGGTTTTTCGAACGGGCAGCGGATTGGACGCCGGATGGTAAAAGAGGCGGTGGTCATCGGCGCAGCTTACGACGCCCTCGTCCCGGTGCCGATCGCGCCGGAGCGCATGAGGGAACGGGGATTCAATCAGGCGCTCGATCTCGCGCGGGCCCTCGGTCGGCGCGCGGGGATTCCGGTAGAGCCGAGGG
>ERZ1026792.2076-NODE-2076-length-11094-cov-2.600711_pt1 | contig 11094 bp, 9 predicted proteins | sample MGYA00520884_ERZ1026792 | MGnify/ENA primary metagenome ERZ1026792 (study PRJEB33270, sample SAMEA104284473) | anaerobic digester metagenome | biome: Anaerobic digester microbiome; feature: mesophilic sludge digester; material: Anaerobic digester biomass | place... | reverse complement strand
TGGTCAGAAAGGCATACAATTGGCTTGGGCATGGCTCGACCTCGGGATATTGGTTTCCGCAAACCCTATTATCCTCGATCGGGCCGTGCCCGTCTATTTTAAGCCCTGTTAAAGTGCAAGGATAGTGACACAAGGATAGGAGAAAGGCAATGAAGCATTTTCTGAGTGTCGCAGACTACAGCAGCGAGGAGATCTGGAAGCTTTTGCGCCTGGCCCGCGACCTCAAGGCCGAATGGCAGGCTGGCGGGAATGAGCCCTTGCTGAAGGGCAAGGTGCTGGGGATGATCTTTCAGAAACCGAGCCTGCGCACTCGCGTTTCGTTCGAGGTGGGGATGCAGCACCTGGGGGGCACGGCCCTCTATCTCTCGCCCAACGAGATCCAGTTGGGCAAGCGCGAAAGTGTGGCCGACGTGGCCCGCGTCCTGTCGCGCTACGTGCAGGGCATCATGGCCCGCGTGTTTTCCCACCGCGACGTGGAGCAGTTGGCCGCCCACGGGAGCGTGCCGGTGATCAACGGCCTGTCGGACTATAGCCATCCTTGCCAGGCCATGGGCGACATCCTCACCGCCTGGGAAAAGCTGGGGGATCTGCGCGGCCGCAAGCTGGTGTTCGTCGGCGATGGCAACAACGTGGCCAACTCGCTGCTGTTTGTTTGCGCCCGCGTGGGCATGGACGTGGCCGTGGCCTCGCCGGCCGGCTACGAACCGCATCCGGGCGTAGTGACCCTGGCGCGGCGCATGGCCGCCGAGACGGGCAGCCAGATCGAGATCGGCAACGATCCGGCCGCCCTCGTGCGCGACGCCGACGTCATCTATACCGACGTCTGGGCCAGCATGGGCCAGGAGGCGGAGGCCGAGCTGCGCAAGGCCCGCTTTGCCGGCTTCCAGATCAACGAGAGCCTGGTCTCGCTGGCCCGGCCCGAGGCCCTCGTCATGCACTGCCTGCCGGCTCACCGCGGCGAAGAGATCACCGATGGCGTGGCCGATGGGCCGAACTCGGCCCTGTTCGACGAGGCAGAGAACCGCCTCCATGCCCAGAAGGCGATCCTCGTGGCCCTGATGGCGCCCCAGAGGGCTGGGTTCTAACGGCACCCGCGGAGGAGGGTTGTTCACTGCTGCCTTTGTCTGGAGGAGGCATCTTGGCTGGCGATAAAAAGGCATACGACAAGGCAATACAAGAGGGGCTCGATTTTGCCTGGGCGGGCAAGTGGGACAAGGCAGTCGCTTGTTACCGCAAGGCCCTCGCCCAGGACTCTGGCGATCCCACTGTCTACAGCCACCTGGGCCTCGCCTGCTTTGAGCTGGAGCGCTTTCCCGACGCGCTGGAGGCCTATGGCCAGGCCAGCCGCCTGGCGCCCGACGAGCCCGCTCCCCTGGCGCGCATCGCCGAGATCCACGAGCGCCTGGGGCAGCCCCATGCCGCGGCCGACGCCCTCTACTCGGCGTCCGAGATTCACCGCCGGCGCCTCGCCTGGACGCAGGCCATCCAGGCCCTGCAGCGCGCCCTCGATCTCTGTCCCGACCATCTCCGCTCGCGCCTGGCCCTGGCCGAGATCTTTCAGCAACTGGATCAGCCCAAGCGGGCGGTCAAGGAGTATCTGGCCCTGGCGCGCGTGCTACAGCGCCAGGGCCAGGGCGAAAAGGCCCTCGATCAGTGCCGCACGGCCCTGGATCTAGAGCCCACCAACGCCGAGGCCCGCGCCCTGGCCGAGGCGTTGCAGATGGGCGCTCCGCCGGAAGAGATCGAGGTCGTGGCCCCGCCACCGGACGAAGGCGCCAGCCCGGCCGACATGGCCCGCGACAAGGCCCTGGAGGAGTTGGCGGGCATTCCCTTCGAGGACAGCCCCACCGAACCGGCAGCCGATATCCGCGACTTTGAAGGCGTGGCCGTTTCGGATCAGGCGCCCGTCAAGCCGACCCTCAGCCGCCCGCAGATCGACGCCCTGGTGGCCCAGGCGATCGACTTTCAGACGCGGGGCCTCATCGACGAGGCCATTGCGGGCTATACGCGGGCCATCGACGCCGGTGTGGATCGGCCGGCGGCGCACTTTAACCTCGGACTCCTCTACCAGCAAAAACTGCGCCTGGAGCCGGCCATCAACGAGTTCAAGAAGGCCGTGCGCCATCCCCAGTATAGCCTCGGCTGTCACTTTGCCCTGGGCGAGTGCTACAAGGCCCTGGGACGCATCGACGAAGCCCTGGAGCACTTTGTCCAGGTGCTCAAGATCGTGGACCTGGGGACCGTGCAGCGCGAGCAGGCCGACGACCTCATCCAGCTTTACGATGCCCTGGCCGACTCGTTCATCGCCAAGGGCGACCGGGAAAAGGCCATGACCTTTGCCAACTCGCTCGTCGAGTTTCTCTCTTCCAAGGGGTGGGAGGACAAGGCCCGCGAGGCACGGCACCGGCTGGATAGCATGTCGGAAGAGGGCGTGACCATGAGCCTGGCCGAGGTCCTGGCCGCGCCCAGCGCCGAGAGCATCCTGGCCTCCATGTCGCTGAGCCAGGAGTACGTGCGGCGCGGCGCCCTCACCGCCGCCACCGAGGTTTGCTACCGGACCATCCAGATGGCGCCCACCTATCTGCCGCTCCATATGCGCCTGGCCGAGATCTTTGGCCAGGACGGGCGGATCGAAGACGCGGTGGACAAGTACCAGGTCGTGGCCGATCTCTACCTGGTTCGCGACGAGAAGCGCCAGGCCATCGGCGTCTACAAGCGCATGCTGCGCCTCATCCCCATGGACGTGGTTGTGCGCTCGCGGCTCATCGACCTGCTCATCAGCTCCGGCGAGATCGACCAGGCCCTGGACCAGTACTTTGCCCTGGCCGACGCCTACTACCAGATGGCCCAGGTGGACAAGAGCCTGGAGAAATACGCCGAGGCGCTGCGCCTGGCGCCCCGCGCTTCCGACGAGAAGGCCTGCCGTGCCCGCCTGCTGCGCAAGATGGCCGACATTCAGATGCGGAAGGCAAGCTGGCGCGAGGCCGCCGAACTCTACCGCCAACTGGTGGCCGTGGCCCCCGAAGACGAGCGGGCCCGGCTGCACCTCATCGACCTCAACTACAAGCTGGGACGCGCCAAGGAGGCCGACACCCAGACGGTGGCCATGGTGGGCTATTACCGGAAGCAGGGCCAGATGGAGCGCGCCCTTGCCCTGTTGCAGGAAGCGGTGCGGCTCCAGCCCCAGCAAATGGCCCTTCGTGCCCGCGTGGCGCGCGCCTACATCGACGCGGGCCTCCAGGAGCAGGCCATCCAGGAGCTGGACATGCTGGGCGAGTTGCAGCTCGACGCAGGGCTGCGCGAGCAGGCCATGGCCACGGTGCGCTTTATCATCTCGCTGAAACCAAAGAACATTGAAGCTTATCGTCAATTGCTGGCGCAGCTCTAGCTCGTTTTCGCAGCCGGCCGCCGAAAGTCGAGGATCGGGGCGGCTGGGGCGCGCGCGGGAGTATTGATTCGTGTCGGATGTCTTGTGGGTCCTGTCTCACATCCAGGTCACCGATGTCATAGACATTCTGCTGGTGGCCGTGGTGTTCTACCTGCTGTTTTCCCTGGCCCAGGGTACACAGGCCGTTCAGTTGCTGCGAGGTATGGTCCTGGTCATCCTCGTTGCCTTCCTGGCCAGCCAGATTCTGCCCTTCCAGGGCTTTAGCTGGCTGGTCAGCACGGCCCTGCCCGCCTTGCTCATTGCCATCCCCGTCATCTTTCAGCCCGAGCTGCGCCGTGCCCTGGAGCGGCTGGGCCGGACGGGCGGGCTGCTGCTGCGCGTTCAGCAGGAAGAAGAGATGGAGCGCATCATCGACGAGGTGACCCGGGCCGTGCACCGCCTGGCCGGCGAGCGGCACGGGGCGCTCATTGTCTTTGAACGAGAGACGGGCCTGCAAGAGTTTATCGAGACGGGCGTGGAGATCAATGCAGAGGTCAAGGCCGAGCTGCTGCGTACCATCTTTCATCCCAACACTGCCCTCCACGACAAGGCCGTCATCATCCGCGAGGACAAGATCGTCGCTGCCAGCAGCATGCTGCCGGCCAGCCACAACCCGCAATACAGCGGTCTGGGCACCCGCCACCGGGCGGCCATCGGCCTGACGGAGGAAAGCGACGCCCTGGTAGTGGTCGTTTCGGAAGAGACCGGGATCGTGTCGGTGGCCTATAACGGCAGGATGGTGCGCCGCATGGACGCCAACCGCCTGCGGAACGTGCTCATGGCCTTCTTTCAGCACCGCCTGGGTGGTCGCGGCTGGGCGAGCAAGGTCTAGGAGCGTGCGGTTGTCGAGGCGCGTGGTCCCGGGGGATAGGGCTCGTTCGGGGGCGGCGATGGCGACGCTAGTTGGCCTGTTAGCGCGTCAGCGCCTCTTCCAGGGCCTGGGCCAGCTCCCCGCTGCTGACGGAACCCAGAAAGTGGCGCACCAGCAGCCCCTGGCGATCGATGACAAAGGTCTCCGGCACGCCCGTCACGCCATAGGCGCGGGCGATGCGGTTTCCCGTGTCGGCGCTGCTGGGGAAGGTGATGCCAAACTCGTCGACAAAGGCCCTTGCCTTCGACGTGGCGTCCTTGTAGGCGATGGCATAGAACTGGACGTCGCGCTCTCGATAATCCTGCCAGATCGCCTCCAGGTCGCCGGCCTCTTCGCGACAGGGGCTGCACCAACTGGCAAAAAAGTTGACGACGACGACCTGGCCTGGCTGGCCGTTGAGAGCCATGGCCGTGCCGTCGAATGCGGTGAGCTGAAAGGACGGCACCTCGCTGCCGGGCAGTGGCGCAGACGATGGGCCTGTGAGCAGCGAGTAGCCCAGGAGCAGCACGACGACCAGTCCGACGGCAGCGGCGGCAGTCCCAACCGGCGACCTGCGCCGCGGCTGCGGCAGGTTGGTGTCTGGAATTTGCATTGCTTCTCTCCCGGCTTCCATGGGGCGCATTGTACCTCACTTTGCCGGCCCTGTCCAGCCCGGCCCCGTCTTTCGGCGCAGGTGCGGCAGGGCCGGGATAACGCCGTGTAGGAGATGTCGTGACGACCCGAGAGTATAGCCTGTTCGAACTGCAAAGCCTGAAAGGACGCCTCCTGCCGCTGCTGGCCGGCGTACTGGGCCTGCTGCTCATCGTTTGGGTGGTGGCCGCCCCGGCCGAGTCCAGGCTGGGGAGTGTCGTCAAGCTCGTGTACGTCCACGGAGCCCTGGTGTGGGCCGGCCTGCTCACCTTCAGCCTCGCCGGCCTCCTGGGGCTGGTGGCCCTGGCTCTGCGCCTCACGGGCCCCGCCACGGGCCGCGCAGCCCCCTGGCTGCGCGGCGCCCGGAGCGCGGGCCTGGCGGCCCTCGCGGTGTGGATCGTGTACGTCCTGTCGTCCATGGCCGTCACCGGGCTGACGTGGGGACAGTGGATCGCCTGGGGCGAGCCACGGGTGCGGGCGACGGCGGCCATCCTGGTGGCGGCGCTGGTGCTGAACGCCGTCGTCCGCCTGGTCGACCACCCGGACCTGACGGCCCTGGTGCAGGTGTTGATGGGCATTGCGCCCTGGGTGGTCGTCAGCCGCGCCCAGGCCATTCGCCACCCGGTGGATCCAATCGGCGGGTCCACCTCGACGTCGATCCAGGGGTTTTACCTGCTCATCGTCGTCACCGTGATAGCCCTGGCGCTGACACTCGTCGCCTGGCTGTGGGCCGGCGCCGAGCTGGCGCCCGAGCGACGACGGCGAGGACCGGGCCCCGACCATGATAGAACAGCCACAACTGGAACGTGAGGACAAAAAAGGATGAACCCTGTCAAGATCATAACCGTGGAAAAGAGCCGGGAGCTGGAAAAGGCAGCCGACGAAGGCGGCCTGAGCTTTGCCCGGATGATGGAGAACGCCGGGCGGGCCACGGCCCGCGCCGTTGAGCAGCTCCTGGCGCCGCGCGACCGGCGTGTGGTCGTCCTCGTCGGCCCGGGCAACAACGGCGGCGACGGCCTGGTGGCGGCCCACTACCTGGCACAGGTGGGTGCCCGGGTGACCTGTTACCTGTGGAAGCGCGAGGCGGCGGGGGATGACAACCTGGAGCGCGTGCAGGCCGGCGGGCTGCCGGTCGTCTGGGCCGAGGACGACGGCGACCACGAGGCCCTGCGCGGGCTGCTGCAAGGAGCCGACGTGGTGGTCGACGCCCTGCTGGGCGTCGGCGTCTCGCTGCCGCTGCGCGACAACCTCCGCTCCCTGCTGGAAACCGTGAACGCGAGCCTGGGCGAGCGGCGCGGAGCGGCAGAGCTGGCCCACGCGGTGCCGGGCGCCGGGCTGATGGCCGCGCCCCTGGTGGTCGCCGTGGATTGCCCCACCGGCCTGGACTCGGACACCGGCGAGGTGGACCCCGCCACCCTCCAGGCCGACGTGACGGTTACCTTTGCCCATCCGAAGGTGGGGCTGCTGCGTTTTCCCGGGGCAGGCAAGGTGGGCCGCATCGTCGTGGCCGACATCGGCATTCCCGCCGACCTGGCCGCCGACGTGGACCTGGAGATGGCCACGGCCGAGACGGTGGCCGCCTGGCTGCCCGAGCGCTCGCCCTCATCGCACAAGGGCACCTTCGGGCGGGTCCTCGTCGTTGCCGGCTCGGTGAACTATGTGGGCGCCGCTGCCCTGGCCGGATCGGGCGCCAAGCGGGTGGGCGCCGGCCTGGTGACCATGGCCCTGCCGGGCCCCATTCAGTCGGCCGTGGCGGCCAACCTGGCCGAAGCCACTTACCTGCTGCTGCCCCACGACATGGGCGTCGTCAACAGCGGCGCCGTCCAGGTGGTGCGCGAGCGCATGGGCGATTACGACGCCTTGCTCCTGGGCCCGGGGCTCAGCCAGGAGGACGAAACCGTGGCCTTTGTGCAGACCTTCCTGGGCCTGCACCGCAGGGAGCGCCGGGGGCGCCTGGGCTTTGTCGAGCGCTCCGAACCGGAGGACGAGGAGCAGCCTGCCCCGCCACCCCTCGTCGTCGATGCCGATGGCCTCAACGCCCTGGCCCAGGTGCCGGACTGGTGGCGCTCGCTGCCGCCCGGCACTATACTGACGCCGCACCCGGGCGAGATGGCCCGCCTGGTGGGCGGCGACGCGACCGCCGCCGAGGTCCAGGCCGACCGCGAGGGCATGGCGCGGCGCATGGCCGGGGAGTGGGGCGCCGTGGTCGTGCTCAAGGGCGCCCTGACCGTCGTCGCCGCGCCCGATGGCCGGGCCATGGTCCAGCCCTTTGCCAACCCGGGCCTGGCCACGGCCGGTACGGGTGACGTGCTGGCGGGCGCCATCGCCGGCCTGAGGGCCCAGGGCCTGGAGGCCTTTGAGGCGGCCGTCGCCGGGGCCTACGTGCACGGCCTGGCGGGCGAGCTGGCCCGTGACGAGCTGGGTGAGATGGGCATGGTGGCCGGCGATCTGCCGCCTCGCCTGCCCCTGGCGCTGCGGCGCATCCGCGCCTGAGGAGGGACCTTGATACGCAAGCTACAGGAATTGATCAACCTGGCGCGCAAGAGCCCGCCCACGCGGGTGGCGGTGGCCGCGGCGGCCCACGAGCTGGTGCTGGAATCGGTGCAGCGCGCCGTTGACCTGGGACTGATCGAGCCGATCCTCGTGGGCCGCGAGGATGATATCCGCGAGCGGGCCGAGGCCCTGGGCTGGAGGCTGCGCGACGACCAGATTGTGGGCACGCCGACCAACACCGCCGCGGCCACGGCAGCGGTGGACCTGGTGCGCGAAGGCCGCGCCCAGGTTCTGATGAAGGGCTACCTGCACACGGACGAAATGCTGAAAGCCGTGCTGCGGCAGGACGTGGGGCTGAGAACCGACCGGCTCCTGAGCCACGTCTTTATCCTGGAAGTGCCCACCTACCACAAGTTGCTGCTCATCACCGACGCGGCCATTAACATAACTCCCGACATCGCCAAGAAGGCGGTCATCACCCAGAATGCCGTCGACCTGGCGCGCAAGCTGGGGGTCGAGGTGCCCAAGGTGGCGGCCCTGTCGTCCATCGAGACGGTGAACCCCAACATTCCCTCCACGGTACACGCTGCCTGCCTGAGCAAGATGGCCGAGAGGGGCCAGATCAAGGGGGCCATCGTAGACGGGCCGCTGGCCTTTGACAATGCCATCTCGGCCGAGGCGGCCAGCGACAAGGGGATCAATAGCCCGGTGTCGGGCGACGTGGACGTGGTCGTCGTGCCCGATCTGGACGCCGGCAACATCCTGTCCAAGAACCTGGAGTACCTGGCCTCGGCCCAGATGGCGGGGATCGTCCTGGGCGCCACGGCCCCGGTGGTGCTCACCTCGCGCTCCGATCCGCCCCGGGCGCGGGTCTATTCCCTGGCCCTTGCCGGCTTGTTGGCCAGGGGCGGGGCCTTCAGCAACGAGGAATGAGCCATTCCAACCCATCAGGAGAGGACATGCAGCCTTTTCAAGCGTACGTCGATGCCAATCGTGACCGATTTCTGGATGAGCTAAAGGCCTTTTGCGCCCAGCCGAGCATTGCTGCCACCGGGGAGGGCCTGCAGGAGATGGCGGGCCTGGTGCATACGCGCCTGCAGCGCCTGGGTGCCGTGGTGCGCCGCTACGAGGTGGGGGGCAGCCCGCCCATCCTCTATGCCGAGCTGGGCCAGGGGCCGCGGACGCTCCTCGTCTACAACCACTATGACGTCCAGCCGCCCGATCCCCTGGACGAGTGGCACTCGCCCCCTTTCGAACCCCAGGTTCGTGACGGATACGTCTATGCCCGGGGCGTGGCCGACGACAAGGGCGACCTTCTCTGCCGCTTGCAGGCCATTGAGGCCTACCAGGAGGTGTACGGGGGGCTGCCCCTGCACCTGAAATTCCTCATCGAGGGCGAAGAGGAGGTCGGCAGCCCGCACCTGGAGGTCTTTGCCGAGCAACGCCCCGACTTTCTGGAGGCCGACGGTTGCCTGTGGGAGACGGGTGAAAAGGACAGCGCCGGGCGGTTCGTGCTGACCCTGGGCGTCAAGGGCATCTGCTACGTTGAGCTTTCGGTCCGGACGGCCAACACTGACATGCACTCCATGTGGGGCGGGATCGTGCCCAACGCCGCGTGGCGCCTGGTATGGGCCCTCAACACCCTGAAGAACGAGGCCGACGAGATCCAGATCGATGGCCTGATGGACCACGTCCGGCCGCCGACCGAGGCGGAGCGGGCGCACCTGGCAGCGCTGCCGTTTGACGAGGACCAGATGCGGGAGAATTCTGGCTTCTCGGGCTATGTGCGGGGGCTATCGGGGGTCGATCTACTGGCCAAGCACTTTTACGAGCCCACATGTACCATCTGCGGCCTGAAATCGGGCTACATCGGGGCGGGCGGCAAGACGGTGCTGCCCAGCACGGCCCAGGCCAAGGTAGACGTCCGCCTCGTGCCCGACCTGACTCCCGAACTGGCCCAGGATTTGCTGCGCGCCCACCTGGACCGCCGTGGCTTTCACGACGTCGAGATCCAGTGCCTGAACGGCATCCGCCCGGCGCGGAGCGCCTTCGACTCGCCCTTTGTCCGGGCCTGCGCCGCGGCCGCCCGGGCCACGTACGGCAGCGAGCCCCTCGTCTATCCCACCAGCCCGGGCAGTGGGCCGCTCTACACCCTGGCCCGGGAGACCCCGGCCGTCATGGCCGGCGTGGCGAATGCCAACTCGCGCCTGCACGCGCCCAATGAGAACGTCCGCCTGGAAGACTATTACGAGGGGATCCGGTTCGTCGGCGAGCTGATCCGGGAGTTGGCCTGAGGGCCCGCGCTCGCCTTGTCGGGGCGGCGCCTTGCGGCGCCATGTTTGGAGTGTTTGGAGGGAGAGCTGATGAAGAGCTACCGCAAAGAGTTGTGGTTCAACGTCCCCAATCGACGCGGATTCATCAACATCACACCACAGGTGCAAGAGGCACTGCGGGAGAGCGGGGTGCAGGAGGGCCTGTGCCTTGTTAACGCGATGCACATCACCGCCTCGGTGTTTATCAACGACGACGAAAGTGGACTCCACGCGGATTATGAGAAGTGGCTGGAGGGCTTGGCGCCCCACGCGCCGACGAGCCAGTACCTGCACAACCGCACCGGCGAGGACAATGCCGACGCCCACCTGAAGCGGCAGGTGATGGGGCGGGAGGTGGTGGTCGCCATTACGGATGGGAAGCTGGACTTCGGGCCGTGGGAACAAATATTTTACGGAGAGTTCGATGGGCGGCGGCGTAAGCGTGTGCTGGTCAAAGTCATCGGAGAATGATGCGTCGAACGTTCTGTGGCGAGGCTGCCACGGATGGTGTGCTGCTGAGGTCGACGAAGAACCGCATTCGCGCTTGCCACGCTCTGGAAAGTTTGGCAACATGGATAACAGCATGAACAGATACCATTCAGCAGGACTTCGTATCGACATGGGAGGCCAGCCATGTTGAGTTGGTCACGACCGGATCCGCTGACGAGGGATTTGATTCATTTGATCAACGCCCGTCGCCATGACCATGGGGACACGGATGCCGCAATCGATACCCTGCAAGCCTTTATCGAGCAGGGACGTGAGCAGGATCTGCTGACCGTCTTGGCGGCGCTCGATGAGGAGATGGCGGAGTGGATGTTTGATCTGGTGGCGGAGGCCTCGTGCGCCGTCATCATGGATGGGCCGGATGACGACAAGGGCGCCTATGCCTTGATGGCCGCGTTGGAGTTGCCGCTCCAAGCCAACTTGGGGCAGCCGCTTGGATTGAAGATCGACCCCGTCGCGACGGCAGATCTGCTGCATCGACATTTGCAGATTCCGGCCGGCGTGGTCGTGCGGGTGGAACCCCGTCTCCTGACCGACGCGACCCTCGAAGGGTTAACCCTCCAGACGTTGAACGAACATCTCGTGAGCATCGCGGATTCTCAGCGCACTCAGGCGATTGCGTCGCGTCTCTATCCCCCGGTCGAAAACACCGCGTTTCTGTTCTTTCAATTGATCGGCATGCCCGATCCGGGCTTGCCCGATTCCCTGGAGGAACCGGAGCGCCGGGCGCTGCTGGAAGGTCTCGTCGCACAATGCGCCGAGCTGGCGCTGGCCCCGGACACCCTGGAGGTGCCGGTCTACGCCTCTTATGCGCTGTTCGACGCGCAGAATGCGGTGCGACTGCACCGGTTGGC
>ERZ1026792.2074-NODE-2074-length-11099-cov-3.835399_pt1 | contig 11099 bp, 10 predicted proteins | sample MGYA00520884_ERZ1026792 | MGnify/ENA primary metagenome ERZ1026792 (study PRJEB33270, sample SAMEA104284473) | anaerobic digester metagenome | biome: Anaerobic digester microbiome; feature: mesophilic sludge digester; material: Anaerobic digester biomass... | reverse complement strand
GCTCACAGCTGAGCAACCAAACCCTGGAGCTGGAGTACCTGCGAGCTCTTCGTTCCAAAGCGGATCAGCTGACGCCCGGTCAAGGCCGCCGGCTGGCGAAGTGGATCCGGATCGGACCACTTCGAGCTGGCTTCCTTGCCAAACGGTTTGGCGACGAATGGCCCGGCTATCTCGCAATCTGGCAGGCGCGGCGACTTGCGGCGCTCGGGGTGGCAATCCCGGTCGAAGACACCGTGTGGGCCTCGCCCCTCGTTTCACAAATCGAACCCTCAGCCCTCGAACCGCACCGACCACCAACCGTCGCGAGCTGGATCGGTCCCTCAAGCCCTCGACGCCCAGAGGATCTTGCAGTCCTAAGCCCGCGAGAGTTGGTCTCATTTCTCAGCGAATGGACGCCAACTGGCGAATGGGCAACGCCGTCGCCAGAAGGCTTGGGGCGAGCGCTCACGCAGGCAATCGCGAAGCATCCGATGCGCTTCTCCAAGTCCGCCCTTGAGTTCGTTGGACTGGAACCCGCCTACGTTCGCTCGGTGCTCGCAGGTTTGCGCGAAGGTCTTAAGCAAGGGCATCGGATTAGCTGGAGCCCCGTCGTCGGCCTCGCAACTTGGGTCGTCAACCAGCCAGTCGGCCAACTCGAAAGAGACTGGATTCACGACGACCGCGACCCGGGCTGGGACTGGACCTGGACCGAGATTGGTCGCCTTCTCGACGAAGGTCTGACGGACCGGACGAACCGTATTCCCCGGTCCATGGTTGGACAGGTTCGGTTCCTCGCGCTCCGTCTCATCGACCATTCAGACCCAACCCCTGAATCTGAAGCACAGTACGGCGGTTCGAACATGGAGCCGCACACGCTCTCCATCAACACGACGCGTGGAACGGCGGCCCACACGTTGGTACGTCTCGCCTGGTGGGAGCAGCAAGTGCTCGGGCGGAAACGACTGAGCATCGACGTGCAGGCGGCTATAGAGCGACTAGCGACGCCCAGCGAGGAGCAGTCCCTTGCCGTTCACTCTGTTTTCGGCATGTGGTTCGGAACGCTCACGTGGCTCGACCCAGACTGGGCGGCATCGTTGATCGACCGCATCTTTCCGCCAGACCCAGAATCTGAAGCGTTCTGGTGGGCAGCGTGGAGCAGCTTCATCGTGTTCGACCGCCCCAGCCTGGCAGCTCATGGATTGCTCCGCGATCAGTACTTCGCAGCGATTGAGCGCCTAGGTAGTCCCAAGGAGCCGTTGTACTTCCGCGCTGGCAGAACCCATAGCGAGGCCCTCGCCAGCCACATCGTGACGTACACCGCCTGGGGCACGGAAGAGGGCCCAACAAACGGTCTGCTGACACGACTCTTCGACGGTCCAGAATCAGGACGTCTGGAGTACATCCGGCAGGTTGGCCGGTTACTGACAGAACATGGTGAACAGGTATCTCAGTCGAGCGTGGAAGCGTTTCGGAGGTTGTGGGAGATGCGTCGCTCAGTGTTCGAGAAGACTGCTGGCGACGACATGCGGGCCGAAGTAGCACAGTTCTCGTGGTGGTGCGGCGCAACCGTTCTCGACACTGGATGGTGGGTGTCCCAATTGCAGTGGGTCGTGAAGAATGTTGACCATCTCGACGCGTCGTTCGTCGTGCTTGAAGCACTGCCGGAGGCTGCCCGCGTGAAGCCGCTTGCTGCCGTGCTCATCCTTGATGCCATCAGTCGCATGCGGGCAGATCCTTGGGCAATCCCGGGCCATCCTCAGGTTGTCGAAGAGGTGCTGACCATCGCGGTGGCTGCAGGTGGCGACGCCGGCCGTGAGGCCGTCCGACTGATACACGACCTGGGGGCGAGGGAAGTCGCTGACTTCAGCCGATTGCTGCCGTAGCCCAACTATCAGTAGCGACGTCTGCCGAGCACTTAGGATCCTCTGGGCACGTCACGAGGTAGACCTCGGGCACGTCTGGCATAGTCGGTGTGTGCGGGCGCTCGGTATCGATCTTGCGGCTGAGGCCAAGTCCACGGGAGCGGTGATGGTCGAGCCCGTCGGTCACCGTCGATGGCGAGCTGCCGAACTGAACGGCACGCTGCACGACGACCGACTGGTCCTTGCAGCTCAGCGCGCTGACGTGATCGGTGTCGACTCGCCGCTCGGGTGGCCGGCTGCCTTCCTGAGCGCTGTGACGGCGCACCACGCGCTTCAACCTTGGCCTGCCCCGACCGAGCGTGCGACGTTGACGCACCGCGAAACCGACCGCGCCGTTCGCGCCCTTGGCGTGGGGACTCCCCTGTCCGTCTCCGCGGACAAGCTCGGGTCGGTGGCGATGCGCTGCGCTCTGTTGCAGCGACGGTGGGCCGATGAAGTCTGGACTCGCCCAGCGCCGCGCGACGGAAGCGGTCCGCTTGTCGAGACGTACCCCGCCGCAGCCCTCAAGGCGTGGCACGTCGAGAACAAGGGATACAAGAACCGCCGCGATAAGGACGAGGCGCAACGAGTCCGCGGCAAGGTCGTCGCCGCCATCGAGGACGTCGTCGGCGACTGGCTCGATCTGCAGTTCGTCCGCGCAAGATGCATCACATCGGACCACGTGCTCGATGCACTCGTCTGTGCGCTCGTCGCGATCGCTGCCAAGGCCGGAGCGACCCACGTGCCGTCGGAGAACCAACGGCAGGCGGCCCTCATCGAGGGCTGGATCCACGTACCGTCGACGCCACTGGCAGCGATCGCACAGCCAGCGATTGGCACGGCCGATGGGCGGCCGGGTTCAGAACGCCCGTGACGGATGAACCTGGCCGACAGAACACGCGCCAGCAGCGCCGAGAATGCTGCGTTGCTCCCGGGTTGCTCCCGCTCCCAAGCATCGAACCCGATCAGAAACATGTCCTGAGCAGGCACGACGCGGCCACCAACACCCGAACCTGCGAATCCCTCCCGTTCCGCCAAGGTTGTCCGATTCCTCGCAGCGGCGTTTCGGACGGGTCTCGTCGACCCCGGCGCGGTCTCCCGGTTCGACGCCGGTTCGCAACCGACCGGCTTGACGGGTGAATCGCCGACCGGCTTGACATAAGACTTCATATAAGTGTTCCTTGCCTTCGGAGGGGAACACTTATACCCTTGCCTTGTGGCCGCGTCGCCTGCCTCCAAGAACGCCGTCCGCCGATGGGGGGCAGGAACAGCGGCGATCGCCCGCGCCCTGATTGCTGCGAAGGAGCCGCTGACCGGCGTGGCGCTGGCCGAAGCGGTCGGGGTCAGCCAACCGCGAGCGTCGCAGGTCATCCGGCAGCTGGCGGAGCAAACGGCGGTACGAGCCACGGATGATGGGTACGTCGGTCGATCAGCGAAGCTGCTCGACCTGTACGAGCGGCGCGCTCGCCCAGCGCTCGTACAGGCCGAGTCGTTCTGGTACAGCACGCGGCCCCTGTCAGATCAGGCGGCTCGAGTCCTTCGCCTGGCGCGTGTCACCACGACCGACGTTGCCTTCTCGGCCGACCTTGGGCCGGATCTGCTGGTGCCATGGCGGCACCCCACACTCGCAGTCGTCTACGCGAGCGGGGCGTTGGACCTGAGCGACGCCGGGTTCGTGCAGGCAGAAGGCCGCCCAGACGCGAGTGTCATCGTGCGCTGGACGACCGACCGGACGCTGCTCGCTCCGGCCCCTCCTTGGCCGAGAGTCGTCGACGACATCCCACTGACCGACCCGACTCAGCAATGGTGGGACCTGATTGATCTCGGTGGCGAGGACCGTCGAGAGGCCGCCGATCGACTGCGCGCCGCGATCGTTGGCCACACGATTCCGGGTGGAGCATGAGCCCGGCGAGGGTCGGGCTCGCCAGCCTTTCCGCGGCGATGGACGGTGGGTTCACCGCGATCGCAGACGTCAGCGAGGCGATGTCGGTCGCCGGGGCCGAGGGCGACTACCGGCTGATCGGTGGCGTGACCGTGATGCTGCACATCCAACGACTCGGACTCGACCTCCCGCTGCGAGCGACGGGCGACGCGGACTTCGGCGTCCCACCGCACGTGCTCCGTCGACCCGACCTCGTTCAGGCGATCGAGCGCCTCGGCTACCACAAGGTCTTCGGCAACCGATGGGAACGGCAACTCGATGAGCGCCGAGTCGCGGCCGTCGACTTGCTCGTGCCTGCGTACCGCTCGCGTGCCCGCGACACGGTCACGGTAGGGGATGTCGTGACAACCGAGGTGCCGGGCCTCGCCGAAGCACTGCGCCGGCCGGCCATCAAGGTCGACGCTGAGCTTCGACTCACGGACGGCACCCGACTCGGGGCGACCGTGGTGCTACCCGACGCGATCGGGACCCTGGCCATGAAGGCACTCGTCCGGGGAGTGCGCACAGAGTGGCGAGACGCCGAGGACCTTTGGCGCTGTCTCGAGATCGCCGCCGCCGAGGGCGTCGAGCCGTCCGATTTCGATCACAGCGCAACGCTTCGCGATCTGCGCCTGGTGTTGTGGCGGGAGCTCGGACCTGGAGGCGCTGCTGTCGGAACCCTGGCCGAACGCCTGCAGGACGATGCTGCGGCGCGGCTCCGCACACGCCTTCGGGCCTTGCTGGCTGAGGTCGTCGGCGAAGGAGACAGCCGACACAACGTCTCCGGCGGCGACGGGGATTCGCCCGCGTGAGCTTGGCTGTGATGCAACCCAGCCCTGTCAGCTGCGGAGAAAGCGCCGACGGAACCTCGTCAACGGCCGATGGCGTTGTCGAGTAGGCGGCGATGGTCGAGCATCCACGCAGCGGCTCGGGCGCGCCAGGTAACGCCCCACAGGACTGGGAACCCATCGGCTGCGGGGCTCACGGTGTCGGGACCGACTCCGTACCCGGCCGCCTCCTCACGCGCACTGCGAATGGCGAACTCTATGAGCTTGTCCACGAAGCCGGCCCGGTCCGACCTTCCGAGTTCGTAGCCATCGACGATCAGAGCCAGTTGTCGGGCGCGGGCGGCCGCGGGCGGAAGGTCGTTCAAGTCGCCGACGTCGTCGTCGTGCAACTGCGCGTTCAACCAGCCAACTTGCGCCAGCTCCCAGTGCGCATCGACGGGGCCGGCGTTGTCCCAATCGATGAAGGCCACCGGCAGACCGTCACGGGCGAGGATGTTCCAGGGGCCGAGGTCGCCATGACCGATCACCGGGGCGTGGCCAGGCAACGTGCGAGCGAACCACGGCCGCCACACCACTTCGGTTGGCGGCACGAACGATGCCGTCGCGTGGTGCAGTCGTCGAAGCAGGTGCCCAACCTGCCACGCGGCCTCGTCCGACCACGCCTTGGGCTGAGGGCTCTCACCGTCGATGAACCTGAGCTGCTCACGCCCGTCTGCCGCGAAGCCACTGCCCACCGGACACGGCGCGGCGTCGAAGCCGGCTCGACGCAGGTGCACCAACAGAGCGATGACGGTCTCGCTCTGGGGCTTGGCCGATCGCAACACCACGTCGCCAGACTTACGGACGTCGGTCTGCCATCCACCCTCGAGTGGCTGTTCCACGTCATCCTGCACAGCACCACGATCTCACGTCCGAGACCGCTCCGTCTCCGAGGTTTCGTTGGCCAAGGCTCAGTGAGACTGGACACACCGAGGATGAGACACGGTGCCCAGAGCTGTCGCAGGAGCGCGGCCCGGTCGGCCCGGGCTGCGCGTCCGACGCGTCGATGACTCTCTGCACCGTGCTCACCTTCGACGACGACCACAAGCTCGTCGACTTCGTCTCCGACGACCGGCTGCGCTCCTCCACCGACGGCCGGACGTTCATCCGACAGCGGTGGTCGACTCCGGTCACCGACTACCGGGTCTTCGATGGCCGGCGCGTGGGTGCCCTCGGCCATGCGCGCTGGCATCCCGACGACGAACCGACCTTCGACTACCTCGAGTTCCACGTTGACGGCATCAGCTACCTCGAGCCCGGTCACGCTGATCGCACGAGCGGCATGCCCGTGGTGGCACCGGATCGGTGGAGCGACGAGAAGGGAGCGTTGCCGAGCTGAACGGACACCCTCGACAGCGGTCATCGAGCCAGGTCGCCTGAATGCGCCTGCGACGCGACCGTGCTGCCTGCGTTGCTTCCTGTCTCGTCCGACACCACCAACACGAGCGCTGGACAGGGGTCGAAGCCCTGCGCAGCATGGCTGACGAGTGGCTGTCTACGCTGAACCGATGGGCGAGCCGGCATCTGACTTCGTGGTGCTGCTGGTGGGCGGCGCGAGCGGTTCTGGGAAGACCAGTTTGGGCCAGCCGCTGGCCCGGAGGCTGGGGGTGAACCTCACCGAGGTCGACGACATCCAGATCGCGCTCGAGGCAGCGACGACCGAGCGCGACTTGCCGTTGCTGCACTTCTGGAGAAACCACCTCGACGAGTACTCCACCTGGTCCGACGACCGTCGTGTCGCGCACCACATCCGGATCTGTCGCGAGGTGTTCCAGCCGGTGATGCGGGCGATCATCGCCGACCACCTGGCCACCGGTGTTCGGGTCGTGTACGAGGGCGACTTCCTGCTGCCCGAGATGGCCACGTTCGCAACGTACGGCGACGAGCCGAACGCCGGCAGGGTGCGAGCGCTCTTCGTGTCAGAACCCGACGACACCCAGATCGCCGACAACTACCGGGCCCGCGAAGGCGAGGTCAAGCCCGAGCGGGCTCGGACGAGCGCGCTGTTCGACGCGTTCTTGCGTGCCGAATGCGCCCGCTACGACGTGCCCGTCGTGCATGCACGGCCCTGGCCAAGCGTGGTCGAACGCGCCATGGCCGCTCTGCGATGACGACGCACCCTCGCTTGAATCAGTAGGTGTCCGTTCCGGGACGCAATGTTCGTCCACTGGATACCGGAACGGCATCCTCAGAGCAGATCTGACGGTCAGTGCTTGGTGAGCTTGTCCTTCAACTCGTCGACCAGGTCCTCGGCCTTGTCCTTGACACCTTCCAAGAACTCCTTGACCTCGCCCGCCTTCTGGTCGGCCTTGCCTTCCTTCTTCAGATCGCCTGCGACCTCCAGTACCATGATCGTCAGTTCGTCATCGTGTTCGTACCGCGCTGACGGCAGCGCGAGACGACAGGGGTGCTGACGATGAACGACGAGCGACGATCGGGAGTCGGGTTCTTCCGTGGCCTGTTGGCGGTTCTGCGCGGCATTGCTCATGCCTTCGGAACGGTGCTCGGCCTGTTCGGACGCGGCCTCTCGGCGGTCACCCGCCGCTCACGACACACGACAGGCGACGGACCTCAGGACAGCTGAGAGGCTGTTGCAGCCGCCCGGCCGAGGGCGACGTGCCAGCCCGCGAATGCGCTTGGCGATCGGGCGGGCAAAGGGTTCATAGAGTCTCGGGGATGGACGATCATCTGGGACGCGTGTACGACTCGATGGCCTCGATGTTCGAGCGGCACGCGGCCGATGGGGCGTACAACGCGCACTACGACCGGCCGGCGCTCTTGGAGCTGCTCGGTGACGTCCGCGGCAAGCGTGTGCTCGACGCCGGTTGTGGCCCGGGCTTCTACTCCGAACAGCTCATCGAGCGGGGCGCGCAGGTCGTGGCGATCGACGCGAGCGAACCCATGGTCGAGCTGGCGAGAGCGCGGCTGGGTGACCGGTGCGTCGTCCAACAGCAGATGCTCGGCGAAGCGATGCCGTTCGACGACAACAGCTTCGATGCCATCGTGTGTGCGCTGACGATCCACCACGTCGACGACCGCCACGCTGCGTTGGTCGAGCTGTGCCGGGTGCTGCGACCCGGCGGCGTGCTGGTGCTGTCGACGCAGCACCCGACGACCGACTGGTTGCACAAGGGCGGCTCGTACTTCGACGTCGTCGTGGAGACCGATGTGTGGAAGCGACCCGAAGGCAACTGGCAGGTGAGCTTCTGGCGGGAGCCGCTGACCTCGTTGTGTGACGCCATCTTCCGCGCGGGCTTCTTGATCGAACGCCTCGTCGAACCACTGCCTGCAGACTCGATGCGCGAACGGTGGCCGGAGTACCACGCCCAGCTCCTGGAGGAGCCCGGCTTCCTGCACCTGCGCCTGCTCAAACGCCCTGTCGTGTGACGCGCAGCGATCCCAAGTTGGCGACCGACCGCGCCTTCACGATCGATGCCGCCGAGCGTCTGCATCCTCGATCGAAGCCCGTGTCAAGCCTCGGTACCCGCTTGACGCGGTGACTTCGGTAGCTGGTCGACAGGTCGGGTTGGGTTCAGGCGGCGTTGATTCGGCGTGGCCGGCCACCGGGGTTGGCGAGCGCACCGTGTTCGCGGGTGCGGTCGTGCTTGATCTTGTGGCGGCGGATCAGCTGTTCACCGATGGAGATCTCGAGGTGCTCGCCGACGACAGCGACTTGCACCTGGCGATGTCGGAACTTGTTCCCGGCCCGATAGCAGGCACCGGCGAAGGAGACGTTGCCCGACGAATCGACCTTGCGAGTGACGGTCACCACCGACGCCGTCGGCCGAGCCTGGGGTTCCTTGCCGCGCACACTGCGGGTCATCCCGGCGGACTGCTTGGCCGGATCGTGCCGGCGGGCATGCGTCGCGATGAGCACGCCGCGGTGATGGATCTGCACCAGCCCGCCCTCGCAGACGACCTCGACGTTCTGCCCGGCGAGCCACACCCCGACCTTGTAGTGCGCCGAAGCGAAACTGATCGTCCCCTTCGACGCGACGCGTCGTGTCGCCGACGGCGGCATCATCCCAGCAGGATCCGCCACCGGCTCGACGGCCGGGCGTGCCGGCTCGTTGCGGGCGAGCTTGAACCGATCCCACGGTGTTGCCATCCCCAACGACTGGTGCGGACGGACATGGTTGTAGTGCTCGACCCACACATCCAACTGGGCCTGCGCATCGGCGATGTCGGCGAACACCTTGCCGTTCATGAACTCGACGCGCATCGTCTTGTGCCAGCGCTCGATCTTGCCGGTCGTGGTCGGCGACCGCGGCCTGGTGAGGATGTGCTTGATGCCGTTCTCCCTGCAGATCCTGTCAAACAGCACCTCACCAGTCCCAGGGCCGAAGCGGCCGGTGAACACCTTGCCGTTGTCCGTCAAGATCTCCGCCGGCACCCCATGACGGCGCATCGCCAACGCGAGCGCATCACACGTCGGACGAGCTGTCGCCCGAGCAACGACGTGCGCCGAGATGCAGAACCTCGAGTGATCATCAACACCCGAGACGATCTTCGCCTCGCTGCCGTCGACGAGGCGGACGCCACCAACGATGTCCATCTGCCACAACTCCATCGCCCGCGACCGCTCCCAACGCCGATAGTCGTCACGCTTCCGTTTGCGCGCTGTTGGGGTGATCAACCGGTGACGCACCAGACAGCGATAGATCGACGACAACGTCGGCAACGGTGAGACCCCTTCCTTGCCGAGCTGATGTTGGATCGTGCGCTGACCCCACCCCGGATGCTCGCGGCGGACCGTCACCACCCGCGCTTCGACCTCCGGCGTCATCTGATGCGGACACGACAACGGCTTCGCCGAACCATCCGCCAACCCGGCCAGACCCTGGGACGCGTACCTGCGCAACCACGAGTGCACCGTCTGACGCGTCACCCCGTTGCGACGGGCCACATCCGTCACCGTCGCACCCTGATGTAACACCTCGAGCACTGCCTGATATCGCTGTTCCACGACGTTGAGCTCCACCAACACCAGCGAGACCCCCTCGACCCGGACGGGCCGACACGCCCGTCACCGAGAAGGCTGGCCCACACCGGACGCGTGAAGTGTCAAGCAGCTACCGGAGTCACTGTCGCCCAGCTACCGGAGTCGCGTCCCAAAACTGTCACCCACCTACCGGAGCCACAACGTCAAGCATGAACCGAAGTCGCACACTCGATCGAAGCCCGCTTGCGCGCAGGGCCGAGCCACTATCGTGACCTCGAGAGAACCGGAGGTTGAGCTATGCCGATGCCCTTGTGGTGGGGACAGATCAACAAGCGGGTCTTCAACCCTCGGTCGGCGCGGAACGGCAAGTGGCAGGTGATTCGCCACGTCGGTCGCGTCTCGGGCCAGACGTATCGCACGCCGCTCGAAGCGCACCGTGTCGACGATGGGTTCATCATCATGCTGGTCTACGGATCGCGCTGCGACTGGGTGCAGAACGTGCTTGCGGCCGGCACAGCACAGCTCGAGATCGAGGGTGAGACCGTCGATCTCGTCGCACCGGAAGTCATCAGCGCCGAGCAAGCGTTCGCGCTACGACCGGTAGGCCTGAAGCGACCTCCCAAGCTCCTCAGGATCGACGAGTTCCTCAAGATGCGACGAGCAGACGACGCACAGCAGTGATCACCGCGCTCGTTCGCCGCATGGCGAGACGGGCAGCACGAGCCGCTACTGCTTACCCATCTCCGCGCGGTGTTCGGCAGTTCGGTCGGGGCCGGGGTCGTGGCCGATCAATTGCACCTCCACGCGATCCAGCGTGCCGGTGAACGGGAACGGCGATTCGTAGGTGGTCGCCACCGGCGCTCCGTTGTCGCAGCCGAGGTTCATCCCGCCGAACGGCATCCAGCCGCGGATGATCCGCGGGATCTCGACCGTGCCGACCACCACACCATCGACCTGCAGCTGCCCCTGGCCCGAGACGCGGTCCAGCTTGGTGAGGGTCCACGTGATCGTGTGGTCGCCGGGGGTCAGCGCGTCGACGCCACGTACCTCGTGGCGCTCGAGCGGAAAGTGGTAGTGGAAGCACGGCACACCGTCCTGCACGAACATCGCATACCCGCCCCAACGGTCGCCGTCGGTGATCAGCGCACCCTCGCACCCGCCGCTCGGCACGGTGACGTGCGCGGTGATGATGTGGCTGGTGTTCTGCAGTTGTGGCGCCGAGTCCGACGGCACCCGCTCTAGCCCGGGCCACAGCGTCCAACTGGCACGCACGGGGCGCCGCTTACGGGTGCCACCGCCGGCCCGTTCGTCGACCGGCAGCACCTTGTACTTGGCGGCTTCCTCCCACCAACGCTCCACGAGCGAGCGCAGCACGTCGGGGTGGCGCTCGGCGAGATCGACGGTCTCGGAGAAGTCGTCGTCGAGGTGATACAGCTCCCACCGGTCGTCATCGATCAGCGTGCGTGCGTCGTGCAGCGTGACCGCCTTCCACCCGTCGGCGACGATGCCGCGGTGCCCGAGCATCTCGA
>ERZ1026792.2071-NODE-2071-length-11109-cov-3.640503_pt1 | contig 11109 bp, 11 predicted proteins | sample MGYA00520884_ERZ1026792 | MGnify/ENA primary metagenome ERZ1026792 (study PRJEB33270, sample SAMEA104284473) | anaerobic digester metagenome | biome: Anaerobic digester microbiome; feature: mesophilic sludge digester; material: Anaerobic digester biomass... | reverse complement strand
CTACTACACCGGCTGGACAGTTGACCCTGCCCGGCGCTTAAAGCAGCATAATGCTGGCAAAGGAGCACGTTACACCCGTTTATATGGACCGGTGCGTTTGGTTTATGTAGAGGCTGTGCCAGATCGGAAAGCGGCGCTTAAGCGTGAGGCGGAAATCAAGAAGATGAAGCACACGGGCAAAACCAACCTAATTGCCCAAACAGAACAAAACTTAGTTGATCGGTTTGCCATTGACGCTGCAGAAAACTAATGCATACGGCGTGCGCTGATAACCAACAAAATCACCCCTGCCAGCACTAATGCTACCAAACCGAAGCCGACATAACGCGTTGGACCTGTAAAAATGCGCTCGAAAATGCCTGGTCCTGGCGTAGGCGTGACGGTTGGCGTAGCTGTGATGAAGGGTGTCAGGGTGGGCAAAGGCGTAAGCGAAGGGCGCAGCGTCGCTGTTGGAACCTGTACTGTACCACTGGTCAGTGCGGGTTGCGGGGAGGTGGCTTGCCGGATAACCAGCACCTGACCGGGCTGAATGACACTCTCGGCGGTGAGCCCATTGAGCGCTAGCAGCTCATCCAAGGTGATGCCGTACGCCTCCGCAATGGTGATCAGAAACTCCCCTTCTTGGACGGTGTGAGAAATGCTGCCATCTGGGGCTGGGGTAGAAAGCGTTAGTCCAAAAGGGTTGCTGCCCGTTGTTGGGCTAGGCTGTTGCTCCTGCTCAGCAGCCCGTGCCCATGCAGGCAGTAAGTAGAAATTGCTAGATAAAATGACCGCTATAAGCACTGCCAACAAAGGGAGCGCAAACTTGGCTTGAGGATTTTTCATTTGGAAAGCCTTTACTTTATGCTCAAGCAGTATAGCACAGCTGCGTAACTTTAGAGCTTGCAGGAACATTTGGTGGATGCTTGCGTCTATTTATAAATGAAGTAACCTTATACCTTCAGCGTGAACACACTTCGTCTGAAACGGTTCTCGCTATAATAGCTAAATGGTAAAGATACCCAAAAGGGATTAAACCCACAGGGTAAGAAAAGAAGGAAATGCAAACAGAAAACGGATCATCAAAAATTCATCTTGGCACGCAAATTATTTTTATCGTGGTAACTGGGCTGCTCTTGGCAGCCATCGGCGGCGTAGGTTACGTCTATGCTTTTGAATCACGGCATGCTGAGACGATTTATCCTGGCGTAAGCGTGGCAGGAGTGGACCTTTCCGGGCTGACCGAGGAAGAAGCGCGTGAAAAGTTGGAAAACGCGCTTACCTACCCAGAGCAGGGCAAAATCCTGTTTATCTATGGAGATAATCGCTGGCTCTATACCCCACAACAATTAGGTTTTAGCTTGGATACAGCCCAAAGTGCACGGCAAGCTTTTGCTGTAGGCAGGCAAAACAGCCTCAGCGAAAACCTTTCGGTGCAGATGACTGCCGCACAGCAAGGCGTAAACTTAGCGCCTGTGGTGCAATATGACCAACGGCAAGCTTATGCCGTCCTGCAAACACTTGCCAGCCAGGTCGATACGCCTGTGGTGGAAGCGGCTCTTAGCCTCAACGGCACGGATGTGGTTATCACGCCGGGTCAGGTTGGCTGCCAGGTTGACTTGGACGCCACCCTAAAGGCGCTTGACGAATTGCTTTATGGGCAGCGAGAAGGAGCTGTACCCTTGGTTGTGGTGGAGCAGCAGCCGCAGATTATGGATGCAACGGCGGCTGGCGAGTTTGCCCAGCAGATCCTCAGTGAGGCATTGGTGCTCAGCTTACCTGAGGGTAATCAATCGGCTGGTCCTTGGCGTATTGAGCCTGAAGACCTGGCTAAGCTGATTGTTATCGAGCGCCAAGACAATGGCGCTTCGGCTGAATACCAGGTTTCGGTGAACCAGCAAGCCATGAGCAATTACCTGAGCAGCTTAGCCCCCGTGGTGCATACAGAGCCAGTGAATGCGCGTTTCATCTTCAATGATGACACCCGCCAGTTAGATCTGCTCCAGCCTATGGTCGTGGGACAAGACCTCAATATCCCAGCGAGTTTGGAAGCTATCAACACAGCACTGGGAGCAGGCGAACATACGGTTACCTTAGTACTGGATGCAATTGATCCGCCGGTAAAGGATGACGCTACCGCTGAGAGCTTAGGCATTACAGAACTGGTAAGCACGGAAACCTCCTATTTTTATGGCTCCGATCCAGGCAGAGTGCAAAATATCACTTTAGCCTCTCAGGCTTACCACGGGCTGCTGGTCGCGCCTGGAGAAACTTTCTCGATGGCGAGCTACCTCACCGATATCAGCCTAGAGAATGGCTATGCCGAAGCCCCCATCATCTACGGCAACGAGACTATTCAAGGCGTGGGCGGCGGGGTGTGTCAGGTAAGCACTACGCTATTCCGCACGGCTTTTTATGGGGGTTTCCCCATTGGGGAGCGGCATGCGCATGCTTACCGCGTGGGTTATTACGAGCAAACGGCTGATGGCAGCCGCAACCCAAACCTTGCCGGCTTAGACGCCACGGTTTACTTCCCGCTTGTAGATCTTAAATTTGTCAATGACACGCCTTACTGGTTGTTGATGGAGACGTATGTCTACGGTTATTCGCTCACCTGGAAGTTTTACTCCACGAGCGATGGCCGTACGGTGGAATGGAATACTACGGGTATCACTGACATCGTGGAACCCCCCGAGCCGATTTATCGCGAGAACCCCGATTTACCCACCGGCACCATTGAGCAAGTGGATTGGCCTGTGGAAGGTGCTACAGTGATTATCAACCGCACAGTTTATAAAAATGGAGGGGTCTATTTTACGGACTCCTTCCGCACCGACTACGTGCCTTGGGGGGCTATCTATGAATATGGCCCTGGGACAGAAATCCCGCAGTAGTCTGGTGAATGTGCTTCAAAACTTGCTTATATCTGCCTATGGTAAAATAGACGCACCTGCAGACTAACACTGCAAATGGTAATTACCTGCTAGAAAGAAACTGGAGGATTCGTGATTAATCAAGAATTACTCGAACTTCTACGCTGCCCCGTCTGCGTTAAAGAACACAAGGGCACCTTAGAACTTTACCAAGAAGCTTGGCTCATCTGCCAAGATTGCGATCGCAAGTACCCGATCTGGGATGATATCCCGGTGATGCTCATTGATGAGGGCTCCAAGTGGCAGCAAACCAAGAAAGAGGATTTGCCTGTTCCTCCTCCGCAAGAAGGTTAGAAAAATCAGCGCCCGGAGTTAGCACCCGGGACGCATAATAGAGATATGATGAAAAACTTCTTTGAAAAGATTAAAAATGCCTTGCCTAAAGACCGCAAAACGCAAATTATTGTGAGCGTTTTGGTTGTATTAGGCTTGGTAGGTGGGATTGCCTTAGGGAATTTCAGCAGCAACTTCGTTGCCGGCATGACTATCGTCAACCTGCCCGGGGTTCCAGTTCTGCCAGAGAACACCTTGGACCCCAATGCCACACCAGGATCTGAAAACACCCTCCCAACGGCAACACTGCAGCCACTATTAGAAACACCAGAACCCTGGGATGGGAAAAGCCGCGTAAATATTCTTATTATGGGCTTGGATGCGCGCGACTTAAAGGATACTGCCCCTCGAACCGATACTATGATCCTGTTCACCTTAGACCCAGTGAACCTCACCGCAGGGATGATTTCCATCCCGCGGGACTTGTGGGTAAAGATTCCTGGCTCTGATTACAACAAAATCAACACAGCTTATAGCATCGGCGAATCCTATAAGCTGCCCGGCGGTGGGCCAGCCTTAGCTGTGAAGACGGTGGAAGACTTACTAGGTGTACCGATTCAATACTATGCTCAAATTGACTTCGAAGCCTTTATTAAGTTTGTTGACCATATCAAAGGCGTTAAGATCACCGTTGATTCTCCAATCCGCTTGGACATATTAGGTACTCAGACGACCGTACCGTTAGAACCAGGCACTTATACCTTGCCAGGCGAGTTAGCTTTAGCTTACGTACGCATGCGGAATACGGAAGGCGGCGATTTTGACCGAGCACAGCGTCAACAGCAGGTAATCATAGCTATTCGCGACCGTATCCTTGACTTTAACATGATGCCAACGCTGCTTGCTAATGCCAACGCGATTTATGCCGATCTTTCCGCTGGGATCAGGACCAATCTCACCCTAAGTCAAGCTCTCAGCTTAGCGCAGACCATTATGAAAGTACCCCGGGATCAAATCAAGCAAGCTGTGATCGACGGACAATATGTCAACTTCGGCAAATCCCCAACAGGCTTAGATATATTGCGCCCAATTCCGGATAAAATCCGCGAGCTGCGCGATGAGATTTTTTATGGGCAAACTACCAGCGCAAGCTCTAACACTCAGGATATTCAAGCTATCTTGCAAGATGAGCATGCTAACGTTTCGGTGCGCAATGCTTCGTCCGTTGCCGGCTTGGCAGAGAAAACCGCTGAGTATCTTAAGGGGCAGGGGATCAACGTTGTTGAAGTGACCGATGCAGGCTACCAGGTCTACTCCCGCGTGACGCTTTATGGCAGCAAGCCCTACACGCTGCGTTACCTCGTGGATTTGCTCAAGATTACCTCTTCATCCAACATCGTCTATGCCTATGACCCCGCTGCAACGGTGGATATTGTGGTAGAGCTAGGCGATGATTGGGCAGCCAGCAACACGTTGCCGTAACTTTTCATTAAATTAAGCATCAGGCGGATCGTCGATCCGCCTGTTTGTTTATGATGCCACATTAATTCTTAAGGGGTGGCTTTTTGCAACTGCTCAGCGAGGTCAGCTAACGCGCGGGCGTCAGCCTCTGCGCCGCCCTCAGCTAACAGCGCCTGGGCTTGGATAGTAAGAACACTCACCGGGTCAGAGTCGGCAAGTAAGGCTAAGCGGCTTTGTGCACGCAGCAGATCTGCATTGGCTTGATAGGCGCGCGCAATCATTAAGCGGTATTCTGCTTTAGCGGCTGGGCTCAGCTCGGCGGGCAAGGCAATTTGCTGTTCAACCGGCAGAATCAGCAGCGCGATAATCAAACCAATTGCTAAGCCGATTATCAAACCGGTCAGCAAGAACCAAGGGCTGTTATTCTTCGTTTCCATCGTTGTGGCTTGCTTCCCACTGCCGGTAAATAGCTGGGTCAATGGCTTCGATCAGAGCTTGCATTTTAGCCAAGTCTTCTGGTTGGTAACCGACCTCTTGGGCGTAGTTAATCGCATTTACCAGCAGGGAATAAGGGTTTTTGGGCTCCACCTTCGCCAGTTCGTCGAGTGCCAGCAATGGATCTTGCGTTTCGGCAAATTGCTCGGCTGCCATGAGCACCAGGTCGGTCTTGAAATCCGCCCGAAGGCGCGGTAGGTCAGCCTCTTGCGGGGCAGCAGCTGGTTTGAGCAGCCAGCCATAAGCCAAGCCCGCGCCCGTGCCGACGGCAATCATCAGGATAAAAAGCAGAACCCGCGTGCTTTTTTTATGCATAAAACCTACTCTGGCAGCATCGGCATCTGGATGCCGTGCTCGCGGGCAAAGCGGATAGCTTCGGGATAGCCGGCATCAGCATGCCGCACCACCCCCATTCCAGGGTCCACTGTGAGCACACGCTGCAGGCGCACAGCCGCTTCGGGTGTGCCATCCGCGACAATCACCTGGCCGGCATGCTGGCTGAAGCCAATGCCGACCCCACCACCATGATGGAAAGACACCCACGTGGCGCCGCAGACCGCGTTGATGAGTGCATTTAAGATCGGCCAGTCGCTGATAGCATCGCTGCCATCGCGCATAGATTCTGTCTCGCGGTTGGGGGATGCCACTGAGCCGGCATCCAGATGGTCTCTGCCGATGACGATGGGTGCGCTGATTTTACCCTCAGCTACCAGGCGGTTGAAAGCCAAGCCAGCTTGGGCGCGCTCACCATATCCCAACCAGCAAATGCGTGCAGGTAAGCCTTGGAAGGGCACTTTCTCGCGCGCCATGCGCAGCCAGCGCAGCAAATGCTCATTTTCGGGGAAAAGCTCCGCAATAGCTTCGTCCGTGCGGTAGATATCTTCTGGGTCACCGGAAAGCGCCACCCAGCGGAAAGGACCTTTGCCTTCGCAGAAAAGCGGGCGGATGTAGGCTGGCACAAAACCGGGGAAGTCAAAAGCGTTCTTCACGCCGGCGTCAAAGGCGCGCTGGCGGATGTTGTTGCCATAGTCGAACACCTCGGCGCCTTTCTTCTGGAAAGCGAGCATGGCTTGCACATGTTTTACAATGGATTGCGCCGCTAAGCCGGCGTAGCGCTGTGGGTCAGCCTTACGCAGCTGGGCGGCTTCCTCCACCGAAAGCCCGCTGGGCACGTAGCTGAGCAAATCATGCGCCGGCGTTTGATCAGTGACCACATCGGGGATGACACCGCGCAGCTCCAGTTCGGTGTAAATATCAGCCGCGTTGCCAATCAACCCGATGGATTTGGGTACGCCTTGCTGCTGCGCTTCCTCCACCATGGTCATGGCTTCTTCCAAGTTATCGGAGACCGCGTCCACATAGCCGATCTCCAAACGGCGTTGGGCGCGCTCGCGGTCGACCTCCACGATCAAGCCAACACCTTCGTTCATGGTGATAGCGAGCGGCTGGGCGCCGCCCATGCCGCCCAAGCCGGCGGTGAGCACAAATTTACCTTTGAGTGAGGACCAGCCGCGCTTTTGGGCGAGTGAACCTAAAGTTTCGTAGGTGCCCTGCAGGATGCCTTGCGTGCCAATGTAAATCCAAGAGCCCGCCGTCATTTGCCCGTACATGATCAGCCCTTTAGCAGCCAGTTCGTCAAAGCGTTCCTGTGTTGCCCAGTGGGGCACGAGGTTAGAGTTGGCAATGAGTACGCGCGGCGCATCGGGATGGGTTTTGAAGATTGCCACTGGCTTGCCCGATTGCACCAGCAGCGTTTCGTCCTCGTTCAGCCTGCGTAGGGAGGCTAAGATAGCATCAAAGGCTTCCCAGGAGCGGGCAGCTTGCCCCCTGCCGCCATAGACCACTAGGTCTTCGGGCTTCTCGGCTACTTCCGGGTCGAGGTTGTTTTGGATCATGCGGTAGGCAGCTTCGATTTGCCAGTTTTTACAGGTTAGTTGTGTGCCGCGAGGTGCACGTACTACTCTCGGTTCAGACATTGGGTGAGTCCTCCTGAAACAAAGAATTAAGCTGATTATACATCAGCGCAGGCTGCCTGGACGCCTGAGAGGGGGATAAAAAGAGCAGGGTTACTTCTCCTGCTGCGAGCTCACTTGAATTAATTTACGGGATTGGTTTAATCAAGATGTTTAGGCAACCAACTCCAGCAAATTCCCTTCCGGGTCTTGCAGGCTAACCTCGTAGTAACCGTCACCGGTGATGCGCGGGCCGCTGAGGATAGGGCATCCGGCGAGAGATAGCTCTTGCGCTAAGGCATCCACGCGCTCGCGGCTGCCTAGCGCAAAGGCAATGTGGTTGTAACCAGCAGATAGAATATCTTCTTGATGAGGCGATAAGCCTGGTCGGGTCATCAACTCCAGCCGTGCCCCGCCAGAGAAGCTGAGGAAATAGGTTTGCAAGCCGGTTTTAGGGTTGTGATATTTTGCGCTGGCGCTGGCATCGAAGTGCTGCACGTAAAAATCCTTCATCCCTTCCAGGTCCTGCACGTAGAGAGCAATGTGGGCAAGCTGCATCAGTAGGATCTCCTATGAGCATAATTTTAGCTGATAATGAACAGCGCAATGGACAAGCCTTGTTTTTTCTCATGGTACCCTATGGGTAGGCTGTGCACTCAGAGACCGGCGAGAACAAGCGCTGCTCTGGTTCCATATAGGATGTATGAGATTCGTTAAATTAATTATGCAAGCCTTGAATCTGCGTTTTAATGGTATATAATCATTTTTTGGAAATGGAGTAAGCTATGCCAATCTATACATATCAATGTGATAACTGCGGAATCCGCTTCGATCAACAACAAAAGTTTACCGATGCGCCGCTGATGATTTGCCCGGAGTGCAATGAGCCCAAGCTGCGCAAGGTTTACCAGCCAGTGGGGATTGTGTTTAAAGGTAGCGGCTTTTATTCGACCGACCACCGCTCACCTTCGGGTCAGACCTATACCCATCCGAAGGAAGAGACGGCTGGCGCAGCTAAAGCCGAACCCGCTAAGACGGCAGAAAAAAGCTCGTCTGGGGAAGCGGGCAGCAAATCAAACGGCTCTAGCGCTGGAGAATAATCGCTCCTTTTTATTAAATTGCGCAGATTAACTAAAATAGCCAGGGAAAGAACCCTGGCTATTGGTTTTAATTGCGGGAAACGTTGACAAACACGACCGGTCGGCGTTTGGTTTCTTCATAGAGATATGATTTAGCCAATTTCGAAACATCCTGCTGCAATCTGCCATTGGCATGCTTGGCTAACTTTCCAATCCGCGCTTGCAAGTCATTGAATAATTCTTCGGACTCAGTCGACGTCATAAAGCCGCGGCTGATAATCTCGATATCTTTGAGATCACCACTGCGCTGATCTATCACCAAATTCAGCAGCACGATGCCATCTTGGCTGAGCATTTCGCGTTCGCGCATAACCGAACGGTCAACATCGCCTACGCCGCTGCCATCCACAAATACATAACCCCCAGGAATACGCTCGCCTAAGCGCATTTCACCGTGGGCGAACTCGATCACTCTGCCATTTTCCACAATAGCAATCTGCCTTTCATCCATGCCCACTTCTATGCCCAGGCGGGCATGCTGTTTGAGCATGCGTAATTCGCCATGAATGGGGATCAGGTAACGTGGTCGCACAAGGTGCAGCATGAGCTTAAGCTCTTCTTGGCTAGCGTGACCCGAGACGTGCACGGGCGCTAAAGCTTCATAGACTACGTCCGCGCCCTGCTCGAGCAAGCGGTTGATTGCGCGAGATACCAACTCTTCGTTGCCTGGGATGGGGTGCGAAGAAAGCACCACCGTATCCCCGGGTTTAATATCAAAACGCTTATTGCTGCCATTCGCCAGCCGCCCCAAAATTGAAGTGGGCTCGCCTTGCGAACCAGTCACCAAGAGTAAGACCTGTTCATCAGGTAGTTGTAGTGCGGTTTCGAGCGGCACTTCGAGGTCATCATCAAAATTGATGTAACCAAGCTCTTTGGCAATACGCACATTTTCGGTCATGCTCAGCCCAACGAAAGCTATTTTGCGGTGATAGCGCACTGCCGTGTCGATTGCTTGCTGCATGCGGGAAATCAGCGAAGCAAAGGTGGCAATGATGATGCGCCCCTTGGCTTGCTGGAAGACCTTATCGAAAGCTGGCTCGATCACTTGTTCCGAGGGCGTCCAACCTGGGCGTTCGGCATTGGTAGAATCAGCCAAAAGCGCAAGCACGCCCTTTTGGGCAAATTCGCCTAATTTAGCGTAATCCGTTGGCCAGTTATCCACTGGCGTAAGGTCTAACTTGTAATCACCTGTGTGAACCACCAAGCCAGCAGGCGTTTCGATACCCAAGCCGATCCCATCCGGAATAGAATGGCATACATGGAAGGTATGCACCTTGAAAGGACCAATCTGCAGAACGTCGCCGGCTTGGATCGTCTTCAGGTTGGCGTCTTGCACAAACCCGCGCCTGCCGAGCTTGGCTTTGATCAAACCTATGGTCAGCGGGGTGCCATAAACCGGGGCATGAACAGCCTCTAAGAGATGGCTGATTGCGCCGGTGTGATCTTCGTGACCGTGTGTGATAACAATGCCGCGCACCTTATCAGCGTGTTGCTTAACGTATTCAAAATCGGGGATGATGTAATCAATCCCGATCATATCATTATCAGGGAACATCATACCGGCATCAACAATGAGGATCTCCTCATTGTATTCGTAGACGGTCATGTTTTTCCCTACTTCACCAATCCCGCCTAAGGGGATGATGCGTAAAGTTTTAGACTTCATATTTAATTGTTACTTCCTTAATCTCATGGTTTAAACCATGTAAAAATTTCAATCTTTAATTTAATCCCCAACCATAAGCCATAGTTAGAGAAGAAAAATTCACAAGGATATTAAAAATACCCGTTTTATAAATTTACTAACGGTCAGTATAGCATATTCGGACACGAAGCGCCAAGATTAGCTGTTATCTTAAGGTCAAAATAGAGGCATAATCCCGGTTTCTAATAGAACTTTAACCTTAATTAGACAAAATATTAACGCAGGCTCGATAGGTTAAAGGCAGAAACAAGAAATACTAAGAAAAGGAGGTGTCTACTATGGCTAACATTGAGTTACGTCGTCGCTATCCTCGTGATGTATTCGGCATTGAGCCTTATCTTGACAGACTGTTCGATTTGGACACAAGCTTATGGGATTTACCAGTTACCAGCTTCCCGATCGATGTGATCGAGAACGACAATGAGTATCTGGTGCGGGCAAGTGTGGCAGGGTTTGATCCTGAACAGTTAGAGATCACCTTTGAGAACAACACGCTGACAATCAAAGGTGAGATTAAAGAGGAAAACAAAGACGAACAGCAAGGAAGATATCATATCCGCGAACGCTATGCTGGTTCATTCTATCGAAGCGTATCGCTGCCCGGACAGATTGACCAGAATAAGATTAGCGCGGAGACTGACAATGGTGTTCTGACTATCCACCTGCCCAAGAAACCAGAAGCGCAACCTAAACGCATTGAGGTCAAACCTAAGTCTGTCAAAGTCATAGAGGAGAAAAAGAAGTAGAATCTCCTTGAATTAGTAGGGAAAGGCTATCCATAAAGGATAGCTTTTCTCATTTAATGGATGAAATTACAGATGCTCTTTCTGCTATGACGCCTAAAGTGTCAAGGCTAAATAGAAATGTCCTAACGCGGGCAATTTAGAAATGTCCTATAGAGTGGATAAAGTCCTCAGTATGGGTTTTTTCTCATAACTAACCATCTTATTTCTTCTTGTCTATGATGATTCACGGTAACCCTAACCCTGACCCTTCCCCAGCGGCAAGCTGTTTTTTGTGCCTCGGCTGAGCCGCTGGGGAAGGGAAATAGTTTGAAAGAGGGCTGCGCCCTCTTTCAAGCATCAACTCCCCGTCCCAGCGATAGTTAATGAGGATAATCTTATAAATATTAGTCCGCTGGGAAGGGGAGTAAGAGGGGAAAGGCTCTATTT
>ERZ1026792.2070-NODE-2070-length-11115-cov-1.252366_pt1 | contig 11115 bp, 9 predicted proteins | sample MGYA00520884_ERZ1026792 | MGnify/ENA primary metagenome ERZ1026792 (study PRJEB33270, sample SAMEA104284473) | anaerobic digester metagenome | biome: Anaerobic digester microbiome; feature: mesophilic sludge digester; material: Anaerobic digester biomass | place... | reverse complement strand
ACTCATGCCGTCGCGACGGATCACCGTACCAACCCGCCTGACCCAGGGGCACTGGCCCAGAATCAACAGGGGACCCGACCGACACCGTCGGTGCATCCAAAGATGCTTGCCCGCCGATGCTCACATGCTCAGTCCAGCGCGCACCATCCCAATAACGCAACTCATACCGCCGCGACGGATCACCAAACCAAGCAGCGGACGCCCCCACTGCGGACTCGTCGGAGGTCGCTGGGAAGTGCGATCGAAGCATGGTCGCCGGCACGCCACCATCGAGTGAGAAGTCTGCAGCGCTCCCAGCAACAGGCCGAGGGGTAACCAACCTCTTAATGCGGCGATCGGCAAGTCGGAATGCTGCGTCATCGAACAACGCTGACAATTCGAGCATGGTTGGTCGGTCGCTCGGCTTGTGAGCCATTGCGGCACCGACAGTTCTGAAGGCTGTCTCCAGTACGGTGCCCTGATCAGCGGTTGCCAACGATTCCAACGACCTTGCATCGATGCGTTCCCGAAAGGTCGGCCGTCGCCCAGATGCGAGGTGAAAGAAGGTTGCTCCGAAGGAGTAGACATCTGCTGGAGGACCGATGTCATCGGCACCATCCAGCTCCTCAGGGCTTGCGTAGGCGAGCGTCATCGCTTGCGTTCGCGTTCGCCCCGCTGCGTCACGCGTCAACGCAGCGATCCCGAAGTCACAGACCTTGACCTGTCCAAACACCCCGATGAGAAGGTTGTGCGGTTTGATGTCCCGATGCACGATCCCCAGATCGTGAGCGACAGCCATAGCCTGCGAAACGTGTTGGCCGACCAGCACCAATTCGGGTGGGGGAAGAGCTCCGCCATCCTGCAGCCTGTTCATCAAGGATCCGCCGGGCGCGAACTCCATCACCAGACAAGGGCCGTTCCGACCATCGATGATCTCCTCGACACTCACGACGTACGGATGGCCCTTCAATCGGAGTAGTGCCTCAAGCTCCCGACGTGCGCGATGCAACATGGGAGACCCACCGCCAAGGTCGCGGAGCTCTTTGATCGCCACGACACCCCCGGTGGACTCACGCACCGCTCGGTACACGGTTCCGAGACCGCCCGCACCAATCTCCTCGACATCGCGATAGCCGGTGAACATCGAGTTGAGACCCTTTCAAAGCGAACCCGCTGCACCAAGCAAGAGTGAGGGTCCGATTCTGGCCGACGCCAAGAACAGTGAGCGTACCGAACTCCCACCCGCCAACTACGGGTCGAGACGACCGGGTCTTCTGTCGGCGGCCATGAGAGCCTGCCCGTAGGCGGCCACCAAACTGCCCGTTGGTAGCCAACGGTTCTGCCCACTGGCGGTCAGTGGTTCTGCCCGGTGTCACCGACCGGTTCGCGATCGGTGAGAGCGGGCGGTTCAACTTCGACCGGTCGCAGCTCACGTTCGCTGACGGTCCCGCCGACGCTGCCGCAGGTTAGGACGACCTGCGGGAACCTACGAATGGACGGTCGCTCACCCGCATGTGCTGTCCATGTGTTGCCGAGATGCAACCCCACAGCGGGACAACGTCATGCCGCAGGGTCGTCTAGGTAGAACGATGGTCCGCGACCTCCGGCGCGGTAGAATTTGAACTGTGGCAGCACACCGGCGGCGGCGACCACCAACACGAATGGGTGATCATCGAAGTACACGTAGGCGACTTCGATCGCACCGTCAACGACCCGGTGCACGGTCGCTTCGACCAGTTCAACCTTGTCACCGCCGTTTGACCAATGCCAGCCAACACGGCTCACCTTCGCATCAGCAGGCAGAAGGTTCGCCTGCTCAGCGGCGGTGGAGGTGTCGGGGTACTCGAGGAAATACACGTTGCGCAGCCCGCGACGCAGATCGTCAGGGGTGCCGTCTGCGAGCATCGAGGGTGTCGCGTCGAACAACGACTCGTCAAGGGATGCGATCTGCTCCAAGTTCTCGCAAGTACGTTCAGCGATGGCGCCCGATGGGAGCGGCGCCCAAATCTCTTGACACGATTCGATCTGTTTTCCAAAGAACCTGGTGAGGCCGGAACCTTCGTCGTCTGACGAGCATCCGGCGACCACCAGCATCACCAAAGTGACCGACATCCCGACACCAGACCGCCGTGCGCGTGTTCCCATGTGTCCTCCGCTCATATTGGACGGCGAGAGTCGCCCACAGCAACAATAGTCTGCCAGCCGGCGAGCACCCCGGTAGCGCTGTTTCGGCCTAATCCGACCTCTTGAGCGAGGCAGTACATCACCGGGCTCGACGTTCCACCCGCTCACGCTGCGCCGCTTCGGAGCAGCTGGAAAGACGCCAGCAACGTAGCTGAGCGCAATGACATCGGCCGACTCAACTGGGGCCGGGACTTGGAGTCGGCGACTGCTCTCGACCCTGTCAGCCGTCGCTCAGGTCTTCCTGGATCGCCACGTGGGTGATGTCACCGTGACGAGAGAAGGTCCAGGTGTACTGACTTCGATGTGGGTCGACGAGCTCGTCGTAGACTTGGGGGACAGCGTCGGATGGGGGGATGCCAATGCGTTCGGCGATTGCGGTCATGACCGGTTCCAGTGTTTCCGCGAACTCCACCCGCAACTGGGCGCGGCGGAGGCCTGCGAACCGGCCGACCCCAGTGGACCAGCCAGTGAGGGTGAATGGGGCTCCGTGCAGTGCGGTGCTTGCGTAGCTGGCCACGGACTCGAGAGCGGGCGGAAGGTCCATTGACTGTGCATCGGTCTCTCGGAGTCTGATCTCGACGTAGTCAATGCCGCCTGGCGTCTTGTCGACGTAGACGCGCACCCAGATTTCGGATCTGCGGTCTGGGGTCCCGAGAGCGGCAGCATCGTCTCGGCGGCTGGTGACGGTTGCGTTGCGCATCTCAGGCAGTGTGACAGCCGCGTCCATGACGCTCGTAACGACCTGCGAGACGTCATCGAGCGAGGATGTGGCGAAGACGAGAGTGCTTTGCCGTTCGCCGGGGTAAGCAGAGTTTCCGACTCCGGCGAGGCGTGCTTGCGTGGTGTAGAGGAATGGCATCTTGTCAATTGGGACGCCCATATCCGAAAGCTTCTGCAGGGTGATGTCGTGCATTGCGTCGATCACGGCACTCTCCGGTGGAAGGTCAGCACCGCCTAGTGATACGAGCAACGCAGTGGGTGGGGCGGTGCTGTCGGCCACTTCGATCGGTTCGCTGGTCGCGGTGTCGAAGCTGAGGACCGGAGGATCGGGGAAGGTGCCAGCGGGGCAGCCGACGTCGCGGGCGAACCAGCGAATCGTTGATGGATGGTTGTCCATGACGGCGAACATCATCTGACTGGGGTTGGCCTTCACTCCGACCTCGTCGCCGTGCGCTGCGACCAACTCAGCGCTCACGAGGGAGTCGTCCTGCCAGTCGTCGGAGGCCTTCGTCGGTCCGATCGCGGCCATGTCGTAGAGGTTGCCGAGTTCTCGACAGGTCACGGCCTTGTCGGCCCGTCTGTCGTGCGCGTTGATGATCCGAGCTACACCAAACGCCACCAGGGCTAGGCCGATGGCCACAGCGACGGCCACTCGCCGACGGCCGTTGTACGCTTCGAGTCGATTCACACCTGACTTGGACGCGACAACACGTTCGGTTCGCCAATTCGCCGTCAGGAAACCTCGGTCGTCAGCGTCAGGCGACCGGCATCGGCCGTTACAACCATCGCGCGCGCACGGCGCTGGCTTGGTGTGGGTCAGGCTTGCGGAGGTCGTTTGATCGCGGATACTCGTGACCAGTCGAGTGTGCCGATGTGAACCCCGTAGGAGGGGGAGGCTTCGATGGTCGCGACTATCCCGGTTGCCACGTCGATGTGATGGATGAGTACGACGTGCCCGACTCCGCTGGCGGATGGACGGTAGACAGCGATGTCACCGGGTTGCAGTGCTGATCGGGGTGCGTCGGGTAGGCGGCTCGTCAGGAATCCCTGGGAGCCGTAGATGCCGAACTGGCCGGTGAAGTCGATGCCGGCTTGGCGCCAGGCGGTGATGACGAAGCCTGAGCAGTCGTAGACAACGGTGCCGGCCGCGAACGTGTAGAGGTCGCCGCGGCTGCCGGTGCTGGTTCCGCCGGGCCATGGTGGGGCACCGAACCGGTACGGGTCGATCGCGGCGTACGGGGCCCCGATCTGGGTCTCGGCCCACGCGATCACCGCTTCTGCGCCCTGCGGGCAGTCGACGGCTTGCACACCTACGGCGGGCAGGGCGATGGTGGTGTAGTGCCGCATCCACTTGGTTTGGTAGTCGCCGATCGAGATGTGGTTGTAGTCCGGGTTGGGTATGTAGGTCAGCGGCCACTCGCCGTCTCGAACTTTGGCGGCACCGCCAAGACCCACGTACCACGCAACTGGCACCCAGTCGACCGATCCGAAGTGGGCGAGCACGGCGCTCACATCTTGTGCGGCTCGCGCATCCTGCACCGCCGGGGGCGCTTGGTAGGCCTCGTCGTACCCGCGGTAGCGGTTCCAGCTGGTGAACAGGTACTGATAAGCGCCGGACGGACTTCCTGAGCTGCTTGGGTAGCCGCTGGCACGTGAGTGGCTCGACTCGGTGAAGTCGTCGCCAGATTCGAGGGCTCGGATGGTGGACAGGATCGCGTCGTTGTTGACGGGTTGCGGACACACCGCACCTGGTGGCGGAAGACAACCGTCGGGGTCGCTGCTCGCAGCAGCCAGCACGACCGGGTTGGTGGCATAGGTCTCGACGAAGGCGTCGATGTAGCTGGCGAGCGTGCCGTCCCAGCCTGGCACCGGCTCGGTCTCCCAGCTGGTGTCATCGTTGTCACCCGGCATGGTGGTGTGCCACCACACCATCGGCGGGGTGGTCACCGAGTGTGGTGGCGTGCCGTTCAGCACCGTGTGCACGGTCGACAGCAACACCTGATGGCGTTGTTCGAGGCTCGACGACTCGAAGGTGACACCAGGGTCGAGTCCGGCCGCCGGCGAGTACGTGTCCCAGTGGGGTCGGTCGACGGGGTCGGACGTGAGTTGCTCCATGGCGGCCGTGATGCGTTCCGGGTCGGGGTTCGCGTAGGTACAGACCGCCGTTGCGGCGACAGTCACGGCGTGACCCGCCGAGGTGGCGACGGCACCGACAGCCACCACGATGGCCATCAACAACGCAATGGGCACGAGCAGAGCGGCAACCACTATGTAGACGAGTTTCTTCATGCCCTTGGTGGTCGATGTCGCCGTGATCGCGCGCACAGCCCGTGCGCGTGGCCGTGAGCGTGGTGACCACTGGGAGTGGACCGTGCGCCACTCCGGTGCCGGTGCCGCCCAGGAGGACATGTCCGGATGATTCACATGCTGTTGAGTTCGATACCCGACCCTGCACCGTCTGCGCCTGCGGAAGTCGCGGCGAAGGTGACCACCGTGCTCGGGTTGGTGAAGTGGACGTCGTTGATGGCGGCGCTGGCTGTGTTGCTCGGGTCGGGCGCGTTGTTGTTCGCTGCCGAACGAGGGCACGGCGGTGGCATGTCACCTCAGTTGAAGTCGACGCTTGGTTCTGTGCTGGTGGTGTTGATCGTTGTTGGGTCGGCGAGCCAGCTCGTGCAGTGGTTGAGCTAGGCCGCCGGCAATGGCACTGTTCGGGCTTTCACTGAATCCCATCGATTGGATCACCGACGCTGCGGGCGAGATCGTCGACGGTGCGGCTGGCGCGTTCATCGATGTCGTGGTCGGCTGGGTCGAGGAAGCGTTGACGTGGGCGACACAGCAGATCGCGCTGGTGCTCACCGACTTGTCGGCACCCGACTTCGGGTCGTCCGCCTTCCAACAGCTCGGCGGCACCTTCAAGTGGTTGGCTCTGGTCTCGTTGGTGGCCACGATCATGCTGGCCTGCGCAGGGGCGCTACTCAATCCGAAGGTCGAGCTATCGCACGTCGTGCGCGAGATACCGATCACGATGGTGATGCTCGCCGGCTGGTACGCCGTGGTGGCTGTCTGGTTCGAGGGTTGTAGAGCGCTCACCGCCGCGTTCACCGGCGATGCGTTGCGTCAGGCGTTCGCCACCGGCATCTCGCTCGACGCCGGCATTGCGTCGTTCTTCCGGTTGCTGATCTGTCTGTTGATGATCGTGTTTCTGCTGGTGTTCATGATCGAGATGTTCGTGCTGCAACACATGCTGACCTTCGCGGCAGTGATCGGCCCGTTGTCGATCGCGCTGCGCCCATGGCCAGCGCTCAAGGACGTGTCGGCGCGAATGATCCGCAACGTGGCGACGCTGTCACTCACACCGGCGCTCACCGCGGCGTCGATGTCGCTGGCGTTGCACACAGTCAACGACGCCGGGGTGCTCGGCATCAGCCAAGCCATCGGTGGACTCGCCGGCATGGTCGTCTCAATCCTGATGCCTGCAATGGTGTCCAGGTTCCTTCCGTTGGGCGGCAGCGGCGACTCAGGTGGCCGTGCGCTGATCGCCGCAGCGGCGACCACTGCCGCAACGGTTGCAGCACTCGGCGCCACCGGAAGTACCGCTGTGATGGCGTCCGCCGGTCACGGTGGTGGCACCTCTCAGTTGGCGTCGTTCATGGGTGGTGGCGGGCCACCCACTCCCGACTCGTCCAGCGGTCGCGACCACCCGGCCGGCACTACGGACTCACGCGGCCCTGGGATCGCATCGCAGGCTCCAGCACCTGAAACACCGAAACCGAGTGGAGGTCCGACGCAGTTCGATGGCGACCCGACCCCTCCGACCCCCGCCGTTAGCGACGGTGAACCAGCACGGGTTGCGGCACGAATCAGCGAGATGCTGTCAACGGACGGGCAGTGAACCCGCCGGAGGTGTTGTGGCCTCCCGACGAGAAGGTCAAGCTGATCGGCGCGCTCTCCCGCCCCCAGGTGGTAGGCGTTGGCGCCGCGTTCGGGGTCTTCGGTGCCGGCATCGCAATCGACCAACCCATCGGAGCCGGCATCGCAGCGATCCCCGTGCTGCTGTGGACGATGCTCTCGTGGAGAGGCATGCCGATTCGCACGCGCGTTGTCGACCGCATCCGCTGGCTGGCACGCCGCGACAGAGTCTGGTCCGCCACGACCCGACGCGCGCTCGCAACGCCCTCCTACCTGCGCTGGATCACCCTCCACCTTGCGACTGACACCGAGCAAGAAGGGGCGGTCGGAGTCGTTGAGGCGCCTGGCGGCGCGTACACGGTGGTGATACCAGCCGACTGTCCGTCGTTGGCGTTCCTCCCGACAGCTGGTCAAGCTGAACGCTTCGACAGTTGGGGCGATCTTCTCGGCGGTCTGTGCGTCGAGCCGGGCACCGCGCTGACGGCCGAACGCATCGGGTGGACCGACATCCACCGCGCTTCGGACCCAACGGCGTTGGTGCGACATCACCGTGAGCTGGGAGTCGACGGTCCAGCGAGCGAGGACTACGCCCAGTACGTGTCGGGGTTCGGTGCGATCTCGTCGTCGCATCAACTGCTGTTGGCGGTGACGATCACCCGCGCCGGTCGGCTTCGAGTCGCCCGGCAGCAAGGCTTCACCGGTGGGCCTGGAGAGGTGATGTTGGCCGCCGCGGTGGCAGTCGGCCGGCAAGTCAGCCAAGAGCTCACCCGGCGCGGATTCACCACCGCCCCGATGCTGTCTCCCGCCGAGCTGGGTCGCATGATCGTGGAAACCGGCGACCCGTTCGAGGCACGCCGCGAAGACCCGACCGGCAGGGAACGGTTCGCGATGCCCGAACGATGCGGACCGAACCACTTCACCGTCGGGCGGGATCAGTTGGCGATCGACGGCGCCTACCACCGAGTGTTCTCGATCACATGGCCACGCACCAAGGTCGACGCCGACTGGCTGTGGAAGCCACTCGGGATGGAGGGCCCAAAGGTGGTCACCGTCCTGTTCGAACCCATCGCACCGTCGCGAGCAGACGCACGCCGCGAAGCGTTGACGACACGCGCAGCATCAAACAACACGATCGTCGCGATGAACCGCGGTCGCGTTCGCACCACCGACAAACGCAAGACCCAAGCCCTGCAATCAGCCGAGCAGGCTGTGGCAGCAGGGCATCAGGAACTCGACGGCTACGGCCTGATCGTCATCTCGGCCCGCACCCCACAAGACTTGAACCGGCGCTGCCAGATGCTGCGCCAGAAGCTCCGCGAAAGCGGGCGCGCCGGCGTTCGCGAACTGAGCGGCCAACACGACTTCGGTTTCGTCGCCGCGTTGCCGCTCGGCGTGTACGTGAGGCCCTCGGTGGAGTGATGCGCACCAGCAAGCTGCGCGCCACCACCGCCGAGTGGAGCAGAGCCTACCCCTGGCACTTCGGTGGATCGATCCCCTCAGTTGGCCCAATCGTAGGTGTCGATCACCTCTCCGGCGGCGCCCCCTTCGGCATCGACCCATTCGCCTGGGTCAACGAAGGCATCGCCCAAAATCCCAACATCGTGATCGCCGGGGCTCCTGGCAACGGCAAATCCGCACTCGTGAAACAGATCCTGTGGTGGCTCGTCGGTGCCTTCGGCTGCCGCTTCGTGGCCACCGACGTGAAGGGCGAGTACACACCGCTCGCGCGAGCACTCGGCGTACCGATCCTCGATTTGCGCCCCGGCGGCGACACCAAAGTGAACCCGCTCGAGGACCCCCAAGGTCGCCTCGAGTTCGCGCACGCGCTCGCTGCGCTGTGCCTGGAACGTCCGCTGCTCGCTGTCGAACGAGCAACCTTGTCGGGCGCCGTGCGCCTCTTGCCTGAACGGCCGCTCGTGTCGGACCTGTCCGCAATTCTGCGAGAGATGCCAGGCGTTCTATGCGACGAGTTGTCGATGACCCAAACCGCCGCGCTCGACGAGACCAAGGACCTCCGCTTCGGCTTCGGTGAACTGCTCAACGGAGTCCACGCCGGCATGTTCGACGGCCACACCAACGTCGACCTCGCAAGCTCACCATCAGGCTTCGTGGTCGACGTCTCGGGCTGCGGAACAGACGACCGAACCCTCCGCTTCGCACTACTCGCAGGCATGCGCGCCGTCGACCAACTCGTCGGCGCAAGCCCCGGCCACACACTGCTCGTCAACGACGAAACATGGCGACTCGCCGGAAACCGCGACACGGTGATCTGGCTACAACACAGCTTCAAACTCGGCCGCCAACGAGGGCAAGCCAACATCATCGTCGTGCACCGACTCGCAGAGCTCGGCGGTCAAGCCGACGGCACCACCGGCGAGATCGCATCCCGACTGGTCTCCGACGCCGACACCCACATCTTGTTCCGCCAGGGCGACCAACACGACGCCACCGACACCGTCACCCGCCTCGGCGTGCCGACCGCAGCGACAGCGATCCTAGCCCGACTACCAAAACACCGATTCCTCATCGACATCCGCGGCCAACTCGCGCTCGTCGACGTGGTGCTCTCACCCGCGATGCTCGCCATCAGCGACACCAACCGAAGAATTCGAATAGGATGTCGGGCGGGTGAACGGATGAACAGTTCTGCCACTTGAAACGACATGGATCTGGCACTGATCTGTGACGGATTGGCACAGATCCGACAGGAGGGTTGCTTCAGACGGTGAAGGTGCCACTCTCAGACGTCCTAGCCGAGGACCCTGGCCTTGGCGAGGGCGAATTCCTCGTCGGAAAGAACACCGTCGGCGTGCAGTTGGCCAAGCTTGACCAACTCCTCGGCGAGCGAGGGGCTCGCTGATCGGTCGAGGTCTCGCCCAGTCGGGCTTGCGACCGTTGGGAACTGAGCGAGCTTGGAGTGCGAAGCGAATGCCTGCTCACTCACGGCGAAGGTCTTGAGCAGTGCGGAGCGTGTCCGGGTGAGTTCGTCGGAGCTGAGGATGCCCCGCTTGTATGCAGCGACGTATGGCCTCAGCTTCCGGTCAAGTTTGACGACCTGCTCCTTAGTCCTGGCAGCGGCCTGCTCCTCACAGCGTGAGTTCTGAGCCAAGTCTTCAACTGACTCGCGCATCTCGGTGGCTGCCGCGTCGACGGCTCGCTTCGTTTCCTGAGACGACCGCGCCGCCTTCTTGGAGTTTCGGGCGGCGCGTCTGTCGGCGGCGCGCCAATCGACTTTGCCGAGGGTGACCACTGCGGCAATTTTGCGGACCTTGGCCATCTTCACCTTCGAGTCGAGAGCAGTTGGCGGAACTCGGTTCGCCGCAAGCCTATCCAGGACCCACCAGAGCCTCTCCCGACGCCAGGGGGATTCACTACCGGCCTCACCAATTCCAGGGGACCCGCCTCGGACGCCTGGCACGGTCGCTGGCGGTGACGCATCGCGAACGGCTACACCCCGTGTTGCCCGCCGTCCGTGCCCGCAGCGACGACGACAAGTGACTAACGCTGAGCTGGTGCCTGGCAGATTTGGGGCGACTTGCTGGCTGGCTGCCAGGCGGGGGTTGGGCGCAGACGATGCGCCTATGGACACACTTGATGAGCACACATTCGACTACGTTCTTGCCTCCTGCCTGACCTGGAGGCGGTGGCTGGTTCGGCAGATGGGCGGGTTCGTCCCTGATGTTGACGCCGAGATCACCGCCGCGATCTGGGAGCAGTACGTCGCTGGCGTGACCGATCGCGACGCGCTGTTCGGCGCGGCGCGCACGGCACTACGGCGGGTGTCTCGACACGAGAATCGTCAGACGAATGCTCGGCTGCAGCTGGCTGTCGCGGCTACTCGACCGGCGGACTCGTTCGATGAGTTGGTGGAGCGGGTCGCGGCTGAGCAGATGGTGGCTCGCTTGGCGATCCCGGCCAAGGCACGCGAGTGGGTGCGGGTCATGTCGGTCGGTGGCTCGGCGCCACGGCCGGCGATGATCACCGGTCGCCGTTGGGCCGACCGTGCGCGCGAGCAGATCACCAAGGAGAACCGCGATGCGGCGTAGGTGGCTCGCCATCATCACTACCGCTGCTGCGGCGACCGGCTGCACTGCGGAGGGCACGAGGCCGCAGCCCGCAGCCTCGACTGTCGTCGCTCCGATGCAAGTGCCTTCACCACCGGTGCCTAGACCGGCGATCGACACGACATTGCCTCTCAGCTCGGCTGATCCGGTGGCCACCACCCTCACCCCCGGGCATGGTTCGCCTATCGTCGTAGATGGTGGGCCGCTGCCACGAGCGGTCGCCGATGCGGTCTCGCGTCGGAGTGGTGAGATCGTGGAC
>ERZ1026792.2069-NODE-2069-length-11116-cov-3.368641_pt1 | contig 11116 bp, 10 predicted proteins | sample MGYA00520884_ERZ1026792 | MGnify/ENA primary metagenome ERZ1026792 (study PRJEB33270, sample SAMEA104284473) | anaerobic digester metagenome | biome: Anaerobic digester microbiome; feature: mesophilic sludge digester; material: Anaerobic digester biomass... | reverse complement strand
GTCGCTGGTCATGCGCAAACCGGGCTCACGCTCGGCGCGCCGACCTATGGCGGCACCGGCTGTCCGTCAGGCACCGCTGCGGTGGCCCTGAGCGGGCAGACCATCTCGATTCTCTATGACCAGTTCATCGCCGAGGCCGGTGGCCCGACGGGCCGGACGTTCGACCGCAAGTCGTGCAATCTCGCCATCCCGGTCAACGTGCCGAACGGCCTCAGCGTTTCGGTCGTGTCGGTCGACTACCGTGGCTACAACGGTCTGCCGAGCGGCGCCAATTCCGTCTTCCGCGTCGAGTACTTCTTCGCGGGCGGCACCGGGCCGGTCTTCAACCAGACCTTCACCGGGCCGCGCCAGCAGGACTTCACCATCTCCAACCAGATCGTGGCGGCTGCCAATGTCTGGTCGGCCTGCGGCCAGGACGTGACGCTCCGCACGTTTCTGAGCAACCTGTTCAGCGTGCAGTCCGACTGCCCGCACCGCGAAAAGTTCGGTTACGGCGGCGACATCGTCGCGTCCTTGCGCACCGGCGCCAGCGCCCCGGGTTCCTTGCCGATGATCGCCTGCAGGGCACGCGTCCTGACTTCCAGATCGTTCTCGGCGCCGATTTCCTGAGCGGTGGCGAGGTCGAAGCGGGCCTGAGCCTCCTGCGAATCGGTGATCGTTGCCGTGCCGACCTCGAAATTCTTCTTGGCAGACTCCAATTGCTGGGCGATCGCCGTCTTGTTGGCGCGCACTGCATTGAGATTTTCGACGGCGTAGATCGCATCGAAATAAGCCTGCGAGACACGCAGGATCAGGTCCTGGCGAGCCTGAACAAAATTGGCTTCGGCCTGCGCCACCAACAATTTCGACTGGTCGTAGGAAACCCAGTTCTGCCAGCGAAACAGAGGCTGCGAAAGCGTCAACTGGTAGCCATTGGAGTTGTATTGCGGCTTGGAGATTGTCGGCCCGTTGTGGATCGAAATCTCGTTCTTGTTCCACACCGTATTGCCCGACAGCGTCAGGCTAGGCAGCAGGCCGGCCAAACTCTGCGGCGTCGCAAGCCAACTCGGCACTCTCGAACCCGGCAAGCTGGCTTACCTCACCGTCGTGGAAGGCGGCAGCTACTTTGACCCCGAGGCCAAAGTCCGCGAGGTGTGGATTGACGGCCGGGTTTACCCGGTGCCGGGCGAGGAACGCGGGGCTGCCCAAGCCGGGGCGAGCCAGTCCCGGACTGCCGCGGCCAATAAACCGAAGCCGGCGAAGGCTGCCGCGGATAATCCCGGAGAACGGCGCCGCGCCTTGCAAAAGACCCGGCTGGCGCGCTCGCCGCTGGAAGGGCGCGGGCCGCTGGCGGAGCCGAAGGCCATCCTGATTGAACAGGCCACCGTCTGGACCTGCGGCCCCGAAGACCGCCTGGAGGACGCGGATGTGCTGTTCGTCGGCGGCAAGGTCAAGGCGGTGGGCAAGGGGCTCTCCCGGCTTTCGCCGGATGGCGATCCGCTGCTGGTGATTGACGGGCGCGGCCGGCACGTCACGCCCGGGCTGATTGACGCGCATAGCCACACCGCCATCCTGGGCGCCGTCAACGAATCGTCGCTGCCCTCCACGGCCATGGTCCGCATCCGCGACGTGGTGAATTCCGAGACGGCCAACCTGCGTCGGCAGCTCGCCGGCGGCGTCACCCTCGTGAACCTGTTCCACGGCTCGGCCAATCCAATCGGGGGCCAGAGCTGCATCATCAAACTGCGTGACGGCGCCGGCCCGGAGGACCTCGTCTTCGACGCCGCGCCGCCGGGCATCAAGTTTGCGCTGGGGGAGAATGTGAAGCAATCCGGCTGGGGCGACCGCTTTGTTACGCGCTTCCCCCAAACCCGCATGGGCGTGCGCACGCTGATAGCCAACCGCTTCATCGCCGCCCGGGAATACCTGGCCCGCCGGGAGCAGGCCTCCGGCCGGTCCGCCCTCCCGCCCCGGCGCGACCTCGAACTCGAAGCCCTGGGTGAAGTGCTGCAAGGGCGCCGCTGGATTCATTGCCACGCGTATCGCCAGGATGAAATCCTCATGCTCATCCGCCTGATGGAGGGCTTCGGCGTGCGGATCGGCAGCTTCGAGCACGCGCTGGAAGGCTACAAAGTGGCCGATGAGATTGCCCGGCACGGCGCGGCCGGCTCCACCTTCTCGGATTGGTGGGCGTACAAGTTCGAGGTCTATGACGCGATCCCCTATAATGGCAGCCTCATGCGCGACCGGGGCGTGCTGGTCTCGTTCAATTCCGATTCGTCCGAGCTGGCCCGGCGGCTCTACACGGAGGCCGCCAAGGCGGTGAAGTATGGCGGCATGCCCGAGGTCGAGGCGCTCCGCCTGGTCACCCTCAACCCGGCCAAACATCTTCACCTGGACGCGCGCGTCGGCTCGCTGGAACCGGGCAAGGACGCCGACTTCGCCCTTTGGTCCCATTCTCCGCTCGATTCCCGCACCGTCTGCCTCCAAACTTGGATCGAGGGAAAAAAATACTTCGACCGCGAACAGGAGGCCGGGCGCGCCGCCCAACTGCAAGCGGAACGCGCCGCTTTGCTGGCCCGGGCCCAAAAGCTGGCGAAGCTCGCCAGCGGCGGCGGCGCCACTTCGGAGGAAGCGAAGAACTCCTTCTTCCGCGTGGCCCTGGAACACGAGTTCGACGGCTGCGACCGCCGCGAACTGGAGGAGTAAGACGCATGCGTAAGTTCATTTCCCATTTTCGGTTCGAGAGGGCGGGCCTCCCCGCAACCTTCAACCGCCGCCGGTTCGCTTCGCCGCCAGGGCGCGCGCGGGCGCTCACCTTCCCGCGGCGGCGCGGATGCCTTTCGCTGTGCGGGGCGGTTTGGCTTGCCGCGCTGACGCCGGGCGTGGCGGCTGAAAGCCTCCTCCTTTCCGGCGCCACCGTGCATACCGTTGCGGGTGAAACCCTGGCCCCCGGCCAGGTGCTGATCCGCGGAGGCAAGATTGCCGCCGTTGGCCAAACTGTTCCCGCCGACGGCGCGGCCCAGGTTGACCTCGCCGGCCGGCATCTCTACCCGGGGCTTATTGCGCTCAACACCGCCTTGGGGCTCACCGAGATCAGCGCCGTGCGCGCCACCCAGGACAGCACCGAAGTGGGGGATGACTTCACGCCTGATGTGGAGTCCGGGATCGCCGTGAATCCGGATTCGGAGTTGATTCCCGTCGCCCGCGCCAACGGGATCACCAGCTTTGAGCCCGTGCCGCAAGGCCACCTCATCTCCGGCCAATCCGCGCTGATGGCGGCCGACGGCTGGACGACCGAGCAAATGACAATCCGCAATCCGCTGGCGCTCCACCTTTTCTGGCCGTCCCGGGAACTTGACTTCACGCCGAAAGAAAAGGCGCGCAACCGGGCGCAGTGGAAATCTCTGGTGGACCAGGACCAGAAACGCCGCGCCCGGCTCCGGGCCATTGCGGACTTCTTCGCGGAAGCCGGGGCGTATGCCCGGGCCAAAGATGCCGCCGCCCGGGGCCAGGCCCCCGCGCTGGAAATCATCCCCGCCTGGGAGGCGATGCTGCCTTACGTGCGGGGCGAACGGCCCGTCGTGGTGCATGCCGACGAAATCCGCCAGATCAAGGCCGCCCTGGCCTGGGCAGAAACCCAGCGCTGCCGCATCATCCTCGCCGGCGCCCGCGACGCCTGGATGGCCGCCGATCAGTTGGCGGCCCGGAAAATCCCCGTTCTCTATGGTCATGTCCATACGCTGCCGGCCCGGGACACGGATCCCTACGATGTGCATTTTCGCGCGCCCGCCATCCTCCACCAGGCGGGCGTCCGCGTCGCCTTCACGCTCGGCGAGGGCAGCTTTGACGCGGCGATGATCCGCAACCTGCCTTACCTCGCGGCCCAGGCGGCCGCCTTTGGCTTGCCCGAAGCGGAGGCGCTTAAAGGGCTGACGCTTTACCCCGCGCAGTGTGCCGGAGTGGCCGACCGCCTCGGCTCTCTGGAAGCCGGCAAAGACGCGACCCTTTTCGCTACCGACGGAGACATTCTTGACATCCGCAGCCGCGTCCAACGAATGTGGATTGCGGGCCGGGAAGTCAGCCTCGAAAGCCGCCACACCCGGCTCTACGAGAAATACAAAAACCGTCCCCGGCCGGAGTGAACCCTAACGCGCCGTCAGGCGCAGCATGGACGATGCACCAGGCCTGGCGCGGCGCCACGTCACTCCTAGCTGAACCCGGCCAACGAATCACAGTGAGTGGACGGAGTGGCAGCACTGCGAGGTGCGAGCGCGGGACGGCACGGGATCTCACAGTTGAAACGGCGGCGTTGCACCCCGCCAACAGTTTGGCCCGGTTCGGACACCGCGTGTCAGGTTCCGGCGGCCAGGCTTCCTCCACTTGCAGCAGTGATTCAAATCCTGTAATATGACCCGCATGAGCGAACTGGTTTTTGAGGTGACGCAAGAGGAAGACGGCGGCTTCTGCGCCGAATGCCTGTCGGCGAACATCTTTACGCAGGGAGACACCTGGGAGGCGCTGCGCAAAAATGTCCAGGAAGCGGTGCGGGCCTATTATTTTGACCAACCCCCGGCCCCCAAACGTATTCGGCTGCACCTGGTGCGGGACGAGCTGCTGGCGGACGCATGAAAGTGCCCCGGGATTTAAGCGGCGCGCAACTAATCAAAGTGCTGTGCCGCGATTGGGGCTATCGCCAGTTGCATCAAGAAGGCAGCCACGTCATCTTGCAAACGGAGATGCCAGGGCATCAAAGACTGTCCGTTCCCAATCATAATCCGTTGCGCGTCGGCACGCTCAACAGCATTGCGCGGGCGGTGGCCGCGCACAAAGGCGTGGACCGCCAGGCTGTGCTGGACTCGCTGGGATGACGGGCGAAGCCTCTTTTTGCGTTTACCGGCCGGCGTGAGGGATTCACGGAAACGCGCTCAAGGCCAGTGAGGCTCCCGCAGGTGCCGCTTGTCATTGGCCGGCGCAGTTCCCATATTCGATCCCGCATAAGCTATGAGCATTGACTGCGATCTCCTCATCCGCAACGGCACCCTCTATGACGGCAGCGGCGGGCCGCCTTTCCGCGGCGACCTCGCGGTCAACGGCCAGACCATTGCCGCCATCGGCCCGCTGACGGCGGTGCGCGGCCGGGTCGAGCTCGACGCCGACGGCCTGGCGGTCGCACCCGGATTCATCAATATGCTGAGCTGGGCCAACCGCTCGCTCATCGAGGACGGTTGCTCGCAAAGCGATATTCGCCAGGGCGTCACGCTCGAGGTCATGGGCGAAGGCTCTTCCATGGGCCCCCTCAATCCGACCATGAAACGGCAGCTCCGCGAACGGCAGGGGGACATCAAGTATGACATCGAGTGGACCACCCTCGGCGAATACCTGGAGCACCTCGTCCGGCGCGGCGTCTCCTGCAACGTGGCTTCCTTCGTCGGGGCCACCACCGTGCGCATCCACGAAATCGGCTACACGGATCGCCCTCCCACGCCCGCCGAACTGGAGCGCATGAGACAACTGGTGCGCGAAGCCATGGCCGAGGGCGCGCTGGGCGTGGCGTCGTCCCTGATCTATGCCCCGGCGTGCTATGCCGGGACGGACGAACTCATCGCGCTCTGCCAGGTCGCCGCGGAATGCGACGGGCTATACATTTCGCATCTTCGCAGCGAGAGCAACCGGCTGCTCGAAGCCGCCGACGAACTGATCCGCATTGCCCGGGAGACCCCGATCCGGTCTGAAATCTATCACCTCAAAGTCGCCGGCCGGCCCAACTGGCCCAAGCTGGAGCCGCTGATCCGGAAGATCGAGGCCGCGCGGGCCGAGGGGCTGGCGATCACCGCGGATATGTATAACTACGCCGCCGCGGGCACGGGGCTCGACGCCGCCATGCCGCCCTGGGTGCAGGAGGGGGGGCTGGAAGCATGGGTGCAGCGCCTTCGCGACCCCGCCGTGCGCCAGCGGGTGAAGCGTGAAATGGCCGCTCCCGCCGATACCTGGGAGAACTTCTATGTGGCCGCGGGGTCTCCCGAACGGATTGTGCTCGCTGGGTTCAAGAGCGACCGGCTCAAGCCGCTCACCGGTCTGACCCTGGCCGAAGTCGCGGCGCGGCGCGGCACCTCGCCGGAAGAAGCCGCCATGGACCTCGTCGCCGAAGACCAGGGCCGCGTGGATGCCATCTACTTCATCATGTCCGAGGACAACGTGCGCCGGCAGCTCAAGCTGCCTTGGGTGAGCTTCGGTTCGGACGAAGGCTCGTTCGCGCCCGCGGGGGTCTTCCTCTTGTCCAACCCGCACCCGCGCGCCTATGGCAACGTCGCCCGCCTCCTCGGCCGCTATGTTCGCGAGGAAAAGCTGATCCCCCTCGAAGCCGCGATTCATCGTCTGAGCGCCCTGCCCGCCGCCAATCTCAAGCTCGACCGCCGCGGCGCGCTCAAGCCCGGCTTCTTCGCCGACATCGTCGTCTTCGACCCCGCCGCCATCCAGGACCACGCGACCTTCGCGCAGCCGCAGCAATACGCCACCGGCGTGCGCGAGGTATTCGTCAACGGGGTGCGGGTGCTCAAGGACGGCGAGCATACCGGCGCCAAACCCGGCCAGGTCGTCCGCGGGCCGGGATGGCGGCGCCCGGCGGCGGGTTGAAACGGCGTGGCGCGTGCGGTCAGGCGTGCGCGTAATCGTACTGCGGCGGCCAGAACCGGAAGGGGTCGGGAAACTTGCGCTGGTTGCTGACCGAGAAGGCGCCGTAGCCATCCACGTGGGCGAAACTGCCGCGGACCATTTGCGCGTGGAGATGGGGGAACCAGTTGCCGTTGTTGGTGGGGCCGCCCACGTTGCCCAGCAGTTGGCCGGCGCGCACGCGGTCGCCGACGCGCACCCAGGTTTTCCCCAGGTGCGCCAGCAGCAGCGTCAGCCGGGGCCGCAGCTCCAGCGCAATCCGCCCGCCCCAGCCGCCGGAGCTGTCCTCGTCGTGCCAGGTTTCCACCACCAGCGCGTCCGCCGGGCTATAGACGCGCGACCGTTCGGCCACGTTGAAGTCCACCCCCAGGTGAAAAGCCATGTTCGGGTGCATGTAGTGCCCCTGCCACAGCGTGGAGCGGTCCTCGAACCAGCCGCCGTAGGAACAGGTGGCGCGGTAGCGCCGATGCAGGCGGCGGACCCAGCGCTGGCAATAGTCCGGCTCGAGCAGGGGATTGGGCTTGCCCGGGCGCTGCTCGCCCAGGGCCAGGGCACCCAGAGGCAGATAGACCCACCGCCGCCTCCGATACTGTGGAAACAGCAGTTGAAACATGTCAATCTCCCGGGTCGTTCATAAACTTCCGCTCGATGGCCTTGGGATGGTTGTCCAGGTTCAGGGACATGTAAATGTGGCGGATGCCCTGGCCGAAGCCGAACTTGCGGAAGAACGCGATGGCATTGCGGTTGCCCTCGTAGGTGTCCACCAGCATGATGCGGACGCCCTTTTCGACGAACCGCTCCTGCAGTTGGCGGGTGAGCCGTTTGGCCACGCGCTTCCGCTTGAAGGCCGGGTCCACCCCCAGCCAGTCCAGCCACCCGTAGAGCCACGAGCTGCCCGGCTTTTCCAGCAGGCTCCCCAGGGCAAACCCGATGACCCGCTCGTGGCAGGTCGCCACCAGGCAGGTTTCCTTGTCCGCCGTGTAAATCTGCAACACCTCGGCCTCTTCCCAACAGCGGTACAGGGTGGGGGAGGTTTCCGCGGTGAACAGCATGTTTCCCAACTCCACCACGGCGGGGATGTCGTCCACTTGCATTTCTCTGATTTCGATCGCAGGTCGGCGGGGCATATATTTATTCGAGACGGTTCAAACAGCTTGTGTCCAGCATAAAATCCGTTGACGGCGGGAGGCTATTCCGCGGCCGGCTCTTCCAGGCCGGCTAGAAAATCCCTGAGGCGGGCGACGCATTCATCCACGCCCAGCTCGGCGGTGGGCAGCTCCAGTTCGGGATGCTCCGGGGGTTCGTAGGGCGCGCTCACGCCGGTGAAGTCGCTGATTTCGCCCGCGCGGGCCTTGGCGTAAAGCCCCTTGGCGTCGCGCTGCTCGCAGACCGCCAGCGGCGCGTTCAGGTAAACCTCGACGAACTGGCCCGGCGGCAGGCTGCGCCGGATGGCGTCGCGATCGGCGCGATACGGCGAAATGAACGCCGTCACGCAGATCACCCCCGCGTCGGCAAACAGCCGGGCCACCTCGCCAACCCGGCGAATGTTCTCGCGGCGGTCCGCGGGCGAAAAGGCCAGGTCCGCGCACAGCCCATGCCGCACGTTGTCGCCGTCCAGCACATAAACCCATTGGCCGCGCTCGAACAGCTCCCGTTCCAGCTCGATGGCCAGGGTGGTCTTGCCCGAACCGGAGAGGCCCGTCAGCCATACGACGCGGCCCGCGTGGCCGTGGGCCCGGGCCCGCTGCGCCGCCGTCACCCGGCCCACCGTCCAGTAAATGTTCGGGCTCTTGTGCAGCGAATCGGCCGTGCGCCGGGGGTAGCGGTCGTCCAGGATCACTCCGCCGCCCGCCAGGTCAAAACCATCCACGATGACAAAGCGGCCCAGCGCGGCGATCTCCGCGCGGGGGTCGAAGGCGATCGGCTTGCGGGTGCGCAGCGTTAATTCCGCGGCTTCATGGCGGTGGACGCCGGGGGCGCCGGGGCGTTCGAGGGGTTGCAGCGTGGCGGCATCAATGACGCGTTCGATGTGCTCGATCTGGCACGCGGCCTCCTGCGTGGCGAGCTTGAGGCGGTAAGCGCGGCCGGGCGCAAACGGCTGCTTCCCCAGCCAGAAGACGCGCGCCCGGAAGCGGGTCAGCGCGTACGGCGGCGCGTCCTCCGGGGCGCCCACCGCGCCGCGCTCGACAAAGATTTGTTCGGTCAGCGTCAGGCCGATGCTCTCGCCCGCCTCGGCCACCGTCCGCGCCGGGCCGTTCCACCGTTCGAGGCTCCGGACCGTGCTGGTCTTGTAGCCGGGGACAAAGACCAGCCGGTCGCCGACCTTGAGCCGGCCGCTCTCGATGCGCCCCGCCAGGATGCGCCGCTCGTCAAATCGGTACACGTCCTGCACCGGGAACCGCAGGGGTTGATCGGCCGGCGGGGGGACGGCCTCGAACTGGTCGAGCGCCTCCGCCACCGTCGGGCCCCGCCACCACGGCATGCGCGGGCTCGGCGCGGCCAGGTTGTCGCCATGCCACGCGGAGATGGGAAGGAAGAGGCGGGGCTGCAGGCCGAGCGCCTGAAGCCAGGCGCGGTACTCGGCCTCGAGGGCCCGAAACGGCTCGGGCGCGTAGTTCAGCAAATCCATCTTGTTGACCAGCACGATGACCTGGCGGAGGCCCAGGAACTCGAGCAGAAAGCCGTGCCGCCGCGTGTTTTCCCGCACCCCCTCGCGGGCGTCAATCAACATCAAGGCCGCCTCGGCCTGCGCGGCGCCGGTGACCATATTCTTGAGGAACTCATGGTGCCCCGGCACGTCAATGATCACGTAGCGGCGCCGGGGCGTCCGGAACCAAATCTGCGCGGTATCAATGCTGATATTCTGGTCGCGCTCCGCCTGGAGGGCGTCCATGAGGTTCGCCCACTCAAAGGGAACCCCGCGCCGCCGGGCGGCCAGTTGAAGCTGCTCCAGCCGGCCTTCGGGCAGCGAGCCGGTGTCATGCAACAGCCGGCCCACCAGGGTGGACTTGCCGTGGTCCACATGGCCGAGGATGACAATCCGGAATTGTTCGGCGGCGTCCGGGTTCATCTACATATAGCCATCGCGCCGCAGTTGCTCGAAGGCCGCTTCGCTCTCCTGGTCCTGCGCCCGCCCGGCGCGCTCCGGCGTCCGGGTCTGGCGCAACTCCGCGACGATCTCCGCCACCGTCCGCGCCGACGACTTGACGGGGAAGGTGCAGGGATAACAGCCGATGCTCCGGTAGCGCTCGCCCCGCTCGTTCGCGAAGTAGAGGGGGATGACCGGCACCTTCTCGCGCTCGATATATTCCCAGATGTTCAGCTCCGTCCAGTGCAGCAGCGGGTGGATGCGAATATGCGTCCCCGGCGCGACGTCCGTCTGGAATTGATCCCAGAACTCCGGAGGCTGATCCTCGACGTTCCATTCCATCTGCCGGTCGCGCGGGCTGAAGTAGCGCTCCTTGGCCCGGGTCGGCTCCTCATCGCGGCGGACGCCGACAATGACGCCGGTGAAGCCGTGCTGGTGCAGGACCGCCTGGAGGGCGTCCTTTTTGAGCGCGCTGCAGCACTCGACGCGCGTGGCCCGCCCCTGCGGATACGTGCGCCCGCCCGCCAGCGCCGCGTCGTTGCATCCCACAATGAGCTGGAGCTTCCACTCGCGGCAAAGCCGGTCGCGATACTCGATCATGCTCGGAATCTTGTAGCGGGTATCCACATGCACCAGCGGAAACGGCACGTGCCCGAAAAAGGCCTTGCGCGCCAGCCACAGCAGCACCGTCGAATCCTTGCCGATGCTCCACAGCATGGCCAGCCGCTCGAACTGGCTGAACGCCTCGCGCAGGAGGTAGATGCTTTGGTTTTCGAGTTCGTCCAGCAGCATGGTCTATGGCTCCACCGCCGGCGGCCGCCGCGGCGCCGGGTCCGGCGGCGCCAAAGCTCCCCGCGCCCGGCCGGCGGGACGCCCGATTGGCCGGCGCAAAGCCGCTGCGTGGCACTGGATCCGCGGATCACAATGCCGACGGGAGAGTTGGAACTCGCGCATCAATCGGTCGCCTGAATACGCGGGCAAGATGCCCGGTCCGCCCGCGTCGCGCAAGCCGCGTGATGCCGGGGGCCGCGGGCGGCCGGGCCCGCGCCCGCCCCGGTGCCGCGCAACGCCACCGGCGGGAAGCCCGGTGGCGTCGCCGGACGATGGTTCCGGATGAATCAGTCCAGACTCAGGACGCGGTAGAACCGCTGCGGCGCCCCCACCGCATCCTCCTTCGAGGCGGTGTCCGCGCTGGCGGTGATATCCGGCGGCAGGTTGCTCCAGTTCAGGTCCGTAATGTTATCCTTGTATTCGACGCGATAGTTCCTGCCGGCAATCGCCGTCCAGGTCAGCACGACCCTGCCCCCCACCCACTCGACCTTTTGAATGCGCAGCGGCGCGGCCACCGCGATGCTAAAGGTGGTGCTGTCGCTCAGG
>ERZ1026792.2067-NODE-2067-length-11123-cov-2.360495_pt1 | contig 11123 bp, 14 predicted proteins | sample MGYA00520884_ERZ1026792 | MGnify/ENA primary metagenome ERZ1026792 (study PRJEB33270, sample SAMEA104284473) | anaerobic digester metagenome | biome: Anaerobic digester microbiome; feature: mesophilic sludge digester; material: Anaerobic digester biomass... | reverse complement strand
GTATTATCCTTTCAGCCTTAATAGTTTTTCAAACAAGGTTATACAAGTTACGCAAATGCTTCCCTTAGCATGAGAAGCAAACTTAACTACCAAACACTTCTCATTTTTGGGGATAATTCTTCCGCAACATTGACAATGTCTAAGTCTTATAGCTTTTTCAACCTTCAAAAGAAATTGCATTTTCCTTCCCTCCTTACCAAGAAAATTTAACACCTATGCTAGCGTTATTTATAACTTGCCCGCCTTCGATACCTATCCACACGCAATAAAATAGGCATCTACTTCAGATGTACTTGGATGTTTCCCCAGAATTGGGTTCTTTTCATGAAATTTTTGTGACTTGGTAATATATCTCGACTGACTCCAATCAGCTCCCAAAGCAGCCGTAAAAGCCAACTGATAAGCAGTATCTTCCTTCGACCAATCTTTACCAAATTTCCAGTCGCTTGCCATAGCCTTTATTGAGCTAAAAGACAAAATCGCCAAACTTACCGCTGTAATCGCAACAGCCTTTTTATTCATCTCGCTTCCTCCTTTTTATACAATAGGATATCTCCTATCGAATTTACGTATCTTATCAGTATTCAATATTCTAACAATATATCCACTACCTCCCGGATGATAATAAGAAGCAATAACCTTGCCAAAAACATTTCCATTCTTGACCATTATCTTGCCTAGCATCTTCGTCCTAGTAGTAACCTTATCGTTAAAACAATGCTTACTTAAGTACTTTTCCAATAGTTTTTTGTCATCCATACCATCCTCCTTTGACAAAGTATATCTATTGTATATGGGTATTGTATATTATTTTTAAAATTAAATCAAGCTCAAAAAATTCAATAAAATTAAATAGTTAAATATTAATGAATTAAAAACTTAATAAAATTAAGTAGTTATAAAATATTTTATAACTTCGCTAAAAATGGGAGGAAAATATGGAAAGGAAAAGGAATTGATTTGGAAAACAAATTTTATCTAACTTATCAAAATTATTGGAGAAATTTCAAATCCTCTTTTATTTTCCTATTTTCCTCAATTCTCCCTTATATCTTTATTTTTAAATCTTTAAATTCTCCTCTCTCTCTCTTCAAAGTGACATATGCTTTTAAGGATATACATATATAATATAATAATAATAATAATATATAATAGACACCCCACATAACGAATAATTTGAAATTAAAAAATGAATATAAGCTGAATTTGTGGAAAACAGGAAAATGAAACCAAATTTGAAAAAAGTTTAATAAAATCAAATATTTAAACAATTTTTGTTTTCCTATTTGTTTACATTTTGTTTCCCAATTTTCCTTTTAGTTATTAGACAGTTACACAAACACACACAAAAATATCTACAAGTTAAATTCTTTAGGCACAATAATAGGGTTTTTTAACTTGAAGATAAATCCAATTTCCCTTATTATATCCATAAGGTATATGCATATATGAATGAAAGTGTAGCTGTAGCCAACATATTAGAAAAGATAAAAGAAAAAGGAGACATAATGTTATGTCTCCCTTTTCCTGCCGTCTTACTTCTTCATTTCAGCATCAATTTCAGCTTCTGTCGCAACAATGCCTTTTTCGTGAGCTTTTCGAAGAATTATTTTAATCTTCGCTTCCCTTCTCAGTCTTGCCCGTTCTGCCGTTTCTTTGGTTCTGTTATAAACCTTTTCTTTTTCCAACAGTTCCGCAAGTCTCTTTTCGTCAATTGTAGCCATAATACTTTCTCCTTTCAAAAAGTTTTTGATAACATTATGTTATCTTTAATTACATATTACAATACTATATGTTTAAAATCAAGCACTAATTTACCAATGAAATCGAGCGTTTAAATATGAATAACGAACATAACTCCTACAAACCCACAATTGATGTTGAGATGAGAGAGGACGACGTTCTTACAAACGGGGCAAAAAATTTCAGCCAGGTAGAGGGCGAAGCGGGGCCTAGCAAAGAGGTGATGTTGAAACAAATTAATGTTCCCCGGCGGGGACCTAAAGGTAATGGGGGCATGGTTTGGGCTAGGCATCAGTTTGTTATAGGCCTAGCGTGTGCTGGGTATAATGTCCAAGAAATAAGCGACCTAAGTGGATACGGAATAGGAACCATTTATCAAATCCTAAATAGCGAAGAGGCCAAAAGTCAATTAAAGCAACTAATGGCAGTATATGACGACCAATTCAAAAGGCTTTATCCTAAGGTAGTAAAAAGTATCAATGAAGGGTTGGATTACCCCGATATGGATATTAAACATAAGAATGCAGCTTTATGGCTTAAATACAATAAAGGATTGGAAAAACAACCAAGTAGTATTCATGTCACCGCTGAAGATGTGGTAATGAATATTTTGAACAACCCAGGAGAGTAGTATGCTTACCCGCGAAGCAGAGGTAGTTGAGACTCTTTTCAGAATCCTTCCTAAGCAAGGCCCTCAGGTAGAGTTTGTTTTGAACGAAGCCCAAGCAGCTTATGATAGGCAAAGGACTACTAGGGATATAATAGCCAAGGCAAGGCAAAAGGGTTTTTCTTCTTTAGGTGTAGCCTACCAGGTTGTAGATTGCTTAGGCAAGCCAGGAAGCAGATGTGTTTTAATATCCCATGAGGCATCAGCTACTCAAAGGCTTTTGGATAAAGCACATTATTATATCAAATATATGAAAGGTCCCCAACCTGAATTGGGACGTCATTCAAGAAACGAATTATACTTTCCTAAGACAGAATCTACATATTACATCGGTACAGCTGGAGCACGAGCCTTCGGTCGAGGTGATACTATTACTCATTTACATATATCCGAATATGCCTGGTGGGAATCTGATGCTTTGCAACACGTAGCGGGTTTAATGCAAGCCGTTCCTGCTGGCGGAACAATAAGGATAGAATCTACGGGTAATGGCCAGGCTAATGATTTTTATTACATGACAAAGCATGCCATTGAATTGGGTTATAATGTATTCTTCCGGAGCTGGTGGGAAGACATGGAATACTCTAAAGAACCTCCCCCTGGCGGCTGGGCACCTTCCGGATTTGAACATTACTTCGAAGACATGCGAAGCAAGTACAATCTTAATGAAAGCCAACTTTATTGGTATTGGTGCAAGCTTAAAGAATTCCGTTACAATTTAAAAACAATGCAACAAGAATATCCATCCAACTTAAATGAATGCTTCCAGGCCACTGGAGGACAAGTCTATATAGATGTTCCTTGGCACGAATCCTTTGATTGGGATTGGGCTATGACAAACCACAATCCTCCTTTCCGTTATGATTATTTAAAAGGCCATCCCCATCCTGATTATACTTATGTAATGGGTATGGACGCCGCAGGAGGAACAGGTAATGACGAGGCGGCTATTCAAATCATTTGCTTTGAAACTCTTGAACAGGTGTTTGAATTTGGTAGCAATACAATAGGTCCGGTAGCCTTTGCTAAGTGGGGCATTGAATTGGGTAAAAAATACAACAACGCTTACGTAGTTCCAGAAGCAAACAATCATGGAGCTACTGTAGTAGAAATTTTCAGATCTAGCGACTATCCTAAGACAAGAATATTCAAAACTAGTCCAACAGCTACAACGGTGTTTAAGTATGGACTTAACACTAGTGAACAGACCAAAAAACTATGGGTCGGAGCTACACAAGAATTCCTCGACAAAGGCCTCCAGATTCACGGTAAACGAACCATCGAGCAAATGGAAGAGTTCTCCGAAGATGACAAAGGGAAACTTGGGGCAAGTGAAGACGGCCTCGTGGCAGCTCTTGGCTTGGCGTCAACAGGCCTTAAAAAATGGTACCATCTGCGAAACCAAAACATCCGTAAACCAATCAAAGTGATTCCGCGACCTAAAGGAATGTATTTTACCTTTGACGAAGTAATGAAAAAACATAAAACTAACAACAAAGTTAGTCAAATGCGTAACCACCAACTATACGGAGTAGCACAACAAAGGTAAGGGAAGGAGATGATTATGGACGACGAAATCAAGATTAGTTATTCGGAGGAAGACATTGCTAAAATGCCTATGGACGAAAAGCTGAACACTTTAGTAAGGTTTAGTATTTCCGAACATAAGGTAATAAATCAATTATCAAGGCTTCTTACTGAGCCAGGTACGGGTATTTGCGCAAGGATAGAAAATATAAATACTCGTCTTAATATTCTTTGGGCAGTTGTCTTGGGTGCGGGATCAGTAATAATAATTGTAATGTCCATTATCAAATTCTTGATAGGTGACGGAGGAAGCTAATGCAAGCAACAATTGTTCGTATTTTCGAAAGTCTTCAAGGTGCAATGGGGCTTTTATACTTTAGTGATTTGGAATTCTATTGTTTTACTTTACAGCCCGACTCCCAAGATGCTTTGAAGTTTTACATTCCTGATGGACATTATATTGCACGTAGGTTTAAAGGTACAAAGTGGAAAGATACTTTCGAAATAGTACGTCCGGGGACTAATGGAATTGATGGGCATTCGGCATTATTGTTCCATTCTGGTAATGTTGAGAAACATTCCGCAGGATGTATTTTACTTGGCGATAGCATGAGCAAACTTGCAGGTGAAAGAGCTGTATTAAATTCCGGAGCAACTTTCACAAGGTTCTTGCATCATACAAAAGATGTTAACACATTTAACCTAGACATTAGAACAGTGAGGTAATATTATGGGTTTAAGTTTTGCTACAATAGATTTAGGTAAAATATTTTCTGGATTGGGTTCTACAGCTAAAGACATTAGGACAGCTTTAACTGGGATTAACCCCGACAAGGCTGCAGAAATAAACCTAAAGCTAATCGAACTGGAAAGTAAAATAGTTGAAGCCCAATCCCAAACTGAAAAAGCCATTTCCGATGACCGAGCTAGTGCTCGCCTTTTGGGAGCCGAATACGTTAAAATGGGCAAGACGAACTGGAATCAGAACATTCTTGGTATTCTTGCTATCTTCTTACTATTTGGAATAGTTTTCGCGATATTTAAAATTGGTGTCCAAGACACTGCTCGTGATATTGTAAACATTCTCCTTGGTGGGGTTATTAAAATAGTATATGACATATATGCTTATTATTTTGGTAGCTCCTCCGGTAGTGGAGTTAAAAATGTTTTACTTCAAGAAGTTTTATCAAAAACTAAACAGAAGGAGGTTTAATATGACAACATTTTTTGCTGCTATACACTTTATGATACTTGCTCTGATTATCGGAGTAGCATTGGGCGTTGTTGGCCTAGTATTTCTGCTTAAGAAATATCCTGGGCTGAAAACAGTATTAGGTATTTAACGACAACTTTTAACACTCTACGAAAGGAGTAACATATGGCGAGTATACTTATAACTACTAATAAAGGAAAGGGTACTTCATTAGCTTTGCGACTGGCTCATGAAGGACATATTGTTAAAATGTACGCCGACAAACCTATTACGGAGGGGTTTATGCAAGGGATGAAAAATCCTTCCGTAATAGCTAGCTTAAAGTTGCTTGACCAATTCGACTTAGTGTTGGATGATGGTACAGGAAACCCTTCAGTGGATTATGATATCCAAGAAAGTGGTAGGCCTGTCATTGGTGGGGGACCCTTCCCTAGTAAGCTAATGAACATTGATTATGTAAACAAAATTAAAACTGTTTTGTGTCTTCCTTCAATAGAACCCTCTTTAGAAGGTATAAAAGTATTTACCTATGCTTGGTTCGATGGGAATAGATTTGATTATACTACCCACGCAATAGTTACAAATAAGTTTTTGGACAATAACCGAGGGCCTTCTACAGAATGTTCAGGAGTAGTTTTAACTCGAGGTGAAAGCGACAAATTATCCACTATAGCTTTAAACCCCTTCGAGGACCTTCTTAGGAAGGTAGAATACATAGGTCCGTTTGGGGTGGAAACTTTATTGCGCGTTGAAAAGTCTTTTTATGGCTCCATTAAGGCGGGCTTTATTTATGATGTATTCCCCACCTCTTTCGAGCTCATAAAGGGTTCTTTGTTCGACTTCCTATGGAAGTTCTTCCTCAAAGAAGAAAAGCTCCCTATAAGCAACGAATATGCCTTAAGCGTTCGCCTAAGTGTTCCTCCTTATCCATACAATCAAGGAAAGGATGAGAACTGCAATCCTTATATAAGCCTCCCCGAACCGGCAAAGCCTCACGTATGGCTCGATGGTCATGATAGTATTATAGGATGCATTACCGCTAGGGGAGCTACCATAAATGAAGCTCGACGTAGGGTATATCGTACAATACGTAATACCGTGCAAAGTGATATTGTTCAATTCCGCCAAGACATTGGGCAAATCGAAGATGAACAGATTAAACAACTGAGGGAATGGGGATGGCTGGAATAAGAGAAGAATTGATGAAAGCGGCTTTTAAAAGAGCTTGGAAGCAAGGCCCTAAGATGTTTCGTCAGGAGACAGTTTATAGCTATAAGCCTCTGAAGGATCTACGCTTTGACAAAAGTAGAACCTTCGAAGGAGGTGGAGGAATGGGTTCTAAAGGAGAACCGGGAGGTATTTTCTTTGCTGAACACCCCTTGGACATTCAACCTCTTTTACTTGGAATGGCAAGAAATAGAAAAAGAGTAATGGGTGATTTAAAGTGGTTTAAAAAGGAGCTATCTGATGTTTTAAAATGGTCTTCCCTTCGCACATCTCCTTTTAACGTTGCGGCAGCCCCTTTACCTAAAAGTAGAATGAAAGAATTCACTGCGGAAGAGTGGATTGAAAAAGGATACGATAAAAAACCTCTCAAAGAATTAACAAAAGAGCTTAGTGAAAAATATGATTTTGTAAAATTTCCTGATGTTGCTGCAGGCCATCCAGAAATGAATCAATGGGTTCAACTCAATCCAAAAAAGTCTCTTGTCCGTCTTAATACCGGAGATAAACTTTCTGAGCGGACATATAAAGTCTTAGGGGCGGCAGGTCTTGCTGCAGGTGTTGGAGCTTCTCTGTTTGGCCCCGACGAAGCCGAAGCCTCCCCAATAGGTACAATAAGCAAAGTAACTGCTAAAACACTTAAAAAGGGTCTTAGCTCTGCCTCTGAAAAACTTGTAGGAATGAAAATCAAAGGTAAAATAGTTAAAGAAGTCCGAGGAGGTCGTAATACTAATTGGCGTGATGTTATCTTCACTGATGGTACTTCCTTACCTATGACAAAGGACTACATTCATGAAGCTGTAAAATACAATCAAACAAAAATACGTATGATGGACTTTCCCGAATCCCCAGAAGGGAAGCTTACTACTTCTTTGAAAAGTTTAAAACATACTTTATTGTATCACGATTCTATGGTTGCCCCTGCTGCTAACCAAATCCCCATAGGGGGAATACCCGGCGTAAGGGAAAAAGTGAGCAAAAGAATGCTTGGAGAATTAGGTGTCGACAAAGATACCCATGTTTTATGTAAAATGATGAAAAGCGATGCTATGAAAATTTTACCTAACAAATCTTTTGGTAACAAAAAATACATCTTCTTTACCTTTCGTAAAGATGCTGCAAAGTACCTTGAGGAGATGGGTATACTGGAGGTTATAAAATGACTAAAAAAGCTAAACGAGATGAGCTTGTTTCCCATTGGACAGACGAAATCCGGGATGGCTTGGAATATCGTAAAAAGTATTCTACGGAGCAAAACTGGAAAGACTATCGAGAATATTACCGTTGCAATTGGGGAGCAGAAATTATGCCTATTAATAGGATTTTTTCCTTTGGCAAAACACTAATCCCAAATACCTATTTCAAGTCTCCTAGGATTAGTGTTACCCACACCAAACCCGGAATGGAAGTTCATGCTCGAGTAGTTGAATCCGTAGACAATTATTTAATACGCGAATCCAACCTAAAAAAGACTATTAAAAAAGCCATTCTTATTGCTTATATAACGGGCACAGCTCCTATCAAACTTGGATACGATTCCGAATATGGTTATCTTCCTGTTCAGGCTGTTGACCAAGACAATGCTACTGTCACCCAAACTTCTACCAAAGAAGCCCGCTTAATCGAGTACAACCAAGGGGTTAAGCCTGGCCATCCTTGGGCCCTACCCGTTCAACCCGAAGACTTTGTTGTTCCTTATGGATACGATAGTATTACCTCCGTCCCATGGGTTGCACATCGTATTTTACGTCCCTTAGATGATGTAATGCAAGACCAAAAATATCGAATCAAAGAGCCTTTAAAAGGAACCTTTATTCAAAACACCGGTAAAAGTCCTACATCTATGAGTAGGGAAAACCTAGACAAAAAATTCTGTGAGCTATGGGAAATAAGAGATGTACGTACCAAAGAAATAATTGTTATGTGTGAGGAGCAAATAATCCTTCAAGAGGAAGATGTTTTACAAATCGAAGGACTTCCTTATGAAACTATAATCTTCAACGAAGACCCCGAACACTTCTGGGGCATTTCCGACGTTAAGGTTCTTGAACCCCAACAGCTTGAAATGAATGAATCTAGAACCCAACTTTCTCAGCACAGGAAAATTACTCTGTTGAAATTCCTCTACCTCAAAGGAGCAATCAAAGAAAACCAACTGGAAAACTTCTTAAGTGGTAAAGTAGGTCCTGCTGTCGAAATTGACGGAGAATCTTTAAACAATGCTATAACCACTTTACAACCTCACGTACCTCCTGACTTCTATGCAGAGCTTCGTCAGCTCGAAAGTGAAATGACTCGAAGCCTCGGATCGTCTGAAAACCAAGAAGGAGCCTTTTCTCCCTACCACGGTAAGACAGCTACCGAAAGTATGATAGTAAGCCAGGCTGATCAAATGCGTATGTCGGAACGCCGAGATGTAGTAGGTGATACCCTTTTAAACATTATGCGTAAATGGAATCAATACATCTTTAGCTTTTGGACAGGTGAACGTGTTACCCAAGTAGCTGGCCCCGAAGGGGGTATGTATTGGGTACAATATTCCAGTGAACAACTCAAAGGGGAATACGATTTACAAATTGATGTTGATTCAGGTATACCAATTACAAAAACTTTAAAGACTCAAATGGCTGATGGCTTATTAGCCTTATATCGTAACGATCCTTTGGTTGACCAAAGGGGTTTGCGTCGTACGCATTTAGCACAATACGACCACTTCAGTCCAGGTATAACGGGATTAATTCTTCCCGTAAACCCCCTTGAAGCACAAGCAACTTCCTTAATGAACAAAGAAGGAGGTCGGCCTCCAAATGCTCCTGAGGCTCAAGGTAACCGGGGCGGAGGCCGTCGGGGAAGCTCTCCAGAAAAGCCAATAGAATTCGAAGAATTTAAACGTAAGTTTCAGAGGTAATAAATATGCCACTATATGACGTCAAATGTGAAACATGCGGAACAATCGAGGAAAGGTTCATACCTTTGAAAGATTTTAACTTGAAAATAAAATGTAAATGTGGTAATAATATGACAAGGTTAATGAGTCCTCCTCATAAAGATTGGTTTCGACCTCATTGGAACGAGAACTTCGACTTGAAGCCAATTTATGTGGAGAGCAAAAGTCATTATAAACAGTTGTGCAAACAATATGGAGTGTATTCAAAAGCATTATGAAAAAGCATCCTTTTACTGCAATGCATACAAGATGGTATTATTGTGATACCGAGATAATCATTGGAACTTTATCTGATGATAGTATCGTTTTGCATCTGCGTCGTGAAGGGGTTCCTACGGAAAAGATCGAGCGAGTTTTGAAGCTTACGGGCTTTGAAATCGATGAACATATAGGCGAAGGTTACAAATTAAGGAGAAGCGAAAATGGTGAATCTAAAGGACGAAGCGTCGGCGGTGGAGGTCTTTGTGCCTGCGAAGGGGCAACCGGTAGTTAAATTTAAAGGCCCTTGGAGCCGTGCAAAGGTAGACCAAACATACAAATATATGCTTCGTGGGTTGAGACAGTACAAGCACGAAATGGCAACGAAAATGCTAGCCGAGAAACAAGCGATCGAAGAAGCTAAAGAAGGAGAATAAATACGATGACAGAACAAAATAAAGATAATGCGAACATACCTAATGAGGGAGCGGACCAAGTGGTTTTATCTAAGGAACAATATTCTTTAGTGTACGATACTCTTGAGAAGTTGGAAAAAGATAACGAGGCTCTTAGAGAGGCTATAGCAAAAAAGGGTGGAGATGATGACATTGATGATCTTGCTGCTGAAGGTAAAAAAGTCAACCCTATTCTTGATAAAGACAGTCTTCCTGACTTCGATAAGCTATCGAACCAGCAATTAGCAATGTTTATAGGAGAAACAATACATAGTAAAATGATTGTTCCCCTGGTAACCGAAATACAAGCTCTGCGAATAGAGAACCAAATCAAAGAGTTAATAAGCGACCCAAAAAAAGAAGCTAGTGACTTCTATGACTATAAGAAGGAGATATTTGATATTTTGTCAAAGTCTCCCAACCTAAACGTCGAAGAAGCCTATTATCTTGCTAAACACGGTAAAGGAAGGGCGAAGCCTAAAGACAACGAAAATGATGAAGGCAAAACGAAGGGACTCTTCAATATTCTTCCTAAACGACCCGTTGGGGAAAAGCCTGGAGCTCCTGGTGGAGGTACAACGCCCGAGGCAAACACCAGAGAAGATGCAGCGAAAATGGCTTTGGAAAAGTTACAGAAGGAAGGATTACTACCTAAAGGATAAAAACAATGACAATACCTACTTGGTCGGAAACTGTAGATACCTTCTTTACCAGCACGTGGGCCTTTAGAAAGAAAAAGGCTGTTGAACAGGCTTTCCTTAAGACTCCCTTTATCTATTGGCTACGCCAAAAAGGAAGGATCGAATTTGTCAAGGGATATCGTAGAATCGAAATCCCTCTTGAATATGGGAGCAATGATACATTACGGTGGTTTAGCAAAGGCGACACCGTTCCTATCATCGACTCCGAACTTTTAACTATGTGTTACGAGGATTGGAAATACGTAGCCGCTTCTGTTGTACGTTGGTTTCAGGATGACCAACAGAACAGGGGAAATGCTGCATTAATCAAACTCGCTGACACTAAACTGGGTGCTGCTGAACGCGCTATTTGGGAAGACCTCGAAAGAGTAGTCTTTGCAGATGGTTCGGGTTCAAAAGAACCTAATGGGTTGCAGAACTTGGTTGCTGCCGATCCCACCACGGGAAC
>ERZ1026792.2065-NODE-2065-length-11133-cov-3.386062_pt1 | contig 11133 bp, 10 predicted proteins | sample MGYA00520884_ERZ1026792 | MGnify/ENA primary metagenome ERZ1026792 (study PRJEB33270, sample SAMEA104284473) | anaerobic digester metagenome | biome: Anaerobic digester microbiome; feature: mesophilic sludge digester; material: Anaerobic digester biomass... | reverse complement strand
CCCCACGGAACCTCGATTGTGTTGCTCGACGAAAATGGTGATCTGGCCACGCCAATGTTGGACTACGAGCATACCGGACCAGACGCACTGGCCACTGAATATGATGCCTTGCGCCCCGATTTCGCTGTCACTGGCTCCGCGCGGTTGCCGATGGGGCTGAACATCGGTGCGCAGTTGCACTGGCTTCTCCAGAGCGACTTCTTGGCCTCGAGGTCTTCGGGCAGGTGCCGGTGCACCATGCGGCTCACATGCAGCGCCTTGCAGCGTTGAAGATCGCTCTCGGGGTATTTCACCATGAAGTTCCGCCAGAACCCCCCGCGCAGAAAACGGGAGAAGCGGTCATAGTCGTTTCGTTTTTTAAGCTCGGCGATCAGCGTTTCATAGCTCGACTGCACCGGCGCGGGAAGCGACCACTCCATCATCTCGTCGTAGGAGGCGGTCGGGAGATAGATCTTGCCGGAGGGGGGGAAACGCCCGAGGAAGTCGCCCATGGTGATAGTCTTGAGCCACCCCGCGTTCTCCTCGAGCAGCGTGAATAACCGCTCGAGATACCCCTCCTCGTACACCCACTTGTGCGTGCCGGGCCACATGCCGAACTTCTCGCCGTCATCCCCGAGCGTGATGCCGCCCCCGGGAAACCCCTCCGCCGCCGACCTGAGATAGTCGATCGCCGCCGCCGGCTGGTTGAACGGGATCAGGTAGCGGAGCTGCTTGTCGATCGGGAAAACCGCCAGGGGCCGGCCGCGGTCCTCCGTCATGTAATATCCCCGGATCTCCTCGCGGGAAAGGCCGGCGTAGACGAAATGCGCGTCGTCCAGAAGCGTGTATTCGATGCCGGCATCGCGGATCAGCCCCGCGAGCTGGGGCTCCCACACCCTCTCGGCCGTCCAGATGCCCCGCGGGGCCGCGCCGAATCGCTCCTCGAGGTAGCGCGACATCAGGCCGAGCTGCCCCTCGGCGTCTGCGGTCGGTATGGCGGGGAGGATCGGCTCGTAGAAGCCGCCGCCAAGGAACTCGACCTGTCCCGAGGCGGCGAGCGCGCGCAGTGTTTCGATGGCGTCGGGGCGCTTCGCCTCCATCCACTCGAGGAGGGCGCCGGTGTAGTGGAGCGTGCAGCGGACGCCCGGGTGCCGTTTCAACAGATCGAGAAACGGCCCGTAACAGGTGCGCCAGCCGTCGTTGAAGACGTGTTCGAAGTTGCCGGCCGGCTGGTGGTTGTGCACCGCCAGAAGAAAGTATATCTCTTTCATCGGGGCGCGGGGATCCCGCCTCGGTTTACCGGTCGGCCGGCCATAAAGCATTCTCCTACTCTGCGCGCAACGCCTACAGCGCGGTCCAGTGCGCGATCTCGAAATCCTCGTCCGGCACCGTGAAGGCGATAAAGCCGCCGTGCGGGTGCCGCTCCACCTCTATCGTTCCCGTCTTCACCTGGACGTAAAAGCCCGCGTCCTCCCGCTTCTTGAAGCCGAGGTCGCGGAACGGGACGGAGAGCTCGATGATCCTGTCCATCGCCAGTTCGCCGCAGGCGCACTTCTTTCCGACACGCCGGCCGTTTTCGCGGAGGGAGAGCTCGCAGCGCGGGCGGTGGCTGTTCCCCCGGGTAAGGGCGAAGGAGAGGCGCACCTCCCTCGGCGCGGTGAAGTGCACGTGCACCTTGTACTCCTCCCCCCCGCCGATGGCCTCCTTGTCGAGGGGGTCGATCCGGAGGAAGAAGCTCTCCTCGTCGAAACCGTACCGGATCTCCCTGATGAAGGCCTCTGAACGGAACATGGTGCTGTCCGAACGGGTCGCGCGGTACCGCCCGGCGTCCACCCATTCGTAGTAGGATGTCTCGCGGCCGTCGATGATCGGCTTCAGGAAGGCGCGCGGTTCCTGAGCCACGGACACCCGCCCCATGTGCGCGATCGGCGTGTCCAGGGACTTCGGGGGCGCTTCCCCCATCGCGGTGTACGCGTTCCTGAGGTGCGTCCTGAAGAGCTGGTCGAACATGGCGTCGTTATCGCTCGAGAACCGGTCCCCATACCACCAGAACCAGTCGCTCCCCTCCGCCGCGTAGATCTCCTCCCTGGCGGCGGAGAGGTCCTTCCCCCCCCCCGACGCCTCCCGCTGCTGAAGGGCTGTGCGCGCCCTGCCGAGCAGGTTCCATGCGGCGTTGTCCTCCTCTTCCCCTATCCAGACGCCGAAGTTGCTGTCGATCCACGAGCCGCTGTGAAGACGGGTGATCCTCTCCGTGGGCGGGTGCGCCGCGAGGTAGTCGCCGATACGGACGCTTTCAGCGAAGGTGCCCTTCTCCAGTTCCTCGTAGAGGCGCCTCAGGAACCCCTCCCCGCCGTCCGGGTAGCTTTGCCACGGGTTCTCCCCGTCGAGGATCACGCTCACGATCGCGTCGTCGCCGCGCGCCACCCTCGCGATCTCGGAGAGCTTCATGAGGAAATCCGCCACGGCGCTCTTGGGGTCGTTGAACGCGTAGGTGAAACCGATCAGGTCCGAGAGCTGCCGGTCGCGGAAGACCATCCCGACCGTCGCGCCCGCGTGTTCGACCAGGTAGGGGCGGTAGAGGACCGTGTACCGGTCCCTGCTCCGTATCGACCTGAAGAGAACCTCCTCGTCCGAGGCCATCCACTTGAACCCCTGCCTGGCGACGAGGGGGACGATCTCCGGGCAGACCGATCCCTCCGACGGCCAGAGCCCGGAGGGCCGCCTCCCGAAGAGCCGCTCGTGGTACGACGCTGCGGCGGCGAGTTGCGCCTCGACGTCCGCCGGATGGCGGAAACGGGACGGCAGGGGGACGTCCGGCATCGCCCGGCGCGCGATATCGGTGTCGCAGAGGAGCGGCATGATCGGGTGGTAGAACGGGGTCGTGGTGAGCTCGATCTGCCCGCGCGCTTCCGCGTCGCGGTGGAGCGGGATGATCGTGCGAATGATCCTGTCCTGGATCTCCCTGATGCGCGCCTTGTCGGCCTCTGAGAAGTTCGCCCCCCGCTTCTTCATCTCGGCGAGCTCCGGATAACGCCTGCAGGCCTGGTGGCCGAACCACGCGAGGTTGAACCAGACCTGCAGGTCCCGGATGTCCCGCTCGCTGAAGCGCCGGGCCGCGTCCGGCATGGTGCTCTCGGTGACCGTAGCCCCCCGCGCCTGCAGGAGTTCCTTGTAGCGCGGGTGCGGGTTTATCATCGTCTCCCAGTTAACCATGAAGAAGTTCCAGAGGATGAATCGGCGGTCATCGGGGGTGAGATCCGCGGCCGGCTTCATGCCGTAATCGAGGAATACGTCGGTCACCGAGCCGCGGGCGTACTCCTCGATCTGCTTCAGGAGCGACGGTACATAGTTGAACGTCTGCCGGATCGACGGGTAGTCGTCGAGAAGGACGATCTGGTCGAAATAGCCCCGCGTTGCGTGCAGCCGCACCCACGGCATGGCGCTCCGCCCGGTGGCGGGGTCGTAGTAGTACGGCTGGTGCATATGCCACAAGAAGGCGAGCGAGATGCGTTTCACGGTCCGGCGGTATCCCTTCGATCCGGCTCGGGGCGTAGAGGACGCCCGGTCAGGTTTCGACTTCCTGCAGGTACTTCGCCGCCTCCTCGGGGGGGGTGGGATTGATGAAGAAGCCGGTCCCCCACTCGAATCCGGCGATCTGCGTCAGGTGCGGCATGATCTCGATGTGCCAATGGTAGTCCTGCTCTATCGTCTTCCAGTAATCCTTTCGCGGCCACCGCACTGGCGAGGTGTGGAGGACGTAGTTGTATTGCGGCCGGCTTAGGGCCTTCGCCAGCTTTCGCAGCGTGACGATCATCATATCCGCGAGGCTCGAGAGCTCCTCCTTGGAGATGCCGCCGTAATCCGCGTCGTGCCGCTTCGGGAGAACCCACACCTCGAACGGGAAGCGGGAGGCGAACGGACAGAAGGAGAGGAAGCGATCGTTCTCGTACACCACCCGGACCCGATCGGCGGTCTCCTGGCGGATTATATCGCAGAAGATGCAGCGGTCCTTGTACCGGTAGTAGGCGGCCGCGCCATTGAGCTCCTCCTTGACCCTCTTGGGGGTTACGGGCGTTGCGATGAGCTGCGAGTGCGGGTGGGTGAGAGACGCCCCGGCCGCCCTGCCCTCATTCCGGAAGACGAGGATGTATTTCATCCGCGTGTCGCGGCTCAGGTCGTTGATGCGGAGCTTGTACGCCTCGAAGACCTTGGCGACGGATTCCCTCGGCTGCTCGTCGAGCCGCGCGGAATGATCCGGCGTCTCGATGATCACCTCGTGGGCCCCGATCCCGTTCATCCGGTCGTAGATCCCCTGCCCCTGCTTGTCGAGGTTCCCCTCGACGCGGAGGGCCGGATACTTGTTGGGGACGACCCGCACCTCCCATCCCGGCGTGTTGGGGCGGCTCTTCGGCGGGCGCCACGCCGCGATCTCCGGGGAGGTCAGGTTCTCGCGCCCGGCGCAGAACGGGCACCCCTTCTGATTGTTCTCCTCCAGGCAGCGCGGCGCCTCGCGGGCCCGCTGGGCGCGCTCTGTGGAGATGATCACCCAGCGGCCGAGTATCGGGTCCTTTCTCAGCTCAGGCACGTCCCCCTCCCCCCCCGCGGCCGAGCGCGCTCGACACCGCGGCCAGGTACACCCGCTCGTACTCGCGCGCGGCGCGGTCCCAGGAGAAGTCGCAGGCCATGGCATTCCGCCGTATCCGCGTCCAGTCCGGCTCGCGCTCGAAGATCGCGATGGCCCGTACCACCGCGTCGTGGAGGGCCTCCGCCGTATACGGGCCGAACTTGAAGCCGTTCCCCGCGCCCGTGGCCGGATCGTAGGGTGTCACGGTGTCGTCGAGGCCGCCCGTCGCCCGAACGATCGGCACGGTGCCGTAACGGAGGCTGTAGATCTGGTTGAGGCCGCACGGCTCGTAGAGCGACGGCATCAGGTAGTAGTCCGCCCCCGCCTCGACCTTGTGCGCGATGGCATTGTCGAATGCGATCTTGACGCCGAGCCGGTCAGGCCGGCCCTTCGCCAGCCGCCTGAGGAGGCGCTGGTACTTCTCCTCGCCCTTGCCTAGGATGACGATGGCGATGCCGGACTCGAGGAGACGCGGGAGCGCCGCGGCGATGAGATCGTACCCTTTCTGGTCGGCCATCCGCCCCACCATCCCGACGAGCGGGGTCCCCGGGGGGAGGCTCAGGCCGTAGGCGCCGAGGAGGTCCTCCTTGCATCGCCGCTTCCCGTCGAGGGTATCCGCGGTGTATCGCTCGGCGATATGCGGATCGTTCGCCGGGTCCCACTGCCTGTAGTCGGCCCCGTTCAAGATGCCGTGGAGATCGCCGCGCCTCCGCCGCAGCACCCCGGCCAGCCCGCAGCCTAGTTCCGGGCCCTGGATCTCCTCGCTGTAGCGGCGGCTCACCGTCGTGATCGCGTCGGAGTAGACTATCCCCGCCTTGAGGAGGTTGATCTTGCCGTAGAACTCGATCCCATCGGGCACAAAAACGCTCCATGGGAGGCCGGTGAGATGCATGTCGTAGTGCCAGAAGAGGCCTTGGTACGCGAGGTTGTGGATGGTGAAAACCACCCCTGTCCTGCCGAATATGGGGGTGTCCCTCTCGACGACCTTGAGGAGCGGGCACACTAGCCCCGTCTGCCAGTCGTGGCAGTGGAGGATGTCGGGAGCGGCGGAAGTCCGCTTGAGCATGGCCACGATCGCCCGGGCGAAGAAGCAGAAGCGTTCGGCGTTGTCATGGTAATCCCCCCCGGCGGTGCCGTAAAGCTCCGGGCGGTCGTAGTAGGCGTCATTCCGGAGGAGGGATACGGGGGTCCCGTCCTCGAGGCTGCTCTCCCAGAGATGCGCCGTTTCAAGGCGGTTGGAGATGGCGATCGAGACGCTTATCCCGGTGTCCGCCGCCCTGACGCCGCCCTTGAGGATGCAGCCGTAATACGGGATCACCAGGCGCACGCGATGCCCCCGCGCCCGCAACGCCCGCGGCAGGGCGCCGGCGACGTCCGCCAGGCCCCCCGTCTTGGCGAACGGGACGGCCTCCGGGGACGCCATCACGATCTCCAACTTCTTCGGCTCGGTCACGTGCGCCTCCCCCGGCCCGTGGCGGGCCACGGCGGCCCCCTCAGTCGTCGAGCTCCTTGTGAAGCGGTTTCGGAATGACCACGATGCCGCCCGGCGATACAAAGTACTTCTTCCGGTCCGCCTCCTCGTCGAAGCCGATCTGCTCGTGGGGCTGGACCTCTATGCCGCTGTCTATGATCGCCCGGCGCACGCGGGCGTGGCGGCCGATCTCCACCCCCTTCATGAGGATCGAATCGGTCACCTCGCTGTAGCTGTTGATCCTCGCCCCCGGCCCGAGGATGCTCCGGTTCACGGTCCCTCCGCTGATGATGCACCCCTCCGAGACGATGGAGTCGGTCGCTCGCCCCACCCGGCGCTCCGCCTCGTTGGCGAAGACGAACTTGGCGGGGGGATAGCGGTTGTAGCAGGTGCGGAGCGGCCACTCCGCGTTGTAGAGGTCCAGCAGCGGCGATACGGAGACAAGATCCATGTTCGCCTCGAAATACGCCTCGATGGTGCCGACGTCCCGCCAGTAGCCTATCTCCTTATCCTCGCATCCCGGGATGCGGTTGGTGCTGAAGTCGTAGGCGTAGACGCGGTGCGTCCGGATCATGGAGGGAATGATATCCTTGCCGAAGTCGTGGGAGGTCGCCATCTCGGCGTCCCGCTTCACGGCATCGATCAGGATATCGCGGCAGAAGATGTAATTCCCCATGGAGCAGAGGCACCAGCCCCGGCGGCTAGGCATCTCCTTCGGGTTCTTCACCTTCTCCTGGAACTCGAGGACCCTGCCCTCCCGGTCCACCTGGAGCACGCCGAAGGAGCTGGCCTCCTCGGCCGGGCGCGGGATGGCGGCGATGGTGAGGTCCGCTTCCATCTCCTTGTGGTAGTGGAGCATCTGCTGCACGTCCATGCGGTAGATATGGTCCGCGCCGAAGATCAGCACCTGGCGCGGGTCCTCGTCCAGGATCAGGTTCAGGTTCTGGTAGATCGCGTCCGCGGTCCCCTTGTACCAGCTCTCCCCGGTGCGCATCTGGGCCGGGACCGGGTCGATGTAATGCCCGAGCTCGGGGGAGAGGCGGAAGCCGCGCGCGAGATGCCGGTTCAGGGAATCCGACTTGAACTGCGTCAGCACCTTGATCCGGTAGAAGCCCGAGTTGATGAAGTTGTTCAGGGCGAAATCGATGATCCGGTAGATGCCGCCGAACGGAACGGCCGGCTTCGCCCGGTCCCGCGTGAGGGGGTACAGGCGCTCGCCCCTGCCGCCGGCGAGGATCATGACCAGGTCGTTTGTCATACGCGGAGTCTCTCCATCCCAATGCGCAGGCGCGCGGCGGGACGCACCGGCGCCTTGCCGGGCGTGTGATGCATATTATCGCCGCACGGGGGAGAACGGGTCAAGTGAAATGCGAAAGGCGCCGGGTTGAGCGACCCGGCGCGGCGCGGGGACCTCGGGGACCTAGGGCGCCCGGCGGCGGCTGCGGAGGAGCTCGGCTATCGTCCTCCCGCGCGGGGAGTCCGGGCCGAACAGGTCGATGGCGCGCTGCAGGTAGCTGGTCGCGTTCGGGTAGTTGTGCTTCTCCATGAATACGAGGCCGAGGTTGTAGTAGGCGGGGGCGTAGCCGGGATCGATCCGGATCGCCTGCTTCAGGCGCAACTCCGCCTCGTCGTAATGCTTGAGCTGCTTGCATGCGACGCCGAGCGCGTTGAGGGTGTGGACGGAGCGGGGTTCTATCTCCAGGGCCCGGGTGTACTCCCTGATGGCGTAGGTCGGCTTCTTCATCCTGAAGTAGATACCCCCGAGGTTGTAATGCGCCACGGCGAGGTCCGGGTTCGCCTCGATGAGCCGCGCGTAGATCCGGCGGGCCTGTTCCAGGTTGCCGACGCGGCTGTAGACCTGCCCCATGCGCACCAGGACCGCCGGGTTGGACGGTTCCCGTTGAAGCGCCTCACGGTAATGGGCTATGGCTTGTTCGAAGTCGTGCTCGTTGAAGAAGAAGTCCCCCAGGTCGGCCCAGGGTCCGGCGGCCAGCGGATCGACCGCCCGGGCGGCCAGGAAGCGGTCGAACGCCTCGCCCCGCCGAAGTCCCCGGCGCGTGATCTTCTCCTTGAGCCGCTCCGTCTTGTCGCGCACCGCGAGCGCGCGCTCCCCCGCCGCCTCGGCGTTCCAGAACGGGTCTATCTTGCGTATCTCGTCGAGCGCGTCCAGCGCCTGCCGGTACTTCGTGAACGCCTGCTGATCGAACCCGGACCGCTCGTCCCGGCCCGCCATCCTGCAGAGGGTGTTGAAGCGATGATAGCGGATGGCGCACTCCAGCTCCGACTTCGACCGGATCTCCTCCCGCGACGGGCGGACCGGCTTCCTGCACCCACCCGCGGCGGCGGCGAGGATCAGCAGCCAGGCCCAGGCGCCGTGCGCCCCCTTCACGCGGCACCCCCGCCCGGCTTTCGCGCCGGGGCCATGACCCGCAGCGCCCGGGGGGCGATGGAGAATCCGATCGGGGTGGCGCCGATGATGTCCCCGTCCGACTGGACGAGCGTCTTCTGGGCGGAGTTGACGAGCACCATGCGCGCCCGGGTGAATGAGATGGTCTCCTTGCGGGGCCGGTTGTCCATGATGACGGAAAGACTCGACCGCAGCAGGGCGAGGCTGTCCCTCTTCTGGAGGATTGCGACGTCGAGCCATCCGTCGTCTATGACCGCGCTCGGGCAGAGCTTGAAACGCCCCCCGTAATGCGTGGAGTTGCAGATCACCGCCGCGTAACCCAGCACGGGCGGACGGCCGTCCATCCCGATGGATAGCTCGGTGAGGCCGTGGTGGACCAGCGTCCGGATCCCGCTCAGCATGTAGGCGAAACTCCCGAGAATCCCCTTGGCCAGGGGCGGAACGTCCCGGACGATCTGGGCGTCGATCCCCACCCCCGCCATGCATGAGAAATACCTTCCGTCGGAGGAGCGCCCGAGGTCGATCGTCCGCTCCGCCCCGAGCTTCAAGACCTCGCACGCCTCAACGGGATCGAGCGGGAGGCCGAGGTCCCAGGCGAGGACGTTTCCGGTCCCCATCGGAAGGACGCCCAGGAGGAGATTCGAGCCGGCGATCCCGTTGATGACCTCGTGGATGGTCCCGTCGCCGCCCGCGCAGATCACCATGTCGAAGGAGCCGTCCCTCGCGGATACGGCGAACTGTCGGGCGTCGCCCGGCCGCCCCACGACGCCGATCTCCGCCTCGATGCCCCCGTCCGCCAGGGAGCGCATGATCTTCTTCATCCGCGAGGCGCCGGCCGCCCTGCCGGCCGCCGGATTGTAGATGAGCTTGGCGCGCACGTCCCTATCCCTCGCGCTCGAGTATCTCCACCGGCACGCCCGCCAGCTCCCTGAAGCGCGCGGCGTCCGAGGCCGATCCCACGATCGTGCCGTAGTGCATCGGGATGGCCACCGCGGGCCTGATCCGCGCCGCGGCCTCGGCCGCCTCCTCCGCCGTCATGACGTACGTCCCGCTCACGGGGAGGATAGCCACGTCGGCCCTCACCGCCGACATCTCGGGGATCAGGTCGGTGTCGCCGGCGAAGTAGATCTTCCGCCCCCCCACGGCCACGACGAAGCCCAGACCCCCCTCCCCTTTCGGGTGGAACGGCTTGCCGATGTTGTACGCGGCGACCCCCTCCACGACAATCCCCCCGACGTCGAGGGAGCGCCCGGCGGCGAGGACGCGCACGTCCCCCCGCAGCTTGCGGGCGCACTCGGCGTTCGTGACTATCACCGTTCCCGGCTTCGAGATCCGCTCGATGGCTATCTGCGAGCAATGGTCGTAGTGCGAGTGGGAGACCAGGATCATGTCGGCGGACGGCCCCCGGCCCACCTTGAACGGGTCGATATAGACGATCTTTTCGGCGTCTATCCTGAAGCCGGAATGCCCCAGCCAGTGGATCCCCTCGATCATGGCGTATTCCCCCCCCTCACGCGCCGCCGGCTCTCAACGCCGCGAGGCGCGGCGCAACTGCTCCCTCTCGTCCTCCGTGAGGCTCCCGAGCCCGTGCCGCGATATCTTGTCGAGCAGATCGTCCGTGTCGGGCGCCCCCCCCTCCCCCGTCACCCCGGCGTGGAAGCCGCCGCCGCGCCGCCCGCCGCCCGGGCGGCCGCCGCGGCAGAACCCCGACCACCGCATGTACAGGTAGCCGCATAGCGCGCCGCCGAGGTGCGCGAAATGCGCGACAACGCCGCCGTGCGGGTTCTGGACTACGAACAGGAGCTCGATCCCCGCCAAGGCAAGCGCCATCTGCCTCGCGGTCATCCGCACGGGAATAACGAAGAAGACGAGGAGGGTGATGACACGCTCCGGATACAGCACGGCGAACGCCGTCATCACCCCGAATATCGCCCCGGAGGCGCCCATGATGACGGCAGGCGGCTCGTAGAAGAGATACGCGCACGCCCCCCCCGCGACGCCGCACATGAGGTAGTAGGCGACGAACCGCCTCGTGCCCAGGGCCGCCTCCACGTCGCGCCCGAGCGCCCAGAGGGCGTACATGTTGAAAAAGAGGTGGAACGCCCCCGCGTGGAGGAAGAGGTACGTGACGAACTGCCAAGGCATCAGGCGCCCGACCGCGGCCCCGGGGACAAGGCCGAGAACCGGTTCCAGGCTTCCCCCGGCGAGGATCTGGAGCACGAAGCAGCCGACCGTCGCCTGCAGCAGCCGTTTGACGCCGGGGCTGTGCCCTGTCCCGAAATCGAGCGCCAAGGCCCTGGGATGGTATTCCTGCATCGCCCGGCTCAGCGGTGGCGGATGATGACCAGCATCTGGATCATCCTCTCCTGGTTGGAGATGATCGTGTCGAGCTTGGCCTGGTTCTGCACGACCGCGTCGAGCTTCTGGTTCAGGTCGGAGATCTGCTGCCCGATATCATGCCCCTTCTGCGCGGCCTGGGCGAATAGAATGCCGGCGACGCACAGGACGGCGATCGCGGCCGGCACCGCCAGCAGCTTCTTCATGGCAATTCCTCCTCTGTGGGGGTCGGGGGGAAACGGCGGCGATTTCCACGGCGCGGCCTCGGGGGGCGCCCCGCCGCCCTCATTTCAGAGTATGGCACAGCCCCCCGCC
>ERZ1026792.2064-NODE-2064-length-11142-cov-3.112120_pt1 | contig 11142 bp, 7 predicted proteins | sample MGYA00520884_ERZ1026792 | MGnify/ENA primary metagenome ERZ1026792 (study PRJEB33270, sample SAMEA104284473) | anaerobic digester metagenome | biome: Anaerobic digester microbiome; feature: mesophilic sludge digester; material: Anaerobic digester biomass | place... | reverse complement strand
GGATAATTGGGGCGGGTTTAGTAGTGATTTTATTGGTTATTCTGGCCGTAAATAAAAAGAATCACAATAATTATCAGCGAGTTGCCACCGAAAAGGTACAAAAACGGAATATCATTGAGGCGATATCTGCTACGGGTAAAATTCAGCCGGTAAAGGATATTAAGATTAGTCCTTATATTTCGGGAGAAGTAATAGAAATTTTTGTAAAGGAAGGCGACAGAGTAAAGGTTGGTGATATTTTGGTACGCATAGATCCGGAGATTTATAAATCGGCTTACGAGCAGGCAGAAGCTCAGCTCAACTCACAAAGGGCAAATCTGGTGAATGCCAAGGCGCAGTTGGCTCAGTTGGAAGCAAGGTTTCAGAATACCGAAACCGTTTATCTGCGTAACAAAGCGCTTTGGGAGAAGAAGGTAATCTCGGATGCCGATTTTGAAACTGCCAAGACCAATTATGAAGTAGCCAAGGCCGATTTGGATGCAATTCAGGCTACGATAAAAGCTGCGGAATATTCCATAAGCAGTGCCAATGCAGCCCTGAAAAAAAGCCGTGAAGATCTAACGAAGACGGCGGTTTATGCGCCTGCCGATGGAAGGGTTTCAAAACTGAGTGTAGAAAAGGGCGAAAGGGTAATGGGTGCTTCACAATTTTCGGCCGGTACCGAAATCATGCGAATAGCTAATCTCGATGAGATGCAAGCCGAAGTAGATGTCAATGAAAACGACATCATTAAGGTAAAACTGGGTGATACGGCATTGATAGAAGTAGATGCCTATTTGAATCGCAAATTCAAGGGAATAGTAACCGAAGTAGCTACTTCGGCCACCACCACGGGCGTGAGCATAGACCAAGTTACCAATTTTCAGGTAAAAATTCAATTGCTCAAATCCTCCTATCTCGATTTAATACCCCCTGATCAGCCCGATTATAGCCCTTTTCGGCCAGGAATGTCGACTACCGCCGAGATTCAAACCCAAAGACGTTTCGACGTACTTTCGGTTCCTATTCAGGCAGTAACTACTCGTTCTGATACTACGGGTAGAATTACCCGTAAAGCTTCCAAACCCGAGGAAGAATCACAAACCGAACAAAGCGAAAATAAATTGCCTGAAATTATCAAGGAATATGTTTTCGTTTACGATAATGGCATAGCCCGGCTCAGAGAAGTAAAATCAGGAATACAAGATAACAATTATATCGAAATTATATCGGGTTTGAAAGAAGGAGAAGACGTCATCATAGCTCCTTTTTCGGCAATTTCGCGCAAGCTGAAGAATAATGAAATGGTCGAAAAAGTCGATAGAGAAAAACTTTACGAGACAAAATAAAAAAATCTCTCCTTCAATTTTTATTTCGGTTTCAGAAAGGAGAATAAGGTGGTTAGGTCGATGACATTGAAAGTTTGAAGAGCTGTAATCAGGATCATTACGACTATTGTCCAGCGAATGAACCCTCCTCCTTTTTTAATTGCCAATTTTGAGGCAATAAATGCTCCGATTGATGCCCCAATGGCTAATGGAATTCCATGAATCCAGCTCACCTGGTGATGCCATACGAATATGGCAAAGACAAAAGGTGAATAGACAAAAGTGATGAAAACCTTCAAGGCATTGGCTTTTACCAAATCATAACCCGCTTGAAGTACAAGCCCGGCCAGAAGTAAATAACCGATTCCTACCTGCACAAATCCACCATAAAATCCAATGACCAGAAACAAAAAGATTTCGAACAGGTTAGCCGGTTTGGCATTACGTTCAGGGTCTCCCTTCAGCCATCTCGAAGGATTATAAAAAATAAACAACAGCATGGCCATCATGACGATGGTAATTATTTTTTCGATGATTTCCTTATTCAGGTCGACTGCTACCCAGGCACCGGCCAGTGAGCCAATCAGGGCACTCCATACAGCAGCTTTCCCACGTTTAAAATCCAGAATTTTGTTAACCCGAAAAGTCTCACTTGAGGTAAGGCTTTGAAAAATAATGGCCAAACGATTTGTCCCATTGGCTACATTGGCATCCAAACCAAACAGGAGCATGAGCGAAAGGCTCACAATGCTTCCACCTCCAGCCAGAGTGTTTACAAAACCCGCAAATATTCCACCCAAGAACAATGCAATTGCCTGCCAAGTCAACATATCAGTCTGTTTTTATTTGTTTGAGCCAGCCTTTTAAGCGGCTTTTCCGATATCCATAAGTAAAATAAATGATTAACCCGATCACCAACCATATCAAAAATCGCATCCAGTTAGTTATCCCCAACTGCGACATCAGATACAGGTTGGTAAGAAGTCCCAATACAGGTATCAGCGACCATTCCTTCAAGATGGCAAATATCGAGATAATGATGGAACAGATAGCAAATAATAAAATGGGTATATTTCCTATCAATGAAGTCAAACCGTCAGATTTAATAAACCCTTCGGGTTGGAAATAAAACAAACTACCTATCATGATAGTCCAGATAGGTAGGAGCCAGATTCTGCTATTCAAATAAGGTACGACGAATTTTCGGTTGATGTCGTCTTTTTTTTGTTTTTTGCCGTGTGGATTGACGGCTAAAATTCCACCCGAAACGAGGACGAAGGCGAAGAGAGTACCTATACTGGTGAGATCGGTAACTTCAGTAAGATTGAGGAAAAGGGAAGGAACGGCCACAAGAATGCCTGCAACGATGGTGGCAAAAGCCGGTGTGCGATGTCGGGGATGTAGTTTCGAAAAGATTTTAGGAAGCAGTCCATCGCGGCTCATGCTCATCCAGATGCGGGGTTGCCCTACTTGGAAGACCAAAAGTACACCTGCCATGGCTATAATAGCACTCAAACTAATAATCCCCGAAAGCCAGTTGATGTGATGAAACGAAAAAACATAGGCCAGAGGATCGGATACCTCGAGGTGACTGTAAGGAACCATACCTGTGAGAATGAGGCTGATGAGGATGTATAGGATTGTAGTTATCAGCAAGGCATAAATCATGGCCCGGGGCAAATCTTGCCTTGGATTGCGTGCTTCCTCGGCAGTCGTGCTGATTGCATCGAAACCAATATAGGCAAAAAATACCCCAGCAGTACCTTTTAGCACTCCCGATATTCCATTGGGAGCAAAAGGCGACCAGTTGTCGGGATTTACATAAAATGCTCCCACTCCGATGACTACAAGTAAAGTAATGAGTTTGAGCAATACCATGAAATTTCCAGCCACCTTGGTTTCGTGAATTCCAACATAAACCAGCCAGCTAATGAGCACCACGATGCCAAAGGCAGGAATATCGGCTATCAACCTTATTCCTGCTATCTGTGGAGCCGTAGTCCATGCCTGAAAAGCTTCCTGCAATTGCCGGCTGGCTTGTTCGACAGATATTCCCGATTCGATAATCTCATGAAAACCTCTGGAGGCAGTCAGATAATCGATACATAAAAATTGAGGGATGGGTATGCCCAAACCCTCCATCAATCCAGTAAAATAACCCGACCAGGAAATTGCTACGGCAATGTTTCCGATAGCATATTCCATGATGAGGTCCCAGCCAATAATCCAGGCGATGAGTTCACCAAATGAAGCATAAGCGTAAGTATAAGCACTGCCACTAATAGGTATGGCCGAAGAAAATTCTGCATAGCACAGGGCCGAAAAACCACAAGCTATAGCCGTAAAGATGAACAAAAGTGAAACAGCAGGCCCCCCATAAGCTGCTGCAGTACCAATCGTACTGAAAATACCCGCACCGATAATGGCGGCTATACCCAGAGCGGTAAGATCGGCAACCCCGAGATTGCGCCTCAGACTCGTTTGTCCTTCAACTTTGTCTTCGGCATGTTCGATAATCAGTTCAACGGATTTGCGGCGGAAAAAAGAGGACGATTTTCTATGCATCCCTCATTGTTTGACCGTAAAAATAAAAAGAAAAATCTTAAAGGATCATATTTTTTAATGAATTTGGCTTGCAAATTAACTGACAACGAACCACTAACAACTGACAACGAACCACTAACAACAAATAACTTACAACTGACAATTAACAACCACCAAGCTTCAATCACTAACTGCTATCTACAATCCCCCACCAATCACTATTCACCATCCACCATCCACCATTCTCCCTATCTCCTCGTCTCCTCGTCTCCCTTCCTCCCTTTTTCCTTTATAAACTTTCAACTTTCAACTTTTAACTCATCCATCCACCAATCACCATCCACTATTCATTTTTTTACATGGGGTCAACATGAATTTGAACGATAAAACGGCGAAATTCTTTTTCGGTTTGAAATTGGCGTATGGTTCGATGAATAAATTCTTTATTTGCGTTGAGAAGATGATTTCTGTCGAGTTTGATAAGGATCTGGTAAATAAATAAGCCCTTGATACGAGAAATGACTGGTTGTTCCGGCCCCATTACTTTTTTCCCAAGTTCATCACGCAGCAGCTTTGCCAGATGGTCAGCTCCTTCGAATAGATTTTTCTGGTCAGCGTATTTTAGTTCGACAAGAATCAAGCGTGTAAAAGGAGGATAATGGTAATGAGCTCGTTCACTCAATTGCTGATGAGCCATTCCCTCGTAATCGTTCGACAAGACGAAAAGTATGGCAGGGTGCTGAGGATTATAGGTTTGAATAACAACTTTTCCTCTTTTGTTTTTTCGTCCTGCCCGGCCTGCCACCTGTGCCATCAATTGATAACCCCGTTCAAAAGCTCTGAAGTCGGGATAAGCCAGCATATTATCGGCATTTAAGATGGCTACTAGTGAAACGTGGTCAAAATCGAGTCCCTTGGTTACCATTTGCGTACCAACCAGAATATCGATGTCTCTGTCCTCGAAACGTTGAATAAGATCGACATGTGCATTTTTATTTCTCGTCGAATCGAGATCGAAACGCGCAATACGTGCCTCGGGATAATAGATGGAAAGTTCGTCTTCTATTTTTTCTGTTCCAAAACCTCTCAAATAGAGTGCGGTATGGTGGCAAACGGAGCACTCAGTGGGCAGAGGTGCCGTATAACCACAGTAATGGCATTGTAGTTGATGATATTCTTTATGATAGACTAGAGAAACATCGCAGTTTTTACAAAGCGGAATCCAGTTGCATTTTCCACATTCGATGCGAGGGGCATAACCTCTTCGGTTCTGAAACAGGATAATTTGTTCCTTTTGAGAAAGGGCTTCGGAGATTAGTTGTAATAAAGTTTGTGAAAATAAAGATTTCGAGGCTCCTTTGTTTTTTTCTTCTCTCAGGTCGGCCAAGATGATTTCGGGCATCATGATGTCGCTATAACGAGTAAGAATTTGTGCGAAGCCATATTTACCCGATTGAGCATTGAAATAGCTTTCGAGTGAAGGAGTGGCCGAACCCAGAAGGGTTCGTGCATGTAGCAAGCCGGCAAGATAGATGGCGGCGTCCCGGGCGTTGTAGCGTGGTGCAGGTTGTGCCTGACGAAATGAAGCATCATGTTCTTCGTCCACAATGATGAGTTTCAGGTTCGAAAAAGGAAGAAACAAAGCCGAACGTGTTCCTACGACAAGTTTAAAGGGTTTTAGGTCATAGAGTGGATTTTCAGTAACCCGGTTCCATATTTCGGCTCTTTCATTTTCATTGAATTTGGAATGATAAACGGCTACATCGTCGCCAAAGAATCTTCGCAGTCGGTTGACTATTTGAGCTGTGAGGGCAATTTCGGGAAGCAGATAAAGCACTTGGCCTCCCTGCTGAATTATTTCGGTGGCTAATTTGATGTAAATCTCGGTCTTGCCGCTCGAAGTTATTCCGTAAAGTAAAACCGTTGGTTTTTCGCTCCATTGTTTTCGAATGGATTCATAGACTTTCTGCTGAAGAGGAGTTAATCTTACTTCCTGTGTTTCACCTTTGTAAAGTTCACCCAAGCGGCTTACCACGTGTTCCTTGCTCACGAATATTCCTTTTTTGATGAGGCCATCTACGGGAGAAGGTCCAAGATTCGCCATGGCCTGAAGGCTGTTGCGGCTAATTTCTTCCCTGTCGCGTGTCATACTCAGAAACATGAGCAAGGCTTCACTCTGACGAGGTGCTCGTTTTTCTAATTCATTGAAGATTTTGTTCAATTTTTCGTCATTGTCTTTGTAATCAGGGTGAAGCGATAGATAGATCCTTGTTTTAGGTTGAAAACGGTTTTGGAGTTCTTCTTCGAGTACGATGACTTTTTTGTCGATCAATTTCTTGATCAAGCCGAATACAGAGGCCATTTCGGTGATTCGTGCCACGTCGGCCAGTGTAATTTGTTTTTGGATTTCGCAGGCTTCGGCCACCATCATTTCTTTTTCAGTCAGGCCACTATAATCTTTGTCGAAATCGGGGTGGAGAGCGAGGCGTGTTTCGCTGGCCAGTTTCAAGGAGGAAGGTAGAGCCACATTCATCACTTCGCCCACATTGGCCATATAATAAGAAGCTAACCATTCCCAGAACTGAAAATGCACTTCGCTTACCAAGGGATAAGGATCGACTATCGAAAGAACGTATTTTGGCGTGTAATCTTTGGGGATGTTTTGATGAATACGTCGGACCAATCCGGTGTAGAATTTCTGTTTACCGAACTGAACTACCACCCTCATTCCTAATTTAATATCCTTGGCGAGGTCGTTGGGGATGCGGTAAGTAAAATATCCCTCGACGGCCAGGGGAAGTAAAATATCGGCAAAATATGTGGCACGTTGTTTCATGTTTTCATTCCTCGATGGAGGTATCGGGAAGAGTTTCTAAAGTATTGAAAAGGTCGTTTTTTTGTTTTCTGCTTCCCTCGTAAATTTCGAAGTGAGCAAAGCGGCATTCGAGAGGCCCATTATAGAGGATAACTTTTTTGGTAGGGTGTAAGCCCAGATTTTTCAATGCAAAGAAGTCGGAAGTAATGATCCAGGCGTCGAAGCCTTTATAGTTGTGTTTGAGAGTATCGCCTATGCTTTTGTACAGGGCGACGATATCATTGGTTTGCAATCTCTCGCCATAAGGAGGATTGGTAATCAGAACGCCGGGGCCATCGAAGGAAGTATCTTCGAAACGTGTTTTTTTCAAGGTAATCTCGCTGGAAAATCCAGCACGGTGTATGTTTCTCGAAGCTATCGCGATAGCTTCTTCGGAGACATCGCTGCCGAAGATTTCACATTCCTGATTTCGTTTATGCTTACGGGCATCTGCCTTGATATCGTTCCAGAGTGTTCGGTCGAAGTCGCGCCAATGCATGAATCCGAAACTTTTTCTGAAAAGTCCTGCGGGCAAGTTATGAGCAATAAGTGCAGCTTCGGTTAATAGCGTTCCGCTACCACAAAAGGGATCCACGAAATTCACCTCCCCATTCCACCCCGATAGCTTAATCAGGCCGGCGGCCAGAACTTCGCTCATGGGTGCAGGTCCTTGAGCCATGCGGTAACCTCGTTTGAACAGGGGGTCGCCCGAACTATCGAGATATAGCGTGCACTCGTCGCGATGAATATATAAACTCAGACGAATGTCGGGATTTTCACGATCTACATTCGGTCTTCTTTTGTATTTGTTGGTAAACCAATCGGCTATGGCATCTTTGGTTTTCAGCGAGATGAAGTGCGAGTGCTGGAAGGCTGAATGAACCAGGACGGTTTCCACCATAAAAGTATCTCTGAAATTCATGATCTGGTCCCATTGGAAAGAACGCACGCCTTCGTATAATTCTTCGTTGTTGCTTGCTTTGAATTGAATGAGAGGAACAAGGATCTTAATAGCCGTCCGGCAGTGGTAATTCGTGCGATAGACGGTTTCACGCGTGCCTTCGAAAGAAACTGCTCGGGTAAGAATTTGAGTATGGGTGGCTCCAAGCTCTTTTAGTTCCTGTTCCAGAACCTCTTCGAGGCCGGCAAGAGTTTTGGCTACAAAATTATGGGTGTTAGGGGGTATCAAAGGAATGAATTTTTTTGCAAAGGTAAGCACTTATGCCTGATAGAATTTTTTTCATTTCTCTCATAGCGGTTTCATGCATCGATATTGCTTCACTCATTTTGTGGATGGTTTTTTTCAGGATCAAAATCAAAACAAAAATGGAAACGAGTATAAAAATGAGGATAAAGATTTGATGGGAGTTCTATAGGGATGGTGATTCGATGAAAACAGCGAGGCTACGAGGTTGGGTTACAGCCAGAAAAAATAGAAAAATTCGTGAGAATATGCCTGACATTGTACCGGCAAAGTAATTTGCAAGATGAATCTCCATGCATAACAAAGCAAAGGTGGTCATGGCAAAGGCGAGGCAGGAGAGAGGCAACAGAAGAAAAATTGAAGAAATTGTTGATTGGAAAGATAGTCAAAGAATCTATAAAGTGCTGGATCGATAAAAGTAGTGGAACCCATTGCCAGTTTATTGGTTCCTTTGCCAAAAGCGATATCTATCCAGGCAGCCTATATACCCACATCATGGCAATCCAGTCCATCCAAAATAGCAACCCGAAATTACGGCGATAAAAGTTCTGAGAGCAAGAGCGAACTACATAGTAAATGAAGAGAAGAGATAGCATAGGGTTGCATTGCAGATGTTAGAGGTGATGGAAGGCGTGCTACTGTTTAAGGCCAAGAAAAATGAAGGAGAAATGATGTCGGGTAATACGACGGGAATGCCTATTGAACCAAACTCTGTTTTTTGGTTTTTAGGGTGAGTAAAGGTTTTTTCATAGAGAGAAACCAAACAAGAAATCACTGGAGTTTTTTGTATCGGAGTCGATGGGGGTTATCGTCGCCTATGCGTTTTCTTTTGTTTTCTTCATATTCGCTGTAGGTTCCTTCAAAAAAATAAACCTGAGAATTTCCTTCGAAAGATAGAATATGGGTAGCTACGCGGTCGAGGAACCAGCGGTCGTGCGAGATAATCAATGCGCAGCCGGCGAAGTTGAGCAAGCCTTCTTCGAGGGCACGCATGGTATTCACATCGATATCGTTGGTAGGTTCATCCAGGATCAGGATTTCGGCTCCGCGATAGATCGCTTTGATGATTTCAACACGTTGCTGGATACCGACCGAGACATCCTGTACCAGTGAATGGAGCGGAATGGTCAAGTTGTAGTGCTCGCAGATCTCCTTCACCTTTTTTTCAAGCGAGGTTTCTATCGCCATACCAGTTGTGTCCATACAGTGAAGGATTCTGCGACGAGAATGGCTGCCTTCTTGGGCATATTCAAAATAGCCGCCTTCAGAGCGTCTAAACGGCACGCCTATTTTTTTAACGAGAAAATGCTCAACAAGTATAGGCCCTTCATGTGCAAGTATCTTAACAGCCTCGGGGTTGGATATGCCGTCACCGGCAGAAATAATGTCGTTGATTAAAAGGTCGGGTGAGTCGTCTTCGCCAAGGCATACGATACCGCCTTGAGCATAATTTGTATTAGATTCCTTTAGATCGTTCTCTTTTGTTATAACAATTACATCGAGGCCAAGGTCTGCTGCAGTTATGGCAGCGGCAAGACCTGCAATACCAGAACCTATTATAAGTATATGACAATAATGTTTTTGGTCATTCATTTTATTCAATCTCCAACATTTTATTAAGGGCAGTTCTGGCATCGTCTTTAATATTTCCCTGTATGCTAACTACACCCACAGGGCTTTTATTGTATATGCCTTCAAGGGTTAATAAAAGCTTGGGATAGTCGATTATTGCCATACTATTGCACCTTGACTCTTTAAGAGGCAGTATAGTCTTGTCAGGGTTTTCGTTTTTCAATCTATTTACGAGGTTCCACTCCGTTCCTATCGCCCAGATCGAGCCTTCTGGTGAGTTTTCAACCGTTTTTTTGATGAGGCTTGTCGAACCGACGACGTCTGACCGTTGGCATACGATTGGCGCACACTCCGGATGAACAGCGATCTTTATGTCTTTGTATTGGTTGCGAATATCATTTATATACCTTACATCTTTTCTTTTAGTGGCTTCACGTGCCAATTGCAGAGAATCTCCAACAAAATCCGCTGATTTGACTATATCGTCATGCTGATAGAAATGGGCTAAAATCAATAGATCACCTTTTGAATCAGCCTTTAAAGCCCTTATTTTTTCAGATATCTCTTCGATATTCTTTGGTATTTTTGAATCCATAATGGATTATTCCCTCAGCAATAAACTTAAATCCAATGACTTATATGAATGGGTGATAAGACCAACCGAGATAAAATCAACACCTGTTTTCGCTACATCACGCACACGCTCGAGCGTCATATTCCCCGACGCCTCAAGAGGAATTCTACCCCTTACGAATTCAACCCCCTTTGCAATTTCATCGATAGTCCAGTTATCAAGCATAATTCTGTCAACCTGTTCTTCAATCGCTTTTTTAAGTTCGTCCATGTTTTTTACTTCGATTTCAATGGGGACATTGCTGGAATCTTTTATCTTTTTGACAGCATTTCTTATGGAACCTGCCGCTGTGATATGGTTTTCTTTAATAAGTGCCATCTCGGAAAGATTCGTCCGGTGATTGTATCCACCGCCTATTCTAACAGCGTACCTTTCAAATAAACGTAGGCCTGGCGTTGTCTTTCGTGTATCAAGAATACGGGCTTTCGTGCCGACGACTGCATTGACGAATGCCCTTGTTGTCGAAGCTATACCTGAGAGACGTTGCATTATGTTAAGCGCCAAACGCTCCCCTGTTAAGATTGCCCTGGTTTTGCCCTTTATCATGGTGATTTTCTCGCCTGATTTTACATGGTCTCCATCCTTTTTTATTTCTATGTATTCGATATGTTCATCAAGGAACTTGAAAACATCACAGGCAAAAACCTGTCCGGCTATTATACCGTCGGCTTTGGCGATAATTACTGCCTCCGAAGCACTGTCATACGGTACAATCGAGTCCGTTGTAACATCTCCTATACCCAAATCTTCATGAAGGAACCGTTCTATCAATTCATTCATTATGTGGTTATTATATTTTGAACCAAAAGACAAGTCAATGAAAGATATGAGAAATTCAACACATGATTACAAGTAGACTAAAAACATTTATAGACATTGGATTGTCAATCTTACATGAAAAACTTTTCTGGGTTCATGATGTTGTTCGGGTCCAAAAGTGTTTTTATATTTTTCATCAACGCAAGCCCTTCTCCGTGCTCGATTGGAAGGAATCTGCGTTTACCTATTCCTACACCATGTTCACCTG
>ERZ1026792.2061-NODE-2061-length-11162-cov-1.650023_pt1 | contig 11162 bp, 10 predicted proteins | sample MGYA00520884_ERZ1026792 | MGnify/ENA primary metagenome ERZ1026792 (study PRJEB33270, sample SAMEA104284473) | anaerobic digester metagenome | biome: Anaerobic digester microbiome; feature: mesophilic sludge digester; material: Anaerobic digester biomass... | reverse complement strand
GTGCTGGACACGGGCGCCATCCTGCCGTATGCCGCCGACACCGTCCGCGAGTCGGGCGCGATTTGCACATCATCGGGTGGGGGCCGGACACTGGTGATTGCCTATGACCACAGTTGCTCCGACACTCATGCTCCGACACTCACGGACGAGCCGGCCTGACCCAGGGGAAGACCGCCCATGACGACCACGACTGCAGGATCGCCCCGCGTTGCCCGCCGCGCGATCCCCACCGCACCGCGAACTGTCGCCTTGGGTGCCCTGCTGGCGCTGGCGCTGGCGTCGTGCACGTCGGGAACGTCCACCTCCACCACCGCCGTCGGCCCCGCCGGGTCGAACGCACCGACTGCTGCCGGGTCGGCCCCGTCCAGCAGCAGCAACACCGCGACGCCCGTCGATGACACCGTCGTCCTCAATCCAAGCGTCGCCGACGGTGCCTCGGTGCCGGTCGACACCCTGGTCACCGTGTCGGCCAAGGGTGGCACCGTGACCTCGGTCGAGCTGTCCTACCAGGACCCCAAGGCCGGCGCGGTCACGGTCGGCGGTGACATCGCCGGTGACGGCAGCACCTGGACGGCTCACTCCCTGCTCGAACCCGGTGTCACCTATACGCTGGCCATGCGCGGAAGCAATGCCGCTGGCACCGAGAAATCCGCGACGACGACGTTCTCGACGACCGCGCTCACGGCAAAACAGCAGATCTCGGCGACCCTCATCCAAAACGGCAGCACCGTCGGCATTGCCATGCCGGTCATCGTCATGTTCAGCAGCCCGGTCACCGACAAGGCGGCCTTCGAACGCAAGATGACCGTGACGTCGACGCCGAGCCAGCCCGGTGGCTGGGCCTGGGTGGGCAGCCGTGAGGCGCACTGGCGCCCCAAGGAGTTCTGGAAGCCGGGCACCAAGGTGGCCGTCAAGGTGGCCATCAATGGGCTGGCCGCCGGCAAGGACACCTACGGCAAGGCAGACCTCAGCGGTGGTTTCACGGTCGGCAACGCGTTGACGATGAAGGCCGACCTCAAGAGCCACCAGATGACCGTGACGATCAACGGCGCGGTGGCCCGGACCATCCCCATCACCGGCGGCAAGCCCGGCTACGAGACCCGCAGCGGCACCAAGGTCATCATCGAGAAGAACGCCGAGCGCGACAGCATCGATCTTGATCTTGCTGAGGACCGTGCTGTGACCATCGCTTCGACGCGGATCTTCGTTGACGATATCGATCAAAGTTTGGACCGTGGATTGCCCGTCACCGATCACATGGGCAGGTTCGCGCCGGGCCGCCGCAATGGTCCGCAACGACGGCAAGGGCAGCAAGACCCGGGGCGACCCCTCAGACGCGGAGCGCCGCCGTCAGCGGTCGTTCAAGCACGGCCTCCACGCGCGCCTGGACGCGGCGCGCCTCCTCGAGGCGGGCGCGGACGCCGGCGAGAGCCCCGGGATCGCCGGCGAAACGCTCCGCGCGCGCCGCGAAACGCGCCTCCAGGCCGACGATCCGGTCGCCCAGTACGAGCTTGTCGGCGAGGAAGACGACCTGCGTCTCGTCGAGGTCGTCGCGCTCGCCGTCGCCGAGCCGCATGTGCCGGAGCACCAGAGGCGCCACCCGTCGGTACCCGAGGCCCTCGAGCAGTCTCGCCCCCGCCTCCCAATGCCGCGGCTCCTGGCGGGCGATGTCGTGCAGCAGCGCGGCGGCCGTCACCAACGGCACACACAGGCACTGCCCACGCTCGTTGAGCGCCGCCGCGAGCGCGCCCGCGACCGCCGCCACGGCCAGGGAGTGAGCCACGCGACCCGGTGAGGCGCCCGCCTCATCGAGCAGGTCGAGACAGCGCCGCTCGGACGGGAGGTCCTCTCCGGCCGCCAGATCGCGCAGCCGCTCGAGGTCCTCCCGCAGGTCGGCATCGTGAGCCACGCCGGGGTCGTCGACCGCCACCTCGAGCGCCGGCTCCTGCCGCCCGGCGAGGAGCGCGCGCAGGCCTCCCGGAGGATCGGCAGCGAGGATCTCCTCGCGCAGTGCGGGCCCGAGCAACGGCGGATGACCGGGGCGACCCTCGAAGACGGGCATCGTCACCCCTACGCCGGCGGCCGCCCCGGCCCTCGCCAGCCTCCCGAGCGTCTCCGGACGCACCAGCGGACAGTCCACCGGCAGCAGGAAGAAACGCCTCCCGGCGCCGACGGCGGCCACGCCGGCCTGCACCGAGGTGTACATGCCGCGCTCGAAGCGCGGATTGGCCACCGGCCTCGCCCCGAGCAGGCCGGCCGCCGCCGCGACCTCACCGCCGCGGTGGCCGGTCACCACCACCACATCCTCGACGCCGATCGCGGCGAACGCGGCGACCGCGCGGGCGAGGAGTGTCCGCCCGCCCAGGTCGGCGAGCGGCTTGAATCCACCCATGCGCGACGAACGGCCGGCCGCCAGGACGATCGCCGACGTCCCGGTCATGCGTCAGGCGGACCTGCCGGCGCGCACCTGGATCATCTCGGCCACGATGCTCACGGCCAGCTCCGCCGGCGTCTCGGCGCCGATGTCGAGTCCGATGGGGGAGTGGACGCGGCTGAGCGCACCCTCGTCGATGCCCTCCTCGCGCAATGCGGCGATCATGCGCGTCCTCTTGCTGCGGCTGGCCATGAGGCCGATGTAGCGCGCCGGTGTGCGCAGGGCCTGCACCAGCACCTCCAGGTCGTGTGCATGCCCGCGTGTGACGATGACGATGTACGAGGCGGCGTCAACGTCAAGCCTCTCCAACGCCCCCGTGAACGGGCCGAGCACGACCTCGGCTCCCGGGAAGCGCCGTGGATCGGCGAACTCCTCGCGGTCGTCCAGCACCGTGACGGCGAACCCGGCGGCCAGCGCCGCGGGGGCCAGCGCCCGGGCCACGTGGCCGGCCCCGCAGATGACGGCCGTCGTCACCGCCTCGACCTGTTCGACCGCTGCGAGACGACCGTCGGGAAGCGCCGTGGGGCCATGACGGGTGATCTTGCCGACCAGGGTACGTAGCGTCGCGGGCTCACAGGGCTGAGCGCCGACGATGCTGTCGTCGTCGCGCAGGAGACAGATCTCGACCTCTCCTCCCTCCTCGCGCGGCAGCACCGTGAAGAGCCAGGCCCGCCTGCGTGCGGACCTGGTCTGCTCGAGCGCGAGGAGGACCTCCCGCAGCGCGGGGTCGCCGGGCGGGACGTACGTGATGAGCACTTCGGCGGAGCCGCCGCAGACCATCTCCTCGTCGCTGGTCAGGTCCTCGCCGGCGAGACGGAGGTCCACCATGCGGCTGACGCGCGTCCTGAGCACGTCAGCCGCCGCGCGCATCATCGTGAGTTCGAGCAGGCCTCCGCCGATGGTCCCCGAGATGGAGCCGTCACGGCGCACGAGCATCTCCGCGCCGGCGGCACGGGGAGTGGACCCACGTTCGCCGACCAGTCTGACCAGGGCGAAGTCCTCGCCGTCGTCGAGCAGCGCAAGAGCCTCGCTGAGGATCTCCTTCACGTCAACGCCTCCGGGGTGTCGAGCGATTGTACAAGCGTCCGCTTCGCCGTACCGACGCCCTGCGGCCACGGCACAGTACTCACGCGGATGTCGAGACGCAGCCCATGGTCCCTGACGGTGCCGGCCAGCTCCGGGACGGCCTCCAGGGCGGCGCCGGCACGACTCCGCACCGAGGTGTCGGCGCCCGGCGCCGACACCTCGACCGTGAGGACGTCGTGGCCTGGCCGACGGGTCAGCCTGGCGCGCACGTCCAGGACCTCGGGCAGCGCGAACAGCGCCTCGTCGAGGACGGACTGGTCGATGACGCCGCCGCCGTGCAGGGGCGCGCGGCCGCAGAGCCGCGCGCGCACCCGTTCGAGCCGTCGCAGCGCCGTCCCGCAGGGGCACGCCTCGACCAGGAATCGCCCGCGGTCGCCGGTCCTGTAGCGGATCAGCGGCATGGCCTGGCGCGTGAGCGTCGTGAACACGATCTCGCCGTACGAACCATCCGGGAGCGGAGCGCCGGAGTCCGGGTCGACGATCTCGAACAGCAGGTCCGCCTCGCGCAGATGATAGCCGTCCAGGGCCTCGCACTCGACGCCGCCGCCGAGGCCCATCTCGGTGCTGCCGTAGTGGTCGAACACCCGACAACCCCACGTCGACCTGACGGCGGCCGCCAAGCTGCGTGGAGCCTGGTCCGTGCTGAGCAGCACGCTCTCGAGACTGACCGGCGCGCCGGACGCGGCGTCGCGGCGCGCCAGCCCGAGGACCTGGACCGGGATGCCGACGATGCAGTGGAAACCGCCCTCGCGCAGCACCCTGAGCGCCCGGTCGGGGTCGACGACGGGTCCGTGCACCACGCCCTCCACATCCATGCGGGCCAGTCCGCGACGCAGCAGGTCGCCGACGCTGCCGGGTCGCTCGCCGGGCAACAGGATCAGCACCCTGCGGCCGGGATCGATGAGCACCGACATGCCGTGGTGGAAGAAATCGACCGTCAACTCTTGGTCGTCGGCGGTGAAGTGGATACGCTTCGGCGTGCCGGTCGTCCCCGAGGTCGGCAACGTGACGATCCTCTCCACCTCCGCCGGAGAGACGCACAGCATGCGCGGGCCGTGGGCGCGGATGTCGTCGGCCGACGTCAGGGGGAGCCGCGCCACGTCGGCAGGCGACCTCAGTTGCGCTGCCTCCACGCCGGACAGCCGCTCGCGGTAGAAGGGGCTCAGACGTTGGGCGCGACTCACGGTCGCACGCAGGGCCTCCAGCTGGCGCTCGGGCAGTGCGGACACCTCCGCCACGCCCGCCCGTGCGAGCACCCACCTCTCCAGGGCCGTGCGGCGCGGTGACGCGACCGTCTCGGCCGCGACCGGCCCGCCTGACGGCATCATCACGCCGTCTCCGCGCCGGCCTGTACCACTCCGCGCAGGCGCGACCGTCCGGGCCGCGCCGCCGGCCACAGCGGGCAGTCCTCGCGGATGCACTCCGCGTTGGCGCGCCACTGCCGGCAGGTCAGGTCCGCGTCCGCCTCCAGCGTGAGGCCGGCCGAGCCGGGGAGGAGCGCCGCCGCCACACGGACGGCGAGCCACGCGTCACGTTGACAACACCGCGGCGCGGCGTAGGAGGCGACCGCCTCGAGCGCCGCCGCCGTCGCACGCTGGACGGCCTGGCGCGCCTCCCCGTCGAGCGGACTGGCGCCGGTCAGCAGGGACAGCGCGATCCCCACCCCGACCGCGGCGCCGCAGGCGCCCAGATACGCGCACGCCCCCCCTGCGACCGTCTCGCCGCGCCGGATGGCGGCCAGGATGATCTCGTCCGTGACCGCCGCGCCGCCGTTCTTCAGCGCGGTGAGGATGACGGCCGGCACGAGGCTGTGGTGTTCGGGCCCGTGCAGGGGGAAGCCCGGATGGGCGCGGATGTGCTGCATGACCGCCACGGCATCGGTCGCGCGCGAGGACAGGCAGACGCGCTCGATGATCTCGACGGCCGAGGCGCGGTGGCAGGCGTCGCAGACGAAGTGGTCGTCTTTGCAGGCCGCCCGCGACGGACCTACGCGGCCGCAGTAGTGGCAGACCGCGGGGGTCTCGACCGGACGGTAGACCAGGTCGGCGCCGCACACCATGCAGCCCGCCGGACGGCGCGCGTCCTCCTCGGGCGCGTGCGGCTCGGAGGTGATCCGCTCGGCGCCGGCCCGCTGGGCGGCGCGCTCCGGGTCGCCGATCTTCGCGCCCTGCCGCCCGGACGGCAGGCCGCCTCCCTGCGCATCGGTCAGGTTGTAGGCGCAGAAGGGCACGACCCGCCCGTCCGGGGCGAGGACGTGCAGATAGCACTGCCGCAGACGGTCGAGGTCCGCCGTCCACGCGTCCATGAAGGCCATGCCGCTGACGCTGAACGTCCGGGCGTGGACGTCGTCGAGGACCGCGTCCCACGGGTCACCGGCGCGCGCCCGGGCGCCGCCCTCCTCCGGCGCGACGCAACACCCCCCGGAGGACACGACGGATACGCTGCGCCGCGCCGCCCAGCGCGCCGCGACGTGGGCGGCCTTCTCCGAGGGCGCGACGGCAGGACGCACCTCCGGCGCGCCGCAGCCGCACGCCTCCCGCGGCGCGCCCAACGGCGTCAGCGAACCGTCGTCCTGGCGCAGGTACTCGCGGCTGAACGAGCACAGGGGATGTTCGCAGTTCCCCGGAGTGAGATCCTCGAGCCGCACGCGACCGTCGCTCTGCTCCGCCAGTGCCCGCATCGCGTCGGGAAGGGTCACACGTGTGGCCCCCACGTCTCCCGCCGCCGTGTAGCGTCCCAACAGAGCCATGGGCTGCAGGTGGACGCCCCGTACCGCCGGTGCATGCTCGAGTGCGAACTCCAGAACGGCGCCGAGACGGTCGAGGTTGACGCCGCGCACCACGGTCGGCACGAGCACCACGCCGAGTCCGGCCTCGGCGCAGCGGAGCACGGCCTCCTTTTTGAGGGCGGCCAGCGGGCGTCCCCGCAGCGCCTCGTACGGCGCGTCGTCGACCCCGTCGAACTGCAGGAACACCGTACCGAGACCGGCCGCGGCCAGGGCGTCCGCGTACCCGTCCTCGCGGGCGAGCCGCAACCCGTTCGTGTTGAGCTGGATGAAGCCGTGACCGAGGTCGCGCCCAAGAGCGACGACCTCGGGCAGGTCGTCGCGTACCGTCGGCTCGCCCCCCGAGAGCTGCACGTTGCAGCCGGGGGCGACCTCGAGCAGACGTCGGTACCACCCCTCGATCGTCGCGAGCGACGGGTCTGCCGTCTCACCGCCCGCCGCTGCGAAGCACACCGGGCACATCAGGTCGCAGCGCCCGGTCACCTCCAGCAGGATGCAGCACGTCTGACGGAGGTGGGCGGCGCACAATCCGCACTCCGAGGGGCATGTCGGGCTCGGCGCGGACGCAGGGCGCGGCGGTCCGGCGCCGGCGGCGGTCCAGTCGGCGAACGCCGGCGCGCCGCGCCAGACCAGGGCCTCCGCCTCACCGTGCTCGGGACAGATGCGCCGCAGCCAGACCTCGTCGCCGCGCCGGACCAGGTCGCCGTCCACGCGTCGCAGACACTGCGGACAGAGCGTCGTGGTGCGGACGGGCGCCACGCGTCGCCTCACCCGGGCAGGTCCCCGTGCGCGCCCAGGAGCTCCCGTGCCGTGACGTACGTCTCGGCCACGAGGGACGGACACGTGCTGAACCGGGCGGCGGGATCCCCGCCGAGGATGGCGTCGCACTCGGTCGAGCCGAACCGGTCCCGGAACCAGTCGACGAGCCCGGCCACGACCTCGCCGTCCACCGGCCTGCCGGCGAGCAGCCACATCGCCAGTGCCCCGCCGGCCAGTGCCCCACACGTCACGCCTGAGGAGAGGCCGAGACACAGGGCGCCGACGGCCTCGGCCATCTGTTCGTTCTCCTCGCCGCGCTCCTCGAGCGCGAGCCGGACCATGATCTGCGTGCAGCAGCGACCCTGCAGGCCGAGTTCGCCGACCCGTACGTCGATATCGGTCACATGAGCCTCCCCCCGGTCATCCGCGCCGCCTCCGGGCGAGGCAGCTGAAGTAGCCCAGCCGGCGGCGGCCGGCGGCCTCATCGCGGACTCGCGGCGGGGCTGCCACAGGCGCCGGGCGTCCCCCGGCGTGATCCCAGATGTAGCGCATCAGCGCACCCGACTCGTCCGTCCAGAGCAGGACCTCGAAGCCGGCGTCCTCGAGGAGGTCGATGACCGCCCGGCGCGGACCGAGGGCCGGTCTCGCGCCCGGCCCCGGCGGCCGGCCCTCGCGACGCGCGTAGAGATCGCTCACCAGGTAAGCGCCGCCGGGGCGCAGCACCCGGGCCGCCTCGGCGACGGCGGACTCCGGCGTCCGGAGCGTCGAGAGGACGCACTCGCAGAGCACGGCGTCGAACGACGCGCCCGGGAACGGGAGAGCCTCGGCGCGGCCTACGACGAAGTGCAGGTCGGGACGCATCATCGAGGCCTCGGCGACACGGTCGGCGGATGCGTCGACCCCCGCCGCCCGCAGCCCGTGGTCGTCCGTCAGATGGGCGACGGTGGCGCCCTGGCCACACCCTACGTCGAGGACGGCGGCACCGAGGGGCAGACGTGCGGCGGCCACCAGACGGGCCGTCAACTCCAGGCCGCCCGGATGCAGACAGGCGACGCCGTTCACGCTCGTCCCCCGTCGCCCACGCCTGAAGCCACGCGGCAGTACACCTTGCGACAGTGACGCTGGAACTGACGGGTGCCGGCTCCGTGTCGCACGGCGCGCAGCAGGGCCTGCACGTCCTGCGGGACCATCCCGCAGAGCAGCGCGACCGGCGTGCCGCCGAACACCTCGGGCAGCATCGGCGTCGTCGGACCGAGAAGCCCGACGCGCACCCCGTCGGGTACGGCGCCCAACAGCTCGTCCGCGGTGCCCCCGAGCAGCGTCGTCGAGGTGACGACCAACGCCTCGGTCCACTCGTCGAGCCGCCGTGCGAAAGACACGCGGTCGCCGATCCCCTTGGCATCGTCGACCACGTCCAGCTGGACGCCGACCTCGGTGAGGACCCGCGCGACCGGCGCGAAATGACCCACCATCGAGACGCGCGTACCACGGACGATGCCGAGCTCCCGGACGAGCGCGCCGGCCGGACCGTCGTCCGGCGGCAGCCCCAACGTTCGCGTGTGGTTGACCGCGTTGGCGGTCGCGAGGCCCACGGACCGCTCCAGCCCGTCGTCCGAGAGGAGCAGGTCGAGCAACCCGGTGGCCGGCGCCCCTTCGGCTTCCTCCAGACCGGTCAGATGCGAGCATCCCTTTCCCGGGCCCCTCCAGGTGTACGCGAGCCCTGATCCACCGTCCTCGAGCGACACCGCCGTGTAGCCCAATCCCACGACCAGCTGGTCGACGCGGGTCTCCGCGGCCCGCTCCCGCAGCGCTGCGTGCACCCGTTCGATCAGCCGCATCTCCGCGTGGTTCACTTGTCCTCCAGCGCCAGTTCCGCCTCGAGCATGCGCCCGGTCGCCAGGGCCTCGGTGATCAGGACCATACCGTGGTCGACACAGGCGGGCAGCTTCACGGGGAAGCCGGCGACGAGGTAGGTGAGCGTGACGGAACGCGCCTCGAGGGGGTGGTCGCCGAGCGCACAGCGCCAGACGCGGCCGTCGTCGTGTTCCCACTCCTCCGCCGGCGGCCAGGGCGGCGGCTTGGCCTGCATCCGGTGGCTGTACGCGGTGTGCACCCTGTAGTCGCCGTCCTCGATCTCGTACTCGACCCAGTAGGTGACGGAGCCGATCGGCAACGTCGCCAGCCGGTGGCCGGTGTCCGACTCCTCGAACCGGCGCCCCGTCTCCTCGCCGTGAGTGATGACCGCGAGGGCCTCCTCAGGACGGACGAAGCGCCGCTCGAGGAGGTCCTCCACTTCGAGGGACATGCGCAGCGCCGCCTGTGCGTCGCCGGGCGGCGCGGCCTCCCCCCAGACGTCGACGAGCAGCCGCCGCTTGAGCGCCGCGCGCCGTCCGGCGCGCTGTGTGAGCCCCGGGCCGCGTCGTCGTGCCCGCGTGTCGAAGTCGTCGCCGAACAGCAGGTCGAGCATGTGCACGGTCGGCTTGCCCCGGGCGGCGTACCGGTCGCGGCACATGGCGCAGTAGGCGACGTAGTCGGCCTCGCTCTCCCGGACACGACGCTCGGCCACCACGTCGCCGAGCGCCGGGTTGGCGTAGAGCATGAGACCGCCGAACCCGCAGCACTCGGTGCGCTCGCGGCCGTACGCGAGCTCCTCGACCTCGTAGTCGCAGATCGCGAGCAGCTCACGGACCGCCGCCTGCACGGAGGCCTGGTAGCGCGCCGTGCAGGCGTCGTGCACGGCGACCCGGCGGCCGGCGCCCGATCCCGCGGCGCCCTCGGGCGGCCCCACCTCACGGAGCACCTCCCAGAGCGAGACGGTCTCGACCCCGGGGAGACGCGCCGCGAAGACCGTCTCGCAGGTCGGACACGCGAGGACGACCTTGCGTGCGCCCAGGTCGTCGAGCCTCTCCCGGAGGCCGGTCAGGGTCTCCTCGTAGATCTCGGAACGGCCGGCCCAGTCCGCCGGCGCGCCGCAGCAGTACAACAGCAGGCCCGTGGCCGGCGCATACCGCTCACGGAGGTGCGAGTACACGCGCTCCAGATGCTCCGGGTCCGAGGCGGCCAGCTGACAACCCGGGAAGAAGACGACGTCGCTGGTGTCCGTCCCCGGCGCGTGACGGGCGAGCGCGGAGTCGTCGCCGGTCGCCAGCGCGAGGTCCTCGAGCGCGAACCCGAAAGCGGACGCCGGCATGCGGTCCTGGCGGACCATCTCCCGGCGGGCGTCGTGCGCCACCTCCGCCCAGTCGAGATCGGTGGGACACACCTCGTAACACAGCCGGCACAGGCTGCACGAGTCGATCATCTTGTTGGCGGAGCGTGTCCCCCGGCCCCTGGTGACGGCGAGGTTGTTGTACACGTGACGGGCGTATCTGCCGGGGTAAGACCCGAACTCCTCGAGGTAGGCGCAGGCCTTGACGCAGCGCTTATAAACCCGTATTCGGCTAAAATGCTTGACGCGTTTAAGAGCGCAGCTCTGCTCCTTGGCTATGACCCCAAATGCGCAGAGTTTATTAAGCATTACAGCAGCCAAAGCGTGCCTGACGCGCCTCCACTAAAACCAAAAGCTCCAAAGGAAGCGCTTTATTACGCGCTAAAACACGGTCTTAAAACCGAGGCAGCAGAAGCTGCAGCCTGTGCGCTTGAAACTGAGGCGCCGCTTGGCGTTATAGAAACTGCGCTTATGCCTGCGCTTAATGAAATAGGCTTGGAATATGAAAATGGCTCGCTCTTTTTGCCACAGCTTCTCTTAAGCGCTGAAGCTGCAAAAGCAGCCTTTGAACAAGTGCATAAGCGCATGGATAAATCCGAAAATGCAGATAAAGGCGTTGTTGTGCTTGCAACAGTTGAGGGCGATGTCCACGATATAGGCAAGAACATAGTTAAGGCGCTGCTTGAAAACTACTGCTTCAGAGTAATCGACCTTGGCAAAGACGTTCCGATAAAGGCTGTTATAGAAGCTGTAGCTCTAAACAACGCGCGCCTTGCAGGCCTTAGCGCGCTTATGACAACAACTGTTCCAAGCATGGAAGCTACAATTACACAGCTTCATAAATGTGCGCCTGAGTGCAGGATTATGGTTGGCGGCGCAGTGCTCAGCGA
>ERZ1026792.2058-NODE-2058-length-11177-cov-3.133122_pt1 | contig 11177 bp, 11 predicted proteins | sample MGYA00520884_ERZ1026792 | MGnify/ENA primary metagenome ERZ1026792 (study PRJEB33270, sample SAMEA104284473) | anaerobic digester metagenome | biome: Anaerobic digester microbiome; feature: mesophilic sludge digester; material: Anaerobic digester biomass... | reverse complement strand
GGACAGGCCCTGCTCTCATTCTTCATTTATATACTGGCCGCCGTTCCTATCGATCCATCTCTGGACATCACCTTCGCAACCTATCATCTCACCCCGGCGCTGCTTGACGGCCTCTGGAAGGCCACTCTCAAGTTCAGCCTCGCTCTCGTGGGGGTCACATTTCTCATCAGCTTCTCATCGACGAGAAGGGTCTTCAACCGGATCATCCTCAAGACGCCCGACGTGCTGTTCTTCGCGCAGCAGCCGCTCAGGGAAAAGCTCCGGACAGGCCTGTGCACGAAAATAACCCGTCTCCTGGATAACTTCGCCGTAGGGTTCGAAATCCTGAAAAATCCCCTGAACCTTGTCCTGTGCCTGCTGCTTTCCTTTGCCCTCTGGGCGATGCTCGGCCTTGCGCTGTATCTCCTGACATTCGGTTTCCCTGGAGTGCAGATATCGTTCCTTCAGGCATTTGCCGTGGAGCTCATCATCTGCTTTTTCATCATGCTCCCATCGGTTCCGGGATACTGGGGCCTGTGGGAGGCGGGCGGGGTGTTCGGGCTCATGATCTTCGGCATCCCGGCGACAGAGGCCGCAGGGCTTACTCTTGCCTATCACTTCTTCCACATGGTCCCGGTCATCATCGTGGGCATCGGGTCCGCCATGATCATCGGCGTGAAGCTGGTGAGGACCATCCCGCAGGAAACCCGGGGCTGAGGCCCGCAAAGAGCCACACTGGAGAGTATCCCTGGAGCCTGCGGCGTGTTTCCAGGAATCCCAGTCCTTCGAAGCACAGGATGCGTACAGTAGGAGCCCTGCTCCCCGCTTTCCCGCTGGGAACAGGGCTCCAATCTCTCTTCCAAACCGGCGCTATGCCGGTGTTTCGGCGGCTTTATCCGGGCCGGTTATTTGATCTCCCCTTTGAGCTTCACGATGTTCATGCTCGCTTCGGTGGGGCTGACCATGTTGAGCTGGAGGCCCAGGATGTGAAAGACATCATCTGTTTCGAACAGCAGGGCGGTTCCTTTCAGGAACCCGGCAAAGCGCTCGTTCCCCTCCACCCCGTCCGCCACCACGAACCAGGCGTTGTCTCTCACTGCAGCGAAGGCGAAGTGCCTGGAATCAGGCGAGAACATCGGAAGCGCTACCCCGTCGTACTCCTGAGACTCCCTGCCGTCCTTCACCACCACCCACTTTTCGCCTTTTTTCGCCATGAAGGCATAGTGGTTCGAATCCCTGCTGAACTGGGCGAGGGTGACGAAATCGTAGAGCGTGCCGTCTTTCCCGTCATACACTAGGAGCCACTTCTCGCCCTTCCTGGCCATGAACGAATAATGCTTTGAATCCGGGCTGAAGCCGGGCAGGAAGATGTTCGTGTATCTGCCCGCCTCTTTTCCGTCGACAATGGCCGTCCAGTCTTTGCCGCTTCTTACGGTGAGGAGATACCGGGCGGAGTCCGGGCTGAAGGCCAGGTCGTTGATCTCGTCATACTTTTTGCCCTTATTCCCGTCCATGACCATGAGCATCTTGTCGCCGTCGATGGCCAGATAGGCCATGTGCTTCGAGTCAGGGCTGAACATGGGCATGGCGATGTCTGTGAATTTCGGCCCCTCCTTGCCGTTATCCACCATCACTGCCTTGCCGCCGATCTTTGCCGTGTAGGCAAACCGGGAGCTGTCAGGACTGAACCTGAACACACCGACAAGGTCATACTCGGGCCCTTCCTCCCCGTCCTTTACCACAAACCATTTATCCCCCCTCCTGGCAGGGTAGACCATGTGCTTTGAGTCCGGGCTGAATATCGGGAACGAAACCTGGTCGTATTCCTTCCCCTCCTTGCCGTCCATCACCACCGCCATTTTGCCCCCCTTCAGGACGGAGTAGGCGAAATGCTGCGAATCGGGGCTGAACACCAGGTTGTGCTTCAGGGGTATGCCGTCGTAGGCCTTGTGCTTCTTGCCGTCAAACACCACCTGCTGCTTTTTCCCGTTCTGGGCGACATATGCCAGGTGCTTCGAATCAGGGCTGTATTCAGGGACGCTCACGTTGTCGAACCGCTCTTCCTCCTTGCCATCGCGCACGACGATCCACTTGATGCCTTCCTGGGCCTTGTAGGCCATGTGCTGGGAATCAGGGCTGAAGACAGGGGTTTCCTTGGCGATCGAGTGATACTCCTTCTGGGCCTTGCCGTCATGCATCACGACAAACTTTTTGCCCGAGCGGGCCACACAGGCCACGTGCTGGGAATCAGGGCTCGGCACGAACGACTCGAATATGATCTGATACTTTTCGACCGGCTCCACCAGCCGGATGATCTCTTCCCTGAGGGCGGCCTTATCCTCCGCAGTGATCGTCATGGGCGCAAGTCCGCAGAATACCAGGGAAACCAATATGGTGTAAGCAGCCTTCCTCTTCACAGATCTTCTCCTTTGTCATGTTAGAAACATTAGCCGGTTTTTCCCGATGCCTTCACTATACCGCCTCAGACTGGATGTTGCAAGGTTCGCCGGGATTTGGGGACGGGATTTTTGGGGGTATTTCATTATGACGCCTCTCCCAAGTCCCTCTCCCGCAAGGGGAGATTGGGCATGCAATCCCACATTGAGCTGGGCGCGGAGGTGTCCGCGAGAAGATCCGGGAGCATTTCCGCACAGGTGCAGTACCCGTCCTTTGCCTGCCATCGTCCGAAAATAACAGCATCAAGCTCGATATGCCGCCCGCATAGGCGCTCTCACCACTTGAAGACCTGATTCAGCGATATCACCCATACGGACATCTCCTGCTCGTACTCGAGGCCCGCATACGGATTGTAGACAATGTCGGTGAAATCTATCGAGTTCATATTCGTGCTTTCATTGAACCCCACCGTCTTGTCTTTGAGCTGCACAAGCGTCACATTGAGGTCGATTGCGGTCGGATGCTGAATCTGTTTGAGCAGTTCATGGAAGTTGCCGGGCTTGGGCTTGGGATGGTCCTCGATGGTAAACCCGATCCCCACAGAATAGATGTCCATGTCCGACATGGGCACCGGGCCGAAGAACTCGTCCTTCACGGAAGTGGGTCTGGGCTCATACCCCAAGCGCAGGGCGAGCCTCTTGATGGGCCGTATCTCGATGCCATAGCTGAAATGCCAGGTGTTTTCGAGACCCAGATCGATATGCATGGCCTTGGGGCTGTTCATGTATCCCAGCATCCTGGCGAACCTGAACAACTGTATCTTCTGGTCGAACTGGACCTCGAGCGCCTTCCAGGCCTCCCAGTCGGTCCAGTGGGCGTCGCAGGTGAGCACGAGCTGCTTGATCGGCTTGAGCTTGATGCCGAGCTGCAGGCGGGCAGGCCAGGTCATGGTGACGGTGGCGGTGCCCTTTTGATAAGGCGCTGCCTGGTAGGGCAGGTCGAACATGGCGGCCGTTATGATCGTCAGGGGAGAACGCCCGAGCCAGGCAACGGTGTTCTGGAAACGCTGCCCGTAGGTAAACTTGTAGTCGCCCTCCATGGTCGTTTCCGACTCGCTCTGGTAGCAGGCGCCGAAGGCAAACCATGAGGTGGGCTCCCACAGAAAACCCAGGTTGTACGAGGTGGTGAAGTAATCCTCCACCAGCAACTCCAGCTCCGCGGCCTTATCGTACGGGGCCATGCCGCCGCCGAACCAGGGCGGCGGGAAAGTCAGCTCTGATATCACCGGGATCTCCAGACCTTCGGTCGCCTCACCCAGGGCACCGGTCAGCGCGACCATGGTATTGGGCGTTCTCAAGTTCGTCTGGAAGCTGAACAGGGTGACCCCGATGCCTACCGAGGCGCCTATGGATATGGTGTCGGTGAGCTTATATGCAACCGCAGGGGCCGCCAGGACCATGCGGAGGAAGAAGGCCTTCCTGCCCATGAAGCTGAACGGGTCTCCGCTGTGATTCTTCAGCCCCACCGCAAAGGGCGCATACTGTCCGAACCCGAAGGTGAGCCGCGACTCGGGCTCGGGCGGCTTGTAGACGATCCCCATGCCCGCGCCTGCCAGATAGGGGATCTCGTAGTCGACGATGGGAATCACCATATACCCGCTCTGCTGCTCTGCCTCGGCGCCATCCAAGGGGTCTCTGCCATCGTTGAACCAGCCGCCGAAAGGAGCCCAGAGCTCCCCGGTCTCGGGATCAATCCCCTGCTTGTACTTTCCTTCTCTCTTGTTTATTGTGAAGATCAGCGCGTTGTCGAACCGGCTGGCCTGATAGGTTGCCAGGTGCGCCGGATTGAAATGTACGGCCAGGCCGCCGCACCCTTCCGGATAGGCGGTCACCGCGCTGCCCAGAGAAGATGCTGCAGGGCAGACCGCGAGCTGCTCGAAGAGCCCTGCATGCGCCGGCATGGGGCTGATCAGGCCCGCGATCAGCAACAGGCAAATTGCCGGGAACCTCCTCAATAGCATGATACATTCTCCCCTCATAGGACAAAGCTGAACGGGGCCCTGACCGTAAACGTGAAGCCCGACCCCGTGAGACTGTACCCGAGACTGAAAGAAAGGGTGGTCTTGTTTGTCGCTTTCCAGCCTAAGCCCACGACGAACGTGGCTTCGGATCTGTCTCCGGACTCAACGTCCTGAATCGCGCCCGTATACTTATACGTGGAGCTGAAATAATAAGTGTAGCTGAAAGACGAGTTCACCGATATTTTATAGGAAAGTGCATAGCCGATCCCTGCCCCGGCGGAGATGGAGTCCCCTGCCTCCACCTCTTCCAGTATGAATTGATCCAGAACTCTGTAATCCAGACCGGTGGCATCCATGCGGTAGGTATATCCGAGGTTCCAGAAGGCCACAACAGGGTCGATCTGCTTGCTGAAGCTTGCAGTCAGCGAAAAGTCATACACACCGTTGCCGGTCGAGAGCTCTGTCTCGGGGTTGATCTTGAAGGGGCTCCTGCCCGTGGGCAATGAGGCGCTCAGGCCCAGAATAGTCCGCATATCGCCGGCCTTCGACTTGATGGGCTGGTACAGGAATCCCAGGGTAATATCAGCGATGTCGGTTTCATCCAGCTCTTTGTCCGTGCCCACTTCGTTGTACCGGTATACGAAAGGAATGCCCGCGCTGAAGGTCAGATTGTCGAGGATGCTGTACGATGTAGTGATGGTGTGCTTGATCTCGTGATCTATCTGGCGTTCGATCAGGAGCTGATTGAGAATCCTCTCGCTTGGGGTATACTTGTACGACAGCGTATAGTCGAGCCCGAGCGTGCGCTTTGGTTCGAGAGAGTATTCTCTGCCCACTGCTTCGAGCACTTCCTTCTCCTTCTCCTGCTTCTCCTGCTCGGTGATCTCCAGTCTTCTTCTGGCGCGGCTCTCTTCCGTCAATTCATTGATCCGTTTCTCCAGCTCCTCGATACGGTTCAGAAGCTCCTCTCTTCCTGTTTCCTGCTCCTGGGCGCTCCCGTCGGCAGCACAAACAAGGCAGCAAAAAAACACAGCAATCAAAACAGCGAGTCTCTTCACGTATGGTCTCCTCTTGCTGTAACCTGTCAATTCATGATTGGGCCCGGAGCACGCAGTGCGACATCAATAGACATTGATGCTCTTGAACTGGTATCTCCTGTTCGCGTCCTCGTCGATCCTCCCGATGGATTCCATGAACTTCTGCTGCTCGATCAGAATGGTCGAACGTGCATGCTCGGGAAGAGCATCGCTCGTCCTGATGATCTCCACGAGCCGCAAATCCTCCTCCTTGAGGAGAAGCGCATCCATGGTGACTCCGCCGTCGGTCACGATAAACACGATATTTCTGTGCCACATTTCTTCAAATTCCGATAAGGTGAAGCTGATGTTGCCCATGAAGGGGTCGGCGAAGAACACATGATCGCCATATATGCCACGGTAAACCACGAAGTGCCTGTACCCAAAAAACTCGATCGGAACGATGCATGGCTTGTCGAGCTTCTTCAGATCTTCGAGCTCCGCAGTGTAGCCCGTGCCCTGGTAGCCGAGAACCGTGACGAACCGCTTCATATCCAGCAGAGAGAACGCGCGCCTCTCCTCCAGCTGTTTGATGTCGCCATACTCCATCAGCCCATGGATCACCTGCTCCTCGGTGAAGTTCTCGCCCAGGTAGTAGTTCAGGAGGGTTGCCAGCGCCGCAGAGCCGCAACTGTAGTCGAACTGCTGCTTGACGATGTTCTCGTCCTTCATGACAGAGTACGGCTTGACCTCATATCTCAAAACATGCTGAATTCCAGGCACTTCCGGGTACAACGTCAGTTCGCTTTCCGATACGTCACTGACGGGATGGAGCGTGGTAAGTATAGCCAGAACGATGAGGAAGCCCGCGATAACCTCCATAGTCCGGATTCTCCCAGATTTGCCCGCCCCTGTCAATTACCGGGTATCTGGATGCCGAGATGATGAACGGTTATGCCGTCGATGGCGCAGGGGCCGAACTGGTTCCCTCCGAAATCCACGTTTTCCACCCGGATGCTGCCGGACATGGGTGCGTTGTAGAACACCGAGGTCGACGTGACAGCACCGTCATCATAGGTACCGACATCAATGGTCACAGGCCTGTTGTTCGCAAGATCGCCGAACTTGAACTTTCCCGAAAAGATCCAGGATGACGGATCTTCCGGCGCACCGAGCGCGCTGCCGGCAAATCGGATGCCGGTGAGGTTGAGCGATTCGGGCTGGGTATTGTAGGTGTACTGCAGAGAGTCGATGGTGATCTCTGTCTGATACTCGATGTCGATGCCGGACATCCCATCGCCGTGGGGGCCTATGATAAACGTGTCCGAAGTCCCCTTCCTGAGGTTTTCCAGCCTGATTCCGCCCAGGTCCTGGTCGCAGAAGACGAAGTTCCCGACAGTGTAGGTCCTCGGCTCTACGTGAGTGGAAAGATTCATGAAAATATACGTATCCCCCTCGCCGGTGGTGCCGATGTCGAGGGTGTTGAAGTCGTCGTATTCAGCGGGGGTGTTCATGGAGAAGTAGCCGCCCTGGCCGTCATCGACGGTGAAATCGTTGAGCTCGATCCAGTGGCGCGGGGTGTGATCTGTGTCGGAGACCCGGTATGAGTCGGCGTAGACGCGCAGCTGTGAATCGCCGATCACATAGGTGATGCCCGAGCGGGCGCTCACCTCGGAGAGCTCGTCATCGCTCAGCCGGCTCATCTGAGCCGGAGCGGTAATGGGGAGAAGAAAAACGAAAAGAGCAAAAAGTGCAAAATGCCGGGAAAAAAGACGGTATCCTTTCCTGCCAAGCCCCATACCTCGATCTCCTTTCATTCCCGCCGCTCCATACGAACCTGAACTCGCTTTCCGCACATACTGTCTCTTCGATCTATTCACTCATTATCTTGAGGCAGGCAAGAAAAATCGCCCTGCCTCAAAAGCCTGTCTTCATCCTAAGAACCCACCGGTGCCGTGCCTCGAAGGCCTGAGTCTCTCAAAAGTGGCTCAGTGCGCCCAGATGTCCACCCAGCTGCGGTTCAGGATATCGATGCCGAGTCCCGAGATATAGATGTTGCCCAGTGTGCCGGCATCAGGACTGTTCAGGGAAGCGAAGCTGTCCAGCTTCACATCGGCGGTGATGGGTCCCGCCACATCCAGGCTGAATACCTGGGGAAACCCGATGTGCACAACGCTCACAGGGGCCCAGCCCGGGTCCCCAAACGAGCCGTGGGCGTAGATGCCTTCATACGAGGTCGTCACATCGATGGCGACCGTTCCCTGCATGATGATGGGCCCCCACACTCGCAGGTTGGAGAGCCCGACATAGCCGGCTCCCTGCGCGCCATCTGACATCCAGCTCATCGCGCCGATGCCTTCATTGGCCACGCCGTCAATGTCGCCCCACGACAGATAGCCGATATCGAGCTGGTCGATCACGACGCTCATGGTCACGAAAACCCCGCACTGGTTGCCCGGCCTGCTGTTATAGATGTCTACGTAGCTCCACGGGTTGACGTACATGGCGAGCGCGCCGAGATTTACCGTGCCGAGCACCTGGCCCGGGGCGCCGGGGGCTGCAAGAAAGACCGCGAAGTCCATCTGGTCCACGGTGATCTGGAGGGAGCCGAGGCCGAACCGCACAAAGGTCGCTCCGTCGTAGATGTTTGGATCGGTGGCAACGTCGATGGTGATGGGCTTCAGCTGTGCAGGTGCCGCATATTCGTGATAGGTGTCGGTTTCGCGGGCCTTGATTCTCAGGCCGTCAATGTCGAACCCGGTGACTCCCACATAGCCGCCGCCGTCAGTGGTGCCCCAAAGAGGATGTCCACCATTGAGAATACCATCGCTATCGCCCCATGCCAGGGTGCCGATCTTGATGTCCATCATAAGGTCAGCATTGATGTTGACTCCGGCCTGGCCGGTAACATCGGAAAGGGTCTGGTCGGAAACCGGTGTCATTGCCATAACTGACAGCGGCAGCAACATGATAGCCAAAAACGTCAATACTCTCTTCATAACTTAATGCCTCCAAAAATTTATTTTTTGTGATGCCTGTTACTTGCTTTTTAGTTTTTTACCCAACTACTCATGCCTAACGGTGTAACGCTTTTCGATTTCTCCTGTTTCACGTTTGCCAGCACATCACCCCCTTTTCACGGTACTTTGTATAACCAAAACCACAGGGGCTAAGGAGATGCTCCTATGCTTGCGCCTCCCTACTTCATTTCACAACAGCCGCATCCAAAATCCCTGTCAGTCGCTTCATAATCCGTTTACGCTCACGGGGTAATTGTCGCATTGCCCCAGTGGAACCACCAGCCGGAGGTCCTGTCCAGGGTTACGGAAAACTCCGAATTGTTGCAGTAGATCGTTCTCTGGCCGAGATTCAGCCGGCTGCCGTCCACGAGAACGCCGTCCGTGGGGTTCTCGATGCGGCCGCTGAACGAAATAAAGTTTGCGCTGATGGGGCCTGTCATGGACGGTGTGCCCACCCTGACGAAATTGAGTTGCCGGGTGGCAGGGTCTGTCATGTTGGAAAAACCCGCCTCGATGTACACGCCCTTGCACACGAGACTCTCGGAGGCAGAACCCAGGGATACGCCTTCCCAGTTTTCGTCCCAGCCGATGCCCGAGCCGTTGTCGTAGTAGCCCATCTTCAAAGAGTCGATCTCGGTGTAGGTCGAGGTGGTGATGTTGAAATATGCGCGGGCGACCTCGTTTTCGAGGGTGAAGCTGGAATAGCCTTCGCCGGTGACCTCGGCCAGCTCTTCATCGCCGACCTCCCACATCCAGGCGTGAACGGGAGAACAGAGCAGACAGAAGGCAACGAGAATAGTGAGAAACATCCAACCTCGCATAAGACTCTCCAAAATCATGATATGCTCTGGATGCAGACTTCTTTCTCTGGTCTCCATGGGCTACCCATTCAGCAATAAGCATGCCATATAAAATTATCTATAATTCAATTAGTTATAATCTATGCTCTCAAACACGAAAGGAAAAAGAGAAACATTTTTCCATGAATTAACCCATTGGACAGGCCACGAATCCCGACTTGCCCGGGATGGTATCATGGAAATAAACGAGTTTGGGTCAGAGTCATATTCAAAGGAAGAGCTGATTGCGGAACTTGGATCAGCGTTCTTATCCATGAAGTTTAACCTTTCAGAAGTTGGAGAGCAGGAAGCCGCGTATATCAAATCATGGATAAAACCATTGAAGGATGACCCGAAGATGATAATACAGGCAGCCAGCAAAGCACAGAAGGCAACAGAATATCTCTTAAACTAATTTTTCAGGTGGAATTATGTCATATTGTTCAGCATGGTGCGGTCCGGAATGTTCCAATTGTAAATATCCAGACGAACCCTGCAAATATCCGAAAAGTCCGGAATCTATGTATGAGGATTCAGGGTTTCTTCAATCAAGTGAATGAAATGATACAGCAATACGTGGAAGGACCTGATGGAAACTGGATATTAGAAGAGATGGAAATACCAGAATTCATAGATACAACTGGAGTTATCAAGAAGAAACGGAAGTGCGATATCATGGCAGCAGATATCTTCAGATACCTGGATAACCATGATTCAATAGGCGAACTCATTTACTATTTCGACAAATTGTCCAAAGACGACCTCATTCACAGCATCTCGAAAATAATATACTGCCATATCGGAGAATAGTTTATGGATAATTACATACTATATTTCTATATGCATTGTCCAGACTGTTTATCTGAAAATATCAAAAAGTCCGGGTTCATTCAACTGAAAACCGGGCAACAGCAGAGATACGAGTGTAAAGACTGTGGCCGCACATGGGTTGGTATGGGACGGCCAAAGATTCCGGTGGTCGGAGTATCCTGTGATGAATGCCATTCCCAGGACATTGCCCGGAAAGGATGGAGACTGACCAGGCAGGGAAAGATTCAGCAGTATGTTTGTAGGAAATGTGGTCACATCTTCACATTACAACCGATACTGAAGAAACGGAAGTTTGTATCTCAATAACTCTTTTTTGCGATGATGTTTAGTAAGTATTATATACTTTTAAGTATAACTATAGTATGTAACAACTACATAGGAGATGAGGAAAATGCAGAAATTAAGCAACGGAATCAATTTTTCAGCACGGAAGCCAGGAAAAGCATGGGAATTTTACCAGAACCGAAAGGGCGGGGCGTTTGGTGTTGATGATGCAATGTTGAAAGACATTGAAACAAATCTTTACATTGACGGAATCGAACCAGAGAACGCCCGTATATATATTACAAAGGAAGGGAACACAACGTGGACAGAAATATACATTAAAAAATAATTTTCAGGGTGAAAACGATGACAAAAGAACAACTGATAAAAGACGGGTATAAATGTGTTGATACCATCGGTGAACACGACATTTACGGAATTGAAGGGAGTTCAGTCTATTATGCAATGGGAAGGGATGAAGAATGAATGACAACAGATACGAGTGCCAATTACAAGAATGGTGCAAAGAAAATATTCAGATATGTCCGTTTATGGACCAGGCCGAATGCGGGTTCTATTGCGGTTATCTTACATATCCTCCCAGGTTAGAAGAATGTAAACAGGAATTATCAGAACGATGGAACCGGAGGAACAAAAAATGAAAGTGTGTCCGGCATGTGATGAAGGAGTAATGCAATCAGGTATCCCCTGTTTTTACTGCAATGCCACCGGGAAAGTATCAGACGAACAATGGCATAAGATGTTATTCGGAGATGGAGAAATACAAGACCCATGCACTATGGTAAGAGAT
>ERZ1026792.2057-NODE-2057-length-11184-cov-2.947454_pt1 | contig 11184 bp, 15 predicted proteins | sample MGYA00520884_ERZ1026792 | MGnify/ENA primary metagenome ERZ1026792 (study PRJEB33270, sample SAMEA104284473) | anaerobic digester metagenome | biome: Anaerobic digester microbiome; feature: mesophilic sludge digester; material: Anaerobic digester biomass... | reverse complement strand
GGATGAGGAGGACCGGGCGCTGCTGACAAAGGTGGAGGCCGGCTTCCAAACCGTTGGCGAGCTGTACAGTGCCTGCAAGTTCCGCGCCGCTCCTTCGGTACCTCAGGACATGCCTGGGCGAGGCCATGGGGCTGGCGCGCGAGGCCAACGGCTATCTGGACCACAAGGCGCCGTGGTTCCAGATCAAGGAGGACCGCCGGGTGGCGGCGACCAGTGTATACGTCATCCTGCGCGTTGTGGACAACCTGAAGACGCTCCTGGCGCCGGTCCTGCCGCATACCGCGCAGAGGCTGCACGAGTACCTGGGCTACGACGGGCAGTTGCGGTGCCTCTCCACCGGGCACGCAGCAGGTGGTCGAGTACGAGGAGGAGACGCGGAGCCACGAGGCGCCGACGTACGATCACAGCGGGGCGGTCGGCACCTGGACCAAGAGCGAGCTGCCGGCCCTAAAGGGGGCCTTTGGCTCCGGGGCAGGCGCTGCGGGAGCCGGGGCCGCTGTTCAAGAAGCTGGATGAGAGTGTGGTGGAGGAGGAGTACGCGCGGTTGGCGGGGTAGACGGGAGCGGGGGAACGGAGAATCGAGAAATCAGGGAGCGGGGGCGCAAGTCCTGGCTCCTGCATTCTCGAGACCGGCTGATCTCATTTGCGCAAAACGGTACAGTGTGCTAAACTGAGACCATCGAGACGGTAGTGCGAAACCACAAGGATGGTCAAGCATGAAGATAGTTGGCTTCATTTGGCTGGAGGAGATTGTTGACAAACTTGAGGTGAAGCATCAAGTGATGCCCGAAGAGGTTGAGCATGTCTTTGTCAGCAACCCAAGAATCAGGCGAATGAACAGGGGCCACTATCGCGGTGAAGATGTTTTTCGAGCGTTGGGGCAAACAGAGGCCGGTCGCTATCTGACCATCTTTTTTATCCACAAGCTGACCGGTGAGGCGTTGATCTTGAGTGCACGGGACATGGATGAAAAGGAGCGAAAAAGCTATGTCCGATGAGGAGTCCATGGCAAGAGATATGCTGCCAGAAAACTTTGATACGGTTGAGGAACTGTGGAGCTTCTGGGACACACATAGTAGCGCTGACTACGAAGATATCATGGAATCCGTCGAGGTAGAGGTCGACCTGACCACGAGCCGAGTGTATTGTCCAGTGGCGAAGGACCTAGTTCGCCAAGTTCGCAGTCGAGCACGCCAGCAAGGTGTGTCAACAGAGACTTTGATCAACATTTGGTTGCAGGAAAAACTCTGCGCCTCGTGAACTGCGGGCATTGTCAGAACCGGGTCAGCCAAGCCTCGCCGGAGCAATAATCAACCGCGACGTCAACGTAAACGGATCTGGTCCCTCCTGCAGACGAGTTCTTGTGCCGTTTGGCTCACAAGCCCAATACAGCTTTTGCACCCTGTATCCAAGAATACCTGAACTTCCGTGGGGGCAAGTTCAGCAAGAGCCGGGGCGCGGCTGTGGACGTGCCCTACTTCCTCAGCCGCTACGACCCCGACCCCCTGCGCTACTACCTGACGGCGATGGCACCGGAGACCCGCGATACGCCTACGGCGGTTTTCGTGGGAGGATTTCGTTGAGCCCCAAGGGACAACAACGAGCTGGTGGCGACACATTCGCTACGCTCAGTGCATGCGTGGGGCAATCTGGCCAACCGCATGCTATCGTTCGCCTATGAGCGCTTTGACGGGGTGGTGCCCGAGCCGGGCCCGCTAGACGACGAGGACCGGGCCTTGCTGGCCAGGGTGGAGGCCGGGTTTGAAACGGTGGGCGGGCTGTACGACGCCTGCAAGTTCCGGGCTGCCCTGGGCGAAGCCATGGGGCTGGCCCGCCAAGCCAACGGCTATCTGGACCGCAAGGCGCCCTGGTTCCAGATCAAGTAGGACCGGCACGCGGCGGCGACCAGCGTCTACGTGACGCGGAGCGTGCGGGTCGTCGACAACCTGAAGATCATCCTGGCGCCGGCGCGCAGCGTGCCCCACACGACACAGCGGCTCGCCTGCGGCGCGAGTACCTGGGCTACGAGGGGCAGTTCTTCGGCACGCAGCAGGTCGAGGAATACCAGGAGGAAACCCGCTCCCACCTGCTTGCACTGTGCGCAAGCACACGTGGCGCTGACGTACGACCACAGCGGGGCCGTCGGGACACGTTCGCTACGCTCAGTGCAGGCGTGGAGCAGGAGCGAGCTGCCGGCCCTAAAGGGGCCGCTGCGCCGACGGCGAGAAAGCTGGATGAGAGCGTGATTGAGGAGGAGTACGCGCGGCTAGCAGGATAGCCGGCAGCGGGGAATCAGGAAATCAGGGAGCCGGGGTGCGTGCCCCGGCTCCTTCTGCTATCCATCAGTAGTGCAGCGGCAGCCTGGTTGACTTGTCGTGAGGGCACAAGTCGGCTATAATGGTAGATGGAGAGGCAGAAGCTGATGAAGACACTTGGGGAGATCAAATAACTCCTGAACGCCGAAATCTTTGAAGGTTTTACCTATCACGCGTTTGAAGAAGACTTCCGCAGCAACTTTGCCGTCATCCGAGCTCTGGAAATCATAGGTGAGGCTACCAAAGGAGGTTCTCTGCATGGATATTCCACGGATCATGACCATTACTGAGAGTGCTCACCGCATTCACAACCCGATCACACCCGAAAAGCTCGCCACCCTCGGCGCGGCGCTCCGTCTGGAATCGGGGGCCCGAGTGCTCGACCTCGGCAGCGGTTCGGGGGAGATGCTGTGCACCTGGGCACGCGATCACAGCATCATCGGCATCGGCATCGACATGAGCCAGTTGTTCACCGAGCAAGCGAAACTCCGTGCTAAAGAACTTGGCGTCGCCGATCAAGTCAAGTTCATCCATGGCGATGCTGCCGGCTATGTCTCTGACGAGAAGGTCAGTGTGGCAGCCTGTCTCGGTGCCACCTGGATCGCCGGGGGAGTCGCCGGCACTATCAAGCTTCTGGCGCGGAGCCTGCGCACCGGAGGGATCATCCTAATCGGCGAGCCCTACTGGCGGCAGTTACCGCCGACGGAAGATGTTGCCAAAGGGTGTCTTGCCAACTCAATCTCCGACTTTCTCCTGCTTCCGGAACTTCTCGCGTCTTTCGACCCTCTTGGCTACGACGTCGTTGAAATGGTTCTGGCCAACCAAGACGGCTGGGACAGATACGAGGCGGCCAAATGGCTCACCATGCGCCGATGGCTTGAAGCCAATCCCGACGACGAGTTGGCGAAAGATGTTCGAGCCAAACTGACCTCGGAACCCGAGCGCTACGCCGCTTACACGCGTGAATACCTGGGCTGGGGTGTGTTTGCGCTGATGCCGCGGTGATGAGGGGGTTACCGGGCGACTCAGAAAGTGGGGAAAATCCAAACGTTAGCTGACATCTGCTGATATCGTGCGTACCTGTCAATGTTCACCCGTGATTGGACCATCGATGTTCACCAATTCTGGTCCACTCGCCATGAGGCGCTGGGTCAATTTTCGACGAGGACCGGGCACTCCTGGTCAAGGTGGAGGCCGGGTTCGAAACCGTGGGCGCGCTGCCGGGCTGCTCCTTCGCTACCTCAGGACTTGCCTGGGCGAGACCATGGGGCCGCCAAAGGCGCTAACGACTTGTGGCGCGGGCGGCCAACGGCTACACATTCACTGCGCTTCCTTCGGTTCCCTCCCTTCGGCATTGCTCAGGGCAGGCAGGACAGGCAGTGCATGCCTGGACCGCAAGGCGCCCTGGTTCCAGATCAAGGAGGACCGGCAGGCGGCGGAGACGAACGTGTACGTCACGCGCAGCGTGCGCGCCGTGGACTGCCTGAAGACGATCCTGGCGCCGACGTTCTGCGTGCCGCACACGGCGCAGAGGCTCGCCAGCGGCGCGAGCACCTGGGGTATGAGGGGCAGCTCTTTGGCACGCAGCAGGTGGTGGAGTACCAGGAGGAGACGCGGAGCCACGCGCCGCTGTTCAAGAAGCTCAACGAGAGCGTGATCGAGGAGGAGTACTCGCGGCTGGCGGGATAGCCGAGAGCGGGGATTCAGGAAATCAGTGAGCCGGGGTGCACGCCCCGGCTCATTGCTGTCAATCAGGGCTTGCGGGGGATTTGACAGTTCGACCTGGCGTAGAGACTGATTTGACTCATGGCTCAATGTTGAGTATAATGTGTATCAGAATCAACATCTAGATGAGGAGACCCGTGAAGACTATTCAGATGACAATTGATGAACCTTTGTTGGCCGAGGTAGATGAAGTGGTCCAAACCTTGAAGACGACCCGCTCTGCCTATATTCGCGAGGCTTTGGAACTCGCTCTGCAACGGTACGCCATAGCCGAAATGGAGAAGAAACACGCCGAAGGCTATGCCCGCCATCCTGTGGAGCCTGGGGAGTTTGACGTATGGGAAGTTGAGCAGGCCTGGGGTGCATCATGAGACGCGGTGAGGTTCGGTGGTATACCTTCCAGGCACCGGACAAGCGCCGCCCGGTGCTCATTTTGACTCGAAACTCAGCCATCGGTTTCTTGAATGCCCTTACCGTTGCACCGATCACGACGACTATCCGTGACATACCATCCGAAGTTTTCCTGTCTCCAGACGATGGACTGCTCACGGACTGCGCAGCAAACATGGACAACATCCAGACGGTTCCAATGCACAAGTTGGGGTCTTTGATCGCCTACCTCCCCACCGAAAGAATGGAAGAGGTGAATCAGGCGATTGCCTTCGCTCTGGGCCTCGATTCACCTCCCTACGGGTTGTGAATCTCGGGGACGATTCGTTTTCCCCGGCTACTGGCTTACGGCTATCCCAGACTGCCGCAGCCTGACAAGCAGTCTCCTATCGCATTATGGCTTGGGAGATCACCAGTCGCGTAGTCAGAGCGAACGGAATTCGTGCATTGTGACCACGAATACCTCAACTTTCGCGGGGGCAAGTTTAGCAAGAGCCGCGGCCTCCGGCGTCCTCCTGGGGTGGGGCGGCGGATGCGCATTCGCCGCCCCGGTGCACTGGTAGAGTAGACGCCCAGGGCAAAGCTGGTCAAGCCGGAGTCGATGAGCGAGATCAGATGGCCAAACTAGAGAATCAGGAAGGTGCGAGTGCCGGAGATTGGCTAGCGGGGGCCTGGGGATGGCAGCTCTCACCTTCGGGGAAGCTCGAGCTTCCTGAAAATGGCGTGGTGGAACTGGAGGCCTACGTGGCTGCCTTCCGCCTGGAGAAGGGCGTGTCGCCGCGATCTTTGCCCTGCCGCGGTGGGTTTGTGCCGCTTGCATTCCCCCTGGTACCTGACCGATGAACGAGCCCACCAGCGCTCGTTCGTGGTCGGCGCTTTGCCACCAAAAGGTGACATAATCTCTCCCGAAGCCCGACTGCGCCGGTGCCTTGCCGGGATGTACAGGGGTAGGGTATAATACGCTGCGGGATCAACATTGTGGAGATCGACAGGGACTCGCTGGCAGACACGCTTGAAGCGACGCTGGAGGCGCTGGCCCAACGGGCGGCGGGCGTCTCCCGGCGGCGCTACGGCCGCGGCGAGAGGCTCTGTTGCCAGGACGACCCGGCCGGCTGCTTCTTCTTCCTCTACGCCGGGCGGGTGCGAACCTTTGTCCTCTCCCCGAACGGCCGGGAAAAGACCCTCCTGATTGCGGGCGCCGGGGATCTGGTGGGCGATGTGCCCTTCTACCTGGGCTGCCCCCATTTGGAAAGCGCCGAAGCCTTTAGCGCCGAGGTCGAGGCCTACCAGATCGAAGGCACAGGCTTGGAAGAGCTGCTGGACCGCCAACCCTCCCTGGCGCGGGCGCTCCTGGCCAACCTGGCTGCGCGGGTGCGGCTGTTCACCGAGGAGCTGATCAGCCAGAGCTTTGAGGACGTGCGCGGGCAACTGCAGCTTGTTCTGCTGCAGCTGGCCGGCAAGTACGGCCGGGTGACCTATGCCGGGGTTGCCATCGACATGCGCCTCACCCACGAGGAGCTGGCCAAGCTCGTCGGCGCCAACCGCGCCACGGTGAGCGCCTGCCTCAGCCAACTGCAGCACGAGGGCTTTTACCGGATGATCGACCAGCGCATCGTCCTGGCGCCCTGGGCCGTCGGCCAGCTCCCGCCGCCGTAGGCGGCGCGCCCTCAACTCCTGTCTGGTAGGGGCGCGGCATCCCCTACAACCTAATTCGTTGACCAGGAAACCAACCGGGATGCCTGGCCCCTACAGGCGATCCACAACTCTCTTGTCGCCCAGGCGACAGACGGCGACGCCGGCCGGTGATATACTGGTCCCGGGCCAAGGGAGGACCCAGAGCGCGATGTACAACTGGCTGACTGGCGCCCGGCGCGTGGCCGAGGCGATCGCCGATACGCCCGATTGCGTGCCGATCTATGGCTCGCTGCCTACTCACGCCCTCCACCTGGCCGGCATTCCCGCCCGCACCTTCTACTCCGAGCCGGCGCCTTTTGTCCAGGCGCAGGTCCTGCTGGCCGAATACTATGGCTTTGACCTGCCAATCGTTTTTGGCGATATGCACAACATTGAGGCCGAGGCGCTGGGCCGGCGGGTCCTCTACCACGAGGGCGCTGCCCCCCTCCTCGATCCGGCGCAGAGGCTGGTCCAGAACCGGGCCGACCTGGAATGCCTGCAGGCGCCCGATTTTGAGCGCGCGGGCCGGATGCCATTCCTGCTGGAAGGCTACCGCCTGGCCGGGGAGATGACCGGCTTGCCCGCGCTGCGCTGGTTCTGCGCGCCGTTTAGCCTGGCCTGCGCCGTACGCGGCTACACGGCCCTGGTGCGCGACATACGCCAGGATCCATCCTTCGCCCATGCCCTGCTGGAGCGGCTTACCGAGCAGATCCTCATCCCCTGGATCCGGGTCCAGTTGGCCCAGCCGCCGCCGGCGCGCGCGGCTACCGGTGTTGATCCCTGGGCCTCGGTGCCGATCGTCACCTGGCCGATCATCCAGGAGTTCGTCCGGCCCTACGTCCTGCGGCTGCGCGATCTCTTTGCCGCAGAAGGCTACAGCGTCGGCGCCGTTGGCCAGTGGGGTGAGAGCCGCCTGCCCGATCCGGTGCCTTTCCTGGAGGCCAAGATTGAGATGCGCGGCAGCCTGCGCGGGCTGGACCCCGACGTGCAGCGGCTTGGGCCGGGGCTGTACGTTGAGACTGCTGCCCGCCACGGCGTCGCGCTGGCGCTGGGGCTCGACTCGCGGCTGATCCATGACGGCCCGGTGGCGGCCATTGCCGCCCGGGTGCGGGCCTACATCGCCGCCGCCGCGCCGCGAGGGCGCTTTACCCTGGTGATCAACAACGTGCCGGGCGACACCCCGCCCGAGCACATTCAGGCTGCCGTGGCCGCGGCGCGGCTGTACGGACAGTATCCGCTGGCCCCGGATCTGGAATCGATCCCATTCGAGATGCCCGACGTGGAACCGTTTGCCGACTTTTGCCGGCGCCGCGGCTGGCGCTGGTCATAGCCCTTACCTGGGAGCCCATGCATGACCCCACTGCTGGAAGTGTTGAAACAGGCCATTGTCGTTGGTGACGCCGACCGGGCGGCTGAGCTGAGCGAGCGCTGCTTGGCCGAGGGCACACCGGCCCAGGTCCTTTTTGAGCAGGCCGTCATCGCCGGTATCCAGGAGACGGGGCGGTTGTGGGACGCCAACCACTACTATGTGCCCGACGTCATCCTCAGCGCCGACGCGTTTCGCAGTGCGACGCGTGTGGTGGAACAGCACCTGGGGCGCCGCGCGGGAGAGCAGCGGGGCAAGGTGGTCATCGGCGTTGTCGAGGGCGACGTACACGACCTGGGCAAGGGGATCGTCGTGGCCATGCTGTTGGGAACCGGCTTTGAGGTGATTGACCTGGGGGTGGACCTGCCGATCGAGCGGTTCGTGGAGGCGGTGCGGGCCGAGCGGCCGGATATCTTGGGGGTAGGCGCCTACATGTCGACGACCATGCTCCTGGCACGCGACGTGATCGACGCGCTGGAAGAGGCCGGCCTGCGGCAGACCGTCAAGGTCATGGTCGGCGGCGTGCCGACAACACAGCATTTTGCCGACGAGATTGCAGCCGATGGCTGGGCGCCGGACGCCACAACGGCTGCGCGCCGGGCGCTCGAGCTGCTGGGGAGGGGGTGATCACTGACAGAAACCGACCACATCTGGCCTGAAGGTCTGGAGGTTATGCCCCCAGGAGGCCAGGGGAGGCAAGCTTTTCCCCGGCCAATCATTCGCGAGGAGGCGAACATGTCCGAAACGTTGAACGAGTTGAAACTGGCTATTGTCGAGGGCGACGACGAGATGGCACTAGCCAAGGCCAAGGCCGCGCTTGCGGAGGGCCTCGAACCGGTCAAGGTGCTGAACAAGGCCATCGTCCCAGGCATCGAGGAAGCTGGGAAGCTGTGGAATGACAACCGCTACTTCCTGCCCGACGTCATCCTGTCGGCCGGTGCTTTCAAGGCGGCGCTCGGCCAGGTGGAGCCGCTGCTGAAGAGTAAGGAGGGCGGCCAGGCGGGGCGCATCCTGCTGGGCGTCGTCGAAGGCGATATGCACGACCTGGGCATGATTATCGTCGTCGCTATGCTGAGCGGCGCCGGCTTTGAGGTGGTCGACCTGGGGGTGGACGTGCCGGTGCAGACCTTTGTCGACAGGGCGAAGGAGCTCAAGCCCGACATCCTCGGGCTGGGGGCCTATATGACGACCACCATCCTGCTGATGAAAGATGTCATCGCCGGGCTGAAGGCGGCGGGGGTGCCGGCCAAGGTGATGGTCGGCGGCGTGCCGGCCACGCAACAGTTCGCCGACGAGATCGGCGCCGATGCCTGGGGCAAGGATGCCCTGGACGCGGTGGTCAAGGCCAAGCAGCTGATGGAGGGAAAGTAAGATGGCAGAACAGAAGAAATCACTCCTGTTTGGGGCGCAGCAAGAAGTGGCGGTCGAGTTTGATCCGAAGGATCCGACAACCTGGTGGCTGGCTGTCAACGCCAAGAAGGGGCAGTGGTTGGAGATCGCGGCCCAGATGCACGACCACACCATGTTTGTGGCTGGCGTTCCGGCAACCAAGTTCTATTACGATGCCAAGGTCAACGTCGAAACCGGTGCGGCCGTGTCAGCCTGGTATGGCTTTGATTCCCCGGCCATCGGGCTGGATGCCTACAACTATGAGGCGGAGGCGATGGGGGCCAAGATGATCTACTCCGCCAACGCCATGCCGACAATCGACTTTCGCGAGCCGTTGGTGGCGGAAAAGAAGGACCTGGCCAAGCTCAAGCCTGCGGCCAACTGGCTCACTGCCAAGCGGATCCCTTTCGCCCTGGAGAATCTGCGCCTGGGTGCAAAAATGGGCACGCTGCGCGGTATGTTTTGCGCGCCCTTTAGCCTGGCCGTTGGCGTGCGCAGCTATCCGCTGCTGATCCGCGACTTGCGCAAGGATCCGGCTTTTGCCCACGAGCTGTTCGGCCGGCTGGTGGACGACGTCCTGCCCTCCTACCTGAAAGTACAGAGGGAAACCTGCGGGGTGGACATGGCGATCGGCGCCGATGCCTGGTCAGCCTTTCCCAACCTGAGCCCCGGGCTGATGGAGGAATGGGTGGTGCCCTATGCCATGAAGCTGCTGCAAAACTGCATGCCCTTGGGCCTGACGGCGGTTACCGCCGGCAGCGGCGACTATTGCGAGGAGCGCCTGGAAAAGTTCGACAAGGAGATCCTGTTCAAGTGCTTTGACATCCAGGTCAAGATGAATTTTGGCCAGCCGGTCATCTTCCTGGGCATGGGGCGCTGGCACGAGTATCCGTTAGCGGTAGTGGCCGAATACCTGGCCCCCTACAAGGAGAAAGGGGTGCGGGCGATCATCACCGCCGGCATCAATGCCCGGCTGCTGCGCGACGGCCCGGTGGAGGCGATCGTCGACAACATCAAGCGCTATATCGACATCCTTGGCCGTGACCATAACCTGTCCCTCTTCCTGTCCAGCATCCCGGCAGACACCAATCCGGCGCACATCCACGCCGCGGTAGCCGCCGCCCACACCTACGGCGCGCTGCCGCTGGCCGACAATCTAGACGATGTCAAGTTCGAGATCCCGAAGCGGGAGTCGTTTCAGGAGTTTGTCGCCCAGCAGTCGCAGGGCTACGGGCTGAGCTTCTAGGTTCGAGGACGGGTCCGGCAGGTCCGGCCGGGCCCGTCTGCTTACCGGGGGAGATTCATGATCCGATTTACCGCCGAACAAAAAGTAGCCAACGTCGCCGGCATCGAGGTGGGCGGGCAGCCGGGCGAGCGGCCCACGGCCCTCATCGGCAGCATCTTTTTCAGCGGCCACAAGATCGTCCACGACAGCCTGAAGGGCACGTTTGACCACGAGAAGGCGCGGGTGCTGCTCGACCAGGCGGACGAGGCGGCCGCCCGCACCGGCAACCCGCACCTGGTCGACGTCATCGGCGACACCGGCTCGCAGCGCATCCAGCAGCGGCTCGCCGTCGGACACGACCACCGGACCGCTCACCGCGACGGCGACAGCCAGGATCGAGCAACTGGGGGGAGAGACCACGTCGTGCTGAGCGGGACGGACGACGACTATGTTCACTTCATCTATTTCAGCCTGGCTTCGCTGACGACCGTGGGCTTCGGAGACATCTATGCCGTGAGTACCTCCGCCAGGATGCTGGCCACTTTCCTGTCCACGCTGGGCGTCCTGTTTCCGGCCATCGTCATCGCCCGCCTCGTCGGACTGGGCGGTTTCGAACGCTTTTTCGCGATCAAAAGACTCCACCCCCACCTCGGTCACGAAGAAGCTTTCGTCAGCATGTTCCTCGATGAGGCTCGCATCGTCGCTGGTATTCGTCACCAGCATGTCGTGCCTGTCCTCGAGGTCGGAGCTTCCGATCATGGCTACTACCTCGTGATGGAATACATCGAGGGCGCGTCGATCATCGAATTCGCAAACGCAAAGAACCTATCGATCGACGAACGCCTCGACCTGTTTCGCGAGGTCTGCTCAGCGGTTTCGTTCGCCCATCAAAAGCTTGTCATTCACCGCGATCTCAAACCGTCGAATGTTTTTGTTACGAGCGACTGCACGGTAAAGCTCCTCGATTTCGGCATCGCAAAGCTCTTAAAATCCGACGGCGGCAACGAAACGCGGACGCAGGCGTTTGCCTTCACACCGGAATACGCCTCGCCCGAGCAGGTTCGCGGTGAGCCGCTTTCGACCGCGACGGATATCTACTC
>ERZ1026792.2053-NODE-2053-length-11201-cov-2.647372_pt1 | contig 11201 bp, 8 predicted proteins | sample MGYA00520884_ERZ1026792 | MGnify/ENA primary metagenome ERZ1026792 (study PRJEB33270, sample SAMEA104284473) | anaerobic digester metagenome | biome: Anaerobic digester microbiome; feature: mesophilic sludge digester; material: Anaerobic digester biomass | place... | reverse complement strand
AGACCATGCGTGGCTTCGTCCCACGGGGGGAGGTGACCTGCCGGCCGCCGCAATTCAAGACAAGGCCCGACGCAACCTGCCGCGCCTATCCAGACGTCCGCGAGCTCGTGCGGATCGGTCGGTTTGCCCGGCGCCCCTCCCCGGCCCTCTCCGCAAGCGGGGCGGGAGCACGGCGCCATCGTCCCCGGCTGCGACCTCCCCCCGCTTGCGGGGGGGATCGAGGGGGGTGCCGTTCCGTTCGCCCCCCTGCGGGCGGTGAACGCACCCCGACGCACTCAGGTGTTTGACCGCGTCTGAGTGCTTGACTATAATCGCCCCATGGTGTCGCTTGAACGCGGCACCGTGACAGCCATCTGGAGGCAGCCTTGGGCACATCGGAGACGGAAGGTCCACACGCGCTGGAAGAGCCACTGCGCCTGGAGGCGGATGCCGAGGAGCTCTCGGCGCTGGTGGGGCCGGGCGACGCCAACCGCCGACTGGTCGAGAGCCTGCTGGGAGTGCGCGTCTCGCTGCGCGATGGGGCCGTGTGGGTTCAGGAAGCCGGCGATGATTCGGCCGCGGCGATGGTGGTGCTCGAGGGCCTCCTGAACGCGATCCGCAGCGGCAGGGGCGTGTCCACCGCGGACGTGCGCTATGCCGTGAGCCATGCGCGCCGCGGCGGCGGCGATGTGGGTAACCTGCTGAGCCAGCACATCGTGGTGAGCCATCGAGGCCGCCCGGTGACCCCCAAGACACCGGGGCAGCTCCGGTACGTGGAGGCCATCTCCGAGCATGACCTGACGTTCTGCATCGGTCCCGCGGGCACAGGCAAGACGTACCTGGCCATGGCCATGGCCGTGGCGGCCCTGCGGGACGAGGCCGTGAGCCGCATCGTGCTGACGCGCCCGGCCGTCGAGGCCGGAGAGCGCCTCGGCTTCCTGCCGGGCGACCTGGCGCAGAAGGTGGATCCCTACCTGCGCCCGCTCTACGACGCGCTCTACGACCTGATGGGTTTCGACAAGGTGGCGAAACTCTTCGAGCGCCAGGCCATCGAGATCGCGCCGCTCGCCTACATGCGCGGGCGCACGCTCAACCACGCCTTCATCATCCTCGACGAGGCGCAGAACACGACGCCCGAGCAGATGAAGATGTTCCTGACGCGCATCGGCTTCGGCACGCGCGCGGTCATCACCGGCGACGTCACGCAGATCGACCTCGCGCGAGGCAGCAAGAGCGGCCTGATCGAGGCCGACCGCGTGCTGAAGGGCGTCCGCGGCATCGCGTTCTGCCGCTTCACGAGCGCCGACGTCGTCCGCCACCCGCTCGTGCAGAAGATCATCGACGCCTACGACCGCGGCGGCGAGCGCAGTGGAGTCGACGAGATCTACCTCGTCTACAACCGCTTCGTGAGCATGATGACGCAGACGCCCGAAACCGTGCGCCTGCTGCCGCTGGAGGTTGTCGAGGCCGAAGACGGCCCGCCGCCGCCACCCACCCCGAAGACCGCCGTCGAGCCGGACCCGGCCAAGGCCGAGTTCGAGATCCGCTGGCCCAATGTCGTGCGCATCGACCGCGTTTTCCAGCCCACGCTGGTGCTGGATTGGGACAAAGCACAAACGCTTGCGTTGGACGCAGCCCAGACTGCCCAGGTGGCTGAACTTGCCCCCATCCTGGAAGGCAAGCCGGACGTGACCAGGGTCGACTCCATCGACCTGCAGCGGCTGGCGGCCGAGTTTCGCACGCAGCGCATCATCTTTGAGGCGGCCCGCGACCTGTACGACCAGATGGAGCACAACTGGCGGGGCAGCCGGGAGCTGTTGTTGGCCCAACTGGTGCGCCTCGTCGAGCAGTTCATCCGTTCCGACAAGATCGCCATCTCCCCACCCCTCTTTTACCAGGACGAGCTGCGCCGCCGGCTGATCGTCACCCTGAACATGACCCGCGTGGTGCAGCACATCTGGGAGGCCATTCGCTTCGAGAACACCGAGCGCCTGGAGCCCGTCTTTGACCGCGACCACCCCATCCGCTCCACGGGCGACATGGTCCCCTGGTGGACGGGCAAGCCGTGCGAACGCACGAAACGCTCGCACGTCAACTTTTGCGTGTACGACAGCACCTGGGAGGCTTCCGACGCCTACGTGCTGGACCATGACCCCCGCGTGGCCGCCTGGGTCAAGAACGACCACCTGGGCTTTGAGGTTTTCTATGTCCATCGCGGCGTGGTGCGCAAGTACCGGCCCGACTTTCTCGTGCGCCTGGCCGGCGGCGACATGCTCGTCCTGGAGACCAAGGGCCAGGACACGGAGGAGGACCGGGTGAAGCGCCGCTTCCTGGACGAGTGGCTGGCTGCCGTGAACGCCCACGGCGGGTTTGGGCAGTGGCGTGGTGCGGTGGCGCTGCGGCCTGGGGAGATCAGGGACATCTTGGCGAGAGAAAACCACTAAGCCATATCCAGTTTGTACTTTGTGGCCAAGGAGATAGTCGATTGACCGCCTGCCCATACTGCCAGTCAGAGAACAAGGACAGGGCTCGATTTTGCTCCCACTGTGGCTTTGAGCTAAAGGCGTTCAGCCCTCTTGCGGCCGGGATGTTACTCGACCGGCGCTATCGCATTATACGAGAGATCGGTGGAGGGGGCATGAGCATTGTCTACAAAGCCTCCGATGCCAGACTGGGCAACATTGTCAGAGCCATTAAGGAGATCCGGCCCACTGGTGGCTTGCATCCAGACGAGAGAGCGGAAGCTATTCGTCTGTTCCGTCGTGAGGCTGAGATGCTTGCCACTCTCGATCACGCTAATCTGCCCAAGGTGTACGATTTCTTCCTCGAAAACGGAGGCCATTATCTCGTCATGGACTACATCGACGGGTGGGATCTCCGATGGATGATGAACAACCGCCGCGATGAGCTCAGTCAGGATTGGATTGTCCAGCTCCTGGTCCAGCTCTGTGATGCCCTGGGCTATCTGCATAGCCAAAAGCCTTCCATCATCTTTAGGGATGCGAAACCTTCCAACATTATGATCTCTCGCGCCGGAGAGCTCAAGCTGATCGACTTCGGCATTGCCCGGGTGTTTGAGTCACACAAGGCAAGAGACACGTACGCAATGGGTACTCCAGGCTATGCTGCGCCGGAGCAATACGGGCACTCACAGACGGATGCAAGGTCCGACATCTACAGCCTTGGCGTAGTGTTTCACGAACTCCTAACAGGACACGATCCAGCCGAGACGCCCTTCTGTCTGCCATCTGTGACGAGTCTAGATGCCGCCATTCCCGTCGAGTATGAGCTGATTATACAACGAGCAACTAACCTCGATCCTTCAAAGCGATATGCGTCCGCACGAGAGATGCGCGCCGACCTTCTTGGATGGTCACCCTTTGTCAAACCTGATTTCCGGCGCACTATCGATGTCCGGCGTGCCGTCGTTGGCGTCTCACGCTGCCCCCCTGGAGGCAGCCCAAAACCGAAGCACCTTCAGCCATGGACCACCTATACACACGCGAAGGGGGTGAATGCCCTGGCTGTCGAGTGGGCGGGCAACCTGTGGACGGCAGGTGCAGGAGCTGTCAGGTGGGATCTCGACGCGGGCACCTATGAGAAGTATACGACAGATCACGGCCTTCCCTCCAATGCCTGTACAGCTGTTACAATCATGCAGGGGCGCGAGGCCTGGTTGGGTACGGTAGGAGGTGTGGCGCACTTTGATGGCTCGCATTGGACAGCATATACTGCAGAAGACGGCCTCTTCGAATCCGAAGTTTGCGCAATGTCGTGGTCACCGAATGGCGTGCTGGCTGGCTTCTGGGAAGGCATATGCCACTTCGACGGTAAGCGCTGGACGAAGTTGGCCACACCACCTCAGTTCCACGGAATCGAATGCATGCTCGTCACCCGTGACGGCGTTCTGTGGTGTGGAGTGTTTCGCAACGGAGTTTTCTCTTTCAACGGTAAGGAATGGAGGCATTACAGTCTCGGGGACCCTGAGTTTGAATGCTCCGTGCATGACCTTGCGCTGGACTATGATGGAGGCGTCTGGTGTGCGACGCCTGCTGGCGCCTTTCGCTTCGATGGACAGCAATGGATGGAGTACAGCATATGGCAAGGGGTGCAAGATAAGGCCCTTTGGATTCATACTGGTAACCAAGGGATACACCAGTTCGACGGCAAGCGATGGACTGTCGTGGACAAGCAACCTCTGAACGATGGTGCTTCATATGTGAGTATCGGTATACAGGCGATATACGTTGATTCGCAGGGAAACTTGTGGCTCGGTACGAGCGAAGGAATATTCTTTTATGATTTCTATGAAGACAAGTGGTCCGTGCTTGGCAAGGCGGCGGAATTGGGTGGTATGCGATTTCGTGACATCCAGGAGTACCCGACTGGGCGCTTGTGCTTCGCTACAGATCGGGGGCTCTACACCATAGTTAACAGTGAATTGACGAGCTATGCGGTGGCGGACAAGGTAGAGTTGAAGAACAGCTGCGATATTGCGATCACCCCGGACGGCGCGGTGTGGGTGGCAACATCTGATGGCGTATGTCGCTTCGATGGCCGTAACTGGACGAGATACACCGAGAATGATGGGCTGCTGAACAACGTGGTCACCGTGATTGCCAAGGCCCCTGACGGTGGCCTATGGTGTGGAACCCCGAGAGGCATAAGTATTTTTGACGGGAACTCGTGGACTGAGTTGCTTGGTGCGCCCCCAGATATCCACAAGGGTTACCTCAGTTGCATAGAATTTGCTCCGGATGGCACTGTCTGGCTAGGTACATCCGGCAGGGGTGCATTCCATCTCTACGGAGGCCGTTGGGAGACCTACACCGAGGATTTCGGGCTGGTGAAGAATGAGATACGGGCAATCGCCACCACGGAAGACGGCCTCGTGTGGTTTGGCACAACTCAGGGCGTGTCGGTGTTCGACGGTCAGCGCTGGAGGACTTTTACTACGGTCACGGGGCTGACCTCTGACCGAGTCGAATGCATTGCAGTGGCCCGAGATGGGAGGGTCTGGCTGGGGACGCCAGAGGGCATCTCTGCTTTTGATGGCGTACGTTGGAGATCCTATAGGCAAGCCGACGGGCTGGTTGATGATGCGGTTAGCACCATTGCCGAGTCTCAGGACGGTTCGTTGTGGTTCGGCTCAGCACGAGGCATCTCTCGCTTCAAAGGCGGCCTCTGGTCTCGGGTGTCCTCATCCCATGGGCCTGCGACCCGCCAAGTTAGAGCACTTGCTATCACCGAGGATGGAATCTTGTGGGTCGCCGGTCACGACGGTGTCTTCCGCTTCGAACCCCCAGCAGAATAAATAGTCTTGCCAAGCGCTGAGTATGGACGTTCAAGAACGCCCACTCCCTACCCCAACAATGTCTTCGGCGCATAATATGCAATCTAGGCTGAGGAGGGACCCATAGATGAGCCTCAAACTCAAGGCAGACCAGTGGTACTATGACACATCCGGCTACTATTATTATTTGATGCTCAATACTTCGGACAGGGAGTACCAGGAACTAGTACCTCAACTGAAACGCCGGGGCCTGGTGGTATTGAAGGAAGGCAGGAGCTTTCGACCCGCAGGAAATGGGAGACAGTATCAGTACTACCTGCGCGTCGCAGCTATGAGTCCAGAACGGATCGAAGAAATCCTTACGCCGTTCGCTGATGTGCCCAGAGGGCCACGGGAGCTTGCTGCCGAAGCCCAGAAAGCCCACGAAGTGCAGCTTCACCACATGCAGGATTTGCTGGAGTCGCGAGAGCAAGAGTTACAGGAAACCAGAGCGAAGTTAGTGCATGTAATTCAGGAGCTTCGGAAAAGTCACTTGGAGATAGGCCAACTACGCTCTATCGAAATGCAGTTCTCGCAGTTGAAAGAGGTTTACAATAGTGCTTTACAGGCACTTCGGAACAGCCGCGAGGAAAAGGAGCAGCTTAGATCCGCCTGGGCAGAGATACAAAGGAGCGCCGACAGCATTCAGAAGGCAACACCGCGCCTGCAAGCCTATGAGGAGACTGTTACGCGTTTACAAAAGGAGCTCAGCGACAAGGAGGCCGAGCTCCAGCGGTGGATTGCAACCTTTGACCCAGACCTCAAGAAAAGGGACGAGGAAATTCAGTCCTTATGGGGCCAGCTAGCCGCTCTTGAGCGGGAAAGAGCCGAACTGGTTGACGCAGTGGAGGAGCTTAGAGCAAAAGCGGAGCAGCGAGAGACTCCGAGTACAGCTTCCCACTTGCGTTCTCTGGTTCAACTGTTCTTACCCAATATCGCATTCGTCGGAGGTTCCCTGGACATGATTTGGCACGAGTTGGAAGATCTAGAGCCCGTACTCCGAGATGTCGTGCAATTGGGTGAACCTGACTTCCGGGGAGAACGAGTTGAGTGCGCTCCTGACTGGAAGAAACGCAATATCGGTAAAGTGCGGCTCTATTGGCGAAAGTGCGTGACGAACGGGATGTTCCAAGTCCTGGTCGGAGAAAAGAAGACACAGAAGGCTGATATTCAATGGCTTGCAAGGCAAGTGTAATGCTAGATCGTGAGTTACTGCGAGTTAGATTCGGGATCAATTACCGCCCACGCTGGAAAAATGAAGACCCCATCCTCGTGCAAGTTCGGTGCTGCAACACACTCTTGGGCGTGCCCGAGTCTCTGTGGGTCTGATTCTGACCGCCCTTTGCTCAGACCGCTCTGGATGGCTCGGGCTGGCAGCATCATCGGAGCGACATGCCTTCTACCACCGAGCGAAGCGAATGTGTCGCGCCTTTCGCCCCTTTCGCGCCCTCCGTGGTCCAAACCCCCACCCCCCTCCCACCACCCAAACTGGCGGATTGCCATCCACCATGAGCCAGTGGCAGCGAGAAGAACCCCAACTGCCCTGGCATGCACGTCGAGAGCGCCCCGGACCACGAAAACACGAAACAACGCGAAAAACCACGAAAAGCCCGAACACCTTTCGCGCCTTCTAGCACTGAGCGAAGCGAATGTGTCGCCCCTTCAAGTACTGAGCGAAGCGAATGTATCGCGCCTTCCGTGGTCCAAACGTCCCCCTCCCGCCACCCGGACTGGCGGATTGTTATCCGCCACGAGCAGTGGCAGCGAGAAGAACCTCAACTGCCCTGGCGTGCACGTCGAGAGCGATATAACCCCCTACTACAAAGATGACGGGGAGGGGCCGGGGGTCGGGTTCAGCACAACCGCCCGTTCGAGTTGCACTCTTGACAAACTGTGGTATAATGGGGCGCACTGTGGGCGGTTAGCTCAGATGGCTAGAGCGTATGCTTGACATGCATAAGGTCACAGGTTCAAGTCCTGTACCGCCCACCACAAGCAAATAGCCAAATCTGCGAGCAGGACGAGTAGGCGGCAGGAAGCGCCAGAGAATGCGGGTCACCGGCTGAGAGCCCGCACCGTGGAAAACCGCCGAAAACCACCTGTGAGTGGGTCCCTCAAATCGCCGCGGCGAGAGTATGGGGCCCCGGCTGACCCCGTTATCGGTCGCAGAGATGCTCGACCTCCGGGTTGAGCAACCTGGGTGGAACCGCGTGAGAAGACCTCTCGCCCCATGGGCGAGGGTTTTTTTGTTTTGTAGTGAATTGAGGAGGAAAAGATCATGGGCTCAGGAAACGGTAATCACGAAGAAAAACTGTACAAGCTGCGGCATTCGACGGCCCACGTCATGGCCGAGGCCGTCCTGCAAATGTTCCCCGAGGGCAAGCTGGCCTTTGGCCCGCCCGTGGAGAACGGCTTTTACTACGATTTCGACCTGCCGCGGCCGCTGTCGGCCGACGACCTGGCCGAGATCGAGCGGCGCATGGTCGACATCGTGCGCGGCGACTATCCCTTTGTCCAGCGCGACGTGAGCGTGGACGAGGCGCAAGAGATGTTTGCCGGCCAGCCCTACAAGCTGGACCAGATCGCCAAGCTGGCGTCGGGCCAGGAGGATGAGCACGGCGAATCGGGCGCCGAGCCCGTGAGCACGCTGTCGATCTACACGCACGACCAGTTCACGGACCTGTGCCGCGGGCCCCACGTCGACAGCACGGGCCAGATCCCGCCCGACGCCTTCAAGCTGCTGAACGTGGCGGGCGCCTACTGGCGCGGCGACGAGAACCAGCCCATGCTGCAGCGCATCTATGGCACGGTGTGGCCCTCCAAGAAAGAGCTGCAGAAGCACATGGACTGGCTGGCCGAGGTCGAAAAGCGCGACCACCGCAAGCTGGGCAAGGACCTGGATCTGTTCAGCTTTCACGAGGACGCCGGCGCCGGCCTGGTCTACTGGCATCCCAGGGGAGCCCGCATCCGGAGCATCATCGAGGACTACTGGCGGCAGAAGCACTTCGAGGGTGGCTACGACATCGTCTACACGCCCCACATCGGGCGCGCGCGCCTGTGGGAGACGAGCGGCCACCTGGGCTTTTACGCCGAGTCGATGTACTCGCCCATGGACATCGACAACATCGACTACTATATCAAGCCCATGAACTGCCCGTTCCACATCAAGATCTACCAGACGAAGCGGCGCAGCTATCGCGAGCTGCCCCTGCGCTGGGCCGAGCTGGGCACGGTCTATCGCTACGAGCGGAGCGGGGTGCTCCACGGCCTGCTGCGGGTGCGCGGCTTCACGCAGGACGACGCCCACATCTTTTGCACGCCCGAGCAGATGGAGGACGAGGTCCTGGAGGTGCTGCGCTTTTCCATGCGCCTGCTGGAGGCCTTTGGCTTCTCTGACTTTCGGGCCTACCTGGCCACGAGGCCGGCGGGCGCCATCGGCGAGCAGGCCCAGTGGGACGAGGCCATCGAGGCCCTGAAGCGCGCCATCGCCGCCGAGGGGCTGCCCTACGAGATGGACGAGGGCGGCGGGGCCTTTTACGGACCCAAGATCGACCTGAAGCTGCGCGATGCCCTGGGGCGCGAGTGGCAGTTGACGACGATCCAGTTCGACTTTAACGAGCCCGAGCGCTTTGACCTGAAATACGTGGGCGCCGACGGCCAGGATCACCGGCCCTACATGGTGCACCGTGCCCTGCTGGGCTCCCTGGAGCGCTTTTTCGGCATCCTGCTGGAGCACTATGGCGGGGCCTTCCCGGCCTGGCTGGCGCCGGTCCAGGCGCAGGTCATCCCCATCGCCGACCGGCACGCGGACTATGCCCGGGAAGTGGCCGCCGAGCTGCGGGCGGCGGGCGTCCGCGTCGAGGTGGACGACTCGGCCGATCGGATGCAGGCCAAGATCCGGGCCGCGCAGTTGCAAAAGGTGCCCTACATGCTGGTCGTGGGCGACCGGGAGGTGGAAAACCGCCAGGTGGCCATCCGGCTGCGCAGCGGCGAGAACCTGGGGGCGCAGTCGCTGCCCGACGTCATCGCCCGCATCGACGAGGCCGTGGCCGAGAAGAGGGACGTGTAGCCGATAGTCGATACGTATGTTGCGGGCAATTCTCGGTTTGGCCAATCGTGAGTCCGACCTGGCCTTTTGCTCGGTCCGGATCTGGCGCTCCGGCGGGAGCGATAGGTGCGTATGGCTGCCATACCGAGAATTGCTGACATATGTTGTCTTCCATTTGACCCGGGACAATTTCTGGGGTATAATGCCGCAGATACAGTGCGCCTGCGCCTGTAAATCTATAATGAGGTGATGCTTTCCCAGGAAGGGTAACCGGGCAGGGGAAGAAGGAGAAGCAGAGATTAGCAAGAACAGAACGCGCGTCAACAACACGATCCAGTCGCCACAGTTGAGGGTCATTGATGCCGATGGCAAGCAGCTCGGGGTGCTGCCGCGGCGAGAGGCGTTGCGGTTGGCCGAAGAGCGGGAACTGGATCTGGTGGAGGTTGCCCCGAACGCTGACCCCCCGGTGGCCAAGCTCATGGATTTTGGCAAGTACCAGTACGAGCGGGCCAAGCGAGAGCGAGAAGCGCGCAAGTCGAGAAAAGAAGTCGAGATCAAGGAGGTCCGCCTGAGGCCCAAGACCGACGATCACGACATCAACTTCAAGGTTCGGCAGGCGCGCGCTTTCCTCGAATCGGGGGCCAAGGTCCGGATTCGCATGCGGTTCCGGGGACGCGAGATCTATAACCTCGACGTGGCCAAGGACCAGTTCGATCGGTTCGCCAGGGAACTGGAGGACATTGCCGTGATCGAACAGCGGCCCAGCTTCGAGGGGCGGACGATGCTGATGATCGTCGCACCAGGCACCCCCCGCAAGGCATAGGGCGTGCGCATGGCTTGAGCTGCTCTGCTCGATTCAGGTCGACGTGAGAAATTCTAGCTCATTGCCCCTGATCAGGGGCAATCGCTTTGTAGGAGAGGAACGACGATGCCAAAAATCAAGACGCACAAGGCAACGGCCAAGCGGTTCAAGTACACCGGCGGCGGGAAGCTCATGCGCACCAAGATCGGCAAGAGCCACCTGCGCCGCAAGAAAAGTCAGCGCGTGAAGCGCCAATTCGACGAGATGATCGAGGTAACGGCGAGCGCCGCCAAGAAGCGCGTCCGCAAGCTGGCGCCCTACCTGGAAAAGTACAAGTAGCCTGGCGCGGGCTTGTGTCCGTTCGCAGGCTGGCCAGATCATTGCTGTGAGAGGAGTCTAACGTGCCGAGAGTAAAGGGGGGCCCCCGGCTGCGACGCCGGCATAGCGCGGTCCTGAAGATCACCAAGGGTCAGTTCGGAGGCAAACATCGCCTTTGGCGTCGCGGCCACGAGGCGATGATGAAGTCGTTGTGGTACGCAACGCGCGACCGGCGGGACCGGAAGCGCGATTTTCGGCGACTGTGGATCACGCGCATTAACGCTGCATCGCGCCAGGAAGGTGTGTCCTACAGCCGCTTCATCCACGGCCTCAGGCAGGCCGGCGTGGAGCTGGACCGCAAGATCCTGGCCGACCTGGCGGTGCACGACGCCGCCACATTTGGCAGCCTGGTCAAGGTCGCCAAGCGCTGAGAGCGAAGGTTCTGCCTTTCACGGGATGATTACCAGCACGCAGAACGAACGCGTCAAGTACGTACGGTCCCTCGGACGGCGGCGTGCCCGCGACCGGGAGGGCCGTTTTGTTGTCGAGGGAACGCGCCTGGTACACGAGGTGACGAGGGCGGGCATCAGGCCCGCTCTCGTCTTCTTTACGGAGGATTGGGCGGCGGGCGCGGCGGGCCAGGCCCTGCTGCCCCTCCTGCGCGCCGCCGAAGAGGGCGCCTGGCCGGTGAGCGACGCCGTCCTGGCGGCCTGCGCCGGCAC
>ERZ1026792.2051-NODE-2051-length-11205-cov-3.028254_pt1 | contig 11205 bp, 9 predicted proteins | sample MGYA00520884_ERZ1026792 | MGnify/ENA primary metagenome ERZ1026792 (study PRJEB33270, sample SAMEA104284473) | anaerobic digester metagenome | biome: Anaerobic digester microbiome; feature: mesophilic sludge digester; material: Anaerobic digester biomass | place... | reverse complement strand
GGTTCATATCTCTTATTGGCATCATGATTTGCTTTCGACAACTGATGAATATTTCGAAATGCAAGAAAAGGCTTGAACTGAAGCTTTGTCTCCGAATGTGCGTCAACGAGCGTATATTTTATAATAATCTGGTTTTCGTGTGAAGAAAAGAGCTGCTCTTTTTCCAGAACGACGCCACCAACACGATAGGTAATTTTTGGAGTAGGATCAAGCTCAAAATTTCTTACATATTTATGACCTTTAGGCGAATATACACCATTTTGATACTTATGAATACCAAGGTTAAAGCTGGCATCATGTTGTATTACCGTTTCATGTAACATCGAAAGAAGAACATGAGGATCGTTGCCAAACTGTGGCTGCGGAATGATAAGTAATCCATGATACTTCCTTGTATTACAATTAACAATAGTTGTTGAGGAGTAAGCTCCAGCACGGTTAGATCGAAGAAGTTCGCGATTTAAAGAATATTCTAAATTTATTAGTTGTGTTTTATCAAACTTAATGTAAGCCATGTTACGTATTATCTTGAGTATTAATTTTTAATGTTAAACTTTTTTATCAACTGCAAAAATACACATTAATACCTTAATAGCTCCCACAAACATAATATTAACCCATATCAACAAATAGAATAACGGGCTTAAGTGATTGACTTTAAAAATGTAATCTAATTTTGATGCTTATTCAGTACAATTTTTATTGTGCTGAGTAATAAAACACTTAATCGTTTAAGCGCTATCAAAAACTTAATCCGTAATTAATGAATTAATCAGAATATTGTAACATTCTAAATTATTGGGAGAATCATTAAAATAAGCATATCTTCCGAAAGTTATAATTTCGCATTCTTAATCATCAAAATCAATATGATACATTGACCACTCTAAATCACAATTCTGACGATCAATCCAAAGAGATTATTCAATTAAAAGAAGAACTATCGCAATTGCAAGAGTCGTTAAGGCTTGCGCAAAAGCATATTTCCGAAATTGAACAGTCATCCGAAAATATTCATCTTGCAATCATAAATATCTTGCCGAACGGAGCATTAGGCTATCTTAATCCTTATGCATCATCGCTTTTTGGATATAAAAGAGATGAAGATTTTATTACTAAACTTTATGATATTATTTTGCCTTTTGACGATCAGTTGCCCGTTGATTTCCACATTAGGGTAGCTCGACTTATCAGCCGAGGCGATAGTTTTTTCAGGCACGAAACAAAAATTTTAACCCCCGAAAAGAAAGCGATCTGGATAACTTGGACAGTCCAATTGCTTTACAATGAAACTTTTGATTTTAATGGATTAGTTGCAATGGGCAGCGATATCACCAGTTTAAAACAATCGGAAAATGCGCTGCGCCAAAATGAATTCGTGTTAAAAAAGGCTCACGAGGTTTCAAAAACAGGTAGCTGGGTGTGGGATCCCGACACAAATACCGTTAAAGGTTCGGAATTGTTTTTCAAAATTTTTGGAGCGCCGCCAACTCAAAATTATCAGAAGATGATGAAAGACCTCAAAAAAATCATTCTTCCTGAATATTTTGATTTTATCAAAACGAAAATAAACAGAGCGCTAACCCGTGGCACTACCGAATCGTACACCTATAAAATATTACACCCCTCAGGCAATATCCGTTGGATAATCGAAGAGGTGTGCCTCCTTGGTAGCGATGAAGAAAATGGAGACAGAATAGTTGGCACGGTCAGAGATATTACTGATCAGATGACGGCAGAAGAGAAACTTCGTGAAAATCTGCTTATCGTATCTTCCTCGAGCGAATTGATGTCGCTCATATCCCCCGACTATCGCTACATTAATGTTAATCAGGCCTTTCTTGATGCTTATGGTAAAACAATATCGCAGGTTGAAGGGCATACGATAGCGGAGATTTTTGGAGAAGAGATTTTTCAAAATCTTATGAAATCCAAGATAGACAGGTGTATGTTGGGCGAAAGTATCTCAGAACAAAACTGGACTAAATTTACTGATGGCAGCAAACGATACATGGATGCAAAATTTAATCCGGTACGGGAGATTGATGGCATGATCTCGGGTGTAACTGTTAGTACGCGCGACATTACCGATCTTATTACAACACAAGAGCAGCTAAGGATATTTAGATTGTTTGCTGAAGAATCGGGCGTAGGCTTTGGCATGGCAAACTTGGATGGTAAGATTACTTATGTCAATTCCACGCTATGCCGTCTGGCTGGGTTTAATAAGCCTAACGATCTTATCGGAAAAAGTATTTATGAAACCTATTTAAAAAAATATTATAACCTTGTAAAAAATGAGATTATTCCCACAATAAAACATGAAGGTCACTGGACTGGCGAGATTGAGATGTTACGCCATGATGGGGAGGAAGCCTATACCATTCAGAATTTTTTCCTCATTCGCAACGAAAAAGAAGAGCCGGTATCCTACGCATTGAGTGTTACTAATATTACTAAACGAAAAATTGCCGAGCAAGCTTTGCTGCAAAGTGAATCCAATTTCAGAACAATATTCAACAATGCTGCAATAGGCATTAATGTAATTGATAAAAGTGGTAAGTTTTTGCAGGTTAACCATGCTATGGTTGATATGTTAGGCTATACGGAGAACGAACTGCTAAAAATGAAAATTGAAGATATCACTTTTCCGGAAGATATAGTTTTGAGCATTAACTTATTGAGAGCACTTTTTGATGGAAAAAATGAACATTACCGACTTGATAAAAGATATATCCGCAAGGATGGCTCTACCTTTTGGGCAGACGTTTTGGTAACACTTTTTTTTGATATTGTTAAACAAAAGCGTTATGCTATCGAAACAATCATTGACATTACCGAATCTAAAACGCTTCAACAACAACTTGAGCAATCACGCGAAGAGGCTATAAGGGCTAATATGGCCAAATCGGAGTTTTTGGCAAATATGAGTCATGAAATCAGAACTCCGCTTAATGCCGTTATCGGCTTCACTGAACTGCTTGAAAATCTCGTAACTGATAAAAAGAAAATTAGCTACCTCGACTCGATTAAATCGGGAGGTAAAAACCTGTTGTTACTCATAAATGACATTCTTGATCTGTCAAAAATTGAAGTCGGGAAATACAATATCAAATTTGAGCCAGTCAACCCCTTTTCGCTTATTAATGAGATAAGACAAATTTTCTCTTTAAAGATCAAAGAGAAAAATCTCGATTTCATTGTTGATGTTGACCCCGGCATACCTTCAAGTCTTGAGTTGGACGAGATAAGAATCAGGCAAGTCCTTTTCAACCTGATTGGCAATGCATTAAAATTTACTGAATCGGGCTATGTAAAATTCTCAGTAAAAAAACTTGCTGATTCGGTTAGCGATAACAAGATTGACTTAGAATTTTCGGTAGAGGATACTGGTATTGGGATTCCAGAGGATCAGCATCATGTAATATTTGACGCCTTCCAGCAACAATTTGGGCTTAATACCCGAAAATATGGCGGGACAGGCCTTGGCCTTACTATTAGCAAAAGATTGGTGGAAATGATGGGCGGAACCATCTGGCTTGAAAGCGTAGTGGGTAAGGGGTCAAAATTTACATTTACACTACATGACGTTACAATTGATACAGAGATAAAACAAACAGAAAAAAAAGACCTGTTTACCCCCAAAGAGATAAGGTTTGAACCAAAAGAGATTTTAATCGTTGATGATGTGGAATCGAACCGTAACCTGATAAAAGAGAATCTGATAATGCTTGGATTTAGCGTATTAGAAGCTGAAAATGGGAGCAAAGCAGTGCAAATGACATCGAAATATAAACCCGACCTGATCTTTATGGACATAAGAATGCCCGTGATGGATGGCTTTGAAGCTGCTAAAATAATAAAATCAAATCCCGATTTAAATAAGGTACGGATCGTTGCTTTAACAGCCTCAATGCGAAATGAAACAAAAGAGAATGACTATAATCTTTATTTCGATGGCTACATGCAAAAACCGATATCAAGAACAGATTTGTTCTTTGAGTTAATGCGTTTTATTCCTTACGAAAAAGTAACACTGCAAGAAAAAGAATCCGATATCGGGCTACCAAAAATAAAGCCTGACTTAAAAATAACGATTACCTCAGAGAAAGCCAACGAGTTAATACATTCTATTGATAATCAACTTTTACCCAAATGGAAAAAAGCTTTCCGGCATCAACTTTCGGATGATATGCTCGACTTTGCTCAGTTGGTTATTCAAACAGGTAAACACCTTGAAATAAATGAGTTAGAAGATTTTGGAACAGGCTTTTTAACCGCTCTTGACAATTTTGAAATTAATACAATGGAAAGCTATTTAAAGTCCTTTCCGCAATTTATCGAACAACTAAAACACCAGTTGCAATCTATTGGTTAATTTCCTGTTCTAACCAAAATATTATTTTTGAATAAATAATTCCACACCATCCGATGCCACAGAACCCAAAGATACTGTTAGTTGATGATAATGCTGAAAACATTAAGGTTGCAGCAGAGATATTACGAAATCATGGTTATAACGTCTCGTTTGCTCAGGATGGGAGTGAGGCTTTGGCAAAAGCAAAAAAAAAAGATTTTGACCTCATTGTACTTGATATTATGATGTCGGGGATGGATGGATTTCAGGTTTGTACACTTTTAAAAAACAATCCGCAAACCAACAATATACCTATTATTTTTCTTACAGGCCGTACTGATTCCGAAAGCGTGTTGCAAACATTCAATGCAGGGGGAGCAGATTATGTTACAAAGCCATTCAATAGCTTGGAACTACTTTCGCGTGTGGAGGCGCACATCAAGATCAAGAGTAATCGTGAAAAACTTGAAACTCTCAATGCGCAACTAATCGAAGCAAATGAAGTTAAGGATAAGATGTTTTCAATAATAAGCCACGATCTTTTAGGACCATTGGGTAATATTAAAGAGTCAATAGAACTGATAGCTACGGATCAGATAGAGATGGAACGTCAGGACCTTATTAACTTTGTTAAAGCAATGCGGGCAACAACCAGAAACACTTACGATCTATTAGAAAATTTGCTTTATTGGGCAAGAAACCAACAGGGAAAGATGATTTATCGCTACAAACAATTGAATCTCAACCACCTTGTTAATGAAAATCTAATTTTATTCGATTCAATGGCTCAAAGCAAAAATATCAAATTAAAATCAAACATTAAAGGTGAATTTTCTGTTTTCGCCGACCGCGATTCGATAAAGACGATACTCCGAAATTTAATTTCAAATGCGTTAAAGTTTACCAATCCAGATGGTACAATCACTATTGACGTAAAGTCTTATGAAAATGATTTTATTGAAATATCAGTGGCTGATGATGGGATAGGTATGGACGAGGAGACTTGTTCAAGAATATTTAGTAAGTTTAAAAACGAGTCGAGGTGGGGAACCAAAGGTGAGAAAGGGATTGGGCTTGGTCTGGTTATTGCACGTGAGTTTGTTGAAAAACATAATGGAAAAATTTGGGTAAAGAGCAAATTAGGAGAGGGGAGTACTTTTTATTTTACGTTACCAACTAAAAATACAAAATATGAAAATTGACAAATCAAAAAAGCGCTACACGATTTTAATCGTTGACGACATTCCTAAAAATGTAGAGTTAGCTGCCAACATTTTACAGGCTGAGAATTATAATATTACCTTTACCACAAGTGGCGAGGCGGCTCTTAAGAAAGTTAACGAAATAGATTTCGATCTTATCCTGCTCGATGTAATGATGCCGGGCATGGATGGATTTGAGGTATGCAGGATATTGAAAAGTGATCCGAAGTTTAAAGAGATCCCCATTATTTTTCTTACAGCGAAATCGGAAACCGAGAACATAGTTTTGGGCTTTGAACTTGGCGCTGTAGATTACGTTACCAAGCCTTTCAGCGCCGAAGAGCTTCTGGCACGCGTAAAAAACCATTTAAGCATAAGGGAAAAAATTCTTGAGAAAGACAACCTTGAAAAGCAACTTTCGGATGATACCTCTACTATGGATAATAGCACAAGGCAACAACTTGAAACACAACTAAATGAAAAGAAAGAGGAACTAAACCAAATCAACCTTTTTTATGACTTGAGAAGCCAAATGGATAAGCTGCTACAGGATAAAACTCCTATTGCACGTATGGAGATCAAGCATATAAAAGAGATGATTTCAAACCTCTTTATTGATAAAAGTAGCCAGGAATTTCATAAAGCTCTTAAAGCAGAGTTCCCTAAGCTTACCTTCGATGATCTTAGGCTTTGCTCTTACCTAAAACACCGATTTTTAAATGTGGAGATAGCAGAGTTTCTTGAAACCTCGCCCGAAGCAGTTTACACACGTAAATCACGGCTCCGCCAAAAACTTAACCTTGAAAAGAATCAGGACATTAATGATTTTTTATCTAATTACACTTATTAATGCCTTTAATATCATTCCCTTACTATTTCAAAATCACCGGTTTCAGTAATTCTAATGATACGTGAAGGCCGCATAAGCCTGATTTCGTTTTGATAAAGTTTTACAACATAATCAACCTGCGATTTCACCTTTTCTGAAATTTGTTGAAACCTTATTGCACTTGGTTCTCCTGAAATATTGGCCGATGTAGATACAATTGCTTTACCAAACGCCGATATCAGCTCTTTACAAAACTCATCCTTTGTAACTCTTATACCTATAGTATTATCCTCTGCCGCCACTCCTTTAGCTACATTTTTTGCCCCCTGATAAATAACCGTCAAGGGTTTATCATAACTTTTAATAAGATCAATAAATAACGGGCTTACCTTTTCCACATAATCAAAAATTCGATCCGGCGACTCCACTAACATTAACAGACTTTTACTTTCCATACGGCGCTTTATCTTATAAATTTTATCTACCGCTTTTTGGTTGGTAGCATCGCAGCCGATTCCCCAGATCGTGTCAGTAGGATAGAGAATAGTACCTCCGCTGGCCAGAACTTCAACAGCATTTTTAATCTCAGTCGTTAGCAAAGGGTTCATTTTATAAAAAATATAATCAATTAAAACCGTGGTTTAACACCTTTTTAGCAATTTCTCAATTTTAATGTCCAACGCACATTTGAAATGGTCCTTAGGGCATTTTGGATAACCGTGTAAGCCACAAGGTCGGCAATTAATCTTATCATCTACTTCAATAATGACAGCGTCATCAGATAAAGGACCAAACCCAAAAGCCGGTACGGTAGAACAGAACATTGCTGTTACCGGAGCATTCATAGCGCGGGCAAAATGCAAAGGAGCGCTGTCGTTAACAAAATTCATCTTCGCATCACGCATAAGCACAGCCGATTCAAGAAAAGATAATTTCCCGCACAAGTTAATCGAATTTGTATGCCCAGAACTAACAATTATATGTTCAGCAGTTGCAAAGTCATTTTTTGATCCTAAAAAATAGATATACTGCTCCTTATCAACACGTTTTAAAAAGGCAATCCATTTCTCAGCAGGAAACTGTTTAGTAAACCAGAGCGAAGTTGGTGAAATAGTTAGATAAAAATGTGTCTTATATTGTGACATTTTAGCGTAGTTGTTCTTCGAAGGATAAAGTCTTACAGGGTAATTATGATTATTATCGGTAATAAAATCAATTAAAGAAAGATTTCTGCTCACCTCGTGCGCACTCTTTGCAGGATTGGCAGATATCCTATGTCTTACGGCTTTTGTGAAAAATATTGAAAAAGGATTCTTACGAAAACCTAACTTTATTTTTGCAGCGGAAAAAGCAGTTATTAGGCCGGTCGAGGCAAATCGCTGCAGGTTTATTACAACATCATATTCTTCTTTTCTTATTTGCCTTATCAGTCTATATATATTTTCAAACTTCTTATTAGATTTATCAAAAACGATCACCCTATTCAACATTGGATGACCATTTAGTAAGGATTCTATTCCTTTTTTCAATAAAAAGTCAATTTTTGCTTTCGGAAAAAAGTCAGATAACTTTTCAATTAGTGGCGTAGCTAAAGTAACATCACCTATTGATGCAGTCTGAATGATCAGAATCCTATGAATTATTCTTTTTTTCAATATGTTTACAAATGATTAAACCGGTACATCATAACCACGCAGCGCTTTGTTAAGCGAGGTTTTTAAATCGGTAGATGGTTTTCTCTTTCCGATTATCAGAGCGCAGGCAACCTGATATATTCCCGATGGAAACGATTTTGGAAAAGTACCTGAAATCACCACTGATCTGGCAGGAACAAATCCCTTATATTCGACAGGCGATTCCCCGGTTACATCAATTATTCTTGTTGATTGCGTAATGACTACATTTGCTCCAATTACAGCCTCTTTTTCAACACGAACACCTTCGACGAGGATGGATCGCGACCCTATAAAACAATTATCTTCGATTATCACCGGCGATGCTTGAACGGGTTCTAACACACCTCCAATTCCTACGCCACCGCTAATATGAACATTTTTACCGATTTGTGCACACGAGCCAACGGTAGCCCATGTATCAATCATAGTTCCACAATCTACATAAGCGCCAATGTTAACGTAAGAGGGCATCATCACAACCCCGCGTCCTAAAAAGGCGCCATAACGAGCTACAGCATGAGGAACAACACGAATACCATACTTTTTGTAATTTTGTTTTAGCTTTATCTTATCATGGAATTCAAGAATCCCGGCCTCAGTAGTCTCCATATTACGGATGGGAAAATAGAGAATAACAGCCTTTTTTACCCAATCATTAACTTTCCAACCCGAATCGCTTGGCTCTGCGCAACGTAATTTCCCTTTATCAAGAAGCTCAACAACATATTCGATGGATTTGATAACTTCGGCATCTTTAAGAAGATCACGATTTTTCCAAGCGCTCTCTATTATTTTAATTAACCTTTCCATTAATAATAAAAATGAAAGTTTCAAAAGTAGGCAAAATATTATTATCCCTATTAATCAACAGAAAGCCTTCCTGTGCCGAGCTCTTGATTTCAACAGATTAACCACGGTTTAATATTCGTTTGGTTTAATTCTTATTGTGTTGATTACAAACACATAATTGGGATTATTTCTAATTTTGTAAGCCGAAAACTAAAATTATGATTTAAATAAATGGGACGTATTCTAGCGATTGATTATGGCCAGAAAAGAGTAGGACTGGCAGTAACTGATGAAATGCAGATTATTGCCACCGGATTGGATACTGTCCATGTTAATGACCTGTTTGCCTATTTAGAAAAATATATGGAGGGTAAATCAATTGAAAAAATTGTTGTTGGCGAACCTCGCAATTTAGATAACACTCCATCGGACTCACAAAGATTTATTGAGCCATTTATTAAAAAATTAAAAAAACATTTTCCTGACATTCCTGTTTTTAGAGTTGACGAACGCTTTACATCCAAAATGGCCAAAGATGTTATACTTAGCTCTGGCATTGGAAAAAAAGCAAGGCAAAAGAAAGAGTTAGTTGATAAAATTAGCGCAACCATTATGTTGCAATCATTTATGCAACAACAATTAATGAAGGAAAAATATTAAAACAAACAAAATGATATTACCTATTGTCGCGTATGGTCACCCGGTCTTAAAAAAAATGTCGGAAGAAATTCAACAAGATCATCCTGGGTTAAATGAGTTGATTAACAATATGTTCGAAACAATGTACTCCTCAGGAGGCATTGGGCTTGCAGCGTCACAGGTTAACCACTCGATCAGGCTCTTTATAATTGACGCAAACCCAATGGCAGAGGATTTTCCTGAATTAAAGGGTTTTAAGCAGGTGTTTATCAATCCCTATATTTTAGAGGAATCAAATGAGATTGTATCTGCTGAAGAAGGCTGTTTGAGTATTCCAAACATACGCGAAAGTGTGCCCCGCCCAAATGAGATTGTTTTAGAATACTACGATAATGACTGGAATTTGGTTGAACAAAGGTTCAAAGGTTATGCGGCAAGAGTTATCCAGCATGAGTATGATCATGTTGAAGGCATTTTGTTCGTTGAAAAGATTAGCCCTTTGCGAAAGACATTAATTAGCCGGAAGCTGAAAGAGATATCAATAGGTAAGGTAGATGTAGATTATAAAATGATTTTTCCGCAGAAAAAACGAAACTAAGATTTCAATTTGTTGTTTAATCATAAAATACTAATTACATGATTCGAAGAAGTTTTTTTTACATCACTTTTGTGGCAACGATACTTTTTCTGGCCAGTTGCCAAAGTTCACGAACGAAAGCCGTTAAGCTCGTTCAAACAATGGAGGATTCGGTGTTTGGCTCCACAGGCGCAATTGACAGGGTAAAAGTAGGCGAACTAATTGATTTGTATATAAACTTTGCTGATAAGTTCAGTAAGGACAGCCTTGCACCGGTTTACCTTTTCAAAGCTGCGGACATGGCCATGAACACAGGGCGATCATTGGAAGCTATCCAACTGTATGAGAGAATATTAGATAATTATTCGGAATATTCTAAAGCTCCAGAAGCCTTGTTCTTGATGGGATACGTGTATGAAAATAACCTTGGAGAGTTGGCTAAAGCTGAAGAGATTTACAAGAAATTCTTAGAGCTATATCCTGATAACGACTTCGCTGATGATGCAGAGATATCGTTGAAATATCTAGGTAAAAGCCCTGAAGAGCTCATTGAGATTTTTCAGCAACTCCTGTGTGTAGCTATTGATGATTGCGCCTTGTACGACCTTGAGGTAATTGACATAGGCGTGTGTTTCGTCGGTGGCGATACTGAACACATCCAGGTCACGGTCCATTTGGCTGACAACTGTGGATTTTGCCTGGTAATCTTCAAACAGTGATAATTTCTCCTTGATCTGATGGGCTTTTTCAAATTCCATTTCAACTGCATGTGTTTCCATCTGTCGTTTGAGATGTTGGATCACATCGCGAAAATGGCCTTTCAGGATATTGCGAACCTGATCAATGCGGGCATTGTATGATTCTTCTGACTCGAGACCTTCACATGGACCGAGACAATTCTTGATGTGGTATTCGAGGCAGACCTTATACTTCTTCGCGGCGATGGGTTGAGGGGTCAGTAACAGCGGGCAGGTGCGAAGAGGAAATATCTTTTTTACAATCTCCAGTATCTCGCTGACTTTGGCTTTGGAGGTGTATGGCCCGAAATAAGTAGAGCCATCGCGTATCACACGTCGGGTCAAAAAAACGCGCGGAAATTTTTCATTCTTAATGCAGATAAACGTGTAGGATTTATC
>ERZ1026792.2040-NODE-2040-length-11264-cov-4.212714_pt1 | contig 11264 bp, 5 predicted proteins | sample MGYA00520884_ERZ1026792 | MGnify/ENA primary metagenome ERZ1026792 (study PRJEB33270, sample SAMEA104284473) | anaerobic digester metagenome | biome: Anaerobic digester microbiome; feature: mesophilic sludge digester; material: Anaerobic digester biomass | place... | reverse complement strand
GGTCGTTGGCCCCGATCCCATCCAGGTATACCTTGAACACCAGCGATTTGAACGATCCAACCACGTCGCCCAACGTCGGCGTCAGGTTCACCGCGGTGGGTTCGGGAATGATCCAGGTCCGTTTGTTGGCTTTTGGGGCCACCGCGAGGGTTGCCCCTACGTCTGGCAGGGTTGCGGGGATTGCCTCTGTCCGTTCCGTCCCTACGCCAGCATTTGTACCGACAGGCAGAATCCATACGATGAAATGGGTGTGGTTTGGCATGATGACGAATTCATCCAAATCAATGCTCGGAAACCATCTCGGCAGCGCATACCAAACGTCAATGATGATCGCTGACACGATCGGATCCTCCAGGACACATTCGCGCCCCTGCGTGCAGATGGTGACGAAATATGCACCGGATTGGCTGTAATCGTAACCTGGCAACCGGATGGACTGGCGATGGTGTTTTTCGGGATTGTATGACATGTTTCTTTTCAACTAACAGGGCGGGCGCAAGGCCACGCCCCTACCGATGACCGATGTTTGTAGGGGCGCACCCTTGCAGTCGCCCCCCGTGTGCTTCAACAAAGAAAACGTCTACAAAGGCTGTGTCGCTTGATAGCGCATGCGGCGCAGGAAATCTACGGATTTGAGGTTGCGCTCCAGCAGGGCCATGAGGTAACGTTGCAGCAGCAGTTCGGTCTGGATCATGAGCGCTTCGCTGGGCGCCAGGGCCAGCACGGTGTCGAAATCGGAGCGCTGCACGAAGCGCAGGAGCTTGAAGACGGCCAGAGGTAATTCCTCGCTGCCGGCCAGGGCCTCGCCGCAGCGTGGGCACAAAACCCCGCCCCCAACATGGTTCCAGAAGTTTGTTACCGGCTGCAATTCGTCGCTGCAGTTGACGCAATGATAGAGCTGGGGCTGGTAGCCGACCAGGTTGAGCAGGCGCAGCTCGAAGAAACGCAGCGTGACGTCGAGTTTGGGCATGGAATCGAGACGCTGGAGGGTCGCGACGAGCAGGTCGAAGAGTAGCCGGTTCTCATCATGCTCGGTGGTGAAGCGATCCACCAGTTCGGCCACGTAGTAGGCGTAGTTGGCGCGCAGCATGTCCTCATGGATTTGCGGGAAGGGGTGGATCAGCTCGGCTTGGGTGATGAGGTCCCAGGTGTGACCTTTGGCGACCAGGAGCAGGCTGTGTGCAAACAGTTCGAGGTGACCAGTCTTGCGGCTGGTGGGCTTGCGCACACCTTTGGCCCGCAGCACCCGTTTGCCGTGCATGGGCGTGAAGACCGTCAAGAGACGATCGGTCTCACCGTGATCCTGGCGACGCAGCACCACCGCCTCCGTGCGGTAGACGCGGGCGCGGCGGCTGGTGGTGGCGTCGGTAGTGATTGCTGGTGTGTGCGTCGAAGCGTTCATAGCGTCACGGAGTCAGGTGTTCTGGGCCAAAAAAGCCGGGGATCAAGGCGTGCGCGGGCAGAGTCTGGCGAATCCCCTGCTCATCAGCAATGATGACCGGCATGTCAGGGGCAAATTCGACCATCACCTGCCGGCAGGCGCCGCAGGGAGAGCCACCGTTGGCGGTGACAAGGGCCAACATGACAAAGTCGCGCTGCCCCGCGGCAATGGCGCTCGCGATGGCCACGCGTTCGGCGCAGATAGTCAGGCCATAGGAGGCATTTTCGATATTGCAGCCGGTGAACACATCTCCCGCGGCGGTCAGCACGGCCGCGCCCACGAGATAGCGCGAATAGGGCGCGTAGGCGCGCAGACGCGCCGCGCGCGCCTGTTCCACGAGTTTCTCCGGTTGCTCCAGTATCATCGCGTGCTCGGCCATGGCTTTCCCCCAGGTTTTGATCTTGTGCTGGCAGACGCTGTGCCGGCTATTGTATACTGCAAGCAGGCACGAATTGCGCCTGACCCCTTAGGCGGAAAAGTGAAGTCTATTGCCGCTTGCAGTATAGCACAGTGGCGCTAGAAGAAGAAGAGGGAGGAGAGGATGGCGCCTTTGACGGTCGGCATACTTCCCTCGGGGGTTGCTTCAGCCTCTGGGGTGGCGGCAGGCGGTGGGGTAATCAACGCCTGCACGCGATCAATGCTGTTGCCGTCCACCGACAGCACCTTGAGGATGCCCCCGTCGAAGGGTACCTCTTCGCCCTGCATGGGGACGCGGCCCAACCGGCTATAGATGTAGCCGCCGAGCGTGTCGCCGCCCTCGCTCGGTAGCTCGATGCCGAGCGCGTCATTGACCTCGTCCAGGCTGGCGCGTGCGCTCAATAGGTACTCGCGCTCGCTGACCCGGATGATTTCTGGCTCTTCCTCATCGTACTCATCCTGAATGTCACCCACGATTTCTTCCAGCAGGTCCTCGATGGTGACAACGCCGGCCGTACCGCCGTACTCATCCACCACGACCACGATATGCACTTTGCGCTTTTGTAGCTCGCGCAGCAGTTCACTCACTGGCTTAGAGTCGGGCACAAAATAGGGTTGACGCATGAGGATGCGCAGGTCAATGTTGGTTTGCGCCGCCGCGCCTGCATCCACCGTGCGCTGCTGTTCGCGAAAGACGCGCAACAGGTCCTTGGCATACAAGATGCCCACGATATTGTCCACAGTCTCATGGTAGACGGGAATGCGTGAATGACCGGCTTCGAGCACCACGTCGAGCACTTGTGACAGTGGGGTCTGATCGTCCAGCGTCACCAAATCAATGCGCGGCACCATCACCTCGCGCACCAGGGTCTTGTCAAGCTCCAGGATGGAGCCGATCATTTCTTTTTCGCTTTCTTCGATCTGGCTTTCTTCCTCGCTGACGTTGAGCAGGAAACGCAAACCGTCTTCGCTCAGGAAGATGCTCTCTTCGGTGGCTCTGTCATTCTCATCGTGCGTGCGCAGACGTCCGGCTACACGCAGGTACAGCCAGGTCAAGGGTGCCAGGAGGGCGGTGAAGAAGCTCACAAGGGGCGCCAGGAAGAGAGCTACCGGTTCCGGGCTGCGCACAACCAGGGCGCGTGCGACCGTTTGGATCAACACCATGGCAATCAGCAGCAGCGTCTGCAGTAGCAGCAGGGCGCCGAGGCCGAGCTGATAGGTCAAAACCCCGTAGGTTACCGCGGTAGCTGCAGCAATGAGGGCAAGCACTTTGAGTTGCAGGAGGGTCGTCAAGAAACGGCCGGGGGCCTCGAGCAATTCCATCACGCGGCGGGCAGGGGAGAGGCCCTGCTCGCTCATGAGTCGTAAACGGCCGCGGCTGAGGGAGGCGAGTGCCATCTCGGCCGCGGCGGCAAAAACGGTCACCACAATGGCCAGGGCTAAGACGCCCCAAGCTATCGCAGCTTCAAGGTCCAAGATAGAGAAACTCCTTCTGCAAATTCACACGCAAGCAAAATGCAGGCAAAAATGCAGGTAAATAAGAAAAGAGCCGATGATGGCTCTTTTCGAGATGAAATCAGGTTTTGTTGGCAGCGGCCTACTCTTGCACTCAGTCACCCGAGGACTACCATCGGCGCTGAAGGGCTTAACTGCCAGGTTCGAGATGGGACTGGGTGTACCCCCTCCGCTCTAGCCACCAACAAAACCTGTATTCAACTATCAATTTGCGACTTCTGCTGTTCGCACAGCAGCCGTCATCTCAACTCAATTGTGTGTGTGTAGCTTGCACGTCTCGACGCTTAATGCCTGCCGCCTCACGTGGATTAAGTCCTCGTGCATTAGTACGGCTCGGCTCAACACCTCACAGTGCGTACACCTGCCGCCTATCTAACCGGTAGTCTCCCGGTGCACTTACCCTTTTACAGTGGGGGATCTCATCTTGAGGCGCGTTTCCCACTTAGATGCTTTCAGCGGTTATCGCTGCCAGACTTAGCTACCCAGCAATGCCTCTGGCGAGACAACTGGTACACCAGCGGTCTGTCCACCCCGGTCCTCTCGTACTAGGGGCAGCCCCTCTCAAATCCCCTTCGCCCACAGCGGATAGAGACCGACCTGTCTCACGACGGTCTGAACCCAGCTCGCGTACCGCTTTAACCGGCGAACAGCCGGACCCTTGGGACCTACTTCAGCCCCAGGATGCGACGAGCCGACATCGAGGTGCCAAACCTCCTCGTCGATGTGAACTCTTGGAGGAGATCAGCCTGTTATCCCCGGGGTAGCTTTTGTCCGTTAAGCCACGGCCCTTCCACTCGGAACCGTAGGATCACTAAGCCCGACTTTCGTCTCTGCTCGACTTGTTTGTCTCGCAGTCAAGCTCCCTTATGCCTTTACACTCTACGGCTGGTTTCCATTCAGCCTGAGGGAACCTTTGGGCGCCTCCGTTACTCTTTAGGAGGCGACCGCCCCAGTCAAACTGCCTACCAGACACTGTCCCCATGCCCGATCAGGGCCACAGGTTAGAGCCAAGACTCCATCAGGGTGGTATTTCAACGTCGACTCCACCGATCCTAGCGGACCAGCTTCTTAGCCTCCCACCTATCCTACACAGACAAAGCCCTAACTCAATGTCAAGCTACAGTAAAGCTCCACGGGGTCTTTTTGTCCTGCTGCGGGTAAACGGCATCTTCACCGCTATTTCAACTTCGCCGGGTCCCTTGTTGAGACAGTGCTCTGCTCGTTACGCCTTTCGTGCGGGTCGGAACTTACCCGACAAGGAATTTCGCTACCTTAGGACCGTTATAGTTACGGCCGCCGTTCACCGGGGCTTCGGTTCAAAGCTCATCACCTCTCCCCTTAACCTTCCGGCACTGGGCAGGCGTCAGCCCCTATACGTCAGCTTTCGCTTTCGCAGAGACCTGTGTTTTTGTTAAACAGTCGGCAGAGCCATTTCGCTGCGACCACCAATCGCTCAGACAAGCTAGTCGCCCTCACAACCAGTGGCAGTCCTTTTCCCTAAGTTACGGACTTAATTTGCCTAATTCCTTAACAAGGGTTCTCCCGTTCGCCTTGGTATTCTCTACCCATCTACCTGTGTCGGTTTGCGGTACGGTCACGCATACCTCGCTAGAGGCTTTTCTCGGCAGCTCGGGCTCAGCCACTTCCGGCCCTCTCAGGCTCCGCCATCACCCCTCAAGCTCCAGGAACGGTTTTCCCTATCCCCTTCATCGCCCTACAGGCTTAGCACCAGAATCCAATAACTGGCTGGCCTACCCCCCTGCGTCACCCCTTCACTCAAACGGTATCACGTGGTACAGGAATATTAACCTGTTGTCCATCGGCTACGCCATCCGGCCTCGCCTTAGGCCCGACTAACCCGACGCGGATTGACCTTCCGTCGGAAACCTTAGATTTACGGCGAACACGGTTCTCACGTGTTTTTCGCTACTCATGCCAGCATTCTCTCTTCTGCACGCTCCAGGCGTCTTTCCAGTCACCCTTCTCTGCTGTGCAGAACGCTCCCCTACCACTCATATACCCGCAAGTATATGAATCCGCAGCTTCGGTGACGAGCTTTAGCCCCGTTAAATTTTCGGCGCAGGATCACTAGACCAGTGAGCTATTACGCACTCTTTCAAGGATGGCTGCTTCTAAGCCAACCTCCTGGCTGTCTGGGTAATCCCACATCCTTTCCCACTTAGCTCGTACTTCAGGACCTTAGCTGGCGATCTGGGCTGTTTCCCTTTTGACCACGAAACTCATCTCCCGTAGTCCGACTCCCAAGCTACAACTACCGGTATTTGAAGTTTGGTTTGGTTTGGTAAGCTATACGCCCCCTAGCCAATCCAGTGCCCTACCCCCGGTATTCAACACTTGAGGCTAGCCCTAAAGCTATTTCGGGGAGAACCAGCTATCTCCAAGTTCGTTTGGCATTTCACCCCTACTCACAGTTCATCTCATAATTTTGCAACATTAACGAGTTCGGGCCTCCACGAGGCGTTACCCCCGCTTCACCCTGACCATGAGTAGCTCACCTGGTTTCGGGTCTACTCCCAGCAACTTGTCGCCCTTTTCAGACTCGCTTTCGCTACGGCTCCGGCTGTATCTGCCTTAACCTCGCTACTGAAAGTAACTCGCTGGCTCATTCTCCAAGAGGCACGCCGTCAGACCTCCCCTTTCGGGTATTGTCCTCCGACTGCTTGTAAGCATACGGTTTCAGGTTCTATTTCACTCCGGTTAACCCGGTTCTTTTCACCTTTCCCTCACGGTACTTGTTCACTATCGGTCGCCATAAGTCTTTAGCCTTAGAGAGTGGTCTCCCTTGCTTCCCACAAGATTTCTCGTGTCCCGTGGTACTCAGGGTACTAGCAGGAGTTTCAGACCTTTCGTCTACAGGAGTCTCACCTTCTGCGCTCTGCCTTCCCAGTACAGTTCGACTAGACCTGAAATTTCTTACTCCTTCGTGTCTCTGCAACAACACGCCCTAGCCCCTTCAACCCCCACGCTGCAACGGCTGCAGCCTTCTACACAACGTGGGTTTAGGCTCCTCCCCTTTCGCTCGCCACTACTCAGGGAATGTTCTCTTTTCCTCCGGGTACTTAGATGTTTCAGTTCCCCGGGTGCCCCCTGCTCACCCTATGTATTCAGATGACAGTGCCTGGGCATTCCCCCAGGCGGGTTTCCCCATTCGGATATCCCCGGCTCTCACGCTTGATGACAGCTCACCGAGGCTTTTCGCAGCCATCCACGTCCTTCTTCGGCTTCTGGCGCCTAGGCATCCACCGTATGCCCTTACTAACTTAATCCACGTGAGACGGCATTCATTAAACGTCTTCTATCCTCTTCCATCGCCTTCTTCGCTATCATGCCATCTACACTCACACAATTCAGTTGTTAATGTCCTCGGCCAGATCACTACCTTCCAGTAATAACCTCTCCGCCCAGCGTTGCACGCTAGCGGCTAAGCTCCTGCTCTCTCCGCACAAGCTCACCCGCTATCTCACAACCCATTCAAAAACCCGGCTTCCCAACCGGGCTCTCGCTTTATCTCTCGCTCTATCCTTCTTTCCCCCCACTCTCAGTGGGCCTTTCTGGACTCGAACCAGAGACCTTTCCCTTATCAGAGGAATGCTCTAACCAGCTGAGCTAAAGGCCCTCTCTCTCCCTCTCAATGTGCCTTAACCGCTAAAGAGTGATAGGAAAATTCAAAGATAGCTACAGCCCTAACCTCAGAGTAGGCTCCCAAAAACCGCTTCCGCAGCTCTCGGCACGCCTTTCTCCCTAGAAAGGAGGTGATCCAGCCGCACCTTCCGGTACAGCTACCTTGTTACGACTTCGTCCCAGTCACTAGTCCCACCCTCGGCGGCTGCCTCCTCGCGGTTAGCTCACCGACTTCAGGTGTTACCAGCTCCCATGACGTGACGGGCGGTGTGTACAAGGCCCGGGAACGTATTCACCGCCGTATTGCTGACCGGCGATTACTAGCAACTCCGACTTCATGGAGGCGAGTTGCAGCCTCCAATCTGAACTGAGGCCGGCTTTGTGAGATTAGCTCTACCTCGCGGCTTTGCAACCCTCTGTACCGACCATTGTAGCGTGTGTGTAGCCCTGGATATAAAGGCCATGCTGACTTGACGTCATCCCCACCTTCCTCCGGCTTGATACCGGCAGTCTCGCCAGACACTTATAACTGGCAACAGGGGTTGCGCTCGTTGCGGGACTTAACCCAACACCTCACGGCACGAGCTGACGACAGCCATGCAGCACCTGTGGACGCTGCCCGAAGGCTCGTTCCCCTTTCGGTTCACTACTACGCCCATGTCAAACCCAGGTAAGGTTTTTCGCGTTGCATCGAATTAAACCACACGCTCCGCTGCTTGTGCGGGCCCCCGTCAATTCCTTTGAGTTTTAGCCTTGCGACCGTACTCCCCAGGCGGTGAACTTATCGCGTTTGCTACGGCACCGACGGAATTCATACCGCCAACACCCAGTTCACATCGTTTACAGCGTGGACTACCGGGGTATCTAATCCCGTTCGCTACCCACGCTTTCGCGCCTCAGTGTCAGTTGCGAGCCAGGGCGCCGCTTTCGCCACTGGTATTCCTCCCGATATCTACGCATTCCACCACTACACCGGGAATTCTGCACCCCTCTCTCGCCCTCAAGCCAAGCAGTCTTGAACGTCTCCTCCCAGTTAAGCCAAGAGATTTTACATCCAACTTACTCAACCACCTACGCGCTCTTTACGCCCAGTAAATCCGGATAACGCTCGCCACCTACGTTTTACCGCGGCTGCTGGCACGTAGTTAGCCGTGACTTATTCCCAGGGTACCGTCCTTCCTCGTCCCCCGGAAAAGGAGTTTACAACCCGAAAGCCTTCGTCCTCCACGCGGCGTTGCTGGGTCAGCCTTTCGGCCATTGCCCAATATTCCTCACTGCTGCCTCCCGTAGGAGTTTGGCCCGTGTCTCAGTGCCAATGTGGCTGATCGTCCTCTCAGACCAGCTACCGATCATCGCCTTGGTAAGCCGTTACCTTGCCAACTAGCTAATCGGACGCAGGCCCCTCCCTCAGCGCATTGCTGCTTTCCTTGTGGCCCTCTAACAACCACAAGCTCATGCGGTATTAGCTCAAGTTTCCCTGAGTTATCCCCCACTAAAGGATAGGTCACCTACGCGTTACTCACCCGTGCGCCACTGTCTACCTAAGCAGACCGTTCAACTTGCATGTGTTAAGCACGCCGCCAGCGTTCATCCTGAGCCAGGATCAAACTCTCCATTTAATCCTAACCTTTATCTTATCTATCAGATAGCTAAAACTGCAACACTATCTCCTCTTACCTTCCTATCACTCTTTAACTGTTAAGGTGCATACAAGGTCAGATAGCCGAAAAAACAGCAGGCCAGTTCATGTGCCTGCTTTCGATCTAACCTATAGGTTGCTGCCTACGCAACAACACGAGCTATTCTACTACACAACCAGTGCGTTAGCAAATCGCAGACAGGCTCCGATTGAGCCAACCGGTCTTCACCCAGGAAGTCGCCAGCTTTGTCTCACGATTTTTGATTGTGATGTAAAATTACGCTTCTCAAAGAACCGCCCGCCAGTATCTCTACTGTGCGAGCGCATTTGCAGTTGGGTATTGTATCAGGCGCACCACGTCCTGTCAAATCTGCTGCGCCTGTCCGGCCGAAACTCTTCACCACGCACCAGGGTATGTAGTCCTACAAGCCACGCCGAGTCTGCGTCCCGTGGGTGGCCCTGAAGGCGTGTCCTGTCAAATTCGCGAGCGACTTCGGTGATCCACTCTTGCACTTGCGAACCGATGAACTCACACACAGACGTGACTCACGCGCAACGCCTGGTACGGGGCATACCATGCACTTGTTGCTGAACCACTACCCCTTTGAAAGAACTTTCTCTCTCGGCTGCCCCAACAGGCAACGAGGGCCGAATTTACCACGCCCTCCCCGATGTGTCAAATCCAACGCACAAGCCGGACAAACTCGCTGGGGCATCTCTCCGGCCACGACGCTGACCCGCGTCGCGGCCCGGCGCCTGTCGCCTAGCGCATCTCGCTGCGCCCATCCAAGGCACTCGCCAGTGTCACCGCGTCCGCATATTCCAGGTCCCCGCCCACCGGCAAACCACGCGCCAGCCGTGTCATCCGCGTCCCCGCGATCTGCAACTGCCGCTGAATCCAAGCTGCCGTATTGTCGCCCTCCAGGCCAGGGTTGGTGGCCAGGATGATCTCCTGCACCGGGCGCATGCCCGCAGCGCGCAGCCCGTCACGGTGCTTTTGAACCCGTTCCGATATTGATGTTCCCATGACCTGAGCCCTCTGTTAAGCGTTACATGCAACATTCTAGACGGGTGTTACATGAAACGCAAGCCCTGTTACATCTCAATCTCGACGTCGGCAGGTCGCCGTTTGTACGTGCCCGAGGCGGCCGCCTGGTCGATCAGGTCGGCGGTGATGCATTCCACCTTCTGACGGATGGCCAATTCCGCGGCCTGCGAGAGTAGTGTTGTAACCTTGCCGGTTAGCCCACCACTTGCGCTGATGAGCTTGTGAATGATGGCCTTGTCGCCAAACGCTGATGGCTTTTCCAGCGGCAAGAGGCGACCAAAGCTGGCAACGAATGCCCGAAACTCCGGACTTTCTCGCCACTTGGGTAATGCGAACGGCTCAAACCTGGACGCTATCTGTGGATCCGTCTGCATGGCAATCAGCGCGTCACTCGTGCCTAACGCCACGATGGACATGCGCAGCTCATTGCTGATGAATTTCAACTGGTTCAGCAGTTGGCGCTGCTCACGTCCGGAGCCGGCCAGCAGGTGATGAACTTCATCGATGATCATGACCTTGGGTGGTTGCCGGTGCAGCAACCGCAGACCCAGCAACTCCATATCGGTGCCGCGGCGATTGATGGGAGCCTGCACACCCAAGCCTTCAATAATCTGCGCATAGAGCTTGTTGTCACTGGGGTTTGCCGGCATTTGAAGATGCACTGTTTTGCGCAGCTCCACCTCATTGAATTCATTGCAGATGTTGGGGTTGTCCCGAATGAACTTCTCGACAATCATGGTTTTGCCGATGTTGCTGTCCCCGTACAGCAGCATGCAGGGCATGCGCCCGCTTGGCGGATGGGTAAGCAAATGGTCCAGGCGCGCCAAGGCTTCGTTTCCGCGCGCATAGCCGACCCACTTAGGGGCATACAACCTGGTCACACGCTCCTCGATGGAACCCTCCAGATAGGACCAAACGCCCACGTGCAGATGCTCAAGACCATTTGCCATAGCTTTGCTACTCCCAGACCTCAGCGTCGTAGGGTACAACGGGTTTGGAATAGTCGATAGTTCCCGGCGCATTCCACACCTGGTCTAAAGTCGCCGACTGCGCATTCCTCTGGCGCTGTGCGAAACGCCGCGCAGATTTCGTTTTAGCACTGGCCTTCTCTATCAACTCTTTCTGCGCAAGAACCGCCTGGAATATCACGCGTTCCGACAGCGAAGTCTTGCCCTGTTCTTTGGGTGTCTGGATCGCCGCACGATGCTCCCATAGCGTGATGGGGGGCAGTGACAGGTCGGCATAACGAATGGGGTGGTAGTTGTTGTCTGGACCCATCACCCAAACCCTGGACAAGTTGCGGGGATCAAATCGAACAAGAATCGGCACGCCCGGCTTGACCAATACCGGCAGAACGTTGTCCCAGTAACGGATGTGAAACATGTGCAGGCCATCCCTGCGCAGCCTTCTCTCCTCGAAGGGAAGGAAGCTCACTGTGAATTGCTCCGGCTGCTCTGGTAGGGAGCGCACGATGGGGTCCTGCCCATGCACCCCCAGCTCCCAGGCCGCCAAAGGGGATTTTCGGATCCCCTTGTGGATGCGCCGATGGTATTGCTCGCAGA
>ERZ1026792.2037-NODE-2037-length-11281-cov-3.440470_pt1 | contig 11281 bp, 8 predicted proteins | sample MGYA00520884_ERZ1026792 | MGnify/ENA primary metagenome ERZ1026792 (study PRJEB33270, sample SAMEA104284473) | anaerobic digester metagenome | biome: Anaerobic digester microbiome; feature: mesophilic sludge digester; material: Anaerobic digester biomass | place... | reverse complement strand
TGTTTCCTATTATCTCTAATAACTATTGTATCTTTTCTCTCTTTAACTGTTACATCCTTGTTGTTGGTAACCAAACGACATCCCAGAGGCGGCCGGCTTCGTCCTGGCCGGTGACACCGGGCGGGACGGCCACGCACTGCTCATAGACTCCGCGGGTGATGAAAACCGGGAAGCGGATTCCCGCTTCGGCGGCGACTTTCGACACGTCCACTTGGAAGCCGTCGGCGATGGCCTGCGAGCGGGTGTAGGTGTAGATGACATCCCACTTCGGGGCGTCGGTGCTTTCGGTGTTGTTCATGTGATGTATGGGGAAGCGGGCGCAGCCCGCGAGGGGGCTGCGCCCTGGGTGAATCAGGCGGCTTTGAGGTCGGCGGCGAAGTGGCTGCCGTATTTCTGGCGGGGGTCGGCTCCGCTGCCTTCGGTGGCGAACTGGCCGCACGGGTGCTGCCAGCACTTGCGGGCATTGTTCCAGTGGAAGCCAATTTGAGAGAGACCGGCGCGGACATTCTCGGCGGGCTGCTCGGGGAAGGTGACCCAAACCCACTTGCCGACAATCTCGGCGAGTTCGTAAACCTGGGGGTACCACCGGCGCAGGTGCGCGAGCACGTCGGCGGAGGGGAGGGAGCGGCTCTTCTGCCGCTCCTCGTAGTTCACATACGGGAGTATGCGGGCAGGCTTGGCCTGCTCTGGTGCCGTGACCGGCGCAGCCGGGGCAGCCGGAGGCTGCGCAGTGGTCTGAGTGTTTCCGCTCAACTGCTCAGGACGGCTCGGGAGCCCTGATTCCGATTTTTTATTTGATTTGGTTTTCATGATGTTTTTTTTGTGCTCTGCTGCTCAGTCCGGTCTCTCGCCCTTCACCCTCTTTGAAGCCCGCTCAGCAGGGCGGCGCGTGGGAGTGATCTTCAGAGGGCACCACGCTCTGGGCCCCCTGCGCTTGAAGCGGGCGGGTGAGGGCGAGAGACTGGACCTCCGTGCAGCAGAGGGAGCACAAGCGGAAAAAACATCTGAAGACCAACTGACTTTTCTGGTTGGGTGACGGGGAAGCCTGCGCGGCAACTGAGCGCACCCAAAACGGACGGCCACCTGACCGAGCCGCCCGTTTTGTGGCCGGCCGCAACGACCCGGGCGGCGGCTCTGTGTCTCCGTCTTACCGCGCGCGCCTGACTTTGTCTTTCAGGTCAGCGGAGAGAGGGGCTGGCGTGAAGGATGCCGGAGCGACTGGCGCGCGCACTGCGTGGCCGGCGGGGGCGCAGGGTCAGGGCAGCCGGCCGCAAGCAGTGAGCGTGACAGGCGCGGAGAGGTCTCTGGACACAAGACGCTGTTATGTTCAGTGCACCGGGCCGCCGAAGGCCCGACTGGGTTGCGCCTGCGGCAGGAGGGCTTGCGATGAGGCGGCGGGGACCCGTGTGCCGAGGGTTCCCGCGCCAGCGGGAAACGGCAACGGGGCGGCACTGCACATAACAGCTCTTGTGTCTGGAACCGGAAAGCATCCTTCATGACAGTCCCGAACGGAGCGAAGTGTGATTTGCGCGCGCGGTGTCTGCCTCCGGGTTCTGTGCCTGGGTCCTGCGCCGGTCCGCCGGCTTTTGCGGCGGACGGGGGCACTAGCGTGCCGGCCACCTTGGCCGCCAGTCTGCGATGTTTCGGCACGAAGCGGAGCGGAGAGGCCGAGCCGGTCCGGCCGGTGCCGAAAGCTCGCAGTCTGGCGGCCTTGGCGTCGTGTCGTGGGGCGCGGGGCCGCGTTGCCCTCACTTCTGGACCGGAGTGCGTAGAGCCTGGCCGTGGCTCTCAGGGGAACGGGGCGAGCCGTAAGGCCAAGCGCGGAGCACGGAGGGCCAGAGGTGAGGCTGACTTTTTGGGGCGGAGTGAGTGCGCACAGTTTAGCGGAGCCACAGCCTCGCAGGAACGAGAAGCGTCAGTGGAGCGTTAAAAACTGTGCGCTCTCACGGAGCCCTGGGTTCGTCGCCTGTCTCGGCGGTTTTCACGAAGTGTAGCGCAGTGGAGTCGGAAGGAGGCATCGCGACCGGCGCTTGGGGGCAGTGCCGCTCTTCGTCGTTGGCGGCGCGGTGGGGGAGCGCCTGGGCGCGGGGCCGAGTGGAGCGGAATGGAGCGGAGCGAAGTGAAAAGCCGGCGAGTCAGGCCCCCCTGTAGCCGGAGCAAGGGTCCTGTTTTTCACGGTGCTACGCACGGCCTAGCGAGCTTGCGAGCGACGGCCGAGTGAAAAGCAGGACGCTTGCCCGGCGCACCTTCGAAGACTCGGCGTTCGCGTATCGCGAGAGCCGACGTTGTTCCGCCGGCTGCGACGCTGGCGGGTGTTTGCTTTTGGCCCGCCAGGCGTCGGAGGCGGCGGACTCGATTGGCCTGGTGCAGCGCGGCGCGAAGCGGCGCGTTGTCAGGCGCGCGACAGCGCGCCGTAGCGAAGCGACAGCGGAGCGTTCCATCATTGCCCTTCTTCGAGCGCAGCGAGCTGATATTGCTGTTGGCGTTGGCCGCGAAAATTGGGGGAGGGGGGCGCGTAGGCGCGCAGAGCGGGGCGCAGCGTGCCCCCCGCCCCCCGCGCGTTAGCGCAAAGTCAATACTGTCGCGAAGCGCTAAAACAGGGGGGAGGGGGGTGTTAGCGGAGCCTGCGCACCGAGGCGTTAGCCGATGGTGCGCACCCGAAGGGCCGCAAGCGCCGGAGCGGCCAGGACTCACGAACTGAATGCAAAAGCCAGGACGCGGAAGGAGACGTTGGAGGTGGTTTGTGGTTCGTGGCGTTTGAGCGCGGAACGAAGTGGAGCGCGAACTGATGGTTACGTCGAGCGGAGCGAGCCAGAATTGTCTGTTGGGCGTCGAGGTCCAGTGAGAGCTGGTCCTCGTCGCATCTGGTGTTTGTGTGCTCGCCTGGTCGGCATTGGGCGTCGCGCCCCGGCGGCGGGACGGACGACGCAACGGATGGTGACTGAGCGGATGAATGGGACCGAACGCACCGCTGATGACGAGCCAACGCCAGACGAACGGCTGCCACCACGGGAGACGAGGACGGAACTGCTCAGGAGAACCGCACGCAACCCAGAACCGCACCGGCAACGTAACGCGCTGGAAATAGAACCCGGCAACGCGACCCTGAAACCGCTCCCACCGACCGCCAACCAACAGGAACCAATACCACCGAACCTGCCACTGTATTTTTTTTATTTCTTTCATCACCTTTTCTTTGAAAGAAATAAAAAAAATGCAGTGGCAGTTGGCTGGCGGCGTGATGTTGGAAGGCCAACACGCATCGACAGCCCGAAGGAGTCCATTCACCATATTTGTCTTTGTCCGGAGCGAAGTGGCAGGGCGGCGGACGAGAAGCAGGGAGCGTGACAGCCCCGCATCCATTACCACATCACTGATCTGTCTTTGCGGGGCTGGCGCGCTCCCTGCCGGCCGCCGCCCGAACGAAGCGGTCTGGGCGCACGCGCATGATGTTCGAATGCCACTGGCTTGGTGCGCATTGGAGGGCGCTGGCCACCTGCGCCGCCTGCTGCTTTCCGCCTGCGCCGGGCAGGCGGCCAGGCGGCGCGGGTGTGCCAGCATGAATGCGCGAAGCGGGAGCACGTTCGGCGGCCAACGAGGTTGGAATCTGGATGCGCATTCGATGGCGCGAAGCGGGGGGATGTTGGAGTACGGACGAGCGAAGCAGCCGGCGTGACAGGCGTTAGCCTGGCGCGCCGGGTGCTCGCGGACGTTCGACTTGGTTGAGGCGTATCGACGGCGCGAAGCGGGGGGACGTTGGACTACGCGCCAGCTTGGAATCGCGACTGGCGTTCGTGGTCGCGAAGCGGAGGGACGTTGGCTCGCTCGGTGACGTCCGAATTGCCCAGGGCGAGCAGCCAGCGTGACAGCCCCGCATCCATTAACACATCTCTAACTTTGTCTTTGCGGGGCTGGCGCGATGGCTGCGGTCGGCGTGGTTCGAATCGCCCAGCGCGAGCCGCAGGTCCCCGGAGCCCGCATTGCGTCAGCACTGCGGGCGGAGGGGCCTGCGGCGGTCGTGTGCCTGGAATCCGTCAATCGGTTTCTGAACTTTTTTTTGCCCGTCCAGGTATCTCAAAGTCCTCTCGGTGCCCGCTAATGTAGGTCGGGCTTCTGAGTGCGGCCTGGCGCGAAAAAAGTCGTGGTAGCGTCGAGTCGTGCCGGTGAACTCTACACATCCTGATTACGACGCCGCGGCCACGGAGTGGGCGCGGGCGCGGGATGTGCTTGCGGGTGAGGATGCGGTGAAAGCTGGCGGGGAGAAGTATCTGCCGCGGCTGGATGCGCAGACGGATCAGGAGTTCGATGCGTATGTAAAGCGCGCTTCGTATTTCAATGCGAGCGCGCGCACTTCTGAAGCCTACATCGGACTGATGTTTCGTCGCCCGCCGTTTGTAAAGCTGCCCGCTGATGGTGCTGGTGTTGGCCGGGCGCTTGGGGTGTTCCAAAACGACGCGGACATGCTGGGCACCACGCTGACTGGCTACGCCAAGGTGGTGGTGGGTGACGTGATCGGTCTGGGTCGCGCCGGCACGTTGGTGGATTGGGAGGACCAAGTCGAGCAGCGAGCCTATGTGGTGTTCTATCGCGCTGAGCAGATCATCAACTGGCGCGTGGAGCGGGTGAATGGTCGCAACGTGCCGACCCTGATCGTCCTGAAAGAGCAGGCGCTTCCGAAGCTTGGTCCTGATGATGACGAATTTGCCCTCCAGCTCGTGGACCAGGTGCGAGTCTTGAAGCTGGTGCCGGGTGATGGCGGCGACGCTGCCGGGCGGCGTCCCTACGAGTGTCACGTCGAGGTTTGGCAGCCCAAGAAGGTCCAGCGCAGGGGCGCCAAGGTTGAGTGGCAGATGGTGGAGAGCAGGATTCCGTTGCGGCTGGGCAAGCCGCTGCCGCTGATTCCGTTTGTGTTTCATGGGCCGCGGCATACGCGGCCGGAGATTGAACGCGGGCCGTTGGAGGACATCATCGCGGTAAACCTCGACCATTACCGTCTGAATGCTGATTTCAAGCATGGTCTTCATTTCACCGCGCTGCCGACTGCCTGGGTGAGCGGCTTCGACAAGGGCGCCTCGCTGCGCATTGGGTCGAGCACGGCGTGGGTGAGCGAGACACCTGGTGCGACCGCTGGATTTCTTGAGTTCACCGGCCAGGGGTTGACGACCTTTGAGCGCGCCATGGACCGCGACGAGCGGCTGATGGCCATCCTGGGTTCGCGGATGCTGGAGGACATGAAGAAAGTCGGCGAGACCGCGACCGCGATCGAGCTCCGCCAGGCTGGTGAATACAGCATCCTCGGCAATGTGGCCTTGATCGTGAGCGAGTCGCTGACGCAGGTCCTGCGGTGGGTTTATTGGTGGAACTCGACTGAGGAACTGCCTGATGACGTGAGGGGCGAGCAAGTGTTGGTGCAGCTCAACACTGATTTCAGTGCCAAGGGTCTGGCGAGCCAGGATGTGCAGGCGATTGTCGCAGCCTGGCAGGCTGGCGCGATCAGCCAGGACACCATGTTTGATTTGTTCCGTCGTGGTGAGGTCCTGCCGGAGGGCAGGACCAACACGGAGGAGGCCAGCCTGATCGAGACGGCTAAGCCGCCTGCCGCTGCGGCGAAGAGTGTAGCGCCGGCGCAAGCCGCCGGCGGGCAGAACTGAGTTATGGCACTGAAATACAAGTTCAAATCGAAGGATGAAATCCCTGCGGAGCAGCAGGGCCTCTACGTCGAGCGTGATGGTTCCTGGGTGCTGGACGTGGATGGCGCGGTGGACAAGTCCAAGTTGGATGAGTTCCGCACCAACAACATCACCCTGAGCAACCAGCTCGCCGAGCAGAAGAAGCGTTTTGAGGGCATTGACCCTGACGAAGTGCGGCGCGTGGCTGATGAGAAGCGCCGGCTTGAGGAAGCGCAGCAGCTCAAAGCTGGTGAGACCGAGAAGGTCGTTGAGGCGCGCGTTGCTTCCGTGCGTGGTGAGTTGCAAAAGCAGGTTTCGGCGCTGGCGTCGGAGCGGGACGCGCTCAACTCGCGGCTGGTGACCATTCAGATTGATCAGGGCGTGGTGGGCGCTGCGACGAAGCGCGGGCTGCGTGCCAGTGCGATTCCTGACATCACCGCCCGCGCTCGAAACGTGTTCCGCCTGGTGGGTGGTGTGCCGACCGCTTTTGAGGCCGATGGACAGACCGTGCGCGTGGGCAAGGATGGCAGCGCGGCAATGACTTTGGATGAGTGGGTCGAGCAGCAGGTTGCTGACGCTCCTCATCTGTTTGAATCCAACGCGGGTAAAGCAGCGGCATTGTGCCCGTTGTCAGCATCAGTTGCACCAGCAAAAGCTGGGGTGCGAGCTAGGGGTTCCATACGCAGGAGGGTGGCGGCTCGTAGGTGAAGCGGCCGGCGAGGCCGGTGCGGGCGGTGGAGCGGACGTTTTTGGAGTACCGGGCTGAAGGGGTGATTATATATTTGGCGATGTGTTCGGAAAAAGCGCGTAGCGCCTGGTGCGGATGGCCGTGGTCGTCGGTTGCCTTGGAGAGTTGTTCCTGAAGGCGGGTGATAGCTGCACGGACGGAGCGGACCAGTTTTTCGGCGTTGCCTTGGCTGCGGGTTGAGTGCGTCTTCTGAAATTCGTGGAGTTCGGCCAGGTAGCGCTCCGCTTCGGCCTTTTCCGGCTCGGTGGCGTCGGGGTCATCGAGCACAGCTTCCCATTCCTGCTCCTTGGCGCGGATGCGTTGGGCGAGGACTGCGTCGTCCAAGCTGTGGCTGCGGTCCTGGGTGCGGCCCGGGGCTTGAACTGGGGTCTGGAGCTGGGCGCCACCGTGGGCGGGTTCGGAGGCGGAGTTGGGCGATTCTGCAAGGGTGACCTTGGCAACAAGGTCAATGGCGTGGAGCGGGCCGTCGTCCGGGTGCCTGAGCAGGTAGGCAACGTAGCGGATGCCTTTGGTGTCCGGGATGGTTGCGGGGGCGCCGCTGATTACCAGACTCCAGAGTTTGCCCTCCCGGCGAATCGTGTAGTTGGGCGGCCGGTGGCCGGGTGTGGACGCGGGATCACGACCGAGCCGCGCGAAGCACGGCTTGGGGTCCTTTGTCCCCACCAGCGTCCCTTTCGGGGCGGGCTGAAGGAACTGAGATAGCGCGAGGTGGGCCGAGCGGTGCCGGCGGAGGGCGAAGTCTATGTTCTGCGAGACATGGCGCCCGGTGGGCGTGAGCAGGAGAAATGGCGTCGGCATGGTCGCGACCAGGCCGGCAACCTGGGTGAGAAGGGCGGGCTCATCCGCACCTATAATAAGTATGGCAGGAAATTGGTCTTTGCCGTGGGTGCCAACGGCGTGGGCACCGGGCGCGGTGTGGAGCTGGCCTGGCGGCGGCTCGTCGAGCCGGAGGGCCTCCCGGAGCGCCGTGCCCAGCCTGTCGGTGCTGAGTTCGTGAATGGCGACCTGCTCGGTGGCGAGGCGAATTGGGGGGCAGTTGCCGAGGCGGCAGGTGCAGCGGGCCGCCATGGTATCGTGGTCAATGGGCCGGAGTTCGTGCCAGCAGCGGCATGGTGGCTGGTGGGTGCACGGGTAGGTGCCGGCGTGGCGGCTGGTCGGATCGAGGAACGGCTGGGCATGGGGGAAGTCCGCCCCCATGAGGCTCTGCCACTCGGCCAGCACGGCGGCTGGTGTTTTGAGTGCGTCGAGGCTATGCCACAAGCCGTTCTTCATTGGACTCGCCGTTGCGGGCAATGAATCCCTGCCGCTCCAGCCAGGGCTGGAGGACGACTGCGTCGTCGTCACGGCCAAAAAGGGCGTAGTTCGAGGGGCGGATGGTGACCATGCGCGGGCGTTTGGCGTCGCTGAACTGGATGGAGAACTTGGCCAGGCGAATTTCAGAGGTCTCCGGGAGTGTGAACTTGCGGGCCTCGAATACTGAAAAAACGTCTTCGGCGCGGATGCGGTCGCGGGACCAGTGGGCGCCAGGGTCAGCGAACTCGATTTCTTTCAGCGTCACGCCGAGGAGGCGAGGGATACCACCGCAGGCGATGGACTTGCGGCCGGCGCGCAGGGGGTCGAGGGTCCATTTTTCGCGGCTGGCCGGGAAGTGGTCGAGGTTGCCGAACAGGTGTTTTCCGAACAGGAGTCTGAACAGCTCGGGTTCGTGCCGGCAATCGGCATGGACTCGCATTTCGCCGGCCTTGGAGTCGTACACGACCAGGTCGTGGCGCTCGGGGCGGTAGATCATGCTGCCGGAGTGATTGTCTTTGATGTCAACGCAGCCTTCGCGCTTTATGGGCTCGGCGTGGCGGATGTAGAACCAGTACTCATGGTCTTTCTGGCGAAGGAAGATTTTGGCCGTGCGCCCGCGCTGGTGTTGCTCATACCAATCGTTGAGTTCCTTCTCCAGGGCGCTGAGGTCCTTGGGGGGCTTGAATGACCGCTTGGCATCACGGCCAACGTAAAAGGTGAACGACCGGTAGCGTTCGACCGACTTCTCGGCGTGGAGTTCCTGGAAGAGGGCCGGGGCCTTGGTCAGGAGCTGGGCCGCGATGTCGGTGGGCGAGGAGCCGGGCTGGAACGTAAACTCCAACTGGCGGGCTTTGACGGTCTCGATGATATGGTCCATGGCGTCATGGCCGGACATCTGTTTGACCAGGTGGAACTTCTCGACCAGCTCGGGCGGAATGTCATCCGGGCAAAGGAACATGGACGCCAGGTGGTCGTAGTCGAGTTCGGCCTCGCGGCCGGTTGGCGGCAGGGTGATCCCCCTCGTGGTTAGATAGGGGCGGTGGTCCTCCATCAACGCCAACAGGTGTGTCGGCGCGATTTCTTTGAGGGCGTCGGGGTCTGAGTAACGGCGGATGTTTACGGTGGTCATTCTCGGGGTCCCTTGTGTTGCCTGCGTTAGGAGACGATTTTGGCCGCTGTGGCGGCCAGGCTGCGGACCACCGGGATGATAACTGCGGCTACGCCACCCGATAACCGAAAGATGGTGTCGAGGTCCTCGCCGAGCTGCTCTGCTTCAGGCTTAGCGGGGCCGTCGCCGTTTTCGGCTTGGGGTTTGCGACGCTTGGCCTCCTGGAGCATCCCCAGGGTGACGAGGGCGAGGCCGTTTTTGTAATAATGGCGGAGCAATTTGCGCTCGGACTCATCCTTGGCGCGGGCCAGCTCGTTGGTGAGGAATATGTTCTCCATGTTTACGAAGGCCTCCAGCGGGTCGCCGTTCTGGCCGCCCGTGAAGCGCAGGCCGGAGTGTTCGTCGAACTTGTTGGCCGGCCATTCCGGTTTCATGATTTCGTAGAGCTTCGGGAGACTGATACCACCGCCTTCCGGTTCTTTGGGCTTACGCTCGCGCTCCGGCGGGTTCTCGGGCGTGAGCTCTTTCGGGGTGATGCGCAGCTTGAATTTGCAGGTGAACGGGTTTGTCTCGCGGCTCGGGTCGGTGACCTGGACCTGGACGTCTATAAGGTCGCCGACTTCGCAATTGACTGGCGGGCAGAACTTGGCGGAGCAGCTACCGTGGTAGAGCCTGTAGCCCTGGTTGAAACTGGGCGGGACGACGGAGAACTGGCCGGGCTCGTCGCCGCGGGAGAAATAGTCGTCAACAGCGTCAGTTTCAAACTCCACCCGGCAAGTGCGGTTGATGGGACAATCCTTAACCAGGTTTTCTTTCTTAAGGCGGAAGTAGGTCGGAAAGCGTTTGCCGACGTAGGGCGGCGCTTCTTTGGCCTTGCCATAGGGGGTCTTTAGCCGGTCCCCCACGCCGAACAGCGAGGCCAGGGTGGGGTCGTCGTTGATAAGCTCCTGGAGCAGGTCGAGCGGCTGATCCGCTTCGACGGTCTTGGTGATGGCGGCCTCCTTTCTGGCATTGTTCAGCAGGCGCAGGCCTTCGTGGTTCTTCAGGAACTCCTTGATTTCGTTTTCCACGAAATCCCGGTCTTCGGCTTCGACCAGGCGGTCGCGCGAGGTCATGAAGAAATCTTCGCGGAAGTCGGTGGGCATTTCGGTGGCGTCAACAACCAGGAGCAGGTAATCCTCCAGGAAGGTGTAGTTCAGTTTGCGGGCAACGAAGGTGGCCGGCAGGCTGCCGTGTACCTGGCCGTTTACGGTGAACAGCACTCCCTTAGGAAGATGGCGGGTGTCGATGTCGCTGCCATCGGGCTTCTTGTCCTTGAACACCTTCAACTCAACGGGGATGGTGCCGATGCCGCGTGGCAGTGCAATCGAGCCGCTCGCCGGGCCGAGGTCGAGGTCAATGTTCTCGTCGATGGAACCACCGGACACGGTGGTGCTATAATAATTGGCGCGGTAGCCCTGGCGGGTCTCGGTGACACGGATGGGGAGTACCAGGTTGTGAAGGTACTTGTTGAGCTGATACCGGGGGTCACGTGTGGCGATGCCGCTGGCATTCCATTGGTAAGCGTAAAGCTTGATGCATGAGCCGCTCTTTAGGGGCTGAGTGTAGGGCGTCGGCGGTTTGTTGACTGCTCCCTCGCCGGCCAGCACTGTGACCGCGTCGGCGGGGAAGGAGGGAACACGGCCAGCCGGCGCGTAGTAAACGTACATGGAGCTTTTCCTGGAGCTGGTGTCTGTTGGCCGCAACCGCCGAACCAAGGTGAATCCCCAGTGGGTGTTGGTGGGGTCTTGTTTCTTGGCGCTCAGTCCCGGCGCGCGGCGCGAGACAATTAGCTGGTAATTCTGCTGGCCGCAGAACCGGAGGGCGCCGGTGCCGCCCGCGTTGTATTTGCCCTGAACAAAGTGAATGTGGAGTTTGTTGGAGCGGGCAATGGAAAGAAAGGTATCGGGAAAGTCCACCGGCGCTTGGCCTTCGCCGTCGTCAACGATGAGGTAGTTGGGCACTTCCTTGCTGCCGACCGCAATGAGTTGCACCCGCTTTGCTAACGCGGTGCGGTCGGGAGCCGGGATGTTCTCAAGGCGGCCGTTCGGGATTTTGAAAAACTGTTTGGCAGCGTCGGCCATGGACTGCGGTGCAGCGCTGGAGGTCGGGTCTATGCCGCGCTTGAGGCATTCGTATATCAGAACGGAATCAATTCCGTTGACCATTTTTTCGACCAGGGCGGCGCCGGCCGCGCTTTGCTGGTTGCCGGCGGCGCTCCAGTTATTTTCCATCTCGCCGAGGGGCAGCCAGTCGGCTTCGTTTTGCAGCATCCCTCGTTTCTGGAGGGTGTTCGTTAGTTCTTCCTCGGTCTCGCAGTGGAGTAGCGCGTAGAACAGCTCTTCACTGGGGGATCGGGGTGTTTGTTTCTTGGTAGTGTTTGCTTCGTTCTTGTTACTCATACCTGAATTGGTGGTGTTGGTT